>Ga0335073_10005988_pt1 | contig 17081 bp, 10 predicted proteins | sample Lox_Sample_22_FD_207093 | JGI IMG/M metagenome (GOLD analysis project Ga0335073, IMG submission 207093) | Soil microbial communities from Loxahatchee National Wildlife Refuge, Florida, United States - Lox_Sample_2.2 | ecosystem: Environmental > Terrestrial > Soil > Wetlands | place: USA...
CCCCGATGTGCAGGTCGTGAGCTGGCGACCGGGCCCGCAGATCGAATTCGCGGGGCGCGCGCGCAGCCAGCTCGAGCACGAACTCCGGATCGAGTTTGACCACGCTGTCCGTCACCTTCTGCCCGGCCTTCCGGAAGAGCTCCAGAGCCTCGGGATGGTCGAACTCGATGCCGATCTCGCTTACGATCCGCTTCCATCCCCGGTCGAGGGTCTGCATGGCGTCCTCGGAGAGGATCTCGTAGTAGGGCATCTGGTTGACGAACATGCCGTCCTCCTTCGCGTTCACGCCGGCCCCGCCCGGCTGCGCGCCTCGTCAGCCGCAGTCGCGCGGGATTGAGCAGCTCCAGGTTTTGGCGAACACCCGGGTTGCCCCCTCATAGGCATCGAGCGAGTTGGTCAGGTGAAACTCGTCGCTGGTCGCGGATAGCGTGCTGCAGGTCTCGACCCGAGTACTCCAGCCTGGGCGCGAGATCGCGATCTCGCGTTCCGACGTGACGCGCGCCGACAGCGGCAGCCCGTCGCTGATCTCGAATGTGTCTAGCCCGTGCTCTTCGTACTCGGTTCCGGAGCCGGCCAGGCGGACATGCGGGAAGTGCTGAGCCTGGACGATGACCCGGGTTGTCGCGCGTCTCACGTCACGCGACCAGATGCGTTCCTCGTCGTCAGCGCCACCGAGGAGCTCGTGGTCCGGGGGCGGCGCGGCCTCGGGCACCGCGAAGTGGGCGGGAGGCGGCGGGTCTGCTACTCCGGGCCTGCGGACCGGCAGCACCAGCGTCGACTGCGCGCCCGTGGTCACGGTCAGGGTGGCCGGCTCGGGTGACGGCCACACGATCGGCCAGTACGTCGGCGAGATCGCGACGCGGAGCCGGTGACCGGCCGGAAGCAGGTAGGAGATGGCATTGAGCGTGACGTTGACCGCGTATGGCTGGCCGGGCACCACCGGCGACGGAGCCTCGTCACTGTCTCGGTGGCTCAGGTTCCGGACTCCGCGGGTGATCAGCGTGGAGGCGCCGTCCGGCCACACGTCGCAGAGCCGGACGGCGACCAGCGCCTGCGGCATGTCCGAGCTGACGCGCACCTGCACGGACGGGAAGCCCAGCACTTCCAGCGGCTCGGTCAGCGGCGCCGAGGTGAACGTGAGCGACCGGCCGTCGTCGCCGCCCTGGTCGGCTGGCTGGTCCAGCGGGCCGCCCCAGCCGCACCACGGCCCGGGGTCGGCGACGACCGATTCGCTGCCCCGGATCTGCAGGTGCTGCCGGGTGCCCGCTTCGGCGTGCAGCTCCGCGGGCGCGTTGAGCGCGAAGGTCCGGGGGAGGACGTTCGGGCTGGGCCAGCCGGGCTCGGCGATCCAGCGGCCGTCCCGGGTCGCGCCGCGCGACCCGGGGCGCAGAGCGCGCGGCCCGGGGCGGACAGCGTGCTGCGCGTAGATGCGCAGCTTGGGCTCGGACATGATCCCGTTATCGGTGCCCTTGAGCCAGTAGTCCCACCATCGCACCGCCTCCTGCAGGAAGCCGATGGCCGGACCCGGGACGCCGTCGTGCGGGTACACATGAGCCCAGGGCCCGATCAGCCCTTTGCACGGACCGTGATATCCCCCCAGGAAGCGCAGGATGGCATTCCGGTAGCCATCCACCCACCCGCCCACCATGTAGACCGGGCAGCGGATCGCGCCGAAGTCCTCGCAAACCGAGCCCTGCTTCCAGTAGCCGTCCCGCCGCTGGTGCCTGAGCCACGTCTCGACGTGGGGCGGCGTTCTCTCCAGCCGGTCCAGCCACTGCAGCCGCCAGCCGGGACCGACAACCAGCGGGTCCGGCGGGCGGGCTTGATAGGCCAGCATTGTCGCCCCCCAGGCCAGCATGTCGAGGGCCTGCACACTGCCCCCGGTGTAGTGCACGTCGTCGGCATAGCGGTCGTCGGTGGAGGCGACGCTGATCACGGCGGCCAGCTCGGGCGGCGCGTGCGCGGCGATCTGCAGGCCGTTGAAGCCGCCCCATGACTTCCCGATGATCCCGACCTTCCCGGTGCACCACGGCCGGGCGGCGAGCCAGCGCAGGACTTCCAGTCCGTCGGACTGCTCGAGCGGGAGGTATTCGTCCTCGAGGATCCCGTCGGAGTCGCCCGACCCGCGCAGGTCGACGCGTACCGAGGCGTAGCCGTGGCTGGCGAAGTAGCCGTGAACCGGGGCGTCGCGCAGCGCGGTGGCATCGTTCTTCCGGTACGGGATGTATTCGAGCACGGCCGGCACCGGGCTGCTCTCGGCGTGCTCCGGCAGCCAGATCCGGGCCGCCAGCCGGCACCCGTCGGACATCGGGATCCACGCGTGCTCGATCAGGCGCACCGGGCGGCGCAGGCCGGCGGTCGTGCTCACCTGGGCGGCGACGTCGTTCACAGCAGCTGGCGGGGCAGCGATTCGGCCCACTGGCGCGAGTGATGCAGCAGTCCGTCGACCCAGACGGCCAGGTCGACCGTGACGTGGAAATGGGTCGTCGTGCCCTGGATATGAACCGATGATGTGGCCTCCGTGCTCGCGTTCGGCCTGCGAATCCTGGTGGTGTGACGGCCCAGCGCGCTGGTCCGGGCCGGGTCATCGGCGTCGGCGAGGGAGTTCAGCTCGTACTCGCGGGTGACGACCGTGGTCTGGTTGATCCGCTCCGTATCCTGGTGCAGCAAATGGACGCGCGCCCGCCGTGACAGGGCGTCGCGGGTGACCTCCCAGACTGGAGGCTCGAGCTGGTCGGCGTGCCGCTGCATGACCTCTGGCGAGGGAAGGAACTGCGGCGGCTGCGCGCTCCCGGCCGCAGGCACGAGCGGAAGCACGATGCGAGATGGGCGCCCGGCCCCCCGGTGCACCTGGTTTACCGCCGGCTGTGGGGTTGGCCAGACGTTCGGCCAGTCCGCGCTGGCGATGGCCAGCCGGAGCCGGTGCCCGGCCTGGAATCGCCAGGCCACGGCGTCGAGCTCGATCGCCAGCTCGTAGATCTCTCCCGGGACGAGCGGCTCCGGGCTGATGAGCGAGTGGCGACGGGTGCCGTTCAGCATCCCCTTGGCGACCAGCTGCGATGAACCGTCCGGCGCGACGTCGGACAGGCTGACGGCGAATCCCACCACGGTGGCGCTGGAGGAGACATGCAGCTGGGCCCGGGGGCGCCCGAGCACGTGCACGTCGGCGTCGAGCGGGGCCGAGGTGTAGACCAGCGAGTAGGCCTCGTCCGGGCGCTGATCGCCGGACAAGCCGAACGGCAGGCCTCCCGACCACAGGCCCGCCGTGACCCCGACCGTCGCCACGTACTCGAACTCGTCGGCCGCTTCGGCGTCGCTGGCTGCCCCCAGCCGGCCGTCCTCGCCGAGGTACAGCGTCCTCTCGCCCGACCCGGGCGCCGGCCAGGCACTCTCGGCCCGCCAGGTCCCGGCAGTCTCCAGCCGGTCGGCGTCGGGCCGCTGGTAGTCCTGCATGTAGACGACCACCGGCGGCTCGTCCATGATGCCGGTGTCCCGGTCCTTGCACCAGTGGTCGAGCCAGCGCACGACCTCGTGCAGGTGGTCGATACGCGGTCCGGGAACCGCTACGTCGGGGACGGCATGGTTCCACGGCCCGATCAGGACCTTGCGCGGGACGCTCAGCGCCTCGTACAGGCGCAGCGGGGGGTTGGGATAGCCGTCGGCCCAGCCCCCGATCATGAAGACGGGGCAGACGATACGCTCCGCGACGTCGCGGACGGAACCGTGCCGCCAGTACGGTCCGTCGGTCTGGTGCCGCAGCCACTTCAGCAGGTACGGCTCGTTGCGCGCGAGATGCTCAGCCCAGATCCCGGCCCAGTCCTGCGACCACTCCGGGTACGGCGGAAGCGCGTTGTAGGCAATCATGAAGTTGCCGTAGTAGGCCGCATCGTAGTAGTGGCGCAGCAGGCCGCCGCGGTAATGACAGTCGTCGGTATAGCGGTCGTCGGTGAAGTACATCGGGACGATCGACGACAGGTGCGGCGGCTGCAGGGTGGCCACCTGCAGCGAGGTGAACCCGCCGTAAGAGATGCCCATCATGTTGACATGACCGTCGCAGAACGGTTGCTCCGCTAGCCACTCGATGACGTCGTAACCATCCTCCTGCTCTTGCGGTACGTACTCGTCGGTTGCGACGCCGCCGGACGCGCCGGTGCCGCGGATATCGACCCGGGCGACGATGTAGCCGTTCGACGGGAGGTAGGAGTAGAAGCGCTGCCCCGGTGCTTCCTCGTCCTTGCGGTAGGGGATGTACTCCATCACGACTGGCAGCGGGCCGCTGTCAGCGCGGTCGGGCAGGTACAGATCCGCGCCGAGGTGAACGCCGTCCCGCATGGGGATCTGCACGTTCTTGACCAGGCGCACACCCGGTGCGTAGCTCAGGTGGTCACTCGTTCCCGCGTCCACGGTCGCAGGCCGGCCTTTCATGTCGCGGTCGTGTTCCACAGGTACGGGTAGCCGTCGGGCCGCAGCGAGGGCTTCACCCACGACTGTGCGGCGAAGTACCAGGTGGGGTACGCGATCCAGACGATGTTGGCCTGGTCATCCCACAGCCTCGACGCCTCGATATAGAGCTGGTCGCGCTTGGCGACGTCATAGGTCCCCAGTGCCTGGTCGAGGTACGAGGTGAAGTGCGGGTCGCACCAGTCCGACCAGTTCCACAGGCCGATCTGGGCGCAGGTGAACCAGATGAACGACCAGTACGGGTCTGGCTCGCTGACGAACTCGGAGTACACGAGCTGGCGGTGCGGGCCGCCGCCGCCGTTTCCTGGAATGGCATCGAACGTGGCTGAGTCCTGCGGCTGGATGTTGACCTTGATCCCGATCTGGGCCAGGTTCGCCGCGATGACCTGGGCAGCCGACTCGTCTGGCGTGTCGTTTGTCACGGCCAGGGTGAGGCTCACGTTGGACTCGCCGCTCTGGTCCAGGTACTGCTTAGCCAGCGTCAGATCCTGGTTGTAACGCGGGGCGTCGACCCAGTAGCCGATTCCCATCGACGACGGGATGATGCCGTACGCCCGCTGCCACCTGCCGTTGTATGCAGCCGTGATGATGCCCGGCACGTCGATCGCCGAGCGGATCGCGCGGCGCAGGTTCAGGTTCGGGACGTTCTTCTGGCTGATCGACAGGAAGTAGTAGTTGAGCGTCGGCTTGCTGAAAACCCGCAGGCTGCTGGAGGATTCGGCCTGGGAGACCAGGGCCGGCGGAATGTAGCCGAACGCCACCGAGCCCGTGCTGATCGCCTCGAACGCGGTGTTGTCGCTGCCGATGACGTCGGTCTCGATCGTGGTCCACGGCGCTTTGGCAGCGAAGGCCTTGCTGGCGCCGCTGTAGTGGTCGAAAGCCTTCAGCGTCGTGTGCTGCCCGGGGACCCAGCTGACAAACTCGTAGGGACCCGAGCCGACCGGATTGGTGGCGAATTTCTTGCCGAGGGCGGTGACCGCTTTTTCCGGGAGAATCTTGCCGCTGGTGGCGGGCAGCGTGCTGTGCATGAGCGGGGCGAACGGCTGTTTCAGGATGATGGTCCCCTCGTACGGGCCGGTCACCTGAACGGTCTCGAGCGCAGACCAGTCTCCCGAGTAGGGCGAGTTGAGGTTCGGCTTGGTCAGCCCGGCGATGCGCTCGTAGGAGAACTTGACGTCGCTGGCCCTGACCTCACCGTAGCCTTTCTGCCACTCGATGCCCTGCTTCAGCTTGAAGTGGAACTGCAGGCCATCGGCTGAGGCCTCGAAGGATTCGGCCAGCTGGTTGACGACCTGCCAGGTTCCCGGCCGGAAGGTGACCAGTCCCTCGTAGATGCAGTCGAAGACGATCACGTCGTCCTGCGACACCCAGAACGCGGTGTCCAGGTTCTGGATGTCGTTCTCCGGCCGGTAGGTGAGGGTTGTCGTCGGGGGCTTGCCCGAGGCGGCGCCGGACGTTCCCGGCTTGGAAGAGCCGCCACAGGCGGACAGCAGCACGCCGGCTGCCGAGCTGGACAGCCCTAGTGCCATGGCACGGCTCATGAACTGCCGCCTGCCGATCCTGTTGTCGGTGTAGTCGGTGACCAGGGATCTGATGTCCTGAGGGCTTGGTGACATCGGAGTCCTCCTTCGAATCGGGCGCACGGCAGGGTTGTGGGCGTCAGCCTCCGTGACTCACGGCTGGGCTGCCCGCGTCGGCGACGTCGCGCCAGCGCAGGCAGGCAACCTGTCGTCCTGGTGCGGCTTCTTCCAGGGGCGGGTCGTCGCTGCGGCATCGGTCCACGGCAAACGGGCACCGTGGGTGGAAATGGCAGCCGGACGGGGGGTTGCGCGGGCTGGGGATCTCGCCCGCCACGGGTTGCTGGCGGCTGGCCCGGCCGGAGTCCATGCCGGGAATCGACGCGATCAGCGCCCGGGTATAGGGGTGCAGCGGGTTGTCGTAGACCTCCTCGGCCGCGCCTGTCTCGACGACCCGGCCCAGGTACATGACGGCGATGCGGTCAGCCAGGTAGCCGACCACGTTGAGTGCGTGCGTGATGACCAGGTAAGCGGTGCCGTGCTCATCGCGCAGCGCCTGCAGCAGGTTGAGGATGGCGCTGGCGGCCGAGACGTCGAGGCCCGCGGTCGGCTCGTCGGCGACGATCAGGCGCGGCCGCAGGGTCAGCGCGCGGGCGATCCCCACCCGGCGGGCCTGCCCGCCGGACAGCTCGTGCGGGTAACTGTCGGCCAGGCGCTCGGGGAGTTCCACCATCCTGAGCAGTTCGGCCACCGAGTACTGCTCGTCCGGGCCGATGTGGTGGATCACGTACGGCTCGCGCAGCAGGGAGGAGACACGCATCCGGGGGCTGAGGCTCGAGTGAGGATCCTGGAAGATCATGACCGCATCGCGCCGGAACCTGCGGACGGCCTCCCGGCGCATGCCGCCGACGTCGGCGCCGGCGAAAGACACCCGTCCCGAGGTAGCGCGCTGCAACCGCAGGGCGGCCAGCGCCAGCGTTGTCTTGCCGGACCCTGACTCGCCGACCACACCGAGCACCTCAGCATCGGACACACTCAGGCTGACGCCGTCGACGGCGCGCACTGCGCGGCGGTTCCCGGCCAGCCTGGCCAAAGCCCCGTCGGGCGAGAACGTGACGCTCAGGTCCTCCAGGCGGAGCAGGGGCGGTGGCGGTGGCCCGGCGGTGTCATCTGGCCGGCCGGGATCATGGGCGGTAGTGGTCATGCCGGCGGCACCGCCTTCGGGGTAGCCGTGGTGGATAGCCCGGCATGCTCATAGGCCGACCCGGGGTCGCGCATGTGGCAGCGGACGGCCTCGCTGGAGTCGGAGGCTACGGGGCGCGGTTCTTCGGTGCGGCAGACATCCTGGACATAGGAGCAGCGCGAGGCGAAGCGGCAGCCCCTGAACTCGCCGATCAGCGACGGGACCCTCCCGGGAATGGTGTGCAGCGGCTGGCCCCGATGCGACCGGGTCGGCACCGCGTCCAGCAGGGCCCGGGTGTAGGGATGCTGCGGCCGCTCGAAGACGTCGGCCACGTCTCCCTGCTCCATTACCTGTCCGGCGTACATGACCACCACGCGGTCGCATATCTCAGCGACCACGCTCAGGTCGTGAGTCACGAACAAGATCGTGAGATCGCGATCGGCTTTGATCTGCCGCAGCAGGCCAAGGATCTGCGCCTCGGTCGTCACGTCAAGCGCCGACGTGGGCTCGTCGGCAATCAGCAGCTCGGGCTCCAGGCTGAGGGCCATCGCCGTCATCACGCGCTGACGCATGCCCCCGGAGAGCTGGTGCGGATAGGAGTGCATCAGCTGGTCGGCGTCAGGAAGGCCGACCTCACGCAGCAGCGCCGTGGCTTTCTGCTGGAACTGCTTGCGCTCGGCGAAGCGCACCCGGCCACCGCAATGTGCCCGCTGCACATCGATCATCTGACGCCCGATCTTGAACGTCGGGTTGAGCGACGTGAGCGGGTCCTGGAAGATCATGGCCACCTTTTCGCCCCGGAGCCGGCGCAGCTGCTCGCGGGATACCGAGGTGACATCCGTGGTCCCGTCAAGCACGATCCGGCCAGCGGCGATCCTGCCGTTGGCGGGCAGCAGCCGCAGCGCCGCGAGCGCGAGCGTGCTCTTGCCCGAGCCGGACTCCCCGACCAGGCCGACGACCTCACCCCGCGTGATCGTCAGGTCGACGCCGGGCAGCACGCGCATGGCCGAGCCCCGGGTCCGGTACTCGACGACCAGGCCCTCGATGTCGAGTACCACATCGCCGACGGCCGGGCTGCCGTTCAGGCTCGCCATCGCGACACCCCCCGCAGCCGCGGGTCCAGAACGTCCCGCAGCGCCTCACCGAAGCACAGGAACCCGATCGTGGCGATGGCCAGCATGAGCGAGGCGAACAGCACCGCCCAGGGCGCCTGGTAGATGGAGTTGAAACCGTCGGAAAGGATCGCGCCCCACGACGGGTTCGGAGGCCGGACTCCCAGGCCGAGAAACGACAGTCCCGCCTCGACCGTGATGGCGCTCGGCGTGTCCATCGCCAGCAGGATGAACAGCGGGGCAACGATGTTCGGCGTGATGTGCCGGACCATGATCCGCAGACGGCTGGCCCCGAGTGCCCTCTCGGCCAGGATGTACTGGTTCTGCTTGACCGACAGCACCAGCGCCCTGCTGGTCCGGGCGTAATTCGGCAGAAAGGCGATGGCAATCACGATGACCAGGTTGCGCAGCGACGACCCGATCACGACCAGCAGCGCAAGGGCCAGGATGATAGCGGGGAAGGACTGGAACGTATCGGTCACCAGGACGACCACGTTGTCAATCAGGCCGCCGAGATAACCGCCGAGCAGCCCCAGTACCAGCCCGCAGGCCAAGGCGCACGCGACGGCCGGAACCGCCACCTCCATCTCGATCCTCGTGCCGTAGATCAGGCGGGACAAGATGTCCCGGCCGAGCTGGTCGGTGCCGAGCAGGTGGTGCAGGGACGGACCCTGCAAGGTGGCGTTCACGTCGATGGCGCTGAACGAGTACGGCGCGAGTTCCGGACCGAAAACCGCGAGCACGATCAGCCCGACGACGATGACGGTTCCCAGGGTCCCGCCCGGCGTGGCCAGCAGCGACCGGACAGCGCCGCGTGTCCTGGCCCGCCGCGTCGGCGCGGGCTGCGCGGAGAGGTCGAGATCGAGCAGGCCGATCCCGTCGTCCGGGCGGGCTGAGCCCAGCAGTGCCATCCCGCTCCCTTCAGGTCCCGGCCGACTGCCCGAGCTGGATACGCGCGTCGAGCAGGCGGTAGGTGATGTCGGCGAGCAAGTTGGCCACGATGACCAGCACGGCGATGATCAGTGCCGTGCCCTGCACGATCGGGAAGTTCCGCGACGCGATCGCGTTGTAGGCGAGGGTGCCCAGGCCCGGCCGGTCGAAAATGACCTCAATAAAGATGGCGCCGCCGAGCAGGGTGCCCAGCCCGACGCCGAGGATGGCGACGACAGGGGCGGCCGCATTTTTCAGCGCGTACTGGAAGAACACCTTGGAGCGGCGGATGCCCAGAGCGTGGGCGGTCCGCACGTAGTTGGAGGTCAGAACCTCCAGCATGTTGCTGCGCACCAGCCGCGCGATATAGCCGATCCATCCCAGCGCGAGAGCCACGGACGGAAGCACCAGATGCGCCACATCGTCGGCCGGCTGCCCCGGCGCGCCCGCACCGATGACCGGAAACAGGTGCAGATGAACGGCGAAGACCAGGATGAGCAGCAGGCCGACGACAAACGGGGGCAAGGTGATAACCGAGATCGAGATGATCCCGACTACCCGGTCAACAATCCCGCCCGGCTTCGTGGCGGCCAGGATCCCGAGCGGGACCCCGACGACCACGGCCAGAGCCAGCCCGGTCACCGCCAGCACCACTGTGTACTGCAGGTTCTGCATCACCAGACTGGACACCGACTGGTTCGTCACGAAGTTAGTCCCCAGGTTCCCGTGCAGCGCGTTGAAGATGTACTCATAGATCTGCACCGGGATCGACACATCCAGGCCCATCTCGCGCTGCACCTGCGCGATCAAAGCCGGATTGGCGTGCGGACCAAAGACATACGTCACCGGGTTACCGGGGATCAAGCGGTCCAGGATCGCCAGGAACGCCATCACGATCAGCACGACCACGCACGCCGTGACCACGCGTCGGGCGAGGTACCGGGCGAGCGTCATCTGCGTCAGAGCTCCGGCGCCGGGAGCGACCGGCTCCGGTTGCCGAGGTGCCGGCGGGGGCCGGAGCTGGCGCGCGCAGCCCGGTCAGCAGCAGGGTTCACCGAGACAGCTTCCTCTCGTGGTCGCCTGGTCCACGTCCGCGCCCTGGGGCCATGCGGACGTCAGGCGGGCGGTCAGGGCAACCGACGCCTGCGACAAGAGCTCGGCGCACTCGCCTAGCCGCCGCTTTGGCAGGCGCGCGGAAGGCCCGGACACCGAGGCGGCCGCCACGACCTTGCCCTGGCCGTCGACGACCGGCACGGCAACGGCCCGCAGCCCCGGCTCCAGCTCGTCGATCAGCGTCGCGAAACCACGGCGGCGGACCAGCTTGAGCTCGGTCCCGAGCGTGCGGCGATCGGTGATGGTCTGCGGTGTGAAGCGCGCGAGTGGGCCGCTCGGCAGTTCAGCAGCGCCATAGGCCAGGAACACCTTTCCCGCGGACGAGCAGTGCAGCGGGATGAGGCGGCCCACCCAGTTCGTGGTCGTGAGGAAGTGTGACGCGTCGACCTGAGCGATGTTGTCCACGAGCTGGCTGGCCACGGGCACCGAAAGGTTGACGGTCTCACCTGTGCTGCTTCCCAGGCTGTCGAGTATCGGACTTGCCGCGTCGAGCAGTGCTTGCCGGAACGAGCGGCTCGTTATCTCGCCAACCAGGGCCGAGGCGATCCTGACCGGTCCGCGCGCGGTGTCGCGCTCGACAAGGCCATTGCGCTCCAAGGAGGCCAGCAGCCGGGACGTGGTGCTCTGATGCAGGCCTGTCCGGCGCGACAACTCGCCGACCGACAGCGGTCCCGCGGACCTGACTATCTCCATCAGCAGACGGCATGCTCGCTCGACCGCCTGCACGCCTCCCGGTCGGCCGGGGTGCTCGGCCCCATGCGCATCGCGCATTAAACCAGTCACAATGCGGATGGTAAACCGTATGCGCCGTATGTTCTAGCCCTAAAAATCTCATGAGCATCGCGTGAACAGCAGTCACCCTCCGACGACGCCAGCACCACCGGTCACCTTCACCGATCATGGCAAGCAGGCTGAAGACCCGGCCGCCACCATCGGTGCGGCCGTGGGCAAAGTGATATCTGCCCAGGGTGGCGGCAGGTTGGCGGCCAGTGCTCTAATCAGGGGTCACGGCATAACGTGAGATGGGTCACATGCCCGGACAGGGGAGAGGCTCATGATCAACGAACAGAGCGCCAAGGCGCGAGCCTTTGCCGAAGGTGGGCAAGAGGCGGTCAATCTGGTCGAACTGCTGCTCAGAAGGCGTATCGACCGGCGGCAGTTCATGTCCCGGGCGTCCGTCCTCGGCCTCTCGGCGATGAGTGCCGGAACGATCCTCGCCGCTTGCAGCTCATCTGCCTCTCCGGCATCCTCTGGCTCGCCGGCCGGCCCGAAGCCACCTACCACGACACTCACCTGGCGCCCGGTGGCCGACGTGGGGAATGTCGACCCGGCCATCCTTCCCGGGCTCGAGGATCCGACCTACGTGCAGTGCTTCTTCGAGACGTTGCTCGCCTACGTGCCCGGCACGAACAAGATCGTTCACTGCCTGGCGGACACCTTCGAGGTCTCGAGCGACGGCCTGCAGTTCCACTTCACCCTGAAGCAGGGGATCCCGTTCCAGAAGGGCTTCGGGGAGGTGCAGGCGAGCGACGTGAAGTTCTCCTTCGAGAGAATCGCCGGTCTCACCAGTCCGAAGCTGAACTCGCCGTACGCGGGTGACTGGGCCCAGCTCGAGTCGGTGAAGGTAGAGGGGAAGTACTCCGGGACGATCATCATGAAGGAGGTCTTCGCCCCGACTCTGGCTGTCATCACCGGAGGCGGCATCGCCAGCGGCATGGTCGTCTCGGAGAAGGCGGTCGATCACTACGGGAAGAACTTCGGCACGAACCCGGTGGGAACGGGCCCGTACGAGTGGACGTCGTGGGTGCCAGGCCAAAAGCTCGTCATGACGAAGTTCGCCGGCTACGGCGGGGCCAACAAGGCCTACGCCAACAAGTACCTCTTCGAAGAGATCCAGGCGACGCCGATCTCAAGCGACGAGACGGCCTACGCGGCTTTGCAGAGCGGCGCGGTGAATTACTGCGAGCTCGGCCCGTCACTGGTCAAAGAGGCCCAGAGCAACTCCTCCCTCAAGGTCTACTCGACCCCGTCGGGCCTGTACTACTGGCTCGCCATGAACGTCACCGAGCCGCCGCTGACAAACATCTGGCTTCGCAAGGCCATCCGCCAGGCGATCGACGTACCCGGGATCATCAAGGCCGCCTACAACGGGCTGTACACGCGCATCAACGCCATCATCCCGAAGCAGCTCAGCGTCGGCTACTGGCCTGATGCTCCGGTGTACAACCAGAACATCGCGCTGGCCAGGTCGTACCTGAAAAAGAGCGGCCTGGAGAACGTCACGCTCAAGCTGAACGTCGACAACGTGCAAGACGACGTGGCGGCGGCGCAGATCATCGCGGCCAACCTGGCGCAGATCGGCGTCAAGGTGAACGTCGAGCCGATCGACCCGGCGGTCATCTCGGACCTTCCGGGGCCCGGCGGAGGAGGACCGCACCCGCAGCTCCTGTACTACTACTACGGGGGCCAGTCCGACCCGAACGAATGGTTCGAGTGGTGGACGTGTGCTCAGATGGGCCTCTGGAACTGGGATCATTGGTGCAACCCGCAGTTCACCAGCCTGACGAACCAGGCCCTGGCCACCTACGACCAGGCCGAACGGACCAGGCTCTACGTCGAGGCCCAGCAGCTCTGGGACACCGAGTCGGCGATGACCTGGATCTGCAGCTCGGACAACTACATCGGCTGCGCGCCCTACGTGAAGCCCTCGTTCCTGGCCCAGGGCGGGATCCTCGTCTGGAACACGACCGCGATATGAGCACCGCGCGCGTGAGGACGGCCTTTGAGCGGCGCGTCCGCGTCATCCCCCATGTGTCGATACCGATGTCAGACGGCTGCCGGCTCTCCGCCAGGATCTGGCTGCCGGACGATGCCGAAGAGCGGCCGGTCCCGGCCGTCATGGAGTACGTGCCCTACCGCAAGGACGACAACCTCGCCCTTCGCGACGCCCCGATCCATGGCTATTTCGCCGGCCACGGCTATGCCTCGGTACGCGTCGACACGCGGGGGTCGGGTGACTCCGAAGGGATCCTGTACGACGAGTACCTTCCGCTGGAACAGGCCGACGGCGTCGAGGTGATCCGCTGGCTGGCCAGCCAGCCGTGGTGTACCGGGCGAGTCGGGATCATCGGCAAGTCATGGGGAGGCTTCAACGGCCTGCAGATCGCCGCCCTGGCCCCTCCCGAGCTCGGCGCCGTCATCAGCGTCTGCAGCACCGACGACCGCTACGCCGACGACGTCCACTACATGGGTGGCTGCCTGCTCGCCTCGAATCAGTTGCAGTGGGCGTCGGTGATGCTCGGCTACAACGCCCGCCCGCCGGACCCGAGCGTCGTCGGCGACGCCTGGCGACAGATGTGGCTCGACCGCATGGAGCGCACGCCTCCCTGGGTCGAGGCCTGGGTGAGCCACCAGCGCCGCGACGAGTTCTGGAAGCAGGGCTCGGTCTGTGAGGACTTCGGGGCGATCCGCTGCCCGGTCTACATGGTCGGCGGCTGGACGGACGCCTACCGGAACGCCATCTTCCGCTTCCTCGAAGGCTACCCCGGTCCGTCCAAGGGACTGATCGGCCCGTGGGCCCACAACTACCCGGAAAGCGGCGTGCCCGGCCCGGCCATCGGCTTCCTGCAAGAGGCCGTCCGGTGGTGGGACTGCCACTTGAAGGGGCTCGACAACGGCATCATGGACGAGCCGAAGCTCCGGCTCTACATGGCGGACGCCGTCCGGCCCGACCCCGGGCGCCAGTTCTGGCCCGGCCGCTGGCTGGCGATGGACCAATGGCCGGCCAGTTCCGTCGAGACGCTCGTTCTTCCCCTCGGGCGCAGCGGCCTGCTTGGTGAGGGCGACGACCCCCGATCCGGAAGCGAGGAGGAACTCAGGATCAGAGGTGCCGACGCGCCGGCGGTGGATGCCGGCACCTGGGGGGGCCATGGCGGGCCTGTCGACAATCCGGCCGACCAGAGGCCCGAGGACGGGCAGTCGCTCTGTTTCGAGACCGAGGCGCTGCCAGAGCCGCTGGAGATCTGCGGTTTCCCGGTCGCCCACCTCGAGGTGGCCAGCGACCGGCCGCTCGCCCTCGTCGTCGCCAGGCTGTGTGATGTCTGGCCCGATGGCACCTCGCATCTCATCACCCGCGGCCTGCTGAACCTCACTCACGCCGGCAGCGACGAGAGCCCCGAGCCGCTCACACCGGGCGAGCGCTACCTGGTCGAGGTCAAGCTGAACTCGATCGCGTACTCGATGCCGGCGGGACACCGCCTCCGCCTCGCCATCTCGCCCACCTACTGGCCGTGGGCGTGGCCCTCGCCCGAGCGGGTGACGCTAAGCCTGTTCGTTCCCGGCCGGTCCAGGCTCGATGTCCCCGTATGGGCCGGAGGCCCCGGGGCGCACGAACCGCCCGCGCATTTCTCCGAGCCGGAAGAGGGGCCAGCCCCTGCGCACGAGGTGAGCGGGGACGAGGACGCCAGCCGGACCCTGCGCCGGGACAGCGCGACCGGCCGCCTCGACATCGAACTGCGCGGCGAGCATCACATGAAGCTGTTCGACGCCGGGCTCGAGTACAACTCAAGTTCCTGCAACATCCATAGCATCGTCGAGGGCGATCCGCTCTCGGCGTTCAACAGCGCCGAGCACGAAATCTCGATCAGCCGGGCCGACTGGTCAACCCGGGTGCACACCTACAGCACGATGTCGGCGACGGCGGACGAATTCCTGCTCACCAACCTCGTCGAGGGCTACGAAGGTGACCGCCGCGTCTTCGCCAAGACGTGGCGGCGTTCCATCCCTCGTGATCTCGTCTAGGCGAAGGAGATCGGCTCAGACGAGGTCCCTCGGGATCTCGAAGCTCCACGCGCGGCTGAAGAAGCGGTTGCCGTTGGTGTGAGCGGCGACGTTCGCCGTGAGGAAGAACGTGTCGGCGTCGGAGGTGAGCTCATACCGGACCTCCGTGCGGGCGTTCCAGTCTTCGCGGGAAAAGCTCTGTGCCCGCTCGACGTGGTAGCGGGCCGAGAGCGGCTGGCCTTCGGTGATCTCGTAGCCGGAGCTGGTCTGGGCCTCGATGACGAGACCGCCCGGCAAGCGGACGGTGGCGGAAGGGGCGCTGTGGCGCACTTCGAGGCGGCCGCTGAGCGGGTCCTTGGTCACGACGTTGCTGCCCGGCCGCCGCCCGAGGAGTTCGGTGTCGAGCGGCGGCCCAATCTCCGGGGGATCGAAGGGGCGCAAGCGGACGTCGGACGTCTGGTCTGAACGCAACGGGAGATCGAGGAAGCTCGCCCCGGGGAAGAGCGAGAGCACAACGGGGGCAGGGGAGGGCCACGCCCAGGGGAAATAGGTGGGCGAGACCGCGACCCTGAGGCGGTGCCCGGCCGGGACGACTTGCCCGGTCGACTGGAGCTTCACGTCGGCGGCAAAGCGCTCCCCTTCCTGGATGGGCTCCGGGTGCTCATGGCTGCCGGCGTGGGTGAGGTTGAGCAGCCCCCGGGTGATGAGAGTGCTTGCTCCATCCGGGGCGACGTCGCACAGGCGCACGACGACGAGGGCGCTGCGCTGGTCCGTGCCGAGTTCGAGGTGCGCCGCGGGATTCCCGAGGATGACCAGGTCGGACTCGAGCGGGGCGGAGGTGAACGAGAGTGACATCCCGTCCTCGGAGCGCTGGTCAGGCGGCGCATCGAGCGGACCGCCAAACGCGCACCAGGCCCCGGCGTCCTGGCCGGCGGTTTGCAGCCCGGCCCACGACACGGGGCGGCTGGCGGATGGGGCAGCGGAGGAGAGTTCGCCGTCGTTCAGGTAGAACCGCCGGTTGGAGACCCCGGGCGAGGGCCACGACGGCTCGGCCGCCCAGCGACCTGCCCGTTCAAGATAATGCGTGGCCGGCGGGACACTCTCCTGCAGGAAGACACGAAGGGCCGGCTCGTCCATGATCCCGGTGTCCTCGCCCTTCATGAAGTGATCGAAGAACCGGACCACCTCCTGCAGGAACCCGATGTGCGGCCCCGGCTCGAAGTCGTCCATCGGGTACTGGTGCGACCACGGGCCGATCAGGCCCTTGCGCGGGCAATTGAGCCCGGCCATCAGCCGCAAGACGGCGTCCCGGTAGCCGTCGCACCAGCCCCCGACGGCATAGACGGCACAGGTGATGTCGGCGAAGTTCTCGCCAACCGAGCCGTGCTTCCAGTAGTCGTCACGCCGCTGATGGCGGAGCCAGGTGTCGACCTGCGGGTGGAAGGCGTCGAGCCGTTCCCGCCACAGCTGCATCCAGCCCTCGCCGACCGACCTCGGATCGGGCGGCATCGTCGAGCACATCGCCATGTTCGACCCCCAGCCGAGCATCTGGCCGGTGAGCAGGCAGCCGCCCATGTAGTGAGCGTCGTCGGCGTAGCGGTCGTCCGTCGAGTAAAGGGAGACGACGGCCCGGAGGGCGGGCGGCCGGCGAGCCGCAACCTGCAGGCCGTTGAAACCGCCCCAGGACTTGCCGATCATCCCGACCGCGCCGCTGCACCACGGCTGGGCGGCGATCCAGGCGATGGCCGCCACTGCGTCGTCCTGCTCCTGGCGGACGTACTCGTCGGTGAGCACCCCTTCGGAGTCCCCGCTTCCTCGCACGTCGAGCCGCACTCCGGCATAGCCGTGGGCGGCAAGGTAGGAGAAGCGGGCCTGGTCGCGGACGGCGTACAGGTCGTTCTTGCGGTAAGGGATGTACTCGAGGATCGCCGGCACCGGGTCCGCTTCGGCCCCGGAGGGGATCCAGACCCGAGCGGCCAGGCGTAT
>Ga0335073_10005989_pt1 | contig 17081 bp, 13 predicted proteins | sample Lox_Sample_22_FD_207093 | JGI IMG/M metagenome (GOLD analysis project Ga0335073, IMG submission 207093) | Soil microbial communities from Loxahatchee National Wildlife Refuge, Florida, United States - Lox_Sample_2.2 | ecosystem: Environmental > Terrestrial > Soil > Wetlands | place: USA...
CGCGCCCGGCGGGCCGCGCCCGGCGCATCGAGTCGGCCGACGGGCCGCTCCAGTCTCGGTTGCCTCACACCCCATGGCGTACGCCTAGCGGCCATCCGCCATCCTGGCGACTGAGATCGCGGGTTTCGCCCTCCGCCGGGATAAAAGCCTTCGCGACACGAATGAACACACGCGTTGTCTGAATGTGTGCTCTGAGGGACTTCTGTGATTATCTCGCCGGCTGATAGCGGTGGTTTTCCGTGATCGCGAGGACTTCAGCGACGGCGGGGACATTAATCCGTTCGTGATCACGAACGGGGCAGCGGAAGCGGCGGTAGCTCAGGCCTGGGCGAAGCGGACGCGGAGGCCGAAGCGGCGCAGCACGCGGACGAACCAGACCGCCGAGAGGAACGTGCCGGCGACCACGCCGCCGATGGTGACGGCCGTGGTGAGCAGCAGGAAGACCTTGACCGTCTCGGTGTACATCAGCACCGCCAGGCCGACCGTGGTCACGAAGAAGATGCCTGCCCACAGCCAGGTCGCACCCTGGAAGAAGCGGTGCAGCCCCGGGTGGTGGGACGACGGCTGACGGAGCGCCACGACCTCGGCCGCCAGCTGGGCGACCAGCGGCTTGCGGGTCGGCGCGGTCCGCGCGAACAGCACGCACAAGCCCAGGTTGGCCAGCGGGAACTGGAGCAGGAAGAAGATCATGCTGCCGGTGACGATGACCACCGCCGACTGCAGCGTGAGGACCAGGGCCGAGATCGTGAGCAGGCCGGGGACGGTCCGGGTGAAGACCTTGCGGCCGAGCACGGTCAGCCAGACCACGGCGGTGGCGGCCACCATGCCCGCGTCTCTGCCGCCGAGCTCGGCGCCGATGTAGTAACCGGCGACAGGCAGGGCCAGGCTTTCCGCCAGGTTCCAGCCTGCTGTCAGCATCAGCCGCCAGGGGCGCGGCAGCTCGAGGTGCTCAGCCATGGCGAAGAGCATACGGTGGCCGGCTGCAAGCGCGCTGGAATTGCCGGCAGGTGGCGCAAATAAGAATCTGAGAGTTCCGCACGGCCTGTATAACGTAGATCGGGTCACCAAAGTTCATTTATCCGGAACACAATGTAAACTGGCGCTACGGAGAGTAACGAGCCCGCGTGGCCGGGACTGTCGGTGGGCGGCACTAGATTGGACGAGCGGAAGACCGGAGGAGGCAGGCTCGCGTGGCGGCAGATTTCAGGCGCGATGGCGCCCGCTTCTCCCTGGTCTGGGACGTGCTGCGCGATGTCGTCGCGGCCCGGGGGGCAGAGGCCGGCCGGCCGGCCCTCGACATCGTGGACGTCGGCGGGGGGACCGGCGGGCTGGCGGTGCCGTTCGCCGCCCTCGGCCACAACGTCACCGTGATCGACCCCAGCCCGGACGCGCTCGCGGCCGCGCAGCGCCGGGCGGCCGAGGCGGGCGCGCGGCTGACCGCCATCCAGGGCGAGGCGGCCAGCCTGGACAGCCTGGTCGGCCCCAAGTCGGCCGACCTGGTCATCTGCCATAACGTGCTCGAGTACGTGGACTCGCCGGCCGACGCGATGACCGCGATCGCGGCGGTGCTCCGGCCGTCCGCCACCGTGAGCGTGCTGGCGGCCAACATGGTGGCCGCGGTGCTGCACCGGGCCCTGGCGGGCCGGTTCACCGAGGCGCGCCAGCTGCTCGAGGGCAAGACCAGCGAGACCAGCAAGACCAGCGAGACGAGCCCGCCGCGGCGGTTCACGCTGCCGGAGCTGACCGCGCTGATCGAGGCGGCCGGGCTGCGCGCGGGGGAGTCGCACGGACTGCGGATCTTCAGCGGCCTGGTGCCCGGCGCGCTGCTCGACGCGGACCCGGGCGGGACCGAGGCGCTGCGCGCGCTCGAGGCGGCGGCCGCGACCGCCCCGCCGCTGCGGGACATCGCCGCTCAGCTGCACCTGCTCGGCCACCGCTGACGCCGCCATGGAGGCGGAACCGGACGACACCGGCTGCCACATCCTGCACGTGGACATGGACGCGTTCTACGCGAGCGTCGAGATCAGGGAACGACCCGAGCTGGCCGGCCTGCCGGTCATCGTGGGCGGAACCGGCGGCCGCGGTGTCGTGCTCTCGGCCTCCTACGAGGCCAGGGCGTTCGGAGTGCGGTCGGCGATGCCGGTCGGCCGGGCGCAGCGACTGTGCCCGCGGGCCATCTTCGTCCCGCCGACCCGCGGGCTCTACGCCACCGTGTCGAGGGAGGTCATGGCGATCTTCGGCACGATCACGCCCGAGGTGGAGCCGCTCGCCCTCGACGAGGCCTTCCTCGACGTCGCCGGCGCGCGGCGGCGCCTCGGGCCGCCCGCCGCGATCGCCCGGCACATCCGCGCCCAGGTCGCCGAGCAGCAGGGCATCACCTGCTCGGTCGGGGTCGCGCCGACCAAGTTCGTGGCCAAGATCGCGTCCGCGGGCTGCAAGCCGGACGGGCTGCTGGTGGTGCCGCGGGCCGAGGTCATCGGCTTCCTGCACGCGCTGCCCGTCTCGGCCCTGTGGGGCGTGGGCGAGCGGACCGGGGAGGCGCTGGCCCGGCTGGGCCTGCGCACGGTGGCGGACATCGCCCACACCCCGCTGGCCGCGCTCCAGAGCGAGCTCGGCGCCGCCCACGGCGCCCACCTGGCCGCGCTGGCCAGCGGCCGGGACGACCGCCGGGTGACCCCGCACCTGGCGGAGAAGAGCATCGGGGCCGAGGAGACGTTCGGCACCGATATCGACGACCAGGAACGGATCAGGCGGGAGCTGCTCAAGCTGTCCGGGCGGACCGCGCACAGCCTGCGCGCGAGCGGGTACGCGGCCCGCACGATATCGGTCAAGCTGCGGCTGGCCAGCTTCAAGACGATGACGCGCTCGCGGACGCTGGCGTATCCGACCGACGTGACCCATGAGATTTACGCCACAGCCTGCGCGTTGTATGAGTCGGCCGGTCTCGACCATGGTGCGGCGCTGCGCCTGGTCGGTGTCCGGGTGTCCGGGCTCGTGCCCGCGACCGGCGCGAATGCCCAGTTGACGTTTGATGACCGGCCCGTCGGCTGGCGCGAGGCGGAGCGGGCCATCGACAAGATCACGAACCGGTTCGGGGCCAGCGCGGTGCGGCCGGCCGCCCTGGTCGAGGATCCGGACCGCCCAGGTGAGGGCGCTTTCTGACCTGCTGCGCACTCCACCCTACCCAGCGGCGTGTCAACGCTCGTATTCTGGAAATTGAACCGGGTATGTGAGGTGAAGACCACCGCACACGTGCCGGGCGCAAGGTTTTTTATGGGAGGCGTCGTGCCGCTCTCTGAACACGAGCAGCGCCAGCTGGAACAGATCGAGCAAGCGCTCTACAGGGAGGACCCGAAGTTCGGGCGTCTCGTGCGCGCCAGTGACCCGCGCGTGCACTATAAGCGCAAGCTGGCACAGGGGCTCGTCGGCGTCATCGCCGGCGGTGGCCTGCTCGCGGCCGGAGTGGTGACCCACCGCGTGTACCTCGATGCCGCCGGCGCGGCGCTCGCGGTGCTGTCCCTCGTCTACGCGGTGGTCAGCTGGCGGCGGCACGTGGCCAGGGTCAGGCCCCCGCGGCCCAAGGCGGTCAAGGGCCAGCCCGGCGGCCGCGGGTCCCGGCCCGGTCCGGGGCGTGCGCGGCAGACCAGGCGGGCCCGGATGATGGAGCGGATGGAAGAGCGGTGGCGCCGCCGGCAGGAGGGTGACCGCCGGATGTAGCGGCGGCCCCCCGACCACGCGCCCAGCGACTTAACCCATCCCGGGCATCACGATGCCCGGGTTCCGTGCTGCCCGGTCTCGTGCTGCCCGGGTCCGGCTACGCCCGCTGGCGGCCCCAGCGCCGCAGCGCCCGGCCGCGATCGGGCATCCGGGCGGCCGCCTCGGCGAAGACGGTCATCATCGAGGCGGGGAAGACGGTGGCGCGCCACCGGGTCGAGCGCCTGGCCGACGTGGCCAGCCCCCGGCGGGCGGTGGTGCCGTCGCGCCGCAGCTGCTCCGATTCGGCCGGGTGGGGCGCGTAGCGGGCGCGTTCTTCCGCCAGCGCCAGCCGGGTGACGGCCTCGGCCGCCGGGGCCGGCAGCGTCGCGGTGACGCGGGCGGCCAGGGTGCGGGGCGGCTCGCTGGCACGGCTGCTGACGCCGAAGTCCGCCAGGTCGTCGTGGAACTCGCGCCAGGCCGCGTGCGCGCGGCCGATGTCGTCGGCCGCCCGCATCCACCGCCAGCGCCGCAGGACCAGGCGGAACACGGCCGGGACGATGAGCGCGACGGCCGCGGTGGCGCCGAACGCGATGCCGACGGTGGCCCAGCCGACACCCAGGTTCAGGCCCGCCGTCCTGGCCATCAGCCGGTACAGGGCCAAGGCGACCAGCGCCGCCGCGGCCACGATCCCGAAGGCCGCGGTCGCCGCGTGGGGACGGCGCCTGCGGACGGCTTCCGGCTGCCCGGCCAGCCGCTGCAACGGCGGGGCCACGATCGCGACCAGGGCGAACGCCAGCACCAGGGCCGCGATCACGGCCAGCGCGATCGCCGCCCACGGGGTGTCGGCCGGACCGTGCGGGCCGGTCAGCCCGCCCTCGGCGCCGGCCGGCTGGTTGATCCGGCCGGGCAGGGCCGACGGCGCGGCCTTGACGCCGCCGGCCGGCGCGGTCGCCGAGACGACCGGGGGGCCCCCGCCGAGCTGGCCCGGCCCGGTCGCGCCGGTCATGTAGTTGGGGGCGTTCGCGGTGCCCTGCCCGGCCGGCGTCGGCTCGAACCTGATCCAGCCCAGGGACGGGAAGTACACCTCGGTCCACGCGTGCGCGTCGAGGTTCCGCACCTGGTAGCTGCCGTTGGCCAGGCGGGTACCGCCGGTGTAGCCGACCACGAACCGGGCCGGGATGCCGAGCAGGCGGGTCAGCACCGTCATCGCGTACGCGTACTGCACGCAGAAGCCGCTCTTGACCTTGGTCAGGAAGTTCAGCAGGCTGGCCGCGCTGGTGAGGTTGGGCGCGGCCAGGGTGTAGGTGAACTGCGGGCCGGACAGCCAGGTGGCCAGCGCGTTCACCTTGCCGAACTCGGTGCTCTGGCCCGCTACCTCGCTGTCCGCCAGCTTCTTCAGCGCCGCCGTCTGGTACGACGAGGGCAGCCGCAGGTCCGGTGCCAGCGCCGCGGTCCTGGTCAGCTTGGGCGCCGTGGCCAGCTGCGTCCGGCTCGGATCGACCAGGGCGCTGGCCACCGAATAGGACCGGCCCGCCATGGACTCGCTGCCGGAGTACACCATGAGGTCGGGGTCGTACCTCCACTTTCCCGGCACGTAGACCTGAAGGGCCGGGTAGGGGAGCGGCAGGAAGGCCGGCTGGGCGCCGGGAGCGGGGAAATCCTGGCTGGCGGTCACGGTGGTGGTGATCGTCTGGACAAACGTGGTGTCGGTCAGCCCGTCGGGACTGGGCAGCGAGCCGAGCGGCGCCGACCGGGCCGTGTAGTCATCGACCTCCCAGCCGTTGCTGCCCAGGGTGTCGAACACGTACTGACTGAAGTACTCCGCCTCGTCGGCCTGCTGGGCGGCGGAGGCGTTGGTCCGGTACGTGAAGATGGTGCGCGGGCTGCTCTCTTTCAGCTGGGCGACGGCCTGGGCCAGCGCGCCGGGCAGCCCCAGCGTGTCGCCCCCGCTGCCGCCGCTGCCGCCGATGCCGGGGCCCGAGGAGAACAGCTTGCTCGGGTGCAGGCCCGGCACGATCAGCGGGACCGCCAGGGCCAGCACGATCGAGGCCAGGCCGACCCGGCGCCCGGCCGCGGCCAGCGCCCGGGTGTCGGGCCCCAGGCCGCGTCCGCCTTCCCAGCGGCGGCGCGAGCCCGGATCCGCCCCGTCACGATCAGGATCGTCGTGCGCCAGAGTCCGCTGGAAGCCGCCGTAACGGGGTCCCGGGCGCCACAGCGAGATCAGGCGCCCCCAGACCCGGATCCGTTCCCGCCCGTCCGCGCTGAGCATGGCCAGGTAGCCCGCCCCGCCCAGGCAGAACCCGAGACCGGTGGTGAGCTGGTCGTGCGGCGCGTTCATCATGACCGGCACGGTGAACAGGACCAGCAGCCACAGGCCGGCCAGCGCGGCGGACCGCAGCCGGACCGCGATCCAGTCGGCGAACACCGCGGTGAGGCCGACCCCGCCCGCCGCCAGCAGCAGCAGGCCGGGCCGGTGCGGGGCCGGCGGGGCGTACCGGTTGGCGTCGTGTATCCCGGTGCCGATCAGGTCCCACAGCCGGCTGAGCGAGCCCGGGGTGGGGATGACCAGCGCCCACGAGTGCCGGACCTCGAAGATCAGGTTCAGGTACAGGATCAGGGCCACGATGCCGATCGCCAGGCAGGCCTCGGACGGCAGCGGGCGCAGCCGGGTCAGCGTCCCGGTCGCCGCGACCACGATCACCGCGCCGATCGCGATGATGTACCACAGGGAGTCGTCGAACAGCGGCAGCAGGTCGATCGCGGCCAGCAGGCAGGCGACCGCCGTCGTCACGGTCATCCGGGTATTCGCGGTCACGGCCGGTCACCCCCATAGGGCAGCAGTTTTTCCACGGGCCGGTGCAGCTGCTGCCAGGCGGTCGCGAGCGGCGTGCCCGCGGTGGCCACCGCGACCCGCCAGCCCGCGGCCGAGAGGATCTCCGACATCTGCGCGGTGTCCTCGGCCGCCGCCCCCGCGGTCCAGCCGGAGACGGCGAGCAGCAGCACCATCGCGGGCGCGTTCCCGCGCCTGCTCGCGGCCAGCTGGCGGGCGTCCTCCGCGGTCAGCCGGCCGACCACGGCGATCAGCTGGCCGCCCGCGCTCGACAGCGCCGCGGTGCCCGAGCGCAGCCCGGTGGCCTGCGACGGGTTGATGACCGCGAGCATGTCGAGCAGGGTGTCGTGGAAGGTTCCGCGCGGGGCGATCTCGCCCGCCTCGGTGATGAGCCGGGCCCGGAACCCCTCCCCGGATAGGTGCGCGCCGATCGAGGCGGCCGCGCTGACCGCGAACTCGAAGGTCGAGGCGGGCCCGCTGCCCGCGTGCGCGATGCGCCGGGTGTCGAGGAACACCGACGCGCTGTTGCGCCACTGGTGTTCCTCGCGCCGCACCATCAGCTCGCCGTACCGTGCCGTCGACCGCCAGTGCACCCGGTGCAGGCTGTCGCCGTCCTGGTACTGCCGTGGGGCCGCGTCGTCCTCGCCGACGGCCGAGATCGTCCGCATCCCGCCGTCGCCCTCGCCCAGCCAGCTGCTCTGCGCGGTGACCCGCGGCAGCGGGAAGATCCGGGGCGTGACCACCAGGGTGCTGCTGCTGCTGAACGACCGGCTGATCTCCACCAGGCCGAACGCGTCGGCCACGCGCACCCGCAGCGGGCCGATGGTGAACTTGCCCCGGCTGTCCGAGCGGATCTGGTAATTGAGCTCCCGGTGCCCGCCCGGCTCGATCTCGTCGAGCACGAACCGCGGCCTGCTGCCCAGCGTGTACGGGGTGACGTCCTCGGCCAGCAGCACGCCGGTCCGCAGCCGGGAGACGTTCTCCACCCGCGCGGTCACCGTGGCGGGCTCCCCGGCCGGGATCCGCGGCGGGTCGAGCCGGCGCGAGCAGGACAGCCGGTACCTGGACCGGCGGGCGATCATCGCCGAGATGGCGGGCAGGATGACCAGCAGGGCGCCGACCCGGACCAGGTCCGGCTCGGGTATGGCCAGGCCGCAGACCATGGCCGCGCCGCCGGCGGCCATGAACGACCGTCCCCGCGTGGTCAGCGAGCTGAACAGCCCTCGCATGACCCTTCCTTACTATCGCCGGGGCAGCGGAAGCTGGGCCACGATCCGGTCCACGACCTGCTCGGGCTGGTGCCGCTCCACGATGGCCTCGGCCGTGGGCAGCAGCCGGTGCGCGAGCACCGGGCGCGCTAGCCGCTGCACGTCATCCGGGATCACGTAGTCCCGCCCGTCCAGCGCGGCCCAGGCGCGGCTGGCCCGCAGCAGGTGCAGGGAGGCCCGCGGTGACGCCCCCAGGCGCAGCTCGGGCGACGTCCTGGTCGCGTTGGCGAGGTTGATGATGTAGTCCTTGACCTGGTCCGACACGTGGACCCGGCGGACCGCGACCACCAGTTCCTGCACGTCGCTGGCCCGCGCGACCGGCGTGAGCTGGTCCAGCGGCGAGCTGCTGCCGTGCGAGTCGAGCATGTCCCGCTCGGCCGCGGCCGGCGGGTAGCCCAGGGCGATGCGGGCGGTGAACCGGTCCCGCTGCGCCTCGGGCAGCGGGTACGTGCCTTCCATCTCCACCGGGTTCTGGGTGGCGATGACCATGAACGGCTCCTGCAGCCCGTAGGTGGTGCCGTCCACCGTCACCTGGCGCTCTTCCATGGACTCGAGCAGCGCCGACTGGGTCTTGGGCGAGGCCCGGTTGATCTCGTCGCCGAGCACGATGTTGGCGAACACCGGTCCCGGCTTGAACTCGAACTCGTCCCGGGCCCGGTTGTAGGCGCTCACGCCGGTGATGTCGCTCGGCAGCAGGTCGGGGGTGAACTGGACCCGCCGCACGCTGCCGTCGATCGCCCGGGCCAGCGCCTTGGCCAGCATCGTCTTACCGACCCCGGGCACGTCCTCGATGAGCAGGTGCCCCTCGGCGAGCAGGACGGTCAGGGTGAGCTGAATGGCGTCCCGCTTGCCCTCGATCACGGACTCGATCGCCTTGCCGATCCGGCGAGCCGCCGGGACCAGATCATCGATCGGGCTGCCCGTCTGCCGTCCGGTGTCCAGTACCACATGGCCTCCTCGAAGGCGCTGGCGCGCGCACCGCCAAGCCGGCCGGATGCCCCGGGCCCCTGAGCATTCCCCGCCTGACTGCTGTAGGGCTACAGTACGTCCTTCTTCGCCAAACGCGCGACGTGGACTTATCTTCCCCGCCTCCGGCCCCCCGCCGCCCAGGCCTCCGCGCTGAGGCCCCCCGCTTCCCCCCACTGCGCTCCACCGCGCCTACCTGGGCCTTCAGTGGGGAAGGGGGGCCGAAACCAGTGTTTGGAGCGTTGACGGTGGGGAAATGTGGGGTACAGTGGAGCGCGGTGGAGGGTAGTAGGCGGTGGGAGGTGAGCGCCCATGTTCCTCGGGACTCACGCTCCCCGGCTGGACGAAAAAGGCCGGCTGATCCTCCCCGCGAAGTACCGGGAAGAGCTCGCTGGGGGCGTAGTGATCACCAAAGGGCAAGAGCGCTGCCTCTACGTCTTCCCGCAGGACGAGTTCGCCCGCATCACCGAGGCCCTGCGCACCGCGCCGGTCACGGCCAAGGCGGTCCGCGACTACAGCCGCGTCTTCTTCGCCAGCGCGTCCGACGAGCTACCGGACAAACAGGGCCGGATCACCGTCCCGGCCGCCCTGCGCAGCTACGCCGGGCTGGACCGGGAGTGCGTCGTGATCGGCGCGAACACCCGGCTCGAGATCTGGGACGCGCAAGCCTGGGAGACCTATCTCGCCTCGCAGGAAGACTCGTTCGCCGAAGCCGCCGAGGAGGTGCTCCCGGGAATCCTGTAGCCCCGCCCGCCGGCCCCCATCCGCCGCTTCCTGCTGGCATCACTTCCCCGGTGCCAGCCGGCAGCGTAAGCGGATGGGGCCGGCCGGGGCTACGGAACTCGAGGCCATCACCCGTCACACGAGGAGGGAGGGACCGCGTGGACAGCGACAAGCATGTGCCAGTGCTGGCCGGCCGCGTTACCGACCTGCTCGCGCCGGCCCTGACCGCCGACGGCGCCGTGCTGGTGGACGCCACCCTGGGCCGGGCCGGTCACGCCCGCGCCCTGCTCGAAGCCTGTCCCGGCCTGCTGCTGATCGGCGTCGACGCCGACGTGGCCGCGATCGAGGCGGCCGGCCAGCGGCTCGCGCCCTACGCCGCCCGGGTCACCCTGGTCCACGCGCGGTATGACGAGATCCCCGACATCCTGGCCACCGCCGCCGCCCGCGGCACGATCGCTCCTGACCGGGTGATGGGCCTGCTGTTCGACCTGGGCGTGTCCTCGCCGCAGCTCGACGACGCCGGCCGCGGCTTCGCCTACGCCCAGGACGCGCCGCTCGACATGCGGATGGACCAGACCGCGGACCGCACCGCGGCCGACATCGTCAACGGCTACCCGCCCGCCGACCTGGCCCGCATCCTGCGCGACTACGGCGAGGAACGGTTCGCCCGGCGGATCGCCGACGCGGTGGCCAGGGAGCGCGCCCGCGCCCCGATCACCTCGACCCAGCGGCTCAGCGCGATCGTCAAGGAAGCGATCCCCGCGGCCACCAGGCGCACCGGCGGCAACCCGGCCAAGCGCACCTTCCAGGCCTTGCGGATCGAGGTGAACGACGAGCTCGGCACGCTCCGGCGGGCGCTGCCCGCGGCCCTGGACGCGCTCGCCGTCGGCGGCCGGGTCGTGGTGCTCGCCTACCACTCCCTCGAGGACCGCATCGTCAAGCAGGAGCTCGTGCGGCGGGCGGCCGACCAGACGCCGCCGGGCCTGCCCGTGACGGCGGAAGCCGCCGCGCCGCGGTTCCGCCTGCTCACCCGGGGCGCCGAACGGCCCGGCGACGAAGAAACCGCCAGCAACCCGCGCGCTGCCTCGGCCCGCCTCCGGGCCGCCGAGCGTGTCAGGCAAGAAGCAGCATGACCAAAGGGGGCACTGACCATGGCCACTGAAACGATGCCGCGCACCCCCAGGACCGCTCCCGGCCGGGGCTCCGACCCGAGAGAGCCGAGAGACCCGAGAGAGCCGAGAACCCCGCGATCAGGCCAGGTCACCGCTCCGCGCCACACCCGGCCCGCGACCAGGCCCGGCGCCGGCCCCCGGCCGGGCACCAGCACCCCGCGGCCGGCCCGGCCCGCCCCCGCCCGGCCGGCCGGGCCCAGGTCGCGCGCGCGCTCGCCGCGGACGCCGTTCATCCTGCTGCTCGTCGGGCTGCTCGGCGGCGCTCTGATCTCGCTGCTGGTGATCAGCACCACCCTCGCCCAGGGCGCGTTCCGGGTCACCAGCCTGCAGGAGCAGAACGCCAACCTGGCCCGCGAGCAGCAGACCCTCACCAACGAGGTGGCGCAGGCGGGCAACCCGGCCGTCATCGCGGGCAAGGCCAGGCAGCTCGGCATGCAGGCCAACCCCCGCCTCGGCTTCATCGACCCCAAGACCGGGAAGATCATCGTCGGCAAGCCCTCCAAAGCCGAGGCCGCGATCAACGTCCCCGGCTACACCCCGTGACCGCACCGGATCCTCCGCGCCGGTCGCCGGGCGGCCGTCCCGCGGGCGGCGGACCGCCCCGGCGCAGTGCCAGCCCGGGCGGACGACCCCCCGGAGCGCCCCGCTCACGCGGGGGGCAGCCCCCGCGTCCCCCCCGGGGACCGCAAGCGCCGCGTAGTGGGGCGACGCGCCCATCCCGTTCGTCGGTAATGACCTCCGAACGGCCCCCGGCCCGGCCTGCGGACCCCCGCTGGACGCGGCCCGCCCGGCCCCGCCCGGCTCGCCGCCAGCCCAGCCGGGGCGACCCGGGGCGGCGGCTGGGCATCATCTTGCTCGCGATCGTCTTCGTGCTGTCGCTGTTCGCCGGGCGCCTGGTCCAGCTCCAGGGCATGGAGTCAGGCAACTACCGCAAGCTGGCGGTCCAGGAACGGGAGAACACCAAGGTGCTGCCCGCGATGCGCGGCAGCATCACCGGCGCCAACGGCCAGGTGCTGGCCATGACCGTGGCCACCTACACGGTGACGGCCGATCCGCCGCAGATCCCGGCCGGCCAGCTCCAGCACGTGGCCGACGCGCTGGCCGCCCCGCTCGGCCTGACCCCGGCCGCGGTCCTGGCCAAGCTCCAGCACCCGACCTCGCCCGACTACGTGCAGCTGCAAACCAACGTGCAGGCCCCGGCCAGCGGTCAGATCACCGCGCTGGACCTGCCCGGCGTCTACCAGACCGCCAGCTACGCCCGGTCCTATCCCGAAGGCAGCGCCGAGGCCAACATCGTCGGCTTCACCGGTACCCGCAACGGCACGATCAACGGTGCGGCCGGGCTCGAGCTGCAGTACAACTCGCTGCTGGCCGGCCAGGCGGGCAGCGAGCAGGTGCAGGTCGGCGACGGCCAGCAGATCCCGCTGGCCGGCGGCAAGGACACCCCGGCGGTGAACGGCAGCAGCCTGCGCCTGACCATCGTCCCGGCCCTGCAGTACGCGGCCGAGCAGGCCTGCGCCGCCCAGGTCAAGAAGACCAAGGCGGACAACTGCACGGTGGTGATCATCAATCCGCACACCGGGGCCGTGCTGGCCATGGCGCAGTACCCGACGTACAACCCGTCGGATGTGACCAACGTCAACGAGACCACCAACCTGGCCGTCCAGGCCCAGTTCCAGCCCGGTTCCACGGCCAAGGTCATCACCGCCGCGGCCGCGATGGAAAAGGGCGGCCAGACGCCGATGAGCGCGTACAACATCCCGTACCAGCTCAAGCGGGGCGGGCAGCTCATCCACGACGCGGAGTGGGCGCCGGGCGAGCGGTACACGATCGCGGGCATCATCGCGCACTCCTCCAACATCGGCATGTCCCAGGTCGCCGCGCACATCAGCGAGCAGACGCAGTACGACTACCTGCGGGCGTTCGGCCTCGGCGAGCCGACCGGCATCGGCCTGCCGGGGGAGAGCGGCGGCGACCTGCCGCCGGTAGCCGACTGGTACGGCGACACCAGGTACACGCTGTCGTTCGGGCAGGGCGTGGCCGCCACCGCGCTGCAGATGGCCGAGGTCTACGCGACGATCGCGAACAACGGCGTCAAGGTCAAGCCGACCCTGATCCAGGGCATCACGAACTCGGCCGGGAAGTACACCGCGGCCGCGGCCCAGCCGTCGCAGCGGGTCATCCAGCCCCAGACGGCCCGCAACCTGCTCAACATCCTGGAGCAGGTGCCGGGCGTCGACGCGGCGGGCGCCCAGCCGTGGGGCGTCATCCCCGGCTACGCGATCGCGGCCAAGACCGGGACCTCCCAGGAATCCAACGGCAAATGCGCGCTGTGCGTCTACGGATCGAGCTGGATCGGCATCGCCCCGGGCGACAAGCCCCAGCTCGTGGTGGCGGTCAACGTGCAGAACCCGCGCAAGGGCGGCCACTTCGGCGCCGTCGTGGCCGGGCCGGTCTTCTATCAGGTCATGAAGGACGCGCTCGCCACGCTGCAGATACCGCCGGACGGGGCGACCCCGGCGAAGGTGCGCCTGAACGCGCCGTGATGGAGGTACCCTCACCCCGTGGCGATCCGACCCGCGACCCGGCCGCGCCGGCCGCTGTCCGCGCTCAGCACGCTGCTCGGCGTCCGGCTGGCGTCCGTAGATTCTTTTGAAACGAACGACCTGGGATCTGTTTCCGGTCTCACCCTCGACTCGAGGTCGGTGGAACCCGGCGACCTTTACGTTGCGCTGCCCGGCGCGCGCGTGCACGGCGCGGCGTTCTGCGCCGACGCGGTGGCGGCGGGCGCGGTCGCGATCCTGACCGACCCCGACGGCCGGGCCCGGGCGCAGGCCAGCGGCGTGCCCGTCTTCGTGCTGGCCGACCCGCGCGCCCGGCTGGGCGAGATCGCCTGCTGGGTCTACGGCGACCCGTCGGCCCGGCTGTGCCTCATCGGCGTCACCGGCACCAGCGGCAAGACCACGAGCACCTACCTGATCGAGGCCGGGCTGCGCGCCGCCGGGCACCTGACCGGCCTGGTCGGCGGCGTCGAGCTCCGGGTCGGGCCCGAGCGCCTGGCCAGCTCGCTCACCACGCCCGAGGCCCCCGACCTGCAGGGCCTGTTCGCGGTGATGGCCGAGCGCGGGGTGACCGCGGCCGCGATGGAGGTGTCGAGCCACTCGCTGGCCCTGGGCCGGGTCGGGGGCACCGCGTTCGACGTGGCCGTCTTCACCAACCTGTCGCAGGACCACCTGGACTTCCACGCCGACATGGAGGACTACTTCCGGGCCAAGGCCTCGCTGTTCATGCCGCCGGTTCTCGGGGTCGTGAACATCGACGACAAGTACGGGCGGCGGCTGGCCGCCGACGCGCTCGTGCCGGTGACCACGTTCTCGCCGTCGGGCCGGGAGGACGCGGACTGGCGCGCCGTCGACGTCAGGTCGGGCGCCGACGGCAGCACGTTCCGGCTGATCGGACCGGGCGGCATCGAGGCCGACGTGTCGATCGGGCTGGCCGGGGTGTTCAACGTCGCCAACGCCGTCGGCGCCCTGGTCGCCCTGGTCGAGGCGGGCATCAGGCTGGAGGACGCGGTGGCCGGGGTGGCCGCCTGCCCGGGGGTTCCCGGCCGCCTCGAGCGGGTGCCGTCGGCCGGGCTCGGAGTCACCGCGTTCGTCGACTACTCGCACAAGCCGGGTGCGGTCGAGGCGGTGCTGCGCTCGCTCCGCCCGGTCACCCAGGGGAACCTGATCATCGTGCTCGGCTGCGGCGGCGACCGGGACAAGGCCAAGCGCCCGATGATGGGCGCGGCCGCCGCCGCGCTGGCCGACGTGGCCATCCTCACCAGCGATAACCCGCGCTCGGAGGACCCGCTGGCCATCCTCGAGGCGATGCTGGGCGGCGTGCTGAGCGTGCCGCGGGCCGAGCGGGCCCGGATCATCGTCGAGCCGGACCGGGCCGCCGCCATCGGGCAGGCGGTCGCGCTGGCCGGCCCGGGCGACGTGATCGTGGTGGCGGGCAAGGGCCACGAGACCGGCCAGTACGTGGCCGGCTCGGTCCTGCCGTTCGACGACCGCCAGGTCACCGCCGAGGCGCTGGAACGGCAGGCCAAGACCCAGGACTCGTGGACGGTGACGCAGTGATCCCGCTCTCGCTGGCGCGGATCGCGCAGCTCACCGGCGGGCGCCTGGCCGGTGATGATCGGCACCGCGCCGAACCCGGTGCCGTGGTCACCGGCGAGGTCGTCATCGACTCCCGCCGGGTCGCGCCCGGCGGCCTGTTCGCCGCCGTCGCCGGGGAGCGGTCCGACGGGCACGACTTCGCCGCCGCCGCGGTGGCCGCGGGCGCCGTCGCGGTGCTGGCCACCAAGCCCGTCCCGGCGCCCTCGGTGCTGGTCGCCGACGTGCCGGCCGCGCTGGCGGCGCTGGCCCGGGCGGTGGTGGACGCGCTGCCGGCGGCCCGGATCGCCGGCCTCACCGGCTCGTCGGGCAAGACCTCGACCAAGGACCTGGCCGCCCAGCTGGTGGAGCGGCTCGGCCCCACCATCGCCCCGGCGGGCTCGTTCAACAACGAGTTCGGCCACCCGCTGACCGTGCTCCGCGCCGACGCCTCGACCCGGTACCTGGTCCTCGAGCTGTCCGCCCGCGGCGTCGGCCACATCGCCTACCTGTGCCGCGTCGCCCCGCCCCGCTACGGCGTGGTGCTGAACGTGGGGCACGCGCACGCGGGCGAGTTCGGCGGCCTCGACCAGGTGGCGCGGGCCAAGGGCGAGCTGCCCGAGGCACTGCCCGCGGACGGCGTCGCCATCCTGAACGCGGACGATCCCCGTGTCCTGGCCATGGCCGACCGGACGGCCGCGCGGGTCGTCACGTTCTCGTGCGCTTCTGAGCCCGGCGCTGGCGAGCCCGGCGCTGGCGGGGCCGCGGTCCGAGCGGCGGACATACGGCTCGACGAGCTCGGGCGGCCGAGCTTCACGCTGCTGACGCCCGAGGGTTCCGCGCCGGTAACCCTGCGGCTGCACGGGGCCCATAACGTGCCGAACGCCCTGGCCGCCGCGGCCCTCGCCCGCGAGCTCGGGCTGGACCTCGATGGCATCGCGGACGGCCTGCGGTCCGCGGTGGCGCGCAGCCGGTGGCGGATGGAAGTCCACCCGCGGGGGGATGGGGTAACGGTCATCAACGACGCCTACAACGCGAACCCCGAATCGGTCCGGGCCGGGCTCGACGCGCTCGCGCACCTGGCCGGCCAGGGGAGCGGCCGCGGGTTCGCCGTCCTCGGCCACATGGCCGAGCTCGGTGATACCTCGCGCCCCAGCCACGAGGACATCGGGGAGTACGCGGCCCGCGCCGGGCTGGCCGGGCTGATCGCGGTGGGCGAGGAGGCCGCGCCACTGCTCGACGGCGCGCGCCGGGTCCGGTCCTGGACCGGCGAGGCGCTGGCGGTGCCGGACGGCGCGGCCGCGGTCGAGTTCCTTGCGAACCGGCTCAAGCCTGCGGACGTCGTACTGGTAAAGGCATCCCGGGCGGCGCACCTGGAGGGTGTCGCCGCTGCGCTACTGGGGGAGGCCGGCTCGTGAAGACCGTCCTGCTGTCGGCCGCCGTGTCGATGTTCATCGCGCTGTTCGGCACCCCGATCGCGATCAAGACGTTCAGCCGCCGCGGTTACGGCCAGGAGATCAGGTCGGACGGCCCGGCCGGGCACCTGTCCAAGCGGGGTACGCCCACCATGGGCGGCACCGTGATCATCACCGCCTCGCTGATCGGCTACCTGATCGGGCACGTGGTCACCGGCAACGCGATGTCGGCGTCCGGGCTGCTGGTGCTGTTCCTGATGACCGGGCTCGGCCTGGTCGGGTTCGCGGACGACTTCATCAAGCTGTACATGCAGCGCAGCCTGGGCCTGCGCAGCGGGGCCAAGCTGGCGGGCCAGGCCGTGGTGGGCGGGGTGTTCGCGCTCCTCGCGATCAGGTTCCCTGACGGGTACGACCTCACCCCGGCGTCCACCCACCTGTCCTTCTACGCCGACTTCGGCATTTCCATCGGGCCGGTGCTGTTCGTGGTCTGGGTCATCCTCATGGTGGCCGGGACCTCCAACGGCGTGAACCTCACCGACGGGCTCGACGGCCTGGCCACCGGCGCGGCCATCCTGGTGCTGGCCGCCTACATGATCATCGGCATCTGGCAGCTGCGGAACGACTGCACGGTCTTCCTCGCCCAGGCCTGCTATCAGGTCCGCGACCCGCAGGACCTGGCGATCGTGGCCGCCACCGTGATGGGCGCCTGCGCCGGCTTCCTGTGGTGGAACGCGCCGCCCGCCAAGATCTTCATGGGCGACACCGGCTCGCTGGCCCTCGGCGGCGCCATCGCCGGGCTGGCCATCACCACCCACACCGAGCTGCTGCTGTTCCTGCTCGGCGGCCTGTTCGTCGCCATCACGCTCTCGGTCGTG
>Ga0335073_10005990_pt1 | contig 17079 bp, 10 predicted proteins | sample Lox_Sample_22_FD_207093 | JGI IMG/M metagenome (GOLD analysis project Ga0335073, IMG submission 207093) | Soil microbial communities from Loxahatchee National Wildlife Refuge, Florida, United States - Lox_Sample_2.2 | ecosystem: Environmental > Terrestrial > Soil > Wetlands | place: USA...
CATAAATGCCGGCAAGGGCGCGCCGGTAGGGCTCATCCTGACGTTGCGGCGATCGGTCGGGAGACCGCTCGGCCAAACCACGGACGGCCTCGGAAATCCGCACCATGCGCCCGTCGAGCGACAGCTCCCCGCCCAATTGATGAACTTCCTCGAGATAAAAGCCGAACACGCGCTCGCTCTGCAGGCGCAGGGCTTGGCTCAGCACATCCGCGGTCACGAACGGGTTGCCGTCGCGATCGCCGCCGATCCAGCTGCCGATGCGCAGGAATGAAGGCACGTCGAGCCCTGCCCAGTCGGGCGCGATCGCCTCCAGCTGATCTTCGAGATCGGCATAGAGGCGCGGCAGCTCGCGAAAAAAGGTGTGATCGTAATAGGCGAGGCCGTTCGCGACCTCGTCGAGGATGCGCAGCCGCGTTCCGCGCAGGATGCTCGTCTGCCACAGCGTGAGAACCGCTCGGCGCAACGCCGTTCGGTTCTCGTTCAGCTCCTCCGGCGTAAACCGCACCCGATCGCGTTCGTCGAGCAGCCGGGCGATCTCCATCTCGCGCTCGATCGAGCTTTGCCGGCGGATTTCGGTGGGATGGGCGGTCAGGACCGGGCTGCACAGCGCGGCGTTGAAGAACGCCTGCAGCGCGTCGCGCGAAACGCCTGCATCCCTCGCGCGGGCCAGCGCATATCCCATGGTGCCCTGGCGCGGCGCGGCGCTGGCCATCGCATAGGCCCTGGTCCGACGGATGTGGTGCTGATCCTCGGCGATATTGGCCAAATGCGAGAAATAGCCGAAGGCACGGATGATGCGGATGGCCTCGTCGTCCGGCAGGCCGCGGATGATCGTTTGCAGCTCTTGCCGCGCCGTCGCTTCGGCATCGCGATGGAAGCGAAGCGCGGTCTGCCGGATGCGCTCGATGGTGAGGAAGACTTGATCGCCTTCCTGGGCGCGCACGGTGTCGCCAAGGATACGGCCGAGCAGCCGTATGTCGTAGCGGAGAGGCGCATCCTTGTGCGTGGTCGGCCGCGGCTCGTCCATCTCGGGGAGGTTGTAGCTCATCGGCTTCGTGCGCGTCGACTGGGGGTGTGCCTCCCGGTCCCCTGAGCATTCGCCGGGCCGGCGGTTGCAAAGAAGGCGCGCCCTAGCCGCTCCGTCGTCCCTCGGCTATCGTCCGGGCGCTCAACGAGGGAGGAATGCGCCCGTGGCGAAGACCTATGAGATCGCCGTGATTCCCGGCGATGGGATCGGCAAGGAAGTGGTGCCGGAAGGGATGCGCGTACTCGAGGCGGCGGCGCGCCGCTTCGGCTTCGGGCTCAAATGGCGGCATTACGACTGGAGCTGCGAGCGCTACGCCAAGACCGGCGCGATGATGCCCGCCGACGGGCTCGATCAGATCAAGGACATGCAGGGCATCTTCCTCGGCGCCGTGGGCTATCCCGGCGTTGCCGATCACGTCTCGCTCTGGGGCTTGTTGATCCCGCTCCGCCGCGGCTTCCGGCAATACGTCAATCTGCGCCCGATCCGGCTTTTGGCCGGCGTCGATTCGCCGCTCAAGAACCGCAAGCCCGGCGAGATCGATTTTTACGTCGTGCGCGAGAACAATGAGGGCGAGTATTCCGAGATCGGCGGCCGCCTTTATGTCGGCACGCCGCTCGAAATGGCGATGCAGCAGACGGTGTTCACGCGTCAGGGCTGCGACCGCATCATGCGCTTTGCCTTCGAGCTCGCGATGAAGCGCAAGAAGCATGTGACCTCGGCGACCAAGTCGAACGGCATCATCCACACCATGCCCTATTGGGACGAGCGCTTCGCCGCGATCGCGAAGGAGTATTCGGCGGCCAAGACCGATCAGTACCACATCGACATCCTGACCGCGCATTTCGTGCGTAACCCGCATTGGTTCGACGTGGTGGTGGGCTCGAATCTGTTCGGCGACATCCTCAGCGATCTTGGCCCGGCGGTGGTCGGCTCGATCGGCATCGCGCCCTCGGCCAACATCAACCCCGAGCGCGAATTCCCCTCGATGTTCGAGCCGGTCCATGGCTCGGCGCCGGATATCTACGGCAAGGCGATCGCCAATCCGATCGGCCAGATCTGGTCGGGGGCGATGATGCTGGCACATCTCGGCGAGACCGCGGCGGCGGACGCGATCGAAAAGGCGATTGCCACAGCGCTCGCCGATCCCTCGGCGCCCAAGACGCCGGATCTCGGCGGCAAGGCGAAGACTGAGGAGCTGGGGTCGGCGATCGCCGCGGCGCTGGGCTGACTCGGCGATGACCGACCGGTATTTCGACGATTTCGCGATCGGCGAGCAAATCGTCACGCAAGGCGTGACGCTGACCGAGAGCATGATCATCGATTTTGCGCTGCGCTACGACCCGCAGCCGTTCCATCTCGATGTCGAGGCGGCTCGGCAAAGCAATTACGGCGGCCTCATCGCCAGCGGCTTCCACACGCTCGCCTTGGGTTTCCGCATGGTGATCGAGACCGGCGTCTTCCGCGCCGCCTCCATGGGTTCGCCCGGTTTCGACGAGCTGCGTTGGCTGAAGCCGGTGCGGCCCGGCGACACCCTCCACACCGAGATCGAGGTGATGGAGAAGAAGCCGTCGAGCTCGAAGCCCGATCGCGGCATCCTGCGCATCGCCTATCGCATCAAGAACCAGAAGCAAGAAGCGGTGCTGACCTTCCTGTCGATGCATCTCCTCAAGCGGCGCGAAGGCATGCGCTGAGGCCCCGGCCATATCCGAAACCGCCGGGCTCAGCCTTGCCGCGGCGCGGTGCTGGCATTGGCGCGGAGCGCATCGAGACTCACCGGGCCGCCGCCGGCAAAGACCAGGTAGAAGAACACGAAGCAGAAGAGGATCGCGGCGTCACCGCCACTGAGCGTGGGGAAGGGGCTCTTCGGCACATGCGCCATGAAATAGGCGACCGCCATATCCCCTGAGAGCACGAAGGCGACGACGCGCGTGAAGAGGCCAATGATGAGCAGGATGCCGCCGACGAGCTCGATCCAGCCCTGGACCAGGAGAAGCGTGGGGAGCGGTCCGGGGTGCGGCGAAGGCGGGAAGCCCAGGAGCTTCTGCGTGCCGTGCTCGAGGAAGATCAAAGCGGCGACGATCCGCAGCAGCGACAAAGCGTACGGCATCCACCGGTTCAGGGACTCGGTCATAGAGCGCTCCAAAGTACGTTGGATCCGCCTGCCCCACCGGACGGCAGGCGGATCCCTTGTGCCGTCAGGCGCCGGCGTCGTACTCAGTCGAGATGTCCTTGCCCGTGTAGTCCGGCATATAGGCCGCCGAAACCAGGCTCACCACCGCGCAGGCGGCGATGTAGATCGCGACCGCATAGCCCGAACCGTAGGCGGCGAAGAGCGCCGTGGCAATGATCGGGGCGGGACCGCCGGCAATGACCGAGGCGAGCTGATATCCGAGCGAGGAGCCGCTATAGCGCAGGCGCGGCGTAAACGCCTCGGCGATCAGCGCCGCTTGCGGCCCATACATCATGTCATGCGGGATCAGCGAGATGACGATGGCGATGAACACCGCCGAGGGAATTGCCGTGTCGACCATGCCGAAATAGAGGAACCCGAACAGCCCCATCACCGCCGCGCCGATCAGATACATCTTGCGCCGGCCGATCCGGTCGGAGATGTGGCCGGAAAGCGGGATGGTGATGAACGAGACGAGCGAGGCGACGAGCACGGCGGAGAGCACGAGGTCGCGCGACAGCTTCAGCGTGCCGACAGCATAAGCGAAGATGAAGGCCGTGAAGATGTAGAAGGGCGCCTGCTCTGCCATGCGCAGCAGCGCCGAGAGCAGGATCTCGCGCGGCTGCTTGGCGATCACCTCGACGATGGGCGCGCGCTCGATCTTTTGCTCGGAGACGAGCTTCTGGAACACCGGCGTCTCGAGGATGCCGAGTCGTACCCAGAGCCCGATGCCGACGAGGACGATGCTCAGCACGAAGGGGATGCGCCAGCCCCAGGTGGCGAACTGATCGCCCGACCAGGTGCTGAACGCCAGGATCGCGAGGTTGGAGAGGAAAAGCCCCGAGGGGACGCCGAATTGCGGCCAGGAGGCGACGAGGCCGCGGCTGCCATGCGTGCGCGACCATTCCATCGCAATCAGTACCGAGCCGCCCCATTCGCCGCCGACGCCGATGCCCTGGATCACGCGCAGAATGGTGAGCAGGATCGCGCCCCAGATGCCGATCGAGGCATAGGTGGGCACGAAGGCGATGAGGAAGGTGGCGATGCCCATGCACATCAGCGTGGCGATCAGCGTCGCCTTGCGCCCGATGCGGTCGCCGTAATGGCCGAAGATCGCGGCGCCGATCGGCCGGCCGACGAAGCCGATGAAGTAGGTCCCGAACGCCGCCAGCGTCGCGCTCAGCGGATCCTGGTTGGGAAAGTAAAGCTTGCCGAAGACCAGGCCGGCCGCGGTGCCGTAGATGAAGAAATCATACCATTCGATCGTCGTGCCGATCGTCGCGGCGATCACCGCCTTGCGCAGCTGGGCGGCGTGCTCGCTATCCGACAACATTCGGTCCGATGTCGTACTGACCATATCTCGCTCCTCCCCCGATTAAGGCGCTTGTCATTAGCCTGCTATAAATAACCGATTTTCCGGCAGTTTTCGATATCGTCCTGTGCTCGGCGCCGGCCGTCTGCGGCGTGGCGCCGCAATTCCGCGCCGATGCGGTGATTGACGCGGTGCAGCATTCTCCTTACGTTTTGCGGCGGGACACGGCCCCCCAACGGGTCGCATCTATTCTGCAAGGAATAGCGCCATGAAGCCGCTTGTTCGGCCGCAAAATCCTCATTTCTCCTCAGGACCCTGCGCCAAGCGCCCCGGCTGGAGCCTGGATGCGTTGCACGGCGCGCTGCTCGGCCGCTCGCATCGCGCAAAGCCGGGCCGGGCGAAGATCGACGAGGTCGTCGAGCGCTCGCGCGTGCTTCTCGGCATTCCCCGCGACTATCGCGTCGGCATCGTGCCGGCCTCCGATACCGGCGCGATCGAGATGGCGATGTGGTCGCTCCTGGGCGCGCGCGGCGTCGATGTCCTGACGTGGGAGAGCTTCGGCGAGGGTTGGGCCACCGATGTGGCAAAGCAACTCAAGATCGCCGACCTTCGCCTGATGCGCGCCGAGTATGGCGTCCTTCCCGACCTCGGCAAGGTCGACGGCGACCGCGATGTGGTCTTCACCTGGAACGGCACGACCTCCGGTGTGTGCGTCCCGAACGGCGACTGGATCAAGTCCGACCGGCAAGGCCTCACCCTCTGCGATGCCACCTCGGCGGCCTTCGCCATGGAGTTGCCCTGGGACAAGCTCGATGTCGTCACCTGGTCCTGGCAGAAAGCGCTGGGCGGCGAGGCGGCGCATGGCATGCTCGTGCTCAGCCCGCGTACGGTCCAGCGGCTCGAGACCTACACCCCGCCCTGGCCGCTGCCGAAGATCTTCCGGCTCACGTCCAAAGGCAAGTTCAACGAAGGCATCTTCAAGGGCGAGACCATCAACACGCCGTCGCTGCTCGCGATCGAGGATGCGATCGACGGGCTCAAATGGGCCGAATCGGTCGGCGGCCGCCCGGCGCTCATCGCCCGCGCCAAGGGCAATCTTGCGGCGATCGCCCAATGGGTCGAACGCACGCCCTGGATCGATTTCCTGGCGCAGGAGCCGGCGATACGCTCCTGGACCTCGGTCTGCCTCAAGCTGGTCGATGATTGGTTCCAGCGCTTGCCGGTGGATGCGCAGCGCGCCGCGGTGAAGCGGCTCGAAGCGCTGGTCGATGCCGAAGGTGCCGGCTGCGACATCGCCGGGCACCGCGACGCGCCGCCGGGTCTGCGCATCTGGTGCGGCTCGACGGTCGAGCGCGGCGATGTCGAGGCGCTCCTGCCATGGCTCGATTGGGCCTATGGCGAGGTGCGCCGCGCCGCGGCCGCCTGATCGCCGCCGGCATCACCTCTTATCCGCGAAGGACAGATCTCGCCATGCCGAGAGTCTTGATTTCAGATGCATTGTCGCCGCGCGCCGTGGCGATCTTCGCCGCGCGCGGTGTCGACACCGACGTGAAGACCGGGCTCAGCGCCGATGAGCTCAAGAAGATCATTGGCACCTATGATGGCCTCGCCGTGCGCTCGGCCACCAAGGTGACGAAAGCGGTGCTGGAGCACGCCGCCAACCTCAAGGTGATCGGGCGCGCCGGCATCGGCGTCGACAATATCGACGTTCCCGCGGCGACGCAGCGCGGCATCGTGGTGATGAACACGCCCTTCGGCAATTCCATCACCACCGCCGAGCACGCCATCGCCTTGATGTTTGCGCTGGCGCGGCAGATCCCGGCCGCCGACCGATCGACCCAGGCGGGCAAATGGGAGAAATCGCGCTTCATGGGCGTCGAGCTCACCAGCAAGGTGCTCGGCATCATCGGCTGCGGCAATATCGGCTCGATCGTCGCCGACCGCGCCGTTGGCATCAAGATGAAGGTGCTGGCCTATGACCCCTTCCTCTCGGCCGAGCGCGCCGTATCGCTGGGCGTCGAGAAGGTCGAGCTCAACGAACTGCTGGCGCGCGCCGACTTCATCACGCTGCACACGCCCCTGACCGAAGCAACGCGCAACATCATCGATGCCAAGGCGCTGGCGCGCACCAAGAAGGGCGTGCGCCTCATCAACTGCGCGCGCGGCGGCCTCATCGTCGAGGAGGATCTGAAGGCGGCGCTCGACAGCGGCCATGTCGCCGGCGCGGCGATCGACGTCTTCCCGGTCGAGCCCGCCAAGGAGAGCCCGTTCTTCGGCCGCGACAATGTCGTCGCGACGCCCCATCTCGGCGCCGCCACGACCGAGGCGCAGGAGAATGTGGCGCTCCAGATCGCCGAGCAGATGTCCGATTATCTCACCACCGGCGCGGTGGTGAACGCGCTCAACATGCCGTCGCTGACCGCCGAGGAAGCGGTCCGGCTCAAGCCCTATGTGAAGCTGGCGCAACAGCTCGGCAGCTTTGCCGGCCAGCTCACCACCTACGAGCTCAAGGGCATCGACATCGCCTATGAGGGCCACGCCGCCGAGCTCAACGTCAATCCGCTCACCGCCGTCATCCTCACCGCGATCCTGGTGCCGCAGCTCGACACGGTGAACATGGTGAACGCGGCCGTCATCTGCCGCGAGCGCGATATCCGCGTCAGCGAGACGCGCGTTCCCTCGCTCTCCAACTATCAGACCTTGATCCGCGTCACGGTTTCGACCGAGCGGCACACGCGCAGCGTCGCCGGCACGCTCTTTGGCGAGGAGCCGCGCATCGTCGATATCGAGGGCATCACCATGGAAGCCGAGCTCGGCGAGCACATGCTGTTCGTGCGCAACAAGGACAAACCGGGCTTCATCGGCAACCTCGGCCACACCATGGGCGAGGCCGGGATCAACATCGCGACGCTCCATCTCGGCCGCTCGGCCCCGGGCGAGGACGCGATCTGCCTGGTCGAAGTCGACGAAGCGCTCTCCGACGACGTCCTCGAATGCGTACGGGCGCTGCCCCACGTGGTCCAGGCGCGGGCGATGCGGTTTTAGCGCGACGCCAAAGGCGTCGTCGCTGGCGGGTCAGCGGTTGCTCTTGCAACCGCCAAAGCCCGCACCGCGGGTAATTTGTCACAATTCCGTTTGCCGCTCCGGCCTAAAACCGCTATCCCGGCGGCATGACCGAGATGCTTCATCCGGCACTGCTGCCGCAGGGCCTGCGCGATCTGCTGCCGCCCGATGCCGCCATCGAGGCCGAGATCGTCGGCCGCCAGATGGCGGTGCTGGCGAGCCACGGCTACGAGCGGGTGAAGCCGCCGCTGGTCGAGTTCGAGGACAACCTCCTCGCCGGCGCCGGGGCTGCGATGGCGACCGAGACCTTCCGCCTGATGGACTCGATCTCGCAGCGCATGGTCGGCATCCGCGCCGACATGACGCCGCAGGTAGCGCGCATCGCCACCACCCGCCTCAAGAAAGCGCCGCGCCCATTGCGGCTCTGCTATGCCGGCCAGGTCCTGCGGGTCAAAGGCAGCGAGATGCGCCCCGAGCGGCAGGTCGGCCAAGTCGGCGCCGAGCTCATCGGCTCCGACGAGGTCGCCGCCGATGTCGAAGTGATGAGCCTGGCGGCGGCGGCGCTCGCGGCCAGCGGCGTCACCGGCCTTTCGGTCGACCTCACGCTTCCCACGCTGGTGCCCGCGGTTTGCGCCGGATTCGGCGCCGCCGGCACCGCCGACGCGCTGCGCGGCGCGCTCGACCACAAGGATGTGGCGGGCGTGGCCGAAGCCGGCGGCGCGGCGGCGCCGCTGCTGGTGAAGCTGGTCGCCGCTGCCGGCGCCGCCAAGAAGGCGATTGCGGCGCTGCAGGCGATCGACCTGCCGCCCGCGGCGGCGGCCGAGCGGGCGCGCCTCCTGGCGGTGGTGGACGCGGTGCAGCGCGCCGCGCCGGGCCTGGTCCTCACCATCGATCCGGTCGAGAATCGCGGCTTCGAATATCACACCGGCGTCAGCTTCGCGCTCTTTGCCCGCGGCGTGCGGGGCGAGCTCGGACGCGGCGGGCGCTATCGCACCGGCAATGGTGCCGGCGAGCCGGCCACCGGCTTCACCCTTTACACCGATACCGTGCTGCGCGCCGTGCCGCAGCCGAAGCCGATGCCGCGGCTCTATCTGCCGCTGGGCAGCGACCCGGCGCTGGCGGCGCGGCTCAGAGCCGAGGGCTGGGCGACGGTGGCGGGGCTGATCGCGGTAACGGATGCGGCGGCGGAGGCGAAACGGCTCGCCTGCGCCCATTGGCTCAAGGACACGGAGATCGTCGCCCTCTCATGAGGCGGCGCGGGAGCTGATCGGAACATGGCAAACGTCGCGGTGGTCGGCGCCCAATGGGGTGACGAGGGCAAGGGCAAGATCGTCGATTGGCTGTCGCAGCGCGCCGATGTCGTCGTGCGCTTCCAGGGCGGCCACAATGCCGGTCATACGCTGGTGATCGGCAATGTCGAGTATCGCCTCAGCCTGTTGCCGTCGGGCGTGGTGCGCCCGGACAAGCTCTCGATCATCGGCAATGGCGTCGTCATTGATCCCTGGGCGCTGCTCCACGAGATCGAGCAGATGCGCGAGAAGGGCATCACCGTCACGCCCGACAATCTCAAGATCGCCGAGAATGCGACGCTCATTCTGCCCTCGCACGCGCAGATCGACCGGGCGCGCGAAGCGGCGCGAGGCGAGAAGAAGATCGGCACCACCGGCCGCGGCATCGGCCCGGCCTATGAGGACAAGGTCGGCCGCCGCGCCATCCGCCTCTGCGATCTCGCCGACCCGGCCAGCCTCAGCGAAAAGCTGGACCAGCTCCTGCTGCATCACAACGCCTTGCTGCGCGCGCTGGGCGCGCCCGAGGTCGAGCGCACGCCGCTCTTCCAGGCGCTGCTCAAGATCGCGCCGCAGGTGCTGCCCTTCGCCGACACCGTCTGGCAGCGGCTCGACGAGGCGCGCCGCGCCGGCAAGCGCATCCTCTTCGAAGGCGCCCAGGGCGTGATGCTCGATGTCGATCACGGGACATATCCTTATGTCACCTCCTCCAACACGCATCCCGGCACGGCGGCGTCGGGGGCCGGGATGGGACCGGGCGCGGTGGGCTATGTCCTCGGCATCACCAAGGCCTATACGACGCGCGTCGGCAGCGGTCCGTTTCCAACCGAGCTGAGGGACGCGATCGGCGAGCAGCTCGGCGCGCGCGGCAAGGAGTTCGGCGTCGTCACCGGGCGAAAGCGGCGCTGCGGCTGGTTCGACGCGGTGATGGTGCGCCAGGCAGTGAAGGTCGCCGGCATCACCGGCATTGCGCTCACCAAGCTCGATGTGCTCGACGGCCTGCCCGAGCTCAAGGTCTGCACCGCCTATCGCTGGCGCGGCGAGCTGCTGCATCATCTGCCGGCCAGCGCCGCGCTCCAGGCCGAGCTCGAGCCGGTTTACGAGACCGTCGAGGGCTGGAGCGAGAGCACGCGCGGCGCGCGCTCCTGGGCGCAGCTCAACGCCTTCGCGATCAAATACATCCGCCGCATCGAGGAGCTCATCGAGGCGCCGGTGGCGCTCTTCTCCACCAGCCCCGAGCGCGACGACACGGTGCTCGTGCGCGATCCCTTCGAGGATTGAGAGATTCCTAGATCGGAGGAAGAAGCACGTTTTTCCTCCGCTGCGGAGGCGGGCAGGGCGGGGGGCCTGCGCCACGGCCCTTTTGCCTTCTTCTGGTGGGGGCGGGTGGCGACGACGCTGGCCTTCCAGATGCAAGCGGTGGCGATCGGCTGGCAGGTCTATGACATCACCGGCAGCGCGCTCGATCTGGGCCTGGTTGGGCTCGCGCAATTCATTCCGGGCTTCGCGCTCTCGCTGCTCGTCGGCCACATCGCCGACCGGTATGACCGCCGCCTCATTCTGCGGATCTGCATGGCGGTCGAGGCGCTCGCCACCCTGGCGCTGGCGCTCGCCAGCCTCTTCGGCGGCTTGACCGTGGGCAGGCTCTTTGCGGCAATCTTCGTCATCGGCGCAGCGCGTGCGTCGGAGCTGCCGACCATGCATGCGCTGATGCCGCAACTGGTGCCGCCGCAGCTCATTCCGCGCGCCGCCGCCGCTTCGGCCTCGTCGAACCAGACCGCGATCATCCTCGGTCCGGCGCTGGGTGGGCTTGCTTATGCCGTGGGTCCCGCCCTCGTCTACGCCCTCGCCGCGGCCGGCTTCATCGCGGCAAGCCTGCTGATCGCCGCGATTCGTATCAGCTTGCCCGCGCCGCCGCGCGAGCGGCCGAGCCTGGCTTCGCTGTTCGGTGGCGTCGCCTTCGTTCGTGGCCATCCGGCGCTGATGGGGGCGATCTCGCTCGATCTCTTCGCCGTGCTGCTGGGTGGCGCCACGGCGCTGCTGCCGATCTATGCCCGCGACATTCTCCGCACCGGGCCCTGGGGCTTGGGCCTGCTGCGGTCAGCGCCGGCCTTGGGGGCGCTCGCCGCCTCGCTGGTGCTGGCGCGCCGGCCCCTCGGTGGCCGTGTCGGGCGCAAGCTGTTCATCGCCGTCATCGCCTTCGGCCTCGCCACCTGCGTCTTCGCTCTCTCGACCTCGTTCCCGCTGTCGCTGGCGGCGCTTGCCGCCCTCGGCGCCGCCGATTCCGTCAGCGTCGTTATCCGCTTCTCGCTGGTGCAGATCGAGACGCCCGACGCGCTGCGCGGCCGCGTCAGCGCCGTCAATTCCATGTTCATCGGCGCCTCGAACTCTTTGGGCGAGTTCGAGAGCGGCGCCACCGCCGCGCTCTTCGGCACCGTGCCGGCGACCTTGCTCGGCGGCATCGGCACCATCCTGGTGGGGCTGCTGTGGCTCCGCTTCTTCCCGGCGCTGTTCCGGCTCGATCGGCTGCAAAGAGCTGAGGCGACCGCAACTCGGTAACAGCATCGTCACGAACTTATCGCGAAATCGCGATATTTCTCCCGATATTATGCAACCCAAGGTCGGGTGCCCAACGCTTCGGCCGCGATCGATCGCCCGGGGGAAATAAACAACATGATGGTGCTCGTCGAGGGTCGGCATGCCGGCCGAGTGCGTCGTCGTGCGCTCATTGGCGCAGGCTTTGCCACCTGTCTCACGGCGGCGAGCCTGCTCTGGCCCGGCGAGAGCGATGCCGGGCAGCTGCCCGCCTCGGCCTTCCAAGCCTACAACCCCGCCAACGCCGCCAGCATTCAGCCGGGGCCTTTCGCCCTCTACACCGTTCCCGTCGCCTCCCTGGCCGCGACCCAGATCAACCTCGGCTTTGCCGAGGTCAACGCCAAGACCGCCGCGTTCAATCTCGAGGGGACGCTGGCGCAGCTGGACGCGGACCTGATCACCGATATCGAGCCGGTCGTGATCGGACCGGGCGGCGTGCTCTACCAAACCGACGGCCACCACACCTTCCGCGCCCTGCTTGATTCGGCCTGGGGCGCGTCGAACCCCAATGTCTATGTCAACGTCATCGCCAATTTCTCCAACCTCACGACGGCGCAATTCTGGGCGATGATGGAGCAGGAGAACCTGGTCTATCCGGTGAATGACGGCGTCTTGCAGAGCGTCAATTTTACCACCGGCGCGCCGCTTCCGGGATCGCTGCTGGGAATGACCAGCGACGTCTATCGCGGGCTCGAATACTCGATCCTCAAGAACAAGAGCTCCAAGCTCTTCAAGACTCCCGCGAATATCACCGGGGCAATTGGCGCCGCGACCCCTGGCCTCGACAAGACCGCGGCCTTCTATTCGGACTTCATCTGGGCCGATGCCTATCGCGATGCGAATGACGGCCTCGGCCTGCCTTACCTCTCGCCCGGCGACATCGCGCTCGCGACCAAATGGAACCTCACCCCCACCAGCACGACGACGCTGCCCAATGTCGGCACGGTCACCGTCGCGCAGCTGCCTGGCTACATCCTGCCCAGCGGCGGCAGCATCGCCATCACCGGCACGATCAGCAACGCGACGCTCGCCAACGGCACCCTCGACGGCAGCCAGACCGGCACCTTTGACGAAGCGACCAGCTTCGCCTCGTTCAACGGCTTGCGCGGGCTCGATCTGGGGCCGGTGACCATCGGCGCCAATGCTCCCGGCTTCGTCATGCAGCTCGGCAATGACCTCGGCGGCACGGTGACGCTGAGCGGCAACAACACCTATACCGGCGGCACCACCATCCTTGCCGGCACGCTGATCATCACCGGCGACGCCTCGCTGGGCGCCGCATCGCCCGCCAACCCCGCGATCTCGCTGAGCAACATCACCGCCGGCGTCCAGGCCGCGAATGGCATCGTCTTCAACAGCCTGACCGAGGGCAACGGAACGATCCAGATCGGCGCGACCGCTTCGCCGGGAACCAATTCCTTCTCGACCGATCGTCCGATCGCTGTCGACGGTGAGGTGGCGAACATCAACCTCAATGGCAATACGCTCACACTCACCGGACAGCTCTATTCGGTCGGCGCGATCTCGGAGGGGATCAGCAATGCGACCGGCGACGGCGATCTCACGGTCGAAGACAATTCCACCAATGCCAATGGCAAGCTGATCCTGGCGCCGGCCAGCGGCAGCAATCCGAATTTCTATGGCAACCTCATCATCACCAGCGGCACTTTGGAGGTGTCGAGCGATGCGGCGATGGGCAATACCAGCGGCCCCTCTTATGAGATCGGACAGATTGAGCTCAATGGCGGCACCTTCCAAGCCGGCGCCAGCTTCAACTCGGTCCGCAGCCTCTTCCTCGGCGGCGGCAGCACCTACGATACCAACGGCTTCTCGACCTCCTTCGCCGGCACGATGACCGATGTGCAGCGCACGCTCACCGTCATCAACAGCGATGCCGGAACCGCCGGCGCAGTGACCTTCGGCGCGCTCGATATCAGCGCCACCGCCACGCTCGCCATCAATGGCGGCAGCGGGTCGACCTCGACCACGGTGACTTTGACCAATGGCATCACGCGCGAAGGCAACGCCACGCTGCTGCTCAGTCCGGCGAGCGGTGCGCTTGGCACGCGCGAACAGCTCTTCTCCACCGTCGCGCCGACGCTCACCAACGGTATTGCCGCGCCGTGGATCATTGTCGACAGCGGCGGCAGCGCCAGCACCAACCCCTACAGCTTTGCCACCTATGGCGCCGACGGTTATGTCGCTACCGTCGGCAACAGCACCAATATCGCCACGGCGACGAGCAGCAGCGTGGTGCAACAAAGCAGCAGCGCCACGCTTACTGCGAATGCCCAGGCCTACGCCCTTAACCTGCAGAACGGCAAGACCATCACCGCCACCGGCGAAACCTTGACCCTGGGCGATGGCAGTGATCCCGCGGGCCTCATCCTCAACGGCACGACGAACATCACCGGCGGGACGCTGGCCTTCGGCGGCAGCGAGGCGGTGATCTTCGCCAAAGGCAGCAACACCATCAGCTCCGCAATCATCGGCAGCGGCGGATTGACGCTCGCTGGCTCCGGCACGCTGACGCTGAATACGGCGACAGCCGAGACCGGCCAGGTCACCGTCGATTCCGGCACCCTCGTCCTCAACGCCGCCAATGCGCTGGCGAGCGCCGCCGATGGCGTGCTGCTCTCGAACGTCAAGTCGAAGCCATCCGCGGCGGATCTCACCATCGATGCCAACAATACGCTCTCTGCGCTCAACAGCGTCGGCAACAATAGCACAGTGACGATCGGCGGTGCGTTCGTGCTGACCATCGGTGATACGCAAAACCTCGACTCAACCCTGTCGAGCACCATCACCCAAAGTGGCAGCACCGCTCAGGCGGGCGTGCTGACCAAGAACGGCTCCGGGCTCCTCGATATTTCCGGCGCGTCCGTAAGCCTGGTCAGCGGCAGCACCGTCATCGTCAACGGCGGCGCGCTGCGTATCGGCAACGGCGTCTTCTCCACGACCAGCACCAATGGCATCGTGCTCAACAACGACAGCGAGCTGCAATACTCCGGCAATGGCGGATCGGCGCTCAATAACCCCATCTCCGGCGACGGTATCTTCCATGTTGTCGCCGGCACGGTGCAGCTTACCGGAACCAATACCTATACCGGCGGCACGGTCGTCGAGAGCGGCGCGGTGCTGGACACGACGACGGCCAATCTGCCGACCGGCGGCAACATCATCAACGCCGGCGGCACTGTGGTCTTCGACCAGAACACCAACGGCACCTTCACCGGCGTGATCAGCGACGGCCAGGCCTCGGGCGGTCCCAACAACCCCAACAGCATCGCGGCGCTGGCCAGCGGTCCGATGCTCTCCGGCAGCCTGATCAAGGACGACAGCAGCAGCACTGCGATCACCGCCAGCAACAGCAACCTGACGCTCGACGCGGTGCAGACCTATTCGGGCTCGACCACGGTCGAGGCTGGTACGCTGACGCTCGGCGTCGCCAACGCCATCGCCAACAGCAGCGGCGTCGATCTCGGCCGCGTCGGCGGCGCCATCACCACCGGCGGCGTCGCGCAGACCGCGACCTTGGCGCTCGGCGCCAACAACCTGATCAACGGCCTGAGCAGCGAGGCCGCCAATGCTACCTTCGTGTTGCTCAACAGCTACGCGCTCACCGTCAACGAAGCGGGCGGCAACATGTCGACCTTCGGCGGCGCGATCAGCGACAGCGGCGGCGCCGGCGCGCTGGTGAAGCAGGGCACGGGCATGCTCGTGCTCAACGGCACGAGCTCGGTCGGCAACACTACGGTTGGCGCCGGTACGCTCGCCATTGGCGACATCAACAATCCCGGCGCGAGCCTCACCAGCGCCGTCGCAGTCGGGTCGGCCGGCACGCTGATCGGCCATGGCACCGTCATCGGCACCGTCGCCAATAACGGCACGGTGGCGCCGGGCGGGACGATCGGCACGCTGTCGATCAATGGCAGCTACACGCAGGCACCCTCGGCCACGCTGGCGATCGAGCTCAATCCGACCGCGAGCAGCACGCTCGCGGTCAGCGGCACGCCGGGCAAGGCGAGCCTGGCGGGAACGCTCTCGCTGCTGCTCGATGCCGGCAGCTATGCGCGCGGTACGAGCTATACCGTGCTCACCGCCAGCGGCGGCGTCTCCGGCAGCTTCGCCACCGTGACCAGCCCCAACGCGTCGCTGGTGTTCACGCCTCTCTACGAGCCCGACGCCGTCGATGTTACGCTCTCGAGCTTCGCCTATGTGACGCAGAATGCCGGCCAACAGACCTGGGCGAACGCCTTCAACAATGCTCCCATCGGCAGCCCGCTGGCGACGCTCGGCAATGCCATCGGCAACCTGCCGGCCAGCGAGCAAGCGCAGGCGATCGCTCAGGCGGCCTCGCATGCCACGACGGCAACCAGCGCCGTGACGGTGACCAGCATGCAGGCGATCCAGGGCGTGCTCTCCGGCCGGGCGATGGGAGCGACACCGCAGCTTCCCGGACCGCAGAGCGCCGCGGCTGATCCGGCCGCCGACGCCTCCGCGCCGCTCGGGCCTTTCACCATGTGGACGCAAGGCCTGGGCGAGTTCGGCACCGTGCAAGGCGACAGCAATGCGCCCGGCTTTTCCAGCAGCGTCGGCGGCATTGCCGCCGGGCTCGAAGCGCCGGTCGACGTCCAGACCCGCGTCGGCGTCGCCCTCGGCTATATCAGCAGCAGCATCTCGGTCACCGACATGCCGCAAAACGGCCAGTTGGACGCTTGGGTTGCGGGCGTCTACGCCGGAAGGCGGGTCGGCGGCTTTCTGTTCGATGCCAACCTGGCGGCGGCCTATGACCGCTCGACCACGATGCGCGTCAATTCGCTCACCGACGGCTCGACTTCCAACGGCTCCGCCGATGGCTACGCCGTCGGCTTGGGGGCAGGCGTCAGCCATCCGCTCGGGCTCGCCTATCGCATCGTGCTCGAGCCGCGTTTCGGTTTCGATTACGACCATGATCACCAGGTCGGCTTCACCGAAGGCGGCGGCAATTTCAACGGCCTGCAAGTCGCGCCATCGGACATGGACACGCTGCGCACCACGCTGGGGACGCGGCTGTCACGCGGTTTCGTGGTCGGGGATGGCGGTGAGCAGCTGGTGCCGGCGCTGAGTGTCGGCTGGGGACATGAATGGCTCGACGCGGAACCGCGGCTGACCGAGGACGGCGTGACCACCTTGGGCGTCAATCCCGGCCGCGACGCGGCGCTGCTCGGCACCGAGGTGAGCTACAATCCGCGCGCCGCGCTCTCGCTTTACCTGCGTTACGATGCGACGCTGTCGGAGCGCGAGACCGACCACGCGGTCCGCGGCGGCATAAGGTTTTCCTGGTAGCGCTCAGCCTGGGCCAGTCTCGTCGGCACGGTGCGGGCTTCCGCGGTTGCAAGAGCAACCGCTGACGCCCGCCAGCGACGACGCGTTGCGTCGCGCTAGGTTATCGCTCGGCTGCTGCCGCGCGCGGCCGCTGCGCGCCGGCGACGTATTCTTCGACGATGGCGTTCAGCTCGTCGAGCTGGCCGGCGAAGAAGTGATCGGCACCGGCGATGACGCGGTGCTCGATCTGGATGTCGCGCTGATGCATCAACTTTTGCACGAGCTTTTGTACCGGCTCTTGCGGCACGAGCTGGTCGCG
>Ga0335073_10005991_pt1 | contig 17079 bp, 19 predicted proteins | sample Lox_Sample_22_FD_207093 | JGI IMG/M metagenome (GOLD analysis project Ga0335073, IMG submission 207093) | Soil microbial communities from Loxahatchee National Wildlife Refuge, Florida, United States - Lox_Sample_2.2 | ecosystem: Environmental > Terrestrial > Soil > Wetlands | place: USA...
TGTCCATTGATAATTGAATACTGAGGAGTTTGCAAAAGCTCGTCCAACAGTGCCGATAAGGCGCAAGTATCCTAAATCCACCAAATCTTGACCAATCTTCTCAGCGTAGGAGAGGGTCATTGGTCCAAGTGTTGAAATAAGCCAATTGACAATATCTGCACCATTCGAACAATTCTGGTAAGTTCCGAGAATAGTCACCTTGCATTAGCCTGGAAACGATGAGACACGCCTTGACATCTTTGTGAGGAATTTCTTTGATCATAGTAGCCAGTAATTCAGACAATCGATCCTTGGTATAAAACGTATCTCCTAATTCCTGAGGCCACTCTGTATCTCCATCACTCACGGTCGATCTTCTCGAAGGGGGACTTTTCGGCGAGTCCACCACTTCCTTCTCCGGTTCCTTACCCTTGGCCTTCTCATCTGCCGACGGAACAGGAAACGCAAGATTGGTCTCCTCTTCTAAATCCTCTAAAAGGCGACACTTGTTGTAATATGTCTGTCGCAATTTTTTGCTCTCCGCCACTTGACGATCGTAGAGTTTTACTTGACTCTGTAGTTCATCGTGAGAATGGTTGACGCGAGCAAGATGATCGGCTGACCATCGTCCAAATGGTCTTATAACCATTGCATCTAGATTCTGAGCTACTTTGAGATGATTTTTGCCAGCCTACACCACGACATCAGTACACGTCGCAAATCGTAGCGGGAGACAAAGGGGAAAACTTACTTCCTCCATTTCCTTGCGCATTCCATCGAAAGCTTTACGAGCACTAGCTCCATCATCACGATGAAATCCACCCTTCCTCACAGCATTCTTAGCTAATTCCTGGAGGCTCAAGCCATATGCTTCTTCAGCATCAGCACGAGCCTGTGCAAGGCCCAACAATTCATCATTTTCAACGCACCCCTGACATCAATACCGTGATCAAGGGGAGATGTACCTGATTGAGTTTCTGGAAGAGGACGCCTAGACCTGCGGCATAGTCTGGTGAGAAGAACGAGTCTGCGAATCCTTTTGGCTGCATTGCAAGGTTGATTGTGGTGATGCGAGAATTGTATGTGCTGTCAAGAGGTGAGGTGGGATATGTGGGTGGGTCGTCAGGTACGAAACTGCACAGCCTGGTTACGCTGGAAATCGAAAGTAGTGATATTCAGAGTAGGAGAAGAGGATGAGACAGGTTGCTGAGTAGTGGTAAAGACAAGAGTGATCAATCGTGAATCAACCGCTGTTGCGTGTCCTCCAAACTTTAATGGCAGAATATTGTGAGCAGCCTACTGAGCTGTGAAGCACTGCCTTGGCTACTCCGATGCAGGCACGATTGTGGGCGATCCTTGGTGTGAATGGGGTTAGGGCCCAGGGGATGTGGCGATCCACGCGCGTTGTCCACTGCAAAAAGTGTGAGAGAAAAAAAAAAAGTTTTTGCCGCTAAATAAGGGGGTTGATCCTTCATCAGAAGCAAAAAAAAAAGAGGATCCTGCAATTCTTTTCTCGTCAATTGACATCCCCATTCTAAACATGTCTGAAGAAGCATACAATGGTGCCATCGGGTATATCCTCTCCTTCTTTCTTTGTCTTGTCTAACTTGTATAGCATCGATCTTGGAACTACATATTCTTGTGCTGCGGTACTTCATGCTCCACTAATTGGGAATAATAACTGATGTATGCAGGTATGGACAGACGACGGCGATGTAGAAATCATTGCAAACGATCAAGGAAACCGAGTTACTCCTTCCTATGTCGCATTCACCGACACGGAACGTCTCATCGGTGACGCCGCAAAGAATCAAGCGGCTCTCAATCCCAAAAACACCATTTTCGATGCAAAGTATATTTCCTTCTCAGACTCAGGGATGTTAAGTGTAGACGTCTTATCGGACGAAGATTTGATGATCCTGAAGTTGTCAAGGATCGAAAACAATGGCCGTTCGCCGTCGTTGATAATGGTGAAGGTGCACCGTTAGTAGAAGTCGATTATCTCGGCGAGAGAAAGAGATTTACTCCTCAAGAAATCAGCTCCATGGTTCTTCTAAAGATGAAACAGATCTCCGAAGCAAAGTATGCACTTTATATTAGTTATGCTAATTGCAGATTGGGCAAGAAAGTTGAGAAAGCAGTGATTACAGTACCTGCTTATTTCTCCGACAGTCAAAGAAACGCCACTAAAGATGCCGGCGCAATCGCAGGCTTACACGTTCTTAGAATCATCAACGAACCTACTGCCGCTGCAATTGCATATGGCCTTGATTCAAAAACCTCAGCCGAAAAGAACGTCTTGATTTTCGATCTTGGAGGCGGAACCTTCGATGTTTCTCTCCTCACCATCACTGAAGGCGTGTTTGCTGTCAAGGCAGTTGCAGGAGACACCCATCTTGGAGGCGAAGATTTCGATAACAATCTCCTTGAACATTTCAAAGGTGAATTCAAAAAGAAAACCGGCTTGGATATTTCGGAAGATGCTCGTGCAATAAGAAGACTCCGAACTGCTTGTGAACGAGCAAAGAGAACTTTATCCAGTGTCACTCAGACTAAAGTCGAAGTCGACTCTCTGTATCAAGGACATGATTTCGCTTCATCCATCACCAGAGCTAGATTCGAAGCTATTAACGATAAAGTCTTCCAACAAACCATTGGACCCGTGGAATCCGTTCTCAAGGATGCAAAGATCGATAAAGCGAATATTGACGATATTGTGTTGGTCGGAGGATCAACTCGTATTCCCAAGATCCAGAAACTCGTGTCAGATGTATTTGGTGGACGTGCTTTGAATAAATCTATTAATCCGGATGAGTGCGTTGCCTATGGCGCTGCTGTTCAAGCTGCCGTTTTGACTAATCATGCTGGAAGCGAGAAGACTGAAGGTCTTCTTCTTTTGGACGTTACTCCCTTGAGTATGGGTGTTGCCATGGAAGGAAACATTTTCGGAGTTGGTACTATCCCTCTTTAGTCTTCTTCTAATACATAGTTGTGCCAAGAAATACTCCCGTGCCATGTATCAAGAAGCGAACTTTCACAACAGTCGAAGACAACCAAACTATCGTCACTTTCCCCATTTACCAAGGTGAACGCGTCAACTGTACAGAAAACGAGCAATTAGGTGAATTCGAACTTCACGTACAATCCGCTTCGTGACAATCTAACAATAGAACATCCCACCCATGCCGAAATCTCAAGCTCAACTCGACGTAACGTTTGAACTCGATGCAAACGGTATTCTCAAAGTCACTGCAAAAGAACGCGTCTCTGGAAAATCCGCCAACCTATCAATTTCCAATTCGCTGCGTCTCTCCTCAAACCAAATCAACGAAATGATTGCCAACGCCGAGAAATTCAAACAAGCAGATAAAGAATTCCAAGAACGTTTAGAAGCTAAACAACAATTGGAAGCGGATATTGCCAATGTCGAGGGTAATTTGAGTGAACCTAGTGTTGGTATGAAATTGGGAAAGAGAGATAGAGAGAATGTGGAGAAGGCTTTGTCGGAAGCGATGGAGGCTCTTGAGTTGGAAGGAGATGAGCAGGATGCTAAGAAATTGAGTAAGGCGAGTTTGACACTGAAACGAGCTGCAATGAAGGCTTTTGCTAGTATAAGGTAGAGACTCGCTATCGGGATGAGTGTTTGAAAAGTTTGTGGATTAAGATGTCTGCTTAGCATTTTCACAATTTGTGTTTCGGGATGTCTTGTAGTGTTAATTTCATTCTGGAGTGGAAAGATTCCATGACAAGAGTAAGCAATGAATTGAAAGCCTTATGATACAAAACCAGGTGTTTGAAAACTAATGCAAAGCAACGGCATGTATTCATGCATAACAAAGTCCATCTCATCTCATCCCATCCTCAGAAACAGAAAAGTTCCAATGCAAATCTCAAGCAATAACACAACAACTTTATTTCCATCTGATCGTCTGAATTTCATCTTATCATCATGGTCTTTTTCCAAATATAGAGAGCCTTCTTTTTGTCTTGTGAGCATCGCGGTCCTTGGATGGCTGACTGGCAGGAGGTAAAGGAGAATGGGAAGGCATTTGTTTTCCGCCAAAAGGGGGTGGCGGAGTCCAAGAGGTGGACGAAGTCGGAGACTCCGAGGGACCAGAGCGGGCGTGGGAAGGCGCTGTGTTTGCCGCTGATTGCTGTGAATCCGCTGGTGACGGCAACTCTGGAATCTTAACAATGGGCGGAATCTTTGACCCTCCTGAGCTCGTTGAACTTGCTGAGCTTTCTGAGATCTTTGATGATACCAAGAGTTCAGAGACTTTCTCAGCCTCGGTGGGTGGAAATGGTACTTCGATCTCATCAAGTTGTTTAGCTGACTTCAACAGCTTGGTTTCCAAGAGATAAGGCACATCGAAGTACTCGAGATCGCCTTTGAGAATCTTTTCATAAGCCCATCGAGACTGGATAGTTTTGAAGAAAGTCTTGACTTTGGGAGCATCGTCAAATTGGTTTGCGTAGAACTCTCTCCAATGTTTAAGTTCTTGATCTGAGCTTTTGAATCCGAAAGCCAAATATTTCTCAAAGACATCTTGGTCGAGTAGGGATGGATAGTGTCCCGCAGCTTCAAATGGAAGTGTACATGCTGTCTTCCAGTCAATTATTCCAGTGATGTAACCCTTGGAATCGACGAATATATTCCAAGGATTCAGATCCAGATGTGCGAGGTACGTACGCCGAGAACTCAATTCTTTGACGTAAGATGGCAAAAGACGAGCGAGATAGGTGTGTATTTTCCATTGTCGGAGCAACATCTTCTGGTGTTCGGAATTGAAATTCTGAGATGTCTTCCCCACGCCGTAGTTAAACACCCTCGACCAGCTGTTGTTGTGAAGGTTGCTATAATATTCAAGCGGAGTTGCGAATGCTTTGACAGGATGGTCGCCTTCGATGTCTTCTCCATTCACGATCTTTCTGTAGTTTCGTATGTCGTAGTAACGGCAGGGCGCAAACTCCATGTGGGAATGACATTTAATGCCACCAATTGAGTGGAAGTCGTATTGCAAAAGGTTCTTTTTAATCTCTGCGAGGCCTGCCAGAGTGCGATAAATCTCCGCTCGTCCAAAATTGAATTTCGGGATAGCATAACCCAACGGGAACCCCTTGAGTTTGTCCATCAAGATGTAAGGAGTTCTCGCATCATTCCGAGAATTGTAGCAACACGAATGGACTTTGGGAACAGGAACCTTTGTATGCAAATTGAGAAAAGTAAGAGTATCGCATTCTGTTGCCAAAAATGGGTTTTCAACAGCAATCTCGTCGAGGGGAGCCCTAGGCGGGTCTTTTGGCAATTTGGCAATCCATTCCGTCTTGTCGGAGAAGATGATTGGCAAGATAACACAGTAAGACTCACTGCAATATCTCGTCCCAAATTTACACGTCATCCTATGATCTGCTCTCGCTAGAAGTGCAATGCTAAGGAGCGCCCGGACGTTGATTCGTTCGAATAACCGATCAAATACTAGTGTTTTTGGCAAAAGTTCGTTCTCTGGAGGTTTCGGAAAGTCGTGGCCCATTCGGTCTATCATCTCTTGATGGATTTTATCGGTGTTTTCGACCTGGTGGTACTTTTTGCCCTCAAGAACGTCCAAGAACTTGAAGCTAGTGTTGAGGTCTTCGACAACAGTGTCTTCAGGTATGTCAATGACTTCATGTGATTCTTCCTGTTCCTCATCGATAGATTGACTTGCCAATTCATCCGGATAGAAAGGTGGAGTGGTCATTTTGACGTATAACTGTAAGCAAGGTGTGTTTGTAAAGAGCAAGAAAAGCGAGAAAGTTGAGCAAGCAATGCCAAAATTTGTTTCGTCAGATGGGTGACGTGTGGTGATGGAGATGGAGATGGAGATGTGGGGTGGGATGAGAGACTCGTCATCATTCGAAGAAGTACCTAGCACGTGCTCTTCCATCTGATTGGTTCCTCGCAAAAGTCATCTTTCGAAAGATTCGAAGCTACAGCAAGATAGAAATATTGTCCCTACTGAAAGTGGAGATTACATTAGCTATTAAGTCCTGGTATCTATACATCTTGCCGTTCCTAAGCCAAATATACACAGTTTATATACATGTATCATCATGAGTCTGATTTTTCAAACAGGATTGCCCAGAAATCAGCATCTGGGTTCCGCCACATCGTAATTAGACAATTTGCAGCCAAGGAAGCAGAGGTAATACCGCAGTCTCGATCTATGTCGGATAATTGTTCACATATCCATGCAAATTCTAGAATCAGAGATGAATTTCAAAGAATTAACCTTGAGGGTGTTCGACTTCACCGAGAACAATTCCTGCCAAGAAAAGTGGAACGACCATAGACGAGGAGACTTTATCTCGTAGTGCTCTGTAGGAAGCATATGCGCGACATAGAGTAATTGCAGTTTCAAGTCGATCAGAATTCGTTGCTCCCATAGCTGGTTGGATAATAAGTGATGCGAGCAGTTGAAGCCGATAGTACATGATCATTATTGTTGCAAAGATAGCACTGTTGAATCCCAAAGATGGATACTCAAGGAAAGAAGGTCCTGATTCCTTCCCAAGAGATGCAAGTCGTGACAGGTTTTCATCGGCTTCGGCACGCAAAAGAAGCGGTTTCATTTTCCATAGTTGTAATTCGTTCATCAGCACGTCTACTTGAAAGAGTATCCCAGGCTCGTCCGTGGCAGGATTATATTCTGGTGAGGTTCGCAGGGCTCTGGCACGGTGATGAAGATGGAGTAAATGATTCGCAAGGTCTTCGAGTTCAAACTCGGCAATGGCCCATTCAACAGCTGGAGCTCGAATCGGCTCGACAATCTTGACCAGCCAATCGCGATGTGAAATTCCTGTATTGAGAGCGGCGCTAGTGAACGCAAGAGCTCGTCCGGTGGCACCACGGACATTGTCAAGTCGGATGGCTAGACGTCGAATGGCATTGATTAGAGGGTCATCTGCTGCGCCATTCTCACTTCGATATTCGAGCATCAAAACGAGTCCGTCGAGATGGTTACCAGCACTCGCAATTTCACCGGTGGCGAGATTCAGGTATCCGAGAAGAAAGACCGCAGCTACATGGGCGTCATTGATGGTTTTGGATTGGATCGCATTTTGAATGAGAGGCAATGCGTAGTTGAGATGAATGTAAGTGCGAGATGTTGGACGACCGGCGACCTTGTCTGCAAGAAAAGAAGACACTGCAAGGACTGCGTGCCACAAGGCAGGATTGCCAATTGTCATGCCAAGAATGCGGGCTAGAGCGTTGGGAAAGAGATAGTCTATCGATAGGATGCTTGGCATCTGTTCAACGAAGAAATGCAAGTAGGAAGAGTCTTCCGTATCGTACAATGGCATGTCATCTGGTGCCCCAATTGTGCTGATGAGAGGCAATTCGGAGGTTTCGTCGTCCTGGGGAGTCGAGAGAAGAGATTGGTCTTGTAACTGAAGGAATACATTTCTTGATCCTTGACCGTATATTGCGTCTGACGCTTGGTTTGGAGCACACCATTCCCCTTGGAGACCTGAACCGGTTAGATCTTGGATCTGAAGGGTCTACCGCTTCCAGCACCCTCTCTTCTCTGTGTTATAGACAAGGGCTGGCCGTGGACTTCTGGTGGACGCGGAAGGATGCGTCTGTATTCTCTGACCACTTTATAAATTAGCAATTGCAACATGAAACAGATTCCGGTACCTTTTCCTCTTCCACTCGTCTTACCAGGCGGGTTTTTCCTCATCGTTTTGTTCAGACATGGCACGAAGAAGATTGAATCTCCAGCAGGAACACGCTGTATAGACAGCATGAGAGAAATATTTTACACATACAAACAATGGAGTCTCGTTAATATTTCGCGTTCAGGTGCATTGCCCCCAGATCTTTATTTCATTTAGTGGCGTGGCAGTGTACCTCCGGGGAGTATAAATATACTCCGCCCGTGAGGCTAACAAAGCCCTTTAGCCTTTTGCCCAGAGAAATTAAATCGAATCATATTCAAGAACACTGCAAGTGGCGGCTAAGATACCCTGCTGCTACCGACGGGGGTTACGATTGAAGTACGAAATATGTAACAAAATGCCCCATGTCACTGCATCACTCCACATTGTCCTACTCGTCGTCGGAGAATCGGGTTTCAAGTTTACAAAAAAACCGCACAACACGCTAATCCATTAAGGTTACGGGACGTGCCTGGTCACGTTACGGGGGCCATGGATTTCAAAGCCTCTAAACGAAAATGGGCCCACGTCCGTTGAGTCACAGGTGCATCAGATATGCTGATTGGGCAATTGCGTTGCCTCCATTCCTACAGACACTGCAGGTGTGGCAGACAATTACACAAGCCATGTCCCATCACCGGATCGGGGTTTTGGATTAGGGATTAACTGGTGCCGAGAGGACCGAGTTTTCCCATTTTTGGGGGGTTTTTGGCGCGGGCCGACGAGGGAATCGGAGACCATCAACCTCCGCGCCGACTTAATTGGACACGTTCGCCTGTTGGATTGGGCGCCTGATCTGCCATAAAATTGATTTTGGCTGCCGATGGGGGGCTGTGCGGATTATTGACAAGGTAAGACGGTTGCCTAGAAGGGGTCATCATAGCGGGGCTACGTCATCCGTGGGAACACAAAGCGAACAGGGTCCCATGGGGCAGACCAGACCGAGCTGATAGCAAACCGCATTTACTGGCTTTTCGTGGAGGAGGCGGTGTACTTTATCAAGCTTTGAAATCTCTCAAATTGGATTTGAAATTGGCTTTTTGGCAAAGCCAGCCTCTAATTGCATGTGGTTCATAGATATTCGAAGCTTGTGCCTCAAAGATAGTACAAAATGGGTTTAACTTTTACGAAGGTTTGCCGGTTTACTCCGAATCTGGCGAAATTTCGCCGAACAACGAACCCCTTTTCCACGTCCGATCGGTCAATTGCCGAGTTTGGGCAACATAATGACACACCGCAATTTCAATTGCTGTTTCCTCGTGCATTCCGACTCGCTATCTGTACCTCTAACTCTCGCTGTAATTGTCGCTTTAGCGTCGCAATTTCCACTGCCGTCATTAACCACATGACCATCATGAGCTTTTTTGGAAATCATACAATTTTTTGTATCCTGGATTTCGTAGTAATGCATATGCCACCAAACAGCAGTCAAAACTCCGAAAGTAGCTTGTGAAACCAAGATCAATCTGATAATCGCTTCTCCATACGTGGCCAAAAAGGAAGGCTAGGAAGAAAGTTAGCATTGGTTGCCAAGACATCGTGTACCTTCTTTACGCTTTTTGCCGAGACATGCACCGTTGCAGCAGAAGCGGCTGTGGTTGAATTATTCCGTATTCTTGGCCGCGGAATTGCGTAATGCCATCGCCAAGACTTCGCTTGGACCAGGCCGTGTGTTCTCCAAATGTTCTCGACGGAGGACCTTCGCATTCGAGAGGATGGTCGAGGTGTTGTTCAGGCACAAGAACTTTTGCAGGGTCGATGAAATTTTAGAGGTTCAATTTTGATTCCGACCAGTCGCCTCAGTAACGGCGAAATTTCGTGTCAAAAGTTCGTAGACCCCTTTTTTCATCGCGAAGCAGCTGGTCTCAAGCGGTATTCAGCAATACGATCCTAGTAGTGACTTGATTTTCTCGATTTAATTTATTCTGTTATGGTTATTTCGCCTGGCTGTCTTTGACTAATCTATAGGCACAACCCAAGACCCCACAACAGCGGAAGGCGATTGAGCGCTACGAAAAACGCGAAGCAGCGAAACGTGGCAAACCACCAGCTCCCAAAACCGAAGTCAAAAAGCCGCCAATTTCAAAATACTGGATTGGTACAGCATCACGTTGATCGAGCTAATTATCAGCGGCGTTACTGTTTGTGTTGGTGGGAGGAGCAGTGTTCGAATTGATTAGAATGTTCCTCGGCTAAGCCGCCACGTTGTCCACAGACAACAAGGAAGGAAGTTGTATCATACACACCAAAATATCCCAATCTACCATATACAGCATAGACACGCCAATTGAAAACTCCGTTGCCAAATAAATCACCCCGTCTATCAGAATATACGCCATTCATGGAATCAACCCTCTTTTCCCGTTCATTTTCCTTGCCCTTTAGTCAAACCAGTCAAACCCAATCCACTACTCTTTTCCTTCTTTTCCTTGCCCTCTCTCGCTTTTATTTTGACTTCCTTCCGCGTTATAGCTTCCTGAGGTTTCACTTTGATCACCACCTTCTCCATCCCACCTAATGCTCTTCCCGGCTGAGCAAAATGTAACGCCGACCAGGCTGGATGTTCTCGTTCCAGCATCATAATATGTTGCTCCAGAAGGGAGAGACGCGTTGCTAAAGATGCTGGTGGTCGAGGTGTATATGTTACATTGAAATGAGCTTCGATGTTTCCTATTCGTTCATCCAGTAGTGGAGACGTAGGATCCTTCTGTGTTGTTGTGGATATCGTTTTCTCGAGATAGGGAGATTCTTGGTGGAGAATAGTATCATGTTTTATTTGTGATGCTCGATCTATTTTGACCGCATCTGTTCTTGCTGCTGTTTCTGCACACGATTAATGTTTATACTCTTGAAATGTCATTACCATCTGCGTCCTCGCCTGTGTTTTGTCGTTTCCGTGTGTATTCTTGTTGATTGGATTGGTTTACTAGTTTTCGCTTTTTATTGATAAACGTTCGCATTTTAGCTTTCATCTAACCGTCAGTGGAGCACAGCAGTGAAGTCAACCTGTTGAGCCGGCGTAGCATCTTCAACAAGATCATCCCTCAACAAAGCCACATGCAACTCTTCATAGTCTTCCTCCTTGGGTTCCTCACATATCGGCAACTAATTTCAGCAAGACCCTCTCGAAAAGACTAATACCTCCTCACCCAGAGTTTGTAAAGCTGACGGAAGCCTTTCATGTTGCGCTCTCGACAGAACCAGTAAATCTGCCTCAAATCCTCTTATCGTCTCATATAATCCTACACTTTGCAGAAACTCTGACAACACAGCATACCATTTCTTCGCAGAGGTTTCCTGGTCAGTCTGTTTTACAGGCGTCGTGGATGTCTGTTTGGCCATCCACCGTTCGTTTATCCGGAATGACGATCTGTTTAGTAGGGTTGAAAAGGGCTCAAGGTGCAGCCAATCAGAGACTACATGGTTCTAAACTGCGACAGATGAAGGTCTTGGAATTGCGGTTTATATACAAGCTAACATACTGACTATTTCAACACTCATGCGTCAATTAGTTCGTCTACTCTGGGCTACCTGGTTCGTCTTTGGAGTGTTGGGAAGACCGACAGACGAACCCAAAACGGACATGGTTGAAGGATCTGTCGATTTACGAACACCTGTGTCAGGGACAGAAACAGCTTCGGCCGCGGGAGAAGAACATGAGGGTTTAAAACCATTTGGACATCTTGCAATTGGAGTTGGTGTCGCTGGGGCAGCAGCCTTAGGATCAATTTTGGCAGGAGAAGCTGCACTTCGACTTTACGAGTTTCATCTCAAGGCAAAACAGAAGGAAAGAGATGAGGCTGCAAAACGAGCCAAGGATATCAAATATCTAGGAGAACAGGGAGAACGTGAACAACAAGCTGAAGCCCTACTTTTGGATGTTGCGCAGAGATATGCGGAAAAGATGAAGGGACAGAAATTTGAAAATTTCGAACGGTTTAAAGTGCCAAAGGAGCTTTCTGAAAGTTTGGAACATTTGTTTGTTGAGGATCCGGATGGAAACAGTAACCTGGAGGAGTTTAAGAATCTGAAAAAGACATTAGCCCCATTACTGGATTTCGAGTGAAACAAGTATGTAGTTAGGGATATAATACATTGTTCGAATCTATTCTGGATATATTATACTACTTCATCCACCGTAACTGGGTCACCAACTCTAACCACGCCGTTGGTAACCCCATGTAATCCCATATGAACACCAAATACAACTCCCCCAGTATCCTTTTTCCTGGTTTTACCGAGTCCAAGATAAACATCTCCACCACCTTTCTCTTTAACTCCCCTTTCTGGATCCACGCAAACCATATGACACCGTCTACACTGTCCTAATATATCAAAGCCAACATCACCGATCCGAATGCGTTTGAATGAATCTTCCGTATACGCTGCATTCCCACTTAGTACAAAGTTCGGTCTAAATACGGTAGGTGAAATCATCTCTCTTTTGCCGGTGGCAAGAGAAAGAGCTGTGACTGAAGAGTCCGAAATGAGGAGGTATGGAGATTCATTAGATAACCATATTTCGCGTTTTTGAGCGAGCGAGTCGGTATGTGAGTTAGGTTGAGAAGAACTTGAGGCATCGGGTTTGAAATAACGCATATCAGTGGAATTAGCAGGATGATACATGGCGAGGGAACATTCTACCCCAAGGACGGAGGAGAAGAAGGTGTCGATAGATGGTGAAGTGAAGATGAGAGAGCGAATTGTGTCAGCGCACAGTCGAGTATCTTCTCTGACTGTAAGGATCCCGTTGGTAATAGATGAGGGTATGTCTATGTCCAGGGGGATTTCAAGGACTGTCGGCGAGGAGGGTGATGAAACGAGCATGATTCGGTTTTCGAGGTCTATGGTGGGACGGATGAGAGCCATTTTCGGATATTGCTTTTGAGATAAGGCGCGGCCGCCGGTAGCAGAGATGAGGAAGTATTCTCTGTCGAACAAAAGGCCATAAGAAGTGAGAGGCCAAGCAACTCCTTGAGGTACAGAAAAGGCATGACATGACTTGATAGGATCTACTATTAGCAGCGTCATTGATAGAATGATACATAAATACACGGATTGAATTGTCATAGCCGACCTCTGCTCGGACGATACAAGAGAAATAGTCTGTTTCTCAATGTAAAATTCACGCACAAAGTCCACAAAAGCAAGGACTTCTTCCACAGTAGAACAAGCTCCGAAACTGATTCTTATAACACCAGTACTTTTACCCTCGACGATATCAAGATCGTCGCCACATACTTTCCCCAATCCGTAGTTACGTTCGACTTCCCAGTCATGTAAATCAAGATGCTTTTCTACTCCTCCTGGATTACACATTCCACCTGTTCTCAATGCAATATTGCGCAACGATGACATTTTTTCGAACGATGCGAAGCCAACTTGAGTTCCATTGGCAGCCAACAAGTTGAAAGCTATTATCGGACCGTGATTCGGCTCAGAGTACAGTTCGCATACAGGAGTGCCGTTATAATGTCGCAATGAAGATAATAACGTATACATCAACCGGGTTACTATTGACGCATGACGTGAAACGTTGATCTGTGACCCGAATAATCGGGTATGATTATTCAGAGATGCATCTAAAGCCAGGATCGTATGGAATGGTAGCGTCCCATCCTCTAATGCATCGTGCAATACCTTTCGTGGCGCATGAAATGAATCAGAGGTGATTGCAGCTCTTGTTCCGCCTCCAAAGTAACGTCGTTGTAACAAAATGGGACCGGCATCTCGTTTGACGATAATAGCGCCGAGATCGGGGTATCCGAAGATCTTGTAGAAAGATAGCACGGTAAAATCTGGAGCCATAGCTGCATTCGAGAAGTCGAGTGGAGTTGTCGTCAAGTACGATGCAGCGTCAAGCAACGAATACCAGCCAGGGTGCGTCTCCCGTAATTTCGTTATCCAATTCAAAGGGAAACGTCGACCGTCGAAGTTTGACTGCGCTGGATAAGCAAATAATCCTGGTCTATTATCATGATTAACTTCCCCTTCTCTGAGCCACGACTCCGCTTCATCACCGGAGAGACATTTCGTTTGCTGTGCCAAAGCACTAACCCCGACGAGACTAGTGTGCACGTCTCGTAGATATTTATATCGAAAGCCGTTAGGACTCCCACAGAAGCCATCCGCAATAAGCTTTATCCCAGCAGTTGCATTCGCAACAAAGACCACATCGAAGACTTCAGGACTAGCCCGAAACAGTGCCAATATCCGTTCACGAATCTTAGCAATTCGCACGGTGGTAGCAATTGAAGATGGTGATCGAGAATGTGGATTGGAAAATAGATTCGTAGTCAAGTCTTTTGAATGTTCATGAATCGTTGAGACGGGGTATGGAGTCGCTCCAGCATGATCCAGATAGATGGTGTCTAAAAGCAAAGTCAGCCTTGTATCTCGCGGCTTTGTGGCGAACCTCCCAAATGGGAATACTCTGTTTCTCTTATTTCAGTGATCCGACCGTTATATCCATACGAAGGATCTCGTTTGACCGCCTGGATTGTATCCTCGACAGATAAGATTGTCATGCTTCTAATCGATCGAGGAAAACATATGTTTGAGTTTTGTTTTGGAGAGCTTTTGTAATGGTTCCGGAAAGAGCAAAGTGCGTTCCGTTATCAGTGAAGCCGCGGCTTGACCGCAGCCAATGTGCTTTGATTTAATTTCGTCACAGAAATCAGGGTTAGGGCGGGACAGGGAGTTGTCTTAAATATCTTGATTGATCTGCGTGTGGGGGAAGGCCGCCCGACGGCGAGAGAGTTTGTGCCGACGAGCCGTCTTTAAATGATGTGGAGTATCTACTGTAACATCTCCATCACCAACCCCCTCCTCAATTAAAATCCCCAAAAGATCGTGTAGTCAACGATGCCTTCTATCAGTCAAATACCGCCCCCTTTTCCTGAGCATCTTCCGACTGCCGGACTCACAATCCTCGATTTCGATCTTCTTTTGCAAGGAGATGCGGGGGAAACTGAACTGCTCTACACCGCGTGTCACGAGAAAGGATTCTTCTATCTCAAGAACCATCACGTCGATAGAGAAAGCGCCTTCAACTTTGCCAAAGAACTGTACGACATCCCGTTGGAAGAAAAGGAGAAATATGCCATGGGTGATGGTGTGAATTATCTCGGATACAAACGTATTGGTGAATTCGTCATCGATAGTAAAGGAACTCCCGATTCTCAAGAAACCTGGAATGTATCACTCCTTTCTTCTCTTGATTTGAGCATGCAATGCTAACAATCAGTTTTCGAAAGATGATTGGTTTGGATTCTCGGAAAATCCACGTCCCGAGCCAGAAATCGCTCAACAAAACTCGTCCGTAATTCGCAACCACATCTCCGCATGTAAAAAGATCACATCTACAATCCTCGATAGACTCTCCGAGAAACTCAACTTGACAAACCCTCCTCTTTCAGAATTACATAAATTTGAGCGAACCGCAGGAAATCAAATGCGTATAATCAAAACCACATCTCACGAATCGCGTGAACAAGGAACCATGGTAGCAGGCGCACACACCGATTTCGGTTCGCTAACCGTATTGTTCAATAACATTGGCGGTTTACAAGTTCTTTTGGATCCCCAAGTTGGTTGGTTATGGGTTCCTCCTGTAGAAGGCTGTGCGATTATCAATTTGGGAGATGCAATGGTCAGATTTACAGATGGGCTTTTTAGAAGTGCCACACATAGAGTTGTACAGCCTCCTGATGAACAGAGGGAGTGGGATAGGTATAGTGTTGTGTATTTTGAGAGGCCTAATGATGATGTCAAGTTGAGACCTTTGACGAGAGATGCCGGGGATTTGGAGCAGTATGTCACCAGCAAAGAGTGGATTGAGAGGAGAGTTTTGGGAGGAAAGAAAAATCATTATGCGGGAGAGAAGAATTATTATGCCCGTCGTGGAACAGAAACTGCGGAAAAAGCGTGATTTTGTGTATGTTTCTTGAGGAACTTGTACATAGGAAATTTGGAGAAACTGTGACACCTTGTGGAATGCTCGGGTGTGATCGTGTAACACTCTTAAAAGTGCTGTGCCACAGAGAACCGGGAAATAACGTGCGGTGAAGCTTGGACCCTTGGCCATCCTTTCATTCTCGCCACTGCCACCGCCATCTGAAAGCCTCTCAAAAATGGTCCATTCGAGATCCATGATTTTCGCCGTATTTTGTAGTGTATTTATAAAAACATGGAGCAAAAGGGAGGAAAATTCCCTCAGATGTCGAATTTCAGAACGTGTTTCGACAAAGCCTACCATATCTTATTCAACTCAAGCCGGAACACTGCGTGCAAGTATAGAGTCGTGCGAACTTACGGTAGCGAAGTTCGAAACACTAATTCACGTAACGGTCAATTTCAACGATACATCACCTTGGTTGATGGTTGAGTCTTTCTTAGCGAGCTTCCGTCTCTCCCAGTCTGATCAGTTATTGGCAAGATTTGGGGATCTGAGATGGATGGACGAAATGGACTGGAAGGGGAATCTTCAATGGTTAATAAAAACGATATGTCTACCATTTGAGACAAACTAATCACGGGTACAGATGCCCGATTGAATAACAAGTCCCTTAAACGTTCAGATGCCTCCTACAAATTCGTCGTCCACAAATCCCTGTTGCACACTCCGTTCAGAGAACCTTATCCCAACTTCAAGGGTCTCGAGCTAAGAGGATTCAGAAGCAAGCTTCTCCGTGATATGCAAATGTAGTTTCCCTAATCGGAGGTTTGGGTCGGTATTCCGTATTGGACGGCTCGGAGGGAATTTGGCCGGCTTGGGCTGAGCGGAAAAGGGTCGGGGTAGGGAACTTCATACACAGATGTCGTGGTGTCCAAAAAAGCGGTGATATCTGAAACATCGTAAGTAGCATGCGTACAGTATTCAAGTGACGACCATGTTTGGTCCAATTATCCTAATTCCTGCGCGGGGCATCCGGTTCTACGAAATTCTTCGTACAACGATTTTGAAATCAAAATGTCTGTATTTCAATGTTGCGATACGTTCGCTGAGATTCAGTTCTTGGTCATGGCGACTTAGAATTTCAGCGTATGCGATGATCTTGCTATTTACTCCAAATTTAGTATAGCCGCAAGGGAAAGTTGAATTTACTGCTATTAAATTTTCAGGCTACATTGCCAATATTGAATTCGAAGAAAGCCGAGAAGTATCCAGGGATCGAGAAACACCCTTAAGCATGGTTCAGTGTGGCTGAGAGTGAGTCCTTTCATTCTCGGCACTGCCACCGCCATCTGAAAGCCCCTCTTAAAGTTTTCGAGATCTCTTATTTTGTCGGAATAATTTTATCTCACAAGTCCCGATGCGACGAATCGAGTCAGCTGGAACAGCCTGGAAATCGGTGGCAACAAAGACCGGGTAAAGATAATGGACGACTTAGCCTGTACTCA
>Ga0335073_10005993_pt1 | contig 17076 bp, 13 predicted proteins | sample Lox_Sample_22_FD_207093 | JGI IMG/M metagenome (GOLD analysis project Ga0335073, IMG submission 207093) | Soil microbial communities from Loxahatchee National Wildlife Refuge, Florida, United States - Lox_Sample_2.2 | ecosystem: Environmental > Terrestrial > Soil > Wetlands | place: USA...
AGTTTGGTTGGGTATTGGCGGAAGCCTGGCTGCACGACAGCGGCAAACTCACAACGACCGACAATGTTCTCCCATTAGCCGTGCTTGTGCAGACCGTACCATCGTGAGATTCGATAATCGCTTTGGCCTTCGCTAACGCCAGCAGCAGGTCGGGCCGCTCCACTCCTCGAGGGAGGGCATTACGTATAAGGCGGAGACACTTATCCGTAGGTCTCTCCAACGAGGCGCCCGCGTGGTCGCCCCGAAAAGTGAGAACGGCCGAGCGAGCCCGAATCGCGATGGATATGTGGATGGTGCTGCCCGGTCGCGAACGGCGAATTATGTGCGCCAGGATGGCCTCGATCGCAGAGGCGAGCTTGGGCTTGTCGGCCTCGACGCAGGGGTTAACGCGGCCGGCTCTGAGGTGTAAATAAACGCTCTTGCGGGCGGCGAATGCGCGGTTTCTGCCCTTGCTCCGCTCAACCAGCGCGACAATATCGGTCGGCTGGAAGTGAAGCCCGGCCGGGTTGGATACGACACTGCGAACCGTCCGCGTTGCAAGCAGAGCTGTGCTTGACGACTCGATTGAACATAATAGGACAAGTTCATCTTGTGGGAGAAGGCCGGCGGTAGCTTCGATCAGGCATTGGCTTGCCGATAGGGTCCCACTGGTCGAATCTTGGAAACCGTCAATGGCAATGTCGCGCAGTTGACGGGAATTGAAGGGATACTTCCTGAGACTATTTTGCCTCATGTCGAATGGTACTGTAGCCGCAACCAAATTACAGGCGACCAGTGTGACGGCGATGACCTTGCCGGAGCGACGGCGTGTCTAATCAAACAGAGCTATCCAGCCCGCCTGAACGCGGCCTGAGAGTACCGATCGGCCTGCATCAGCGTGCTCGGACCTTTACGCCCACAGTGCCGCTGCAGACGAGAGCGCAATTCAGCCCGAGCGCGCATCAGGCGGGACTTAGCTGCTGGGATGGACAGTCCCAACCTTGTTGCCACCTCCGGCATCGGTAGCTGATCGACGTCGCGCAGCAGTAGGACGCTGCGCAAGAGAGGAGGAATCCTCGAGATTTCCCGCCGCAGCAGTGCGACCACCTCTTCGACGCCTAATTGGTCTTCGGGGCCCGGTGCCTGGCCCACCAGTTCGAGCTGGACATTAGTGTCGCTGGCTTCATCTAGGTAAATGAATCGAAGGTCTCGTTCACACCGCAGCCGCATGAGACACTGGTTCTCTACGATACGGCGGAGCCAGGCCGCAAATGTCCCGCGGCCACGAAATTGCCGAAGGCGCTCGAAAGCCTTCCAAAGTGCGTTCTGCACCTCGTCTTCGGCGTCGCATCGGTTTCGGAGCATGTGGACGGCCCGTTTGCGGCAGTCCTTCATGTGTCGGCGAATGAGTTCGCTGAAAGCAGCCGAGTCCCCGTTTCGCGCCCGCGCCACCAGGTCCTCATCAGCCTGCTCCACAGGCAGTCCCTCACCCGGATCATGAGTGCCGAAATCCGAGAGGACAGCGCTTATTGCACCGCCATCCCCGGCTTCCTGACCGGATCCGATAATTGGTAGTATCCCAGGAGTGCACCCCATGTCATTAGTAATGGCATGTCATATCCCACGCCGGGGATTCGCAAAGAGAGCGGCTAATCAATCGGTTAGGACCGGGAATGTCGGTGCCGTTCGTATAAGGACGGCCGGTATTGTGCAAAAGTTCCGCGGTAGTGGCACGTATTGGTGCACCAGGCGGTAGTTTACCCGGTTTGCTGGTGGAGAGCGCGAAGAGCGTCTCCGGAGAGCCCGTATTTTTCCAGCCGGTACGCCAGGGTGCGACGGGTGACGCTGAGATAACGGGCGGCACGGGTCTGATTCCCCTCAAACTTTTTGAGCGCCTCCACGATTAGTTGGCGTTCGAAATCCTCCAGGCTAACGCCACTCTGGGGAAGTGAGACGAGAAGGCCACGCCGATTCGGTGTGTCATCCCGCAGATCATCCGGAAGATCAGCAGGGGTGAGTTCGCGGCCCTTCGATAGCAGAACCATTCGCTCAACAATGTTTTGGAGCTCGCGAACATTCCCAGGCCAATGGTACCCGAGAAAGTATGGCAGCACGTCCGATCGCATGGTCAGGTCCGTCCGCCCGTGCTTGATTCGGAATTCGGTGAAGAAGCTCGCCAGCAGGGCCTCGATGTCGTCGGGCCGATCGCGAAGAGGCGGCAAATGAATGGGAACCACCAGAAGACGATAATAGAGATCTTCGCGGAACGTGCCCTCACGAACCATCGCGGCAAGATCGTGATGAGTAGCGGCTACAATGCGCACGTCCACCTTGGTCGCCGCGGTCGCGCCCACCTTTTCGATCTCTCGCTCCTGAATCAACCGCAGGATTCGGACCTGCAGGTCGAGTGGCATGTCGCCGATCTCATCGAGTAAGACCGTTCCCCCATTTGCGGCCTCCACCTTGCCCCTTTTGTGAGTCAGGGCACCGGTAAAGGACCCCTTCAGATGGCCGAAGAGTTCGGATTCGAGCAGTTCCCGCGGGATCGCGCCGCAGTTGATCGTCATAAAGGGCCGCTGACTGCGGGTGCCGTACATGTGAATGTACTTCGCAAGCAGCTCCTTTCCGGTTCCCGTTTCACCCGAAATCAGAACTGTGGCGTCGGTAGGGGCGACACGAGCGGCGATATCCAGCGCTTTCTGCAGTGCCGGCGCGGCGCCGATGATGTGGTCGAACCCGCATTTGTCTTCCGTACTGCGATCCGAACTCTGAACTGGACGGACCAACCGCGATTCCTTAAGGCAACGCCGGACGAGTGCTTTGAGCTCTGAGATCTGCAACGGCTTCGATACATAATCCGAAGCTCCCAGTTTCATCGCCTCGACGGCAGTTTGTACCGTGCCATACCCGGTCATGACCACGACGGCCGTCTCGGGATGATCGGATCGAACTCGTTTGAGTAGTTGGATGCCGGACATTCCGGGCAGAATCAGATCCGTCAGTACAAGGTGAAACGCGGCAGTCTCGAGAAAACCAAGCGCATCTTCGGCGGTGACGGTCGAATGGGTGTCGTAGCCTTCTCGAGCCAATTGGAAGTGCGTGACCTGACGCAATGTGTCGTCGTCCTCTACGACCAGGATTTTGGCGCGTACCATTAGACTTCCTTTCCGGTCGGGACTGCCACGCGTGTGCCGCGTTTCGTTAGAACAATTCACGGCCGTCGCTCAGATGTTTGTGCGCGATACGACTCACGGGTGCCATAAGTAGTGCGTTTTATTGCGGCAGCGCCGCATAATCCATCCGCGCATCTATGACGCGAGCGTGTGCGTACTCGGCTGGGAGTCCGTAGAGAAATAAATTCAATCTCCCGCTTAGTGCTTGTCGTCGAGGATAACACGGATGCGAAGCGGTGATTGTATACGCCACTAGTATGAAGGCCGGAAAAGATCGCATCGACACGGATCCAGCCTCAAAGATGGTGTAAAAAAACGGAGGGATAGCATGCAAGTGGTCGAGACTGGGACGGCGCTAAGTCAGATAGCTGTGTGCGGCGAAGGTGCTGCGCCAGGAAGCGAAGGAGCGAAAAGATGCGCACGGATTCTGTCCGTCAGCCCGTATCATTTTGATCACAATATCTTACATGAGATTCTGAACGGTTCACACTGGCACCTGGTCACGGCTTACTCCTGGCTGGAAGCCGTCGAGCGCTTAGGGAAGGATGCCTACTTGGCCGTATTTTGCGAATATGCCTGGGCGAATCGAACTTGGCGAGACCTGTTGCACAAGGTGTCCACCAGCCAGGGACTGCCGATATTAGTGGTCATGTCGAGAAGCGCGGATGAGGATCTTTGGGCGAACGTGATCGAACTGGGCGCCTACGACCTGCTCGAGAAGCCGTTAAATGTACGCGATGTCCTCGACGTGCTGATGTCCGCATGTCACTATAGAACCGGGCCGCGCGGATGAGAACCGTCCCGATGATTTGGTCACGCAACTGAGATCGGGCTGCGTGGGCAAGGAGAAAGTGCCCGGGTTGTCCTTGAGCCAAATATACTTTGAAGCCCGGGACGTAGTTCCCGCACACGGACCTCGGGCGGCGACAATACGCGCGAATGCAGGCGGACCAGAGAAACCTATGGAGGATCCTCAGAGATACCGTAAGTAAGCTGACGTGTGCCAAAATGCGGTCTCTCATTCGATGGACCCGTGCCGGATCAGGAGCATCCAGATTCGCCAGGCGCTCGCAATCGCCTCCTCGCTTGGCGGATCTCGCGGTGATCACATCAGGAAACTGTTTCGTGAGGTGAGATGATGCATGTTCTGCGGTGGCGGTTGATCGGCATTTGGATTGCCATAGGGATGGCCTCAGGAGCATGGGCGCAGAAGACCCTGAACTGGGAGGAGGCCAAGGTGCAATTCGAAGGTTCGAATCCAACCCTGCTTGCCGCCCGCATCGGAGTTCAGGAATCCCGCGCCGAAGAGATCACGGCTTACCTTCGGCCTAACCCGGAACTTACATTTGTCTTCGATCAGCTTACTCCCTTCACGAACAATCCCTATCGACCTTTTACGTTCTTCGAGCCGGTGGTTCTGGGCGACTATCTGATCGAGCGGCGCCACAAACGCTCGCTGCGCCTGGAAAGCGCTAAAGAGGCGACGACGGTCGCCGCCTCGCAACTGGAGGATGAGGAGCGCAACCTGCTTTTCGAGCTGCGCGGAGCCTTCGTGCAGGTGCTGCAGCAAAAGGCCGTGGTGGCGATCGCGCGCGAGAGTCTCCAATATTACGATCGCGTTCTCCAGGTGAGCCGCGATCAGCTCCAGGCCGGGGATATCTCGCCGATTGACCTGGATCGTCTGGAACTGCAGCGGGTACAGTTCGAGACCGACTTGCAGACGGCGATTGTTGCCTTGCGGACAGCCAAGATCCAGCTCCTGATGCTCCTCAACGACCACACGTCCGCGGACCGATTCGATGTCATCGGGCCCTTCGAGTTCAGAGAGATCCTCACGCCCCTTGAGGAGTTCCGCCAGTTGGCTCTGCAGAACCGTCCGGACTTGGCTGCGGCGGTACAATCCGTCGAAATGGCCAAGACCAACTACCGGTTGGCCGTGGCCAATGGCTCGACCGACCCCGTCGTTGGTGTTGATTTTGGCCGTGATCCTCCGATCGACGCTTATATGGGTCTCAGCGTTAACATCCCTTTGCGCATCTTCGATCGTAATCAAGGAGAGAAGGCCCGCACGAAACTCGACATCAGCCGTAACCAGCAGTTGGTGGACGGCGCGCGGGCCCAGGTACTGAACGATGTAGATTCTGCTTACGCCGCTCTGCAAGGCAACCTGATCCTCCTGCGGCCTTACAAAACCCGATACCTGCAACAGGCTGGACGCGTACGGGACGCTATCTCTTATGCGTATCAGCATGGTGGAGCGTCGCTTCTAGATTTCCTGGAGGCCCAGCAGGATTACCGCGGCATCCAACTCAGCTATGTGAATCTCGTAGGGGCCTATTTGGCATCCGCCAGCCAAATGAATCTCGCGGTCGGACGTGAAGTCATCCCATGAACCGTGTTCTTCTCGCAAGAGCAGGAGTTGTAGTATGCTGCGCCTTACTGTTAGCCGGCTGCCAGCCCAAGCTGAAAGGCGATTGGGACCCCGCCGCGGGGAGCCCACCCCCGGTTGAGGTGGAAGAGCGGTCGGGGCCCACTTTCGTGAAGGTGGAACACCCTGAACAACTGCCGCTCGCTACGGCAGTTCGGCGCTATGGCCGCCAGGAACTGGCTGTCACGGGGGTCGTCAGTGCCGACGTTTCCCGCAACGTACCTGTCATCTCAATTGCCTCCGGCCGCATTGTGGAGATCCGGGCGCGGCTGGGAGATACCGTAACCAAAGGCCAGGTACTCATGCGCGTGCTCAGCAGTGACATTTCAGAGGCATTCTCGGATTACGCCCAGGCGGTGGCCGATGAAAGGCTTGCGCAATCGCAGTTAGATCGTGCCAAGATTTTGTTCCAGAAGGGCGCACTTGCCCGAAAGGATCTGGAAGTAACTCAAAACGCGGAGGAGAAGGCGGACGTCGCGGTGGACGCGGCGGCTGAGCATTTGCGGGTGCTGGGCGCGGACAAGAATCATCCTAACCCCATCATTGATGTCACGGCGCCGGCATCCGGTGTGATTACCGACCAGCAAGTGACTACCGCTTCCGGTACGCAGGGCCTGGCATCGCCCAACGCATTTACGATTTCGGACCTGTCCCACGTCTGGATCCTCTGCGATGTGTACGAGAACGATCTGGCCTTCGTGCATGTCGGCGAATTCGCCGATATCCGCCTGAACGCGTATCCAGACAAGGTCTTCAAAGGCCAGATCAGTAATATTGGTCCCATCCTAGACCCCAATATCCGCACCGCCAAGGTTCGTATCCAGGTGGAGAACCCCGGGTTGATGCGGCTGGGTATGTTCGTGCTGGCGACGTTCCACGGACAGCGCCGCGAGGTGCGCACCGTGGTGCCCGCCTCCGCCATACTGCATCTTCACGACCGCGACTGGGTTTTCGTGGCATCGGGAGGCAATACGTTCCGGCGAGTCGAAGTCGAGAGCGGCCAAATGATCCCACCCGGGCAGCAGGAGATTCTCACGGGTCTCCAGCCAGGTGACCGCGTCGTGCAGAATGCCCTGGATCTGCAGTACATGGCGGAACAGTAGCGAGCTCTTATGATCCGGAAACTGGTGGATTTCGCCCTGAATAGGCGCTTCGTGATATTGGGGGCGATGCTCTTGCTCGTGATCTGGGGCATAGTGTCATTTCATAACCTGCCGGTGGAAGCGTATCCCGACGTTGCTGACAATTACGTGCAGATCATCACGCAATGGCCTGGGCGCGCCGCCGAAGAGGTGGAGCAGCAGGTGACAATTCCGATTGAAACCGCAGTGAACGGTATCCCCCATCTGGTCCACTTGCGGTCCATTTCGATGTTCGGTCTCTCGAACTTGATCCTGATCTTCGATGACACATCGCAAAACGATTGGAATCGCCAGAAGGTTCTGGAGCGGCTTACCCTGGCGGACCTGCCTGACGGTCTGGAGCCGCAAATCGGCACCGACTTCAGCCCGGTGGGCGAGATTTACCTCTACACGCTTGAAAGCACCAATCCGCAATATGACCTGATGGAACTGAACTCCCTCGAGGACTGGGTTCTGGAAAAACAATTCCGGTCCGTGCCCGACGTCGTTGACGACTCCAGTTTCGGCGGTCTCACCAAGGAATACCAGGTCCGCATCGACCCTGACAAGCTCATTTCCTATGGGCTGAGCCTGAGCCAGGTGGAACAACAGTTGGCCAACAACAATGTCAACTCCGGCGGCAACTTCGTGACCGTAGGACTACAGCAGGTACATGTGCGCGAAGTGGGTTTGATCCGCAACCTGGACGACATCCGCAAGATCGTGCTCAAAACACAGAACGGAACGCCTGTGCGAGTCGGAGAGATCGCCACAATAGAGCAGGGAGCCAAGATCCGTCTGGGACAGATTGGCAAGGCCGTTCGCCTTAAAGACGGCAGGATCTTGGACGACCCCGACGTGGTCGAGGGCACGTTGTTTCTGCGGAAGGGCGCCACCGCGGAAACCGCGCTACAGGGTGTCCACGAAAAGGTCAAGGAGCTCAACACCCATATCTTGCCGCCCGGTGTAAAGGTGGTTCCGTTTCTGGACCGGAGCGATCTGATCGACCAGACTACACATACGGTGCTGCACAACCTGACCGAGGGATTCCTACTCGTTTCCATCGTACTGTTTCTATTTCTTGGGAATCTGCGCAGCGCCCTGATTGTCGCACTCACCATTCCGTTTGCCCTGTTGTTTGCGTCGATCTGTCTGGATCTTCGCCACATTCCCGCAAATCTGCTTTCCTTGGGCGCCCTGGATTTTGGCATGGTGGTAGACGGAGCCGTCGTGATGGTGGAGAACATTTTGCGCCACCTCAGCCGGCCGGAGCCCGCCGCCATTCCCATGCGTGAGAGAATCCGCCGCGCCGCGCACGAAGTGCAGAGGCCCGTGTTCTATGCCATCACGATCATCATCACTGCCTATCTACCCGTATTTACGTTGCAACGTGTGGAGGGACGCCTTTTCCGGCCTATGGCGTGGACCGTGGCTTTCGCACTTCTGGGCGCCCTGATCTTCTCCCTCCTTGCGGCGCCGGTCCTGGCGACCTTCTTATTCCCTCACCCGGCACGCGAACGGCAGAATCCGGTGCTGGGACTAATCATTCGTGGCTACCGGCGTTCGCTCACCTGGACGGTGCATCACCGCTGGGCGATGGTGGGCGTCGGCGCGGTGGCGCTGTGCTGCAGCCTCTACCTGGTATCGAGCGGAGTAATTGGCTCGGAATTCCTGCCGCATCTGGATGAGGGAGCCATCTGGGCGCGGGGCACTGCCTCTCCGAGCACCGGGCCGGTAGAAGGCACGGAGCAGATGAATCGGGCCCGCATCGCCTTCGCTTCCTTTCCGGAGGTCACCGAGGTGGTATCTCAGGTAGGCCGGCCGGATGACGGTACGGACACCACAGACTTCTACATCACCGAATACTTCGTTGGCCTGAAGCCGAAAGAACAGTGGCGTTCTGTCTTTCACCAGGATAAGGACAGACTCATCGCGGCGATGGACTACCAATTGGAGAAGATTCCCGGCGTAACCTGGAGTTTCTCACAGCCCATCGCCGACGACATGGAAGAGGCCATCAGCGGTGTCAAGGGAGAGCTTGCCGTCAAAATTTATGGCGAAGATTTAAAGGTGCTCGAAGCAGAGGGTGGAAAGATCTTCGACGTCATGCGGACAATCCCGGGAATCGAGGATCTGGCTCTGTTGCGAGTGCTCGGCCAACCAAATTTGAACCTCGTCGTGGATCGAGACGCTGCTGCACGCTTCCAGATCAACGTTGCTGACGTTCAAGACGCGATTCAGACCGCAGTAGGAGGAAACGCAGTCAGCCAGGTGTTGCAGGGCGAGCAGCGCTTCGACCTGGTCGCGCGCTACCTTCCGGAATACCGCAGTACACGTGAGGCCATCGAGAAGATCCGCCTGCTTTCACCTTCCGGTGAGCGTGTTTCGCTGGCGCAACTTTGCCAAATCCGCATGCAGGACGGTGCCTCGCAGCTATATCGGGAAGCCAATCAGCGGTACCTTGCGCTCAAATTCAGTGTCCGGGGGCGCGACCTCGGTGGAACGGTAGAAGATGCCATCCGCCGCGTCGACCAGAAGGTGAAACTACCTCCAGGATACCGGTTGGAATGGGCCGGGGAATATGAGAGCCAGAAACGATCGGAGAGGCGGCTGATGGTGATCGTGCCTGTCACCATCTTTCTCATCTTCATGATCATCTACACTGCTTTCGGCTCAGCCAAGTGGGCCTGTCTGCACCTGGTCAACGTCGGCGTGGCGCGTGTAGGCGGTCTCTTGGCGCTCTATATTACCGGCACAAATTTCAGCGTCTCGTCCGGCGTCGGATTTCTGGCGCTCTTCGGCGCGTCCGTACAGACCGGTGTGATCATGGTGGAGTACATCAACCAGCTTCGAGCTTCCGGAATGCCCATCGAACAGGCTGCAATCGAAGGAGCAACTCGGCGCCTCAGACCGATCATGATGACTATGGTGGTGGCTACGCTCGGCCTGCTGCCTGCCGCGCTTTCGCATGCGATCGGATCCGATGCGCAACGGCCTTTCGCCATCGTAGTGGTAGGCGGATTGATTGTAGACCTGATGATGAGCACATTTCTCCTGCCCACTCTATATGTCTGGTGGGCGCGCCCCGGAGATCACCTGCCGTCCCGGCCATAATTCCGGCGATATATCCACGGTGCCTGGAGTGCTTACCAGGGCCTAGTCACAGCGCCTCCGGCCAATGAACTTGGCCGGAGCGTTCGTTACGGAGCGTGGCGGACTGCCGCGCGGCAGGAGGTGTGGGAGGCCCTCCTGGTGACCTTCCCGTGCCGTAGTGGCTGCCCGCCACATTACTGCGAGATTCGCTCAATGCGCCGTGCGACTCAGAAAATTCTCATCCAAGAGCTGTTTGGAATAGCGTTGCTTCGCACATACTCCCGGTCGCATCGCCGGCGTAAACCTCATGATACCTTCCATACGGTAAGGCTTGCCGTGTGTATTCCGGCGCGACAAGGGATGTTGATAAATGGACGTGCGCAATAGGTTAGCGTGATACCCGCAGCGCAAACAGGAGAGCAGCTATACCTCCCGCACCGACTGTTAGAGCCTGAACACTGGCATCAGATAGACCACCTCGCCAGATCAAGCGCAACAGGAGGCCTCCAAAAACGGCCGCAGCAAACCCACGTAAGGTGATGGATGAGCTCTCGCCCCGGCTACTACCGACTGCTTGTCCGGCATCGAAGCCATTCCGAAAGCCCAATGAGAACCACTTATAGAGGGACATATTCTCTCTAACTCCCGTTACGGGGCGGGCGGACCGATTCCGGGCCCCTTACAAAGTCCGATGCGATTGCGGTAGTGGCAGTGTCAGAAAACATGTAAGCTTCGATCCTAATTTCGATAGCCGTGATCCTGGAGCCCAAAATAAAGGATCTGTCTTCCCGTATCCTCATCTTCGATAACAGGAGGTCCAGAACTTCCCGCAGGTCAGACAAGAGGTTCCTGGGATGGTTCCATGTCAGACCGAATCCGCGCAGGTATTTCGTCGTACGGCTACGTGCTCGTATGGGAGCGCTCAGTGCGGCGGGCGCGGAAAAGTCTTATCGTGTCTTCCGCTATGCCATGCGGAGATCTGCAGCGGCCAAACCGGTGATGATGCCGGCGGTGAGAAGGCCTCGGCAGCGAAGGAGATCAAGAGTGGGCAGGCGTATGGATGATTACGTGGGTGGCGAGGAGTGGAGTCTCGCTGAGTGTCTGCAAATCCTGTATCGCCGGAAGGCGAGCCTGATCGGGCTGACATGCATCGGAATTTTCGGAGCGATCGTAGCTACCTATGCGCAGCCGCGTATCTACCGGGCGCGCACATCGCTCGAGGTCCAGGCCTTCAATGAGACATTTTTGGACCTGCGGGACATCAACCCGGCAGTCACCCCGAGCGTGGATACGACGGTATACATGCAAACGGAGGCTGAGTTACTTCAGCAGGATTCCCTGCTGGATGAAGTTGCCCGTAAGCTGAATTTGGGAAGCCGGCCGGAATACCGAGGGCCTGCGAGCCTGGCCGGCCGATTGCGCCGCGATATCACCATCGCGCCGGTAAGGAACAGCCGGGTAATCCAGATTGCCGCTGATGCGCGCAGCGCGTCGTTGGCGGCCGAAATCGCCAACACCCTGGCCGACACCTTTATCGAGCAGAACATGCGGCAGCGGCAGGCGAGTGCACGCCAGACCTATGAGTTACTTCTCCCGAAACTTGAGGAACTCAAGCGCACGCTTCCGCGCCAGCCCGTTGATGCGAGAGGCGGGGCAATTCCGCGATCAGAAGTGGGGCGGGAAGTGTACCGGTCCCTGGAGGAGGAGGTCTATCACGCCCAGCTCGCCTCAAGCCTGCCCTTGACGAATATCCGCGTGGTCAGCCCGGCCTCTCCGCCGCTGGTTCCCGATAAGCCCAATAGGCTTCTGAACCTGGTGCTCGGAACCATGGGTGGATTTCTCTTGGCGGTCGCGGTGCTCATGCTTCGGGAGCAGCGGAAGCATGTCCTGCGCGAGCCCGGCGATGCCGGCAAATATCTCGGGTTATCGGAGTTGGGCGTGATACCCCAGGAAGGGCAGGGCATCTTCGGGATGCCGTTCCCCGTCGTCCAGAACGCACGGCCGCGAATTGAGAGGGCCGCATTGGAGGAAGGGACCTGGCTTTCGGAATCCTTTCGGGCTACCGTAGCGTCAATTCTTTCCGCCCGGCGCAGCGACGGCCCGCGTGTGCTCCTCGTGACCAGCGCCCTGCCCATGGAGGGCAAGACAACGGTGGTCAGCAACCTCGGGATCGCGCTCGCAGGGATTAGCAATAAGGTGCTCCTGGTCGATGGAGACATGCGGCGCCCCCGGCTTCACAAGCTTTTTGACGAAGCCAATAGTTGGGGTTTAAGTGACCTGCTGCGGGAAGAGAATGCCATTGACGGGCTCCCAGTCGACGTGCTGGCAAAAAGGACATCGGTTCCACATCTGTATCTATTGCCAAGCGGGACCTCGGCGCTGAATATCTTCGGCCTTCTGCAGGCAGGGCGCCTGTCAAGGTTGCTACTCCATTTCCGCGAGGAATTTGACTACGTCTTGGTAGACGCCCCTCCCTGCCTGGAGTTTGCCGATGCCCGGATCATGGCGAAATACACGGAAGAGTTGCTGTTGGTGGTAAGAGCCAACCAGACGGACCGCCGCGCGGTGCAGAGCGTGGTTGACCGATTCCGTCTTGATTCTATCGCGCTAATGGGTGTGATCCTCAACCGGTGGGAGCCTATCGGAGGCGGTCCGTATGCCTACGAGACCTGGCACGGCGCCGGCCGGAAGGATCTTTCATGAAGGTGACCGAGAGCAGCCCGCCAGTACAACTCGATCTGGCCGGGTCCGGTCCGCTTCCGGTGGCGGCCGCAGCGCGCCCGCTGTCGCTCTATTCGAACGTCGCTTGGATCGTGGCCGGCAATGCCGTATATGCCATATGCCAGTGGGGCATGATCATCGCCTTGGCGAAATTCGGCAATTCATTTATGGTTGGGCAGTTTTCGCTTGGCTTGGCGGTTGTCACGCCCGTTCTCATGCTCTCCAATCTCAACCTCAGGGCAGTGCAGGCTACGGACGCCCGGCGACAGTTCCGGTTTGCGGAATACCTGCGCCTCAGGTTGGTCTTAACTCTGGCGGGTCTTGCCGTAATTGTCGGCATCGTATGGTTCGGCGGATACGGAAACAAGACCGCGGCGATTATTCTGGCGCTCGCAGCCGCCAAGGCCATTGAGACCTTGAGCGACATTCATTATGGGCTGTTTCAGTTGAATGACCGGCTGGACCAGGCGGGCAGGTCGATGATCCTGCGGGGCGGCCTTGCGGTGGCGGCGCTGAGTGCCGGTTTGTACTTCATGCGCAATGTGTTCTGGGGTTGCATATGGATGGCCTTGGCTTGGGTGGTGACGTTTTTCGTCTTTGACGTGCGACGCGGAAAGCGGCTGGTAGCGTGCACCGAGTGTGGCCTGGAAACGCTAACTGTCGAACGGCCGGGAAAGATCCGGCTTCTGTTCCTGGCTCTGCCGTTGGGCGTGGTGACGACGCTGGCTTCCATCAACTTTCACATGCCCCGGTACTTCATTCATGCCCAGATGGGCGAACATGAATTAGGTATCTTCTCCGCCCTGGCTTATGCTACAGGATCCTTGACGCTCGTCGGCGATTCTCTGGCTACCTCGGCAGTGCCTCGCCTCGCCAGACTCTATGCAGGCGGAATGCTGGCGGAATATCGCACTCTTGTCCTCCGGCTGCTGGCTGTCGGCTGCGGAATCGGATTGGCAGGTTTCGAGATCGCCCGTGGTATGGGAGCACGTCTCCTCAGGATCTTCTACAACGCCGATTACGCTGCTTACTCGCGCGTCTTCACGGTGCTGATGGCGGCGGCCGCGCTTCACTTTGCCGCCTCGATGCTTACCAGCGGGATCACATCGGCACGCAGGTTCGCCATCCAGGTGCCGCTCTATCTGGCGGTGGCAGCCGCCACTGCCTGGGGCTGTGCGGAGTGGATCCCAACTTTGGGTCTATCAGGCGCGGCTATGGGCGTGACTCTAGGGGCTGCGGTGCGCGTGCTGCTGGCTGGCGCTGTGATGGTCTATCTGCTTCTTCCGAATTCGCAACGCGAAAGAGTTTTGGGTCAATGAGCACCGCTTCAGCCGAGTTCCCTTGCACGCACCGGCCGGCCGGCATCCTGATCACCCTGCTCGCCGGCTATGTGATGCTGCTCCCGTTTCAGTTTCAGGTTGGCAATCGAGTGAACTTTGCGCCGGCCGACTGTTTCCTGGTTCTTGTCCTGCTACTTGCCGCAGGGCAGTTGAAATACAACGCAGCGGCATGGACCGGCTGGCACTTCGGCATTGCCCTGACATTCACGTTCGGCTCGCTGGTGGCCGGGATACGGTTTGGAACTCTCGACCAATACGAACTGATTAACAAGGATGCCGGCCTGCTTCTCCCATTCCTCAGTTACATCGCGATTACTTCTGCGGCCAATAACTGGGAAGACGTGCGGTATATTTTGCGTGTTTTTGCGCTGAGCGTAGTCATCCAAAACGCCGTTTGTGTTGTTGCATATCTCGGAACCTATTTTTTGGGCATTGAGAATCCGTTTGCCCGTTATGAAGGCCTTCGGCTATCCGGCCTGCTTCTCGATCCCAACGCCTATGGCGGGCTTCTCGCCATGACATTTGTCCTCATCGAAGCCGCATCGACGGGCCCGGCTCCGCTGTTCGGAAAGAAGGTTCTACTCGTCTCCCGGGTGACGCTAGGCCTCGGCATCCTTTTCACCTTTTCGCGGTCGGCCTGGCTGGCGCTCGGCCTCGCGCTGGCGGTCTCCTGCGCAATCCGGCCCCGGATAGCGGGACGCCTGTTCTTATCGGGACTTATCGGAGCACCTTGCGTCTTCCTACTTTTGGGGCGGCGATTCCTGCCGATTTTCGAGGAAATGGCCAGCCGTCCCAAGCAAGTCCAGGGGCGCGTCGACCTGATCCACGATGCCATCGCCGCATTCGTGCGGCATCCGCTCTTTGGTGGAGGGATAGGCAGCTTCCGCTTGGGCGAAGGCGAGATCGCCCACAACACGGCCATGTGGTTCCTGGCGGATTTCGGCATTTTGGGCCTAAGTGTGCTCCTCGGATTCCTGGGATGGTTCTTCGTCAAAGGATGGCTTACATACCGCTTGGCTCCTGCGAGAGAACGGTCAGTTATTCTGGCCCTTTTGCTGGCACACACGGCAATGGCCGGACTGGCAATGGGAATCGAAGCCTTTTATCAGAGGCATTGGTGGATGGTATTTGGCCTGATTGCATCCAGTTACTCATTGATACTTCGCCGGAGTAATTATACGACATAGGAGATATCGAGGAGAATCGGATGCCCACACACGCTGGAAGAAACGCGATGAAGACCCTACACATCGTCGGCGACTCGCAATATGGCGGAATCGTCCGAATCATTCTTGGGCTCGGCCAGGTCGCGAGGGCATCCGGGTGGCAGGTCGATGTTCTGACGACTGATCCAACCGTCCAGTCGGCCGTGAGACGGGAATCTTTCGGCGTAATAGATCTCGACGTCATCCGCCGCAATATCCGACCGTTCTGGGATCTGGCGGGCCTGTTCCGGTTGCTGAACTTCCTGCGGCGGGAGCGTTATGAGATCGTTCATACGCACACGTCAAAAGCTGGATTCGTCGGCAGGCTGGCGGCGTGGCTTGCGGGAGTGCCGATTGTCGTCCATACGATGCACGGATTCGCGATCCACGAAGCAAGCCCAGCCTGGGCACAAACCGCCTATTCCGCCCTCGAACGGCTGGCTTCGCGATGGTGTCACCACATCGTATCGGTCAGTGAGTTCCACCGGAACTGGGCATTGGAGCTGAGGATCTGCTCCGAAGCACAGATCCAGGCGATACCGAATGGCATTACACCATCGCAGGTTGGCGGTTATTTCGAATCTGACGGCGTCCGCCGCAAGTTGGGCGTTGGCGAAGGCGAGCTGTTCATTTTGAGTGCTGCACGTCTTGCCCCGGATAAAGGTATTCAGTACCTTCTGCAAGCGGCCGCCTTGCTTCCCCGGGGCGGACAACGATTCCGGGTCGTTGTCGCGGGCGATGGGCCTGCTCGATCGCAGCTGGAACGCCTGGCCCGGGAGTTGGGGGTTGCCGATGTGGTCAGTTTCATCGGATTTCGCGAGGACATTGCCGAACTTCTAGCAGCATCCGATCTGGTGGTTCTGCCGAGCTTGCGGGAGGGTCTCTCTATCTCACTGTTGGAGGCAATGGCGGCGGGCAAGCCGATCATCGCGACCAGCATCGGCAGCCATCGCGAGGTAGCAGCTCAGGGAGCAATGGCGATGCTTGTTCCTCCGGCGGACGGTCCTGCCATTGCTGGAGCTATTCAGCAGTTGGCCGGCGATCCGTCCTTGATGGCCGGTCTGGCGGCGCGCGCGCGTGCTCTCTTCGAATCGCGCTACACGGAGGAGAGAATGTTGAAGTCGTACCGCCGCCTGTACCTGCGCCTCGCAGAGAGGAAATATCCGGCGGTCACGGCTTGCCTGAGCGCCGGCGGCACTTCGGTGGTTCGTAGTGCGACAGTTTCGGATTTGCCCCGAATCGTCGCAATTCACCAGAAGGCGTTCCGCGAGTTCTTTCTCACCCGGATGGGAGCTGGCTTTCTGCGACGCTACTACGAATTGGTTCTCAATTATCATGCCGGCATCGTTCTGGTGAGCGAAAGGCGGGGATCGATCGCGGGATTCGTGTGCGGCTTCGCGGAACCGGCGGACTTCTATCGGTTGATGTGGCGAAACAGGCTGAGCTTTGCACTTCCGGTGTTGGCAGCCCTGCTTCGGGATCCCTCATTGGCTGGCAACATGATACGCGCCGTGCGGCGAATCCAGTCCTCGGCGACGGGTGGCTCGGCACTGTCGTGCGAGCTTTCATCCATCGCCGTGATGCCGGAGGCGTCCGGGGGAGGAGTCGGCCGGACGCTTCTGGAGGCGTTTCTGGAGCGCTCCTGGGCCAGTGAGGCGCAGTCCGTATATCTCACTACGGACGCATACGGAAATGATGCGGCCAACTCGCTGTACCTTGATGTTGGTTTCCAGCGGGCGCGCCGCTTCCTGCAGAAGAATGGCCGCTGGATGAACGAATATGTGTTCCACCGGGTGCCGGCAGACGAACCTGCGGAGGTCCGGCAATGAACACGGCGTGGCCGGCTGCAGAGAAATATTCCGTCTGGCGGCCGTTCGAGCTGGTGTGTGCATCGGCGGGATTGCTGCTTCTTTCACCTCTGTTTGCAGTGCTGGCGCTGGCGGTCCTTCTCTTCTCCGGCAGGCCGGTTCTTTTCAGTCAAGCCAGAATGGGGCAATACGCGGTGCAATTCCGGAT
>Ga0335073_10005994_pt1 | contig 17075 bp, 17 predicted proteins | sample Lox_Sample_22_FD_207093 | JGI IMG/M metagenome (GOLD analysis project Ga0335073, IMG submission 207093) | Soil microbial communities from Loxahatchee National Wildlife Refuge, Florida, United States - Lox_Sample_2.2 | ecosystem: Environmental > Terrestrial > Soil > Wetlands | place: USA...
CTAGCGATCGCAGCCGGCCATAGTCAGGCCGAAGCTTGCTTCATTGATGGCGTAGTCCATCATGTTTGTGTCATGCACTGTAAATGGAAAGACGCGCCAGTTCGAAAACGAAGGAGACTTCACCTTAACGCGCGCCAATTTTCTATCGCGATCAAAATGCACGCAATAATAGGTCGATCCACGTGTGCCTTCGCACCATCCCAGTCCTTCTCCGTCGGATGGCACAGCAACTTCTGCGTCAACCGGTCCGTCGGGCATCTCGCTTACTCCTGTCAGGATCAGCGCGAGACTGTTGCGAATCTCATCCATGCGGATTTGCGCGCGGGCGTGGGCATCGCCTTCCGTGCGCATAGGGATATCCATGGAGATCTGGCCATAAGCCGCATATGGGTGATCATGGCGCAGATCCCGAGCTATGCCGGAGGCACGTTTTACCGGGCCGGATGCGCCCTGATCGAATGCCGTCTGGTAGGGAAGGTGGCCGGTCGTGATCAGGCGGTCGAGATGGCTGTTGGTTGTCTCGAGAGCGTCCATGTATTCCATGATCGCGAGTTCCAAGCGGCGCAGACGCGCAGGCAGAGCATGCAGATCAAGATCGCGTCGCAAGCCGCCGGGCTTGAGTAGTCCACGCAGAAACCGGCTGCCGGTGAAAGCTCCATTTAGCTGCTTGCACTGCTCTTCAAGCAACTTGCCCTGTGCCTCACCCACCTTGAGCGTAGTTGTGTGGCAGAGATGTCCAAGATAATGAAGGTGATTGTAGAGGCGCTCCAACTCCGCCACAATGGTCCGCAAATAACGGGCCCGGATTGGGACCTCGCATTGACTTGCGGTTTCCACCGCCTGGCAGAAGGCAAGCGCGTGGGCGACACTGTCCACGCCGGAGACGCGCTCTGCGAGCAGAACGCCCAAGAGAGGCGATAGTCCTTCAAATCGTTTTTCCATACCGCGGTGTTTGAAGAAAAGACGCGGATGGCAATGAAGGATGGCTTCCCCAACGTAATAGAAGACGATCTGTGCAGACTCGAGCACATCGCCGCGCACCGGGCCAAACGGCAATATCTGGACATCGCTGCCTTCAACCGGAGGCAGGTCCCAGGGTTGGAAATCGTATGGGATCATCTCGCCTGCCGGATAACGCGGATTGAGCGGCGGAATAGATGGATGAGCACCTTCATGGAGTACTAAGGGTTTCGGCTCGGGATGGCCTTCAAACGAGATGCCGCACAGGTCCGTCATTTCGCGCTCATACCATCCCAGGAGCGGAATCCGAGGAGCGAGCGACGGAAGCGCGGATGAGACTGAAAGGCGGCACCGCAACAGGGGAAACGGTTCATGGGGCGCGTTGTCTGCCAGGTATAGAACCTCGGGCGGCCCATCCGGTTCAGGAAACCAGGCATAGGCCATCTGCAGGCGCGCTCCTTTCTGGATAAGTTGTTGGCACGCATTCGGCACTTCATTCGGTTGGAGAACCCGTTCGACCGTACCTCTCACCGCACACCTCCCATCACATCGAGAGTGATCTTCGTGAAGACGTCCCACAAGCCTTGCGGCCACCAGAGACCCAGCGCGAGGAGTGGCAGGAAAGCGAGCCACATGGGCAGAGTGCGCCAGACCGTTCCCGTAAGCCGAGGTATTTCCTGTTCCGGCGCGTCGTCAAAATACATGGCGCGGAAGTGTGCAAGGAATCCGACAAAAATAACGATTAGAAAGAAGACGAATACGATTGCCGCCCAGCGATACCGACCGTTGATGCCCGCGCGAAGGATGGTGAACTCGCTAAGGAAAAGAGCGAATGGAGGTGCTCCTGCGATACCGACTGCTCCCAGAAGCCACAGGATTCCACTCACCGGGAAAGTCTTCAGCACATGTCGGATACCTGAGATCTCCTTTGTTCCATAGGCGCGCATGGCATTTCCGGCGCCAAAGAACATCAGCGACTTGTTCAGGGAATGATTCAGCATGTGATAGAGCGCTCCGGCAATGCCGAGGATGCCGCCAAAACCCAATCCCAGCGCCTGCACGCCTATATGCTCGACACTCGAATAGGCCATCAAACGCTTGATTCCGGTCTGGCGAACGATAAAGAGGGACGCCAGAGCGAAAGAGAATATTCCAAAACCCACAACGGCGGAGTGAGCAAAGCGACTGACGGAAGTCCCATTGACGACACCGAGAAAGCGTGCGATGCCCAGCATCGACGTGTTTAACAGAGCGCCGGAAAGCATTGCGGATACCGGGGCGGGCGATTCGCTGTGGGCATCCGGCAGCCACGTGTGCATGGGCGCCAGACCCGCTTTCGTCCCATAGCCAACCAGAACGAGCAGGAAAGAAACCAACAGCAGCGGTGGATAGACGTGCGGAGCCGATTGGCGGAGCGCGGCCCAGGTCATCGCGTAACTCGGCCCTAGGACAAACGATCCGCCCCAGTAGAAAAGCACCGTTCCTAACAATGCGAGGCTGATGCCGCCGGAAACGACCACGATGTATTTCCAGGCTGCTTCTGTACTCTCGGCTTCTTGCTCGAAACCTACGAGGAATGTGCTGATGAGCGTCGTGAGTTCGATCGCGATCCAGAAGACGCCGGCATTGTTCATGACGCACGCTGCGAGCATGGTGAAGGCGAAGCCCGAAAATAATCCGTAAAACAGGGGCAGGCGGTGCTCTTCGTTAAGAAGTCGCATGTAGCCGACCGCATAAATCGAAGACAGGGCGTACACGATGGAAACGCAGACAATGACCCATGCTCCCAATGTGTCAAGTTGAACGTAGTTATGTCCCTCAATGACTGAGCCGCGCAACGTGCGCGCCAGGAGCGGCACGCTCACGACAAGATCGGCAAGCGCAGCAATGACCGTTGCATATTCTGCAACGCGGGCATGGCGCAATCCCAGCGACAAAGCAATGGCGCCCAGCGGCGCTAGAAACAGGATGAGGAGTAACGGCTGCGTCATGCGCCTTAGCCCACCAGCCGAGTGAGTTGACGGCTGCTGGTGGTGCCTGCGTGCACCACCAGAAAGCGGACCAGCATGCCGAAGCACGCCACGACGATGAGCAGGTCGAACAGGATGACAATCTCGATCAGCAACGGCATGCCGGGTACAAGAATCTGCGAACCGAGGAAGATGCCGTTCTCCAGCACCAGCAGGCCAAGAATCTGGCTGATTGCCTCATCCCGCACGGCCAGCATGAGGAAGCCGAGAAATTTCATCGACAGCATGATGGTCAGAGCAAGGACGACGACGCGTCCTGCCGGCAGAGCCTGCTGGTTCATGTGATTGGAAATAACGAATGCAAACATGACCACCAGCGCGCCGATAACCAGGCTGGAACTGGGCTGGAGAATCGCGTGAATCTCGCGCTTGACATGTAACCGGTCAACGATGCGCATCAACAGAAGCGGCAGGACCAGGCCACGGAACAAGGCAGTAAGCACGGCGATGGCATAGAGTTCGCGATATCCTCCGAAATACGCCACAGCCGCCGAGAGTGCCGCGATCAGCCATGACTGCGCGGCGAAAGCATACACGTAGTTGCGCAGCCAGTGTGAGCCAAGCATGACGAAGGTAAGCAACAGGCTCACAATCGCAAGTGAACTGAAGATCGAAGCCTGTAACGGAGTAACATGCGCCAGAAACATCCATCCACCTCAAAGCAACTGACTCGAAACGATAGCGAGCACGGCAAAAAGGAACCCTGCCGCCAGCGGCTCCTGATAACGATAAAAACGAAGACGAGATTGCACCGTCTCGACCACGACGATTGCCAGTGCCACGACAAGAAACTTCAGCAGCAGGGCGACAACAGAACCAAACTGGCCAAGCGCTGTACCGAGCTGCGACATCCCCCAGGGGAGCAGGAACACGTTGCAGAAAATGGTGTAGAGGATGAATTGCTTCATCATCGACGCCCACTTCAGCAGCGCGAGCAGTGGACCGGAGTATTCGAGGATGCGGGCCTCATCAATCATGTAGATTTCAAGGTGCGTGCTTGAGTGGATCGGCAGCCGGTCTGTCTCCACCAGCAAAAGCGCGAGGAATGCCAGGATCAAGAACAGGTGCGCAGGACTCCAGTAAGTCGAGAGACTTCCAAGCAGAAGGTGATTGACGACAAAAGGCAACATGGCCTTCGCCAGTAAGCTGATACCCACCAGCACCAGGATCAAAGTAGGTTCCGCAAGAATGGCGAGCATTACGGCTCTGCTGGAGCCGATGCCACCATATACGTTTCCGCTATCCAGTCCAGCGAGAATGATGGCGAACGAGCCCAGCGTCAGGATCATGCCGCCGCCCAGCATGTCGCCCATATCGGATTGCGGCAAGGGACGGTCAGTCAGGACCGGAATCAGGATGGGCACAATCAACATCGCGGTGAATGCCACAATGGGCGCGATGAAATAAATCCACGAAGCTGATTCGGGTACTACGGACTGTTTGTGAAAGAGCTTCCATAGATCGCGATATGGTTGGAAAAAGCTTGGACCACGGCTCCGTTGAACTCTTTCCTCAACCTTCAGGATGAATCCTTGCAGTAGGGGAGCCAGCAGAAGAACACAGAGGACCTGGCCTATCTGAAGGAGTGCGTCGGAGAGAATCACGACATTCTCCCATCAATAGCGCAGGCGGAGCTGGCCGCTGCCGTCGAGAGAGCAAAGATGCAGGTTTGTTCTCCGCAGATTTCCAGGCATTTCTTCATGGCAAGACTCCTCCTGTCGGTAGGAGTCATCAGCCTGGAGGCGGTTAAAGGTGGACTTCATCACCTAAAACAAATTGTGAATCACCATACTGATGCCATGTGCCTTCCCTTGTCAAGACGACAAGCATCTCGGTACTGGTAAAGTTTCATCAGACGTTGCGTGTGACACCCGCGATGGAAGCTGGGATTGCAGATCACGTTTGGTCTATCGAAGAATTGGTCGGATTGCTAGGATAGTTCCAATGCCTACGTGGATGCGCCGGACAATCGGAATCCTCGGCCTCTTTCTTGCCTTCCCAGGGGGCCTCGCTTACGACGCTGAGCGGGGTCGCGTGGGATTGTCGCCAGGCTTCCACGGTGTATTAGAACTCGTGGGCGTGCTTTTCTTGGCCGCGAGTTGTCTGTATCTAATCTTCATTCCGCGCGGACCCGAATAATTCAAACTTTACCAGTACCAGCATCTCCCAGGAATTGACAAGTTTGAGTGCAGCATCGTAAAAAGGTCTGTATTGCGGTGAAGGAGTTCACCCTTAACCGCTGCCCTCAAGCTAGCTCATACGACGGGCAGATGATGACTCCTAACAGGGAATCCTGTTTAGGGAGTCATGTCCCTTCAAGATTCCCGAACAAACATAAGATCAAGACACATGGTATCGCTCGTGTCTTCGGGGGGACGTTTGAATCATGAAAAGCGTCATTATCGCCGATCTTGTCAATTTCGGTTCTGAGCCAGGAGAGGTGATCGAACAAGAGTACCCAAGCGAACTGATCATCGCCGGCGACCTCACGGTCGGGAGAGTCTGAGCATGGCTGAAATTCAAAAACTCGAAGCACTGGAAATACTTGATTCCCGCGGGAATCCTACGTTAGCAGTTACCGTCATGCTCAATAATGGCGTCAAGGGCGTGGCGAAGATTCCTTCTGGCGCGTCTACTGGCAAGCATGAAGCCGTGGAACTCCGGGATGGCGATAAATCTCGCTATGGCGGAAAGGGTGTTTTGAAGGCGTGTTCGTATGTCGAGAATGAAATACTGAAGGGAGTGCAGGGAATGGATCCCAATGGGCAAAAAGCACTGGATGAGAGGCTTTGCTCATTGGATGGGACACCTAACAAGTCGCACTTCGGCGCCAACGCGATTCTTGGAGTCTCGCTGGCTGCGTCGCGCGCAGCTGCCGGCAATCGCGGAATCCCGTTCTACGCACATCTGGCCACGAGTTCCGAATATCTATTACCGACGCCGATGCTCAACGTCCTCAACGGCGGGAGGCACGCTGATAACAGCGTGGATTTTCAGGAATTCATGATTGCACCCGTCGGCGCTCCGTCGTTTCGCGAAGGGCTACGCGCAGCGGTTGAAACCTTCCACGCGCTGAAAGCCATTCTCCAGTCGAAGGGTTACAGTACGGCGGTGGGTGACGAAGGCGGTTTCGCTCCTAAATTGCGATCGAACGAAGAAGCTGTCGAACTCATCCTGGAGGCAATCCAGAAGGCGGGATACAAAGCCGGCGAGGACATCGCAGTTATGCTGGATCCGGCGGCCAGTGAGTTCTTCGAAGACGGCGCTTATGTATTTCGCAAGTCGAACCAGAGGCGTCTCAGCTCTGCCGAGATCATCGATCTATACCGGGATTGGCTGGAAAAGTATCCCGAGATATGGTCCATCGAGGATGGAGTCGGAGAAGAAGACCACGCCGGCTGGCAGCAGCTGACAAGGGAACTGGGCGATGAGCTTCAGCTGGTGGGCGATGACAATTTTGTAACGAACTGCGACTTATTCAGGCGCGGCATCGCCGATGGGATTGCGAATGCGATTCTCATCAAGTTGAACCAAATCGGTACGGTATCTGAAACACTCGAATGCATTGCACTTGCGAAGCAGCATGGCTACGGCGCTGTCATTTCACATCGTTCGGGAGAAACGGACGATACGAGCATTGCGGATCTGGCGGTGGCGACCGGGGTAGGACAGATCAAGACAGGATCGGCCAGCCGCGGAGAGCGCGTTGCCAAGTACAACCGGCTGCTGGAGATTGAAAGGGAATTGGGAGCGAAAGCGCGATATGCAGGCAGCGGCAGTTACACGCGATGGAAGCATCAGACAGCCGTGAAATAGCGCAATTCAGCAGGTGTTGGAGTCCACCTTAAACCGCTCGACTGGGCAGATGACTCCTCGAAGTACTTCACTGCTTGGAGGAGTTATGCCCGAACGAGAAAAAAATAGCGGAATGACGCGGCGTTCCGGAGAACTGAACGAATATCAGAAAAGCCGCCTGAGGATTACGTGTCACTACATTGATAAGCTGCTTGCCGACGTTGAGGATGTCCTGCATGCAGCCACGTCCCAGAGTCCGTTTCCCCGCTTTGTTGTTGACGTCAGCCCCGCGCAGATTCGAGTGCTGGAAGACTACATCCGGCGCTTCCGGTCTGAATTGGTGCACGCTATCGCGTGGCAGCATTTAAAGCCGGAGCCCCCGGACATTCCCGCAACCCGCGCGGTCCTTACTAACCTCGCCTTTGTAGATATCGCCCTCGAAGAGCTGAAACCCGGCTATATGCGTGGCTATGGTCCTGTTCCTGACGATGCCGTGGGTGAACTGAACGGCGTAATTCATGAGCTGCGTTCGCTGGTCACCGGCATGGAACATTACCTCAAGCAGGAGCTGACGACAGACCTTGAGAAACGCCTGCAACGGCTGGAAGCGACTGGTTTCGACGTTGACCTCCTGCGTCTGCTCGAGCAGATCATCACGCGGAACGGACTGGTAGAGTTCAGGCCGAGAATCAGTGCCCTTGCAGCGCGCCTTGAAGAGGACAATTTCGAAGTCGCTCTTTTTGGCAGGGTCAGTTGTGGTAAATCGTCGCTGCTGAACGTCCTGCTTGGAACGGATGTGCTGCCTGTTGGTATTAACCCGATCACCGCTGTACCTACGAAACTCCGTTACGGTCCAGCGCTCAGAGCGGCAGTTGCTTTCGGCGACGGACGAAGTGCGGCTGTTTCTGTCGAAGAGCTGTCCAGACTGGTTACCGAACAGGGAAATCCGGGCAACCGGAAGAATGTCGTGCGTGCCCTGGTCGAGGTACCGTCGCCACGACTCAAAGAGGGCATCCTGCTGGTAGACACGCCGGGCCTGGGCTCATTGGCAAAACGCGGCGCTGCGGAGACTCTTGCCTATCTGCCTTCCTGCGACCTCGCGCTTTTGCTGATCGATGCGGGCGCTACGCTGAATGAAGAGGACATTGGAACGCTCCGGCTCCTGTATGAAGCGGGCATTCCCGCGCTGGTCTTGCTGAGCAAAGCCGACTTGCTTGCCGAAGGCGACCTGCATCGTGCGATCTCCTACATCCAGGAGCACATCCGGCGTGACCTGAATCTCAATGTCACGGTGCATCCGGTCAGCGCGTTGAGCGAATACTCCATTTTGCTCGATCAGTTCTTCGAACGTGAGCTACTGCCGCGCTTTGAAAAAGCCCGGGCGCTGCGGGAAGCTTCGGTGGCAAGGAAAATCGGTTCTTTGCGAGAGGCAGTCAGCGCGGCGATGGAGAGCAGCCTTCACCGCGAAAAGCGGGGAACACTGGAGCCACCCGAGAATACTTCCGAACTGGAAGCTTTGCTGCACGTTGTCACCGGCGAGGTAGGAGAGCAGCGCACGGCACTCGATCATGCCTTTCGTCGCTTTGGGGAAGCACCCGATGCCGTGGTCGATGGCGTGGCCCAACAGGCGACCAACTGGGTGCGCACTGCCTCGGAGAATCAACTATCTGCGTTGCAACTTTCAGAATGGATTCACGACGTAGCCGGTCGATCGATTCAGGAACCCATTGACCGCTTGCGTAACGTGGGCGAGCATGCCATTAGCTCCTTGCAGAAAATTGCGAAAGAAATGAGACGCAGCGACGCTCCCTCTCAGGAAGACTTCGAAATGCTTTTGCGAGACCTGCCGCGGTTTGAACTGGCCGCTCTTCCCGAGCCCATCAGCGCAGGCCATTGGAAGCTCTTGGGAGAAGGAGTGCTGCGCTCGCGGATTCGATCCAACTTGCGGCAAAGCATTGGCCCTCATCTTAAGGAGGAGCTGCACTTGTACGGTATGGCCCTGTCGCGATGGAGCGAGCAGATTGTGCGCAAGCTGGAAGCGCTGGTGAATTCTTATGCGGATGCATATCGCGTTCAGTTGCATCGCGCGAGTGGGGGACCGGCGAAGGCGGTCAATTTGGCACAGCTGGAAACAGACCTCGAACTTCTCCAGCGATGGAATGCCGATACCGCTTCCGGTCTTAAAGTAGAAAGCGCCTGAATCAAGGAGAGAATAGCCTTTGCAAAAGTACTTTTTCATTGCGCTTGGAGGTTCGCTCGGCTCCATTGCCCGTTTCTGGGTTGGCTCGGCGATTGCCAGCCGGATGGGAACACGGTTTCCCTACGGCACCTTTGTGATCAACATTACGGCATGTATTATCATCGGCTTCTCCCTGGCCTTCCTGGGCAGGCGCGCGGAACTCAATCCGGCCTGGCGTTTTCTTGTGCCTGTCGGGTTTGTAGGGGCCTACAGTACATTTTCCACGTTCGAATGGGAGACATTCTCCAATCTGCAAACCGGGGCGTTTCTAGTCGCCGCATTGTACGTCGTCCTGAGTCTTCTTCTTGGCCTGGTTGGCGTATGGTGCGGTGTTCTGATTGCGAGGTCTGTATCGTGAGAACAAACAAGATACTGAATTACGAATCCATCCTGCAGGTGTTAGGGGAGGATGGTTGCCCGTTTTGCCGCTTCATGAAAAATTATCAGTCCGCACTGATGCAGGACCCAAAGGAGAAAGAGATCCACCACCTGTGCAACTTCCATACCTGGGGACTTGCCGCCACACAGCGGGCCGCTACTGCCGCGCAACTCTTCCTGAACCTCATGGCAAAACAAGCAGGTGATTCGGCCGCTTCGTCATGTGATATCTGTGTGCTTCTTGAAATCGAAGAGGAACGCCGCATCCGCGAGTTCATCAGTTGCTTGAATCATAAGCTCGTCGTCCAATGGTTACGGTCACAGGCTGTCCTCTGCCTGATTCACGGCACGAAGCTGAGACAGGGCGCGCCTCTCGTCATGGCATCGCCGATTGGGGCCATTATGGAAAGATATCGCAGCCGGCTCCTGGAAGACCTTGCCCGTCTGCGCGATCAATACCAGCCCGACAGCTCACAATGGGGCGTGCTTGGACATGTGGCCGAATTCTTGGTTTCGCAACGTGGATTGCATCCATAGAAAAGGAGAAATAGGGCAACTATGCTGTCTCCGGGTAAAGCGATAAAAGTTTCCATTTATCTTAGCGAGGGCTCGACGCATCATGGGGCTTCGACCTACTCGAGCATTCTCGATTTCCTTTTTTTCCGCGGCGTCTCCGGCGCAACCGTCTTAAAGGGAGTTGCCGGATTTGGCGCCGACCATCATATCCATTCCGCGAGTTCCGTTGAGATTTCCGACCACCTCCCTCTGAAAATCGAATTCATCGAGACACGAGAGAAGGTCAACGAACTGCTGGGCAAGCTGGAAGAATTGGCGGGCTCCGGGATGATCGAGGTTCAGGAAACCACCATCGCCAAGCCGGCGCGGGTTTCGAAACCCAAAAAAATCCCGGCGCCGGAACACGTCAAGATCGAGGGCAAAGCAAGGCTGATGCACATCTACATCGGCGAGAGCGATCAATGGAAAGATCAGCCCTTACATGAGGCGCTGATCCGCGCCATGCGCGCCAACGACCTCGCCGGCGCCACCGTCTATCGAGGCATTCTGGGCTACGGGGCGCATCGCAGGGTTCACAAGGAGAAACCGCTGCACCTCTCGCACGACTGCTCCATTATGATTTCGGTCATCGACACCGAAGAAAAATTGCAGGGCTTTTTGCCGATCGTGGACCAGATGGTCCAGGAAGGCCTGATAGTTCTCTCCGACGTTGACATCATCAAGTACTCGCATCGCGCCGCGGAGATCACTGACGACAAGAGGTGAGCGATGAAAGAGCAATTTCAGGCCCGGATGTTGCGTATCCACTTTACCGAATCCGATAAGTGGCACGGAGAGCCCCTCTATAAGGCAATCGTGACCAAGTGCATGGAACTTGGTCTCTCAGGCGCAACTGTGTATCGCGGTGTGGAAGGGTTTGGCGCCAGTGCCCGCATCTATCACGCGCGCAGCCTGTCCATCTCTAAGAACGCACCTGTGATGGTCACTGTGATCGACACGGAAGAGCAGATTCAAAAGCTGATTCCTCATCTCGACCAGATGATCGAAGGGGGCCTGGTGGCGAGTTCCAGCGTGGAAGCGATTCGCTATACGCGTTCTGGTTCGCAGTCTTCAAAAGGATAGAAGCACGTGGACGTTGGACACATGGCGATTGCGGCCCAAGCCGTTGAGCCTCACTCAATCGAGGAATCGCTACGTACGCTGCGCGCAATCGAAGAGTCGAAGAGTAGCAGCAAAGGTCTGCGCGACAAACTCGTCGCTCTTGAAGAAAAGCTTGCGACCGGGCAATTGCATCTTGCGGTCCTGGGCCAGATGAAGCGTGGCAAGAGTTCCTTCATTAATGCGCTTCTGGGCGTCGACGTCCTGCCAACCGGGGTCTTGCCGGTCACAGCCATCATTACGGAAATCAGGTATGGCCCCGCGCCTGAGGCAATCATCGTATATGCGACCGGGGGGCTGCGGGAAAGCGTGGCTCTCAGCGCACTGGCGGATTACATCACGGAAGCCGGCAATCCGGGAAACAAGAAACAGGTTGCCTCGGTCGAGGTCGCTTATCCTTCTTCTTTTTTGGAAAGCGGCATTGTTCTGATTGATACTCCGGGTATCGGATCGACGCATGTGCACAACACCCAGACAACTGAAAGCTACCTGGAGCATGTTGACGCAGGCATTGTGGTGCTTTCCGTGGATCCTCCCATCACCGAAGTTGAATCGCAGTTTGTGCGCAGGATTAAAGAAGATATTCCTAAGCTGTTTTTTATCCTGAACAAAATCGACGTTGTTTCTGCGGATGAACCCAGCAAGATTACTGAGTTTCTGGAAAATGAGCTGAGCAGGCTGCATATAGAAGCACCAGAGATATTCCAGTTATCGGCGCGGCAGGCTCTGCAGGAAAAGCGGCAACCCTTCACCCATGGTGAGATTTCAAGCGGGTTGGATGCTTTCGAGAGTCGTTTGCGGACGTTTCTGACAAAGGAAAAGCGTCAGGTGCTGGTGCGCTCAGTGGCCCTCGACGCTTTACAGATAGCGCGCACCCTCAAGTTTGCAGCATCGATTGGCGTGCGCGCCGGAGAGTTGGGCCCGGCAGAGTTGGAAGGCAAACGAATGGCCCTTGACCGGTTGCTGGAACGAACGGCAACGGAGGTTCGTGAACTCCAGATCCTGCTGCGTCAACGCTCGACTGATATTCTCGTGCGGGTGGAAAAGGACCTGAAGGCACAAGTGGAAGGCCATGTTTCTGAAGTGCAGCAGCATTTGAAACGTTTCCAGGAGCAACATACGAAGGAGACAGGACGTGCTTTCGGCACGCTTCTTGAAGACTTTTTGATGCGAGAAGTGGAAACGGTCTTTCAGAACTGGCGCATCCAGGAGGATGAGAAAATACAGGCGGAATTGGATGAGCTTTCTTCCCGCTTCGTGGCCCAGGGCAATAGCATCCTCGAGCGCCTGGAAAAATCCGCTGGAGCGCTCTTTGAAATACCCGTAGAGCATCTTTCGATTTCCTGCCCTCTGCGCGTCGAAAGCCGCTTGCGATACAGGGTCGAGCGCGTCTTCTATTCGCTGGACTCGTTCCTTCTTCTTCTGCCGCGTTTTCTGTTGCGTCCAGTCGTGTTACGCCGTATGCACAACAATGTCTCCCTGCTTCTGGACATGAACGCCGGACGTATTCGCTACGATTATGTCGAGCGTCTGCAGGCAAGCATGACTCAGTTCGAGAAAAACCTCTGCGCCGCGATCACAATGGTGACCGATACGCTCAACTCGGTCCTTCACGCGCCGCAAGGATCGGCTCAGAAAAACTCGGTCACTGTAGGCATTCTGGATTCTATTGTCTGCGATTGTTCCCGGCTGTTGACTTAGAGATCGCCCAACCAAACAGTCCTCCGAACCCGCAACAACAGCGTCTGGTGACCCTAATGGGGCACTGGGCCACGAACCACCTGTACAAAATCCCCGGGACGTATTTGCCTGGAGAACGCGGCTTTCACTTCATCGGTACTGAGCTCAAAATATCTCTTCGCGGCCCGTATAGGTTCGTCAAGAGGAAGGCCAATCTCGGCCCGGCCGAGAAGCCCTTCCGCCACTGCATCCTCACTCGACTCGCTCAGAGGAATCTGGCGCAGAAGCAGGGCTTTGGCCTGATGCAATTCATCCGCTGATACGTCTTCGGTCCGCATCTGTTCGAGATCACGCTGAATCAGAGCCCTGGCTTTCGAGACATTTTCCGGATTGCAGCCATAGGTCACCGAATAGCTCGCTCTGGTCTTCGATGCGCCAAGGCTGACATCAACCGTGTAAACGTAGCCGTTTACCTGTCTCAGATCGTGATAAAGACGCGTGGCGTAAAAACCTCCTCCCAGAACGTGATTGCCCAATTGCAAAGGATAGTAGTCCGGATCGAATCGGTTGAGGTTCAGTTGTTCGGCAAGAATCACAGAGTCCTGCACTGCCTCCGGATCGGATACATTCACGGCGGAAGGCTTATTGAGCGGAACGGCCGGCAGGATGGTGTTGGGCTTCGGGCCGACTGCTTTCCAATTACCAAACCATTTCTCGATCACCGACCTGGCTTCCTCTGCCGAGACATCTCCGATGACCACGATCGTAGTCAGGTCGGGTCGTATAGTAGAGGCATGATATTCCTTCACTTCGTTCAGAGTGACTTTGTCGAGCGTGGCTGGTGTAACCTGCCGTAATACGGGGTCGCCCGCGGGCAGCAACGCCAGATCGAGTGCACGCGATGTCCGGTAGCCTGGACTTTGCAATTCCCCGGCAACAAACTGCGAGGTTTGTTGCCGGACTACAGAGAAGGCCTGCTCGGGCAGCGCGGGATGAAGCTCATTGTCGGCCAGCAATTCAACGCCGCGGGAGAAATGATCTTTCAGGACCGAGACCGAAAAGCTGTAGCCCGCGCTCTCATTCGCGGCGATGTCATCCAGCGCTTTCTGGAACGCCAGCCGATCCAGCGTCTGCGTTCCATAGGAGTAGAGCGCCTCGAGAATCGGGGAAACGCCCTCCTGTCCCGCCGGTGTCTGCAGATCGGAGTCGTGTTTCACCGAACCGAGCACCGACACGGTAGGGCTTGTCGGATCGGTCTTCACAATGAGGCGCAGTCCGTTGGACAGAGTTGTATCTGAAGCGGTGATGTAGTCGGCAGGTACCTTGAGCTGCGCCAGGGAGGTTGCGGCCCACGAGGGAAGCTGCACCGGTTTGGTAGGGGCAGAGGTCACCTGCTCGGGACCGCCAAATCCCTTTCCGGAAACAGGTTTTCCGGTTGGCACCGGCTTCAGTATGGCGGTAATTGAATTCTGATCCACGAGATATTGCCGGGCCACTCTGTTTACGTCCGCCAGCGTGACGCGTTGGATAGCTTCGATATCTTCTTCAGGAGAAGTGCGGCCTTCGGCTGCCAGCGCGTCTGACCAGACGTTTGCAAGTCCTGGGATGGAGTTGCGCTGAAATTCCGCGGAGGCCAACTCGCTGCGTTTCGCCGCCGCCACCAGGTCTTCCGGCACACCCTTTGCCGCATAAGACGTTAGAATCTGACGCATCTCCTGGATGGCGCTGGATGCATCGGCTCCGGAAGGCAGAGCGACGAGTCCGTAGCCGACGCTGGCCTTGGGATATGTCTCCGCGAGACCGAATTCCGCAGCAAGCGCTTTGCCTGCGGGAACCATTCCGTAGAGATCGGCACGCTGGCTGGAAAGTACGTCGGCCAAAATCTGCGTGGCCGCATAATCGGGTGAGCCCGTTCCCGGAAGACGATAAGCGATAAAGCCGAGAACATAGGGGAGGTTGCTGTCCAGCGTGAAGGTCTCCGACTTCACAGGCTGAAGCTCGACGCCTGGCCGTTCGGGGAGGGGATGGCTGGGGATATCGCCGAACAACTGCTTGATCCTGGCCATGGTAGCAGCTGGATCGATGTCACCCACAACGACCAGGATTGCATTGCTCGGTGTGTACCACTTTTTATAAAAGTCCTTGAGCATCTCCCCTGTGGTGGCATCAAAAGAACTCTTCGTGCCCAGCGGATCGTGGGCGTAAGGAGTGCCCGCGAACAAATCCTCATCCAGGCGACTGATGAACTTGTATGTAGGATTGGAGAGATCGCGTGCCACTTCCTGTTCGATCGCGCCTCGTTCCTGAGACCACTCCTGCTGCGAATCGTCGATGCCACGCAAGCAGGCTGCCTGAGCCTGGAGCGCGACATCGAGATCCGCCGCCGGAACGGTAGCAAAATACTGGGTGATGTTCTGCTGGGTATCGGCGTTGTTCTGGCCGCCAAGCTGCGCATAGATAGCGGCTGTCTGGTCGGCGGTCATGCCGGCGCATCCGCGAAAGGCCATGTGCTCCTGCGCATGGGCCATTCCGGGAAATCCTGGCGGAGTCTCATCACCTCCAACCAGAAAATTTGTTTCCACCGTAACCACAGGGGCCAAAGAATTCCGGATGATGACAATTCGCATGCCGTTGGGCAGAGTGGCTCGCAGTGTACCCATTTGCTCATGGCTCGCCGCCGCTTGCGGACGGGCACCAAAGGCTGGGAACAAAAGCAGCAGAAGCAGAAGACGTTTGGAAATCACTTTTATGTTCTCTAGATGGATTCAGCGAAGCGGACAAAACTGGTTACAGAGCAAAATACCAAGCTCATATATTTACATTACTCTGAGGCCGACTCTCATTCTTCATTTGACGCGCCTGTTTCCATCCAGAGAGCACGTGTCTTGATCCAGAGTTGTCCGGCGCCGCTCAGGATTGATTGTGAATGCACGCTGCGGCTGGCTTGGAATCCAGCTTGGAAGCGTTCGATTGCTGCAGCTTGTTTATTGGATTGGATTTGGCTGCGAGCTGGGTGGTGGTCATACCAATGCTTCTATAATCAGCCATCTGATGGATGATAATCAACGACTTCTACGCAGAACTTCCTCGCATCGTACACAAGCATGAACGGAGATTATTACTACAAACAATATGGCTGCGTTAATAAGTGCTCTGACCGACACTGCATTTCTGATGACAGCCTCCTGACCGAACCCGGGCGATCCAAGTTCGGTTATTATTTCCAAGGTTTTTGGCGGAGAGAGTGGGATTCTGTAGCAATATCGCGTTTTACCTAGTGTTTACGCGGGTGTTATGACATTCAGTCAAAAGTGTGCGCGGGAATAACGGGTACAACGCAGTGTTTACACGGCTACGCGCTACGCTTGTCTGCGAGTCTCAAGATTCCTCTTGACACGTTTAAGACCACGCCACTTCGTCAGTGGCGGTATTGTCCTACGCTTCGTCAGGATCACAGTCAGGGCACACGAGCACGAAGCTGACCTCACTGTTGCCGCTCGGCACCATAGAGCAGGTTCCCGCTTCGTATTCCTTACCGCAGACAACACAGGTTTCTACGTCGATCACTTCTATCGTTTCCATTTGTGTTTTCTCCTCTGAGTCTTCTGACTCGGTTACTTTGGTTCGTTGCGGTTAGGCGTGTATCAGGCTGTGTGCGATGAAGGCTAAGAGTATGGCAATCAAACCACCCAATAGCGACAACATCAAGAGTGCTTGAGCTACACCCGTAAAGACTCCCTCTTTGATGACTTTCTGTAGCTGCTTCGCGGTTAGCTCTGTGACTAGCGTCTCTTCATTCTGTATTGTCATTTGCTTGTTTTCTCCTGTTGGTTATGTTGCGTTGACGTTTAGACACCCATACGCCTGGGCCTACCGCGACCCCGTACAGGTGCCTTATAGCCTACCGCTGACGTGTTCTCCCATACGTCAACGAACTCTTCATAACTCTTGACCGTCCGCTTCAGCCTCTCGTTGTATGGCAGAGAGTTCGTCTGCTTCAGTTCCGCGAACGTCTCATTGAGATGAGTGAACTGCGACCGGAACTTAACGTCTTTAAGCTTGTCCGCAAGCCGTTCCATCTCCCTCACCATCGCGTCACCTGACCTGTAACCATACCGCTCGGCTACATCGCGCCTGTAAGGTACAACTGGGAACAATGACGATATGCGCGGGAACAACGATTGATTTTAAAGGTACTTAAGTCTATGGCGGAGAGAGTGGGATTCGAACCCACGTTAGAGTTTCCCCTAAACACGCTTTCCAAGCGTGCGCCTTCAGCCACTCGGCCATCTCTCCAGAGGCAGGACTTCTATTTTAAA
>Ga0335073_10005995_pt1 | contig 17074 bp, 16 predicted proteins | sample Lox_Sample_22_FD_207093 | JGI IMG/M metagenome (GOLD analysis project Ga0335073, IMG submission 207093) | Soil microbial communities from Loxahatchee National Wildlife Refuge, Florida, United States - Lox_Sample_2.2 | ecosystem: Environmental > Terrestrial > Soil > Wetlands | place: USA...
CGATATTGTCGACGCCTCTGCTGTCCTAGGACAGCGAACACGAGTCTGGATAATGGATGTCCCGGCCGTACTTGGTTCTACCGCGGCATCTGCCGCAGTTTTTCAACTATGGCCGAGGTTCCGGCCGAGCACTTGCATGCTTCCGCTGACTGGAAATAAGCACTCTCCGGGCAAGAGACGCGGCCGCCGTCACTCGTGGCACTTCCCTTTTCATGCTGAACCGCGAGGTGACGTCGATGATGCCTGTCCTCGTCTCGCAGCCCGCAGTCCCTGGTGCAGATCCGCGTCCTGGCGTTTGCTCACGGCAGGGTTTCCGCTAACCGGTAACGGAGTGGGAACCCCGCCCGTCTGCGCCCAGGCTGAGTTGTGGGCAGACCGGCGGCAGGCTCTCCGGTGCGGGACGTTGAGGCCATTCCCGGCGCGTGAGCCACGGCACGTTCGGTTCGAACAATTACGGACAGATGCCAAGCGGACGGTAAGGGAGGCATTCAGGTGGATACGGGCGTAGCGATCTTCCCGACTCATAACGCCATCTCGCCCGCTGACATGGCGCGGCTTGCCGAGGAGCGCGGGCTCGAGTCGCTGTTCTTCCCCGAGCACACGCACATCCCGGCCAGCCGGGAGTCGCCGTGGCCGGACGGAGGCGAGCTGCCGCGCAAGTACGCGCACACGTTGGACCTCTTCGTGGCGGTGACCGCGGCGGTGACCGCGACCTCGCGGCTGCGGGTCGGGTCCGGCATCTGCCTGCTGGTCGAGTGCGATCCGATCACCACCGCCAAGGAGGTGGCCAGCGTCGACTTCCTGTCCGGCGTCAGCGCAGGGTGCACTGGCTGCCGTCGGCACCGCGCGGGCCGGTCAAACGCGCCCTGGACCGGTACGAGGCGGCCATCGCGGAGTGGTACGGAGAGTAGGCCCGGTCTGAGCGCAGGGCTGGAGCTTCAGCTGCCGGCGGGTCGCGTCTCCGCACCGCCAATGGTGAAGGCGACGGCGCAGCGGAACCCCCCGGTGATTTCCTGCGGGGCTAGCGAGGCCAGTTCCTCGAACGGCGAGTCCTGGAACGTCAGCTGCGCCGCCTGCCCGCGCCATACGTCAGCAACCGCAAAATCAGTGACGAGGTTGTGCGCGAGGTCGTGCACGAGGGGCTCTTTTCCGGCCAGGTCTGGGACCAGGCGGGTATGCCACACCGGCAGGCACAGCGCACGGGGGCAATAGCCTTCAGCCGGGCCGTCCAGCGTGACAGCTCCCGATGCCAGCCGTCGGCCGAGGGACGACGCATGACCGGCGAACGTCGCGCCGGCCTCGAGACGCGGGCCGCCGCGCCCTATGCGCGCAGCCCGGCTGATCGCGATCGATCCTGCCTTCTTCGGGGATCCTTGGATCAGCCCCCGGGCGATGGACAGATCGTTATCGACCCAGATATAGGGAAGCCAGGCAATATCGCGTCCGTCAAGCCGTCCGTACACCATGACGTAGGCCTCCCGGTACTGGCCGCGGGCAGGGTCGGCGGCAAGCCGCGGGTCCTGTTCGGCGTTGGAGGACCAGTCGCCGAACACGAAGCTCGCGGAGCCATCGCCTGACGGTTCGATCCCGGCTGGCAGGACCGCCGCCACCGCGGCCGGGTCGGTGATGAAGTCGACGCCAAGCGCCTCACCGGAGAAGTGCCAAGGCGGCGGCGGCACAAGCGCCGCTGTACCGGCTGGCGACAGCGGCAGGCTCCAGCCCTGAAGACTCATCCGACGGCCTAGCTGGACGCTGAGGCCGGCGCCCGGCCCGGGGCCGGGTGCCAGCCGCGTTCGGCCGCGAGCATGTCTTCGATGATGCGCTGCGCCCGCAGGGCCGCCACGTCGGCGGACACGTTGAACTCCTCGCCCGCCGGGAAGCTGCCAGCGCGGCCACCGATGGCCTCGAGCAGGCGCTTGTCGGCCAGCAGCGTCGCGCGGTGTACCTCACGGAGCTGCTCGGAGATCTGCAGCTGACCGGTCAGGTAATTCCGGGACACCTGCCAGAAGACCATGGTGCTGCGCCCGTTCACCGGAGTGAACGCGCGGGTGAGGATCTTGTCGTAAGACCCGCCGCGCACGCCGTCCCCGCCGGTCAGGATGTGCATCCGGTCGATGTGCAAGCCGGGCGTGACGAACTCACCCGACTCCCGCTGCGCGTAGTCGCGGTCCTGCGGCAGCCCGGTCGTCTGCGCCTGCCAGTCAACCAGCCTGGCCGGAGGGAAATCACGATAGTAGGACACCGACGTCTCCGACACCGCGATCTCCAGCGGCGGCGGGACGCTCAGGTAAGGGGCGGGCGAGAACTCCGGATGCACATACGGGAAGTGGGTCAGGTCCAGCGCGTTCTCGTGCAGCAGCAGGTAGTTCACGTCGACATCCATCGTCTCGCCGAACGTGTCCCACGCCGGGTCGGCGAGCCACGGCAGGGCCGGCGGGTCGGACAGGGCGGACGTGGCCGGGTGGCCGAGCCAGATCCAGACGAACGGCGGCTCCTCCCGGACCGGGAACGACCTCGCCCGTGCCCCGTAGGGCACGTTTTCCTGCGACGGTACCCGCAGGCACCGGCCGTCGGCGCCGAACGCCATGCCGTGGTACCCGCACACGACCTCGTCGTCCGACAGCGTTCCCGCCGAAAACGGCAGGGACCGGTGCGGGCAGCGGTCCTCCAGCGCGGCGACCTGGCCTGACCGCAGCCGGTAGATGACCACCGGCTGCCCAAGTACGGTCCTGGCCAGCAGCCCGCGGCCGGCCTCGTCGCTCGTGGCCACCACGTACCAGCAGTTCAGCGGATAGTTGGCCGCCCTACCTAGGCCCGGGACGTCTGTGTATGGGCTCACCGGACGGGCTCCAATCTCGACACCGTTGCTCACAGGTCCAGCACGAGCCGCTCAGAGCGGCAACGGGACACGCAGATCATCATGTATTCCCCGGCCTCGCGGTCCTCCTCGGTCAGCACCGAGTCGCGGTGGTCGATCTCGCCGGAGACCACCTCCTGCTCGCAGGTGCCGCACGTGCCTACCCGGCAGGAGGACAGCACGCTCAGCCCGTTCTCCTCCACCACGTCGAGAACCGTCTTGTCCGCGGGCACCGTGGCGGTGATCCCCGAGCGCTGCAGCACCAGCTCGAACGGCGTGTCGCCGCCGACCGCGGGCTCGACCGGCTTCGGCGTGAAACGCTCGGTGTGCAGGGCGCCGGGCAGCCAGGCCGCGCACTGCGCCTCGACCGCGGCCAGCAGCGGCTCCGGCCCGCAGCAGTAGACCAGGGTGTCCGGCCGCGGGTCGCCGAGGATACGCGGCAGGTCGAGCAGTCCGAACTCGTCTTCCGGCCAGGTCCGCACCCGGTCGCCGTACCGGGCCAGCTCGTCGAGGAAGGCCATCGACGCGCGCTGCCGCCCTCCGTAGTCGAGCGTCCAGGGCACCCCGCGCCGGTCGGCGGACTCGATCATCGGCAGCAGCGGGGTGATCCCGATACCGCCGGCGATGAAGACGAACCGCGGGGCTTCGATGAGCGCGAAGTGGTTACGCGGGCCCCGCACCCGCACCTGGGAGCCCTCCTTCAGCACGTCATGGACGAGCTGCGACCCGCCGCCGCCGTCGGAAGCGCGCAGCACGGCGATCCTGAAGCTGCCGCGATCGCGCAGCGGGCCGCACAGCGAGTACTGGCGGGTCAGCGTGTCGTCGAGCACCAGGTCGATGTGGGCGCCTGGCGTCCAGCCCGGCAGCGCACCACCCGCTGGGTCGCCCAGCGTGAGCGCGACCACGTCGGCGGCCACCGTCTCCCGGCGCGCCACCACCAGGTCCAGCTCCTGTTCCCGGTAGGTCATCGGCGTCTCAGTGCTCACTGCGGTCACCGTCCGCGGATCACCTTCGCGGGGACAGCAGGACGTTGAGCTCGCGGGGGCCGCGGAAGATCCAGCCCCACATCGGGGACGCCTTGTCCTGGTCGAGCTCGATCGACGGGTAGGCTCCCAGCAGCTCTTCCAGAGCGATCCGGATGATATTCGGCGCGAACGAGCTTCCGGCGCAGGCGTGCTTGCCCGTCCCGAACGCCATGTGCGGATGGCGGGGCCGGTCAATGTCGAACTCCCCGGGCCGCTCGAACTCCGCCTCGTCGCGGTTGGCCGAACCGTAGGCCAGCAAGATGTGCGCGCCCGCGGCCAGTTTCCGCCCGGCGCGCTCGACGTCCTGGAACGGGCTGCGCCCGAGCGTGGTCCAGATCGGCGCGCACCAGCGCAGCCCCTCGTTTACCGCCTGGGGCACCAGGGTCTTGTCCTCGGCTACGCGGCGCAGCTGGTCCGGGCGGGACAGCAGGCCGAGCAGCGTCGATCCGGCTCCGTGGCCCGGCTCCTGTTGCCCGCCGAGCAGGATCACGAACAGCGTCGGGTAGATGTACTCCGGCGCTCGCGTCTGGCCCTCGGGCATGCCGTCGTGCAGCCAGTGGGACAGGCTGCTGTCGTCCGGCTGGCGGCTCAGCCGGACGAGCTTCGCGTCGACGACCTTTTTGATCTCCGTGGTGACGGCGTCGGAGACCGCGAAGCCCTCCGGGCGCAGCGCCTTGTTCGCGAACCCGGTGCTCAGATCGTGGAACCAGTGCCGCAGCGTGTCCGAATCGATGTCGGCGAAGCCGAGCAGGTCACCAAGCGCCCGGACGCTGACCGGCTCGAAGTACTGAGCCATCAGCTCGGCCGGCCCGCTGTCCGGGAGTTCGGCCGCGTATCTGCGGGCGATGGGCCGGGCTAGGTCCTCGATGTACCTGTTGACCGCGCGAGGGCGAAGCTGCGGATCGATCATCGCCCGCAGCCCCGCGTGCAGGTCGCCGTCGACGCTCAGCACGTTGGGCCGGCCGAAAACGTGCTCGTTGGCCGGGTCGGTCGTGCCGCCGAAGTTCTCGAAGTCGCTGGCGATCTCCCAGCATTCCTTCCACGTGCTGGCGACGTTGGCCTCCAGGGCCGGGATCCACGCGATCGGCGCTTCCCGGCGCAGCCACTCGAACACCGGATACGGGTCGTTTTCCAGTTGCTCCACCGAGATCTCGTCCAGTCGGCTGGCGCCGTCCGCGGGCTCGGATGTCGTCATCGTCAGTCCTCCGCCAGAGGCTTGCGTGCTCGTAGAGTCTCGCTCACCAGCCCGCGGTGGACCTACTGCCTTTCCGCCCAGTGGCTCCGCCGCGAACGCGTCAGCGCGGTGAGGCCGAACCCAGGAGATTCCGCTGGGTGAGAAGTCCGTGAGAAGCTAGCCAGCTTCCGAGTGAAAATTGTGCGGTTGTCCGAGCATGCCGTAGGTGCCTGACTAGTGTCCGAATGGGGACGCAATGGAAGTGAAGAATATCGACAAGCCAGACGAGCGCCGTGAGTTCCCTGGGGGGCATACGGAGGTACTTAACCTGCCCGGGCTGACCTTCGCGGTCGCCACGTTCGAGCCCGGGTGGCGCTGGTCGGAGCACGTAGCGGGGCTCGCTGGCACCGAGTCATGCCTGATACACCACAACGGATGGGTCATGAGCGGGCGGGCGCGCGTCCGGATGGACAACGATGGGTCAGAGCACGACATCGGACCAGGTGATGTGTTCGTCATTCCATCTGGGCACGATGCGTGGGTGGTCGGGGACGATCCGCTAGTGCTCTACGGCTTCACCGGTACCGCTGCGCTGTACGCCGAGGCGAAAGCGGGTAAGAAACAGCCTCGGCGCGGGATCCGCCGTAGGTAGGCCACCTTCTTGATCGGCGGCGACCGACGACCTGCCCGATGGCGGCGCGCAGCTGTACGCGGAGACGTGCCGGCAGGCCGCTGGAGGCGCAATGGCGATGACGGTCGCTCCGGAGATCGTGGCGGTGCTGGCTGGGCGGCCGGAGGTCGGATCATGGGAGCCGATGTTCCCGCTCCTCACCGTGGACGAGCTCGGCTTCCCGCACGTATGCCTGTTGTCGCGCGCCGAGCTCTACGCGAACGAGCATCATGTTTATGCTGTGCTGGCTAGCCCGACGACCGTGAACAACCTGAGCCGGCGACCCGTCGCGACATTGGTCGTTATCCTTGATGATTCTGCGCATTACCTGAAGGTCAGGGCCGTGCATGCCAGCGAGCCTGTCCCGGCAGCGGTCATATTCGAGGTGGTCTCATCAGTTCGTGACAGCCTGGCGATACCGCTGAGGCCACCGCAATATCTAGTCACGAGTTCACTGCCGGTGGCTGAAGCATGGGCGCAAAGCGCAGAGTTGCTGGCCAGCCTGGCCGGACAAAACGACGCCAGCCGCACGACCGGACAGGATCGGCCTGACCAGACAAGTGGCTTGGAGCCTGCTTGAAAGACGACAAGCGCTTCAGGGCGCGGCAGGCTGAATGGCGGGCGGAGGGTTATCCGAGGTCGCCGCCTCCTGCGGGCAAGGTGCTTCCGGCGATGTAGGATTCCTCATCGGAGGCGAGGAACAGGATGGGTGCCGCCTGTTCGTCCAGGGTGGCGTAGCGCTTCATGAATGTCGATTCGACCGTCTGGTCGACGATCTGCTGGTACCAGTAGTGGTTCCTCGCCTCCTCCAGGTCCGTGACCCGCAGGTGCACGAACCCCAGCCGCATGACGCCCATCTGCGTACTCCTTCTTCTTCTGTCTCTCAGTGGCCGGCAAGCTTGAGGCCGAACGGCGAAGCCTGCCTGAGGCGATCGGCTTACGCTCGCGCTCCGCCACGATCAGGGTGTCCGCGATCTGTCTCGGGCCGGTCATCGCCACGCCGCTGCCACTGGTCCGGTCCCGGTGGCGCGAGCGTTCCCCTCGGACGATCGACGCCTGTCCATGCTGCCACGGTCCCCACGCGGCAATCCACCCGCCAGGATCGTCCCACTGGCCGGAAGGAATCTGCGATCGCTCGAGTCAGCGGCTGGCCCCGGGTAGCCCTGGGGTGGTGGCTGGGGTGTCTTGCGGGCTGGGCGGCCGGGGCTGGACGGAGCGGACGAGGATGCGCTGGCCACCGACCTCGTATCCGGCGGTCTGGAAGCTGATGATGCGGTGGCCGCGGTTCTTGGACAGGTACAGGGCGCGGGCCCAGGTGTACATGGTGCCGAGCCGGTTGCCCCAGCCGACCAGGTACTGAACGTGGATGAAGCCCCACATCAGGTAGGCGGGCAGGCTAGTGAACCTCAGGCCCATGGACTCGGCGACGGCCCGCCGGTGTCCGATGGTGGCCATCGACCCCTTGTCGAAGTACTTGAACGGGTCGGGCGGCTCATGGCCGGCCAGCCGGGCCTTGATCACCTTGCCGACATACTTACCTTCCTGCATGGCCGGCTGGGCCACGCCGGGCAGGCGGTTCAGCGACACCATGTCCCCGATCGCGAATACCTCTGAGTGGCCCGGCAGGGTGCAGTCCGGGCCAACCGGCACCCGCCCGGCCCGGTCCGTAGTCGCTCCGATCTTGGCCGCGAGCAGGCCGGCCAGCGGGGACGCCTGTACACCAGCGGCCCAGATCCGCGTCTTGGCCCGGATGGTCTCGCGCCCGCCAGGAGCCTGGACGGTAATGGAGTCATGGTCCATGTCGACGGCCAGGGTGTTCACCCGGATGTCCACGCCCATCTTCTCCAGCTCCCGCTGCGTATAACGCTGCAGTTTAGGGTGGAAGGGCGGCAGGACGGAGGGGGCGCCCTCCAGCAGGATGATCTTAGCCTCGGAGGTGTCCACGTCGCGGAATTCGCGGGGCAGCACCTTGTGGGCCAGCTCGGCGATCTGGCCGACCAGCTCCACCCCGGTCGGCCCGGCGCCGACCACCACGAAGGTCAGCCATTCGGCCCGCTCCACCGGGTCGGTGGCCAGCTCGGCCATCTCGAAGCTGGACAAGATCTTGTCACGTATGTACCGGGAGTCTTCCATCGTCTTCATCCCGGGCGCGAACTGGGCGAACTCGTCTTTGCCGAAATAGGAGTGCGTCGCCCCGGCCGCGACCACCAGCGTGTCGTACGGCAGCTCGGCCAGCCGACCGTCCGGCTCACGTATCCGCACCGCCCGCCGGTCCACGTCAATGTCCTGGACCTCGGCCAGCAGCACCCGCACGTTCGGCTGGCCGCGGACCACCTGCCGCAGCGCGGGAGCGATCAGCCCGGGCGGCAAGATCCCCGCCGCGACCTGATAGAGCAGCGGCTGGAACAGATGATGATTCGTCCGGTCTACCAGCGTGATCTGCACATCCGCCCCGGCCAGCGCCCGGGTGGCCGAAAGGCCACCGAACCCGCCGCCGATCACCAGCACCCGGTGCTTTCCGTTCGCCATCGCCGCACTCCCTTCGCGCCGGCCACCAGATCCGGCAGCCGCCAGACGGCACCAGCATCTAGCCCTGCCCCGCCAAGGTCACGGCCTTCTTTACTCAGCAGAATCCCGGTAACTCCCTAGCGCCCGGCGATGGCAGCATCACAAGACGCGAAAGCCACCCGGCAAGCCAGGTCACCCGCCCGCCAGGCACCGTCCCGACAGTGAGGTATCGCGATGCACGCAATGCAAGTGCTGGCTGTGGCAGTCGGCCACCAGGTGGTTCCTGCGCGTGCTCAGATGGCGACCACGCTAGGTTTTCACATCATTCTGGCCTGCTTCGGGATCGCCTTCCCGACCATCGTCCTCGCGGCCGAATTCCGCGGTCTTAGCCATTCCGATGACGTGGCGATGCTGCTGGCCCGCAGATGGTCGCAGGTCATGGGCGTCCTGGTCGCCGTCGGTGCCGTCACGGGAACCGTCCTGTCGTTCGAGATGGGACTGCTGTGGCCCGGACTCATGCGCACCTACGGCGCGGTACTGGGCGTGCCCTTCGGCTTCGAGGGGATCTTCTTCTTCCTCGAGGCGATCTTCACCGGCATCTACTTGTACGGATGGCAGCGCCTATCGGGCTGGACGCACTTCTGGACCGGTATCCCGATCGCCCTCACCGGCCTCGGCGGCGCCGTCGCGGTGATGGCGGCGAACTCCTGGATGAACCAGCCCGGCGGCTTCACGCTCAGCCACGGGCGGGTCGTGGCGGTCAACCCGTGGCGGGTCTTTTTCAACCGGGCAACGCTGTATGAGACCCCGCACATGATCCTCGCGGCCTACATGGTGGTCGGCTTCATGGTGGCGGCGGTTTACGCGGTCGGGATACTCAAGGGGCACCGGGATCGTTACCACCGGCTCGGTTTCGGGCTCCCGTTCACGATCGCCGCCATCCTGACTCCCATCCAGATCTTCATCGGCGACACCGCCGCCCGGGCCATCGCCAGCCAGCAGCCGGTCAAGTTCGCCGCGATCGAGTACGTCACCCGGACTGGCCGGGGTGTTCCGGAGTACCTCGGGGGCTTCTACGTGAACGGGCACGTCTACTTCGGCCTGCCCATTCCGGACGCCGACTCGCTCCTGGTCGGCTTCAGCCCTCATACCCGGGTCATCGGGCTGGACTCGGTGGCTCCCGCCGACCGCCCTCCCGCGCTTACCCTTATCCATCTGTGCTTCGACGCCATGGTCGGGCTGGCCTTCCTGCTGCTCCTGGCGGGGCTATGGGCCCTGTGGGTGCGGCGCCGCCGGCACGGCCTGCCCACGCAGTCATGGTTCTGGTGGCTCGCGGTGCTCTGCGGCCCGGCCGCGCTGGTGGCGATGGAGTGCGGCTGGATCGTGACCGAGGTCGGGCGCCAGCCATGGGTCGTGTATCAGCTCATGACCACGTCCCAGGCGGCGACGACCAACGGCGGAGTCATCGACACCCTGACCGCTGTGATCGTCGTGTACGCCGTGCTCGGAGTCGCCACCGTGATCATCTTGCGGATGCTGGCGCGCCGCTGGCGGCAGGGTTCGCAAACCGAACCGGAGGCGGGTGTCCCCTACGGGCCGCCGGCTGAGCACCGCGAGCCCACCGGCCGGGAGCCGACATGATCGCCGTCGTGGCCGGGGGGATCTTGCTGGCGGGCCTGACTCTGTACGCCGCCCTGGGCGGAGCCGACTTCGGCGGTGGCCTGTGGGACCTGCTGTCCGGCGGATACCAGCGGGGCCGGGCCCCTCGCCAGCTGATCGACGACACGATCACGCCGGTCTGGGAGGCCAATCACGTCTGGCTCATCTTCGTCCTGGTCATCTTCTGGACCGCCTTCCCGCCGGCCTTCGCGGCCGTCATGACCGCGGCCGCCTTGCCGCTGTGGCTGGCCGCGTTCGGGATCGTGCTGCGGGGCTCGGGCTTCGCCTTCCGCAAGGAGGTCGAAGCGCTGCACTGGCAGCGCCTGTTCGGCGCCGCCTTCGCCTTCTCCTCGCTCATCGTCCCGTTCTTCATGGGAACCGTGATCGGCGCGATCGCGTCAGGCCGGGTGCCCGCCAATCCCGCGCACACTGACCTGGCCGTATGGACCGGGCCCACCTCACTGCTCATCGGGGCCCTGTTCGTCGCGGTGTGTGCCTACCTCGCCGCCGTGTTCCTCACCCAGGAGGCAAGCCGCCGCGGGGACGACCGCCTGCGGCGGTACTTCGCCCACCGCGCCGCCATCTCCGGTGCTATCTCAGGAGCGCTCTCGCTGGCGACGCTGCTGGAGGTCCGCAGCTCGAACCCGGCCCTGTTCCACGGACTCACCCACCGGGCCCTGCCGTTCGTCATCGTCGCGGCGGCCTGCGGACTCGCCGTCGTCGCCCTCCTGGCCACCGGGCGCTCGCGAGGCCTGCGCGCAGTGTCGGTCCTGGGAGTGACGGCCGTCGTGTTCGGCTGGGGCGTGGCCCAGTACCCCGCGCTGCTGCCCGGCACCGGCCTGACGCTCACCACCGGATCGGCGCCGCATCCGATCCTGGTCACCGTCGTGGTGGTTTTCGTCGCGGCCGTCGCACTGGTCATCCCGTCCTTCCTCTTGCTGTTCTCGCTGCACGGCCGCCAGTTGCTCGAGGAGGAAAAGCACGCGGAAGAGGCCTGATACTCCAGGCACCCGGACGCCTGAGTCCACATCCCACTGGCCGAGCAGCAAGGGAGCGCCACCTGAGCATCTTCGACGAACCGAAGATCGACTGTCATAACCATGTCTTCGATCCGGCCCGGTTCGAGTTCTCGCCGAAGGCCTACTACTTTCCGGTCGGCGCCGAGCTGGGTACCCGATCACAGCTGAACGCGCTCTTCGACGCCTATGGAGTGCAGCGGGCGCTGGTCATCCAGCCGAACTCCGGTTATGACGACGACAACCGCTGCCTTATCGACGTCCTGGCCCGCGGGGAGGGCCGGTTCAGGGGCATGGCGATCGTAGCCAGCGACGTGTCTCGCCGGGAACTCGAGCGGCTGCGCGCTCTGCGGATAGGCGGCGTGACCTTCAACGCGGCGTTGCTGGGCGTGGAGCATTACTCCAACACCGGCGGGCTGCTGGCCGAACTGGCCGACCTGGGCATGTTCGTCGATCTGCAGGTCCAAGCCAACCAGATGGCGGACATGCTTCCGCTTCTTGAGGCAACCGATGCGCGGATCGTCGTCGATCACTGCGGGCGTCCGCGGCCAGGCGCCGGGCTCGATCAGCCGGGTTTCGCGGCGCTCTTGCGGCTGGCCGCCACGGGCCGGGTCTTCGTCAAGATATCCGGGTACGCCAAGTTCTCCGCTCAGTCCTATCCGTACCGGGACGCGTGGCCCTACGTGCAGAGCCTGATCCAGTCGTTCGGTCCTGACCGATGCGTATGGGGGTCCGACTGGCCGTTCCTGCGCGCCCCCGAGCGGATCGACTACGGCCCGCTGCTTAAGCTGATCGAGCACCTCGTCCCGGAGCCGGCCGACCGGTCAAAGCTGCTGTGGCACACTCCGACCCGCCTGTTCGGGTTCGCGGACCCGCCGCCACCGCCGCGGACTGATCGGTCACCGGGCGGCTGACGAGCCCGGCGACGTCCCGCTATCCGGGCTTTCAGGTGCGGGCAGGTACCGTGTCGGCTCCTCGCCGTCTGGACCTTTGATCGGCGTGGTGCCAGCATAAGGACATGCATTCCAGCATCCGAGATGCGGCCGCTCGGTCGGTGCTGGAGCGAGCCTTCAGGATCCTCGACGCCTTCAGCCCGGCCGACCGAGAGCTGACCCTTGCGGAAGTGACCCGCCGCACGGGAATCCCGAAGCCAACGGTCCACCGCCTGGCCGGCGAACTGCTCGTGCTGGGTCTCCTGGAGGGCGAGCGCGGTGTTTACCGGCTCGGGCTGCGGATGTTCGAGCTCGGTCAGCTCGTTCCCCTGCAGCGGGATCTTCGGGAGGAAGCGCTGCCCTTCATGCAGGATCTTTTCGAGGCGACACACGAGACAGTCCATCTGGCCGTGCTCGACGGCACCGAGGTCGTCTACATCGAGAAGATCTCCGGGCATCGGCGCGTGGCGGCGGGCTCGCGGATCGGAGGGCGCCTCCCCGCCCACTGCACCGCCGTCGGCAAGGCCATCATCGCGGTTTCGCCCCCCGGTGTGCTCGACGCCGTCCTTGCGGAAGGCCTCGCCCGGCGGACCGCCTTCACCATCACCGTCCCCAGCGTCCTCAGGAAGCAGCTGGCCCGAGCGGCCCGCGTCGGCGTTGCTTATGAACGGGAGGAGTCCGACCTTGGCGTGACCTGTGCGGCGTCACCAATTTACAGGTTCGGTGAGCAGGTCGTGGCCGCGATTTCGATAACCGGACCGGTCACCCGCCTCGACCCAGAACGCTACGCACCGACGGTCCGGCTGGCCGCCCTTGCGCTGAGCCGCCGGCTCGGCCGCCCGTCGGCAGCCCCCGCCATCGGCTCCGGGCGAGGCACCCTCGCCAGGTGATCAGCGACAGACGCGCAGCGCCTCGGCACTCAACTAGACTCCCGGATCAGTGTGACTACCACTGCCGAGGTCTGGAGCAGCACTGCTGCCTTCATGATCGCGCCAGATCCCCGCGAGGACAAGTGCTCACCTGAGCTAGATCGTGGCCTGCCACCGCCGCGGACTGATCAGTCACCGGGCGGCTGACGAGCCCGCCAGGGTGGTCGCGGGGCGGGGGGGAACCACGCCACGGGAAGCCTCCAGGCCACGGGCCTGGCGCCGCATCACCAGCACGCCGATCACCGCGACCAGCCACACCGGGTACTGCACCAGCCACGCCACACGGAATGCCTCCGGCGTGAAGCCGCCCATGGCCGTCATGACGGCGCCCATCACGGCGAGCACGAGCAACGTGGCCAGGAACCCGCCCATGTTGACCATGCTCTGCGCCACCCCGAGGTTAGAGCGCGGGTTGGAGGTCCGCGCGATGTCGAACCCGATCACCGAGCCCGGGCCGCCCGCGGACAGCACCACGATGAGCAGCACCAGCAGCCAGCGCGGGGCAGGACCCGGGAACGCGAGGACGGCGGTCCAGGTCAGCGCGTCCGCGACGATCACCGCCAAGAGCAGCCAGGACCGGCGCGTCGGATGCCGCGATGTGAGCATGCCGACGACCGGGCCGATGCAGATCGTGCACAGGACAAACAACGTCATCAGGGCACCGGCCGCCGACGCCGAAAGGTGCTGCGCCGATTCCAGGTAGGGCACGCCCCACAGCAGCGCGAACGTCATCATCGAGAACTGCGTGCCCATGTGGCCGAAAAATCCGAGCCGCGTACCCGGCCGGCCCCACACCGCGCGCAGCTGACGTCCGACCTCCCGGGCGGACATCGACGGCGGCGCCGACCATCCGCCCCCTGGCGCGTTGCGGACTACCACGGCCGCCAGCAGAGCGACGAGTGCGCTGCCCGCGGCGGCAAAGCCGAACGCCGCGGACCAGCCCGCGTGATGCAGCAGTATCAGGAAGGGCACGGCCGACAGGATCTGCCCGAGCTGGCCCAGGATGGTCGTCAGCTGGGTAATCAGCGGGACGCGGCGGGCCGCAAACCAGCGCGGGACCAGGCCGAGGACCGCGACGAACAACACGGCATCCCCCAGCCCGACGAGGATCCGGGCCAGCACGGCCTGGTCCAGGGCAGTGGCGCCGGCCAGCACGAGCTGCCCGGCCGTCAGGAATATCCCGCTGACGACGAGCATCAGGCGCGGGCCGAACCGGTCGACGAGCAGGCCAGCCGGCGTCTGGGCAGCGATATAGACAGCGACCTGGATGAAGACGAAAGCCGCCAGCACTCCGGGGGTGATGCCGAATCGCCTGGCAGCCTCCAGCCCGGCGTCTCCCAGCGACGTCCGCTGCATGACGGTCACGATGTACGCCAGGACGCCGACGACCCACACGGCCCACCCTCGGCCGTGTCCGACCAGTTCCCCGTTCCCGGCCACTGTCCTCTTCCTCGCTACCATCAACCAATTATGGCAAAAGATTGCCAGTTCTGGCAATCTTTTGCCATAATTTTCCACCTTGGGTAGCATCAGCCTGTGTACCTGGTAGGCACAAGAGGATGAGTTCGCTGAATGAGCCGGGAGCCGTCGTCAGCAGGCGCCGGACTGTCACCCTGCAGGATGTGGCCGACGAAGCCGGGGTCGCCGTGTCCACCGCCTCGCGAGCCCTGGCTAACCCCGACCGGGTCAGCCTGGCAACCCGCCAGCACGTGCAGAGCGTCGCGGTGCGACTGGGCTACAAGCACAACCGGATGACAGCGTCCCCGGAGACGGGCCGCATGCCCATGCTCGCCCTACTCGTGGCCGACATCACTAATCCGAGCAACTTCGACGTCATCAGGGGCGCCGAGGCGCAGGCCCGGGCCGCCGGCTACACCCTCGTCCTCGGCGACACGCAGGAGAATCCAGAGTTCGAGAAGGCTCATGCCGAGCGTCTAAGGCCCGCGGTCGAGGGGTTCGTGCTGGCGGGCAGCCGCCTGCCCGACGATGACCTGCTCCAACTGGCGGAGCAGCGGGCCGTCGTCCTGCTGAACCGGCAGGTGGCCAGCCTGCCCAGCGTCGTCACCGACTCCGCCGATGCGGGCCGGCAGATCATCGCGCACCTCACGGCGCTTGGCCACCGGTCAGTGACCTACCTGGGCGGTCCGGCTAACGCATGGTCCGACGGCGCGCGCTGGCGCGCGCTGGCAGCATCCGCCGAGAAGGCGGGCATCACGGTGACCAGGCGAGGACCGTTCGCGCCAACCCTGGAGGGCGGGTCGGCGGCAGCCGACATCGGCATGGCTAGCGAGACGACCGCGCTTGTCGCGTTCAACGACCTGCTCGCCATCGGCGTGCTGCAGCGGCTGCAGCACCGCGGGATCGATGTCCCAGGTGAGGTAAGCGTGGTCGGCTATGACGACATCTTCGGCTCGGACTTCTGTCACCCGCCGCTCACGACGATCAGCGCCCCGATCGAGCAGGCCGGCCGAACGCTGATCGACCTGCTCCTGGGCGTCCGCGACGACCAGCGCGCGCCGCACATCGTGCTGCCCACCGTGCTGCGGGCCCGGGATTCGACCGGACCCGCCAAGGCGTGACCGGCGAACCGCACTAGGCTAGTCCGCTACGCCGAGTTAGCTGGGCCAGCCGGTGTAGGCCTCGGCGAGATATGCCGATCCGGCCGCCGAGCCGGTCACGGACTCCAGTTCGCCGAGTTGCCGCCGTAGGTCGAAGCCGGTGGTGCCGGGTAGCGCGTGCAGCATGGTCGTCATCCAGTACGAGAAGTGCTGCGCCTTCCAGACCCGGGCCAGCGCCCGCGGGCCGTACTCGTCCAGCGCGTCGGCCTCGTTGTGCTTCACGGCTCGTTCCAGCACCTCGGCGAGCACCCGCACGTCGGCCAGCGCCAGGTTGAGGCCCTTGGCGCCGGTCGGCGGCACGGTATGCGCGGCATCGCCCGCCAGCAGCAGCCTGCCGTGGCGCATCGGCTCGGCGACGAAGCTGCGGAACCGCAGGATCGCCCTGTCGGTGATCGGGCCTTCCAGCAGCGTGAAGCCGTCCGGTCCGGCGACCCGGGCCTGCAGCTCCGCCCAGATGCGGTCCCCGGACCAGGCGTTCACGTCCTCGTCCGGGTCGCACTGGAAGTACATCCGCTGCAGCGTCTCGGTGCGCTGGCTGATCAGCGCGAAGCCCTTCGGCGAGTGGGTGTAGACCAGTTCGGGTGCGCTCTTGGGCGCCTCGGCCAGGATGCCGAACCAGGCGAACGGATACTCCCGGAAATAGTGCGTCCGCAGTGACTCCGGGACCTCGAAGCGGCAGATCGAGCGTGACCCGTCGGCGCCGACCAGGTAGTCGCAGCGCACCTCGCAGTCGACGCCCTCGGCGTCGGTACACAGGATGCCCGGGCGGTCGCTGGTGACGTCGAGGACCTGGGTGTCGCTGACGCCGAACCGGACGTCGCCGCCGTCGCGGTCCCGTGCGTTAGCCAGGTCGATGAACACGTCCGTCTGCGGATAAAGCCACGCCGACTCCCCCACCAGAGCCTTGAAGTCGATCCGGTGGTTCTGGCCGCCGAACCGCAGGCTGATCCCCTCGTGCGCGATACCATCGCGGTGCACCCGGTCGCCGACGCCGGTGCCGGTAAGCAGCTGGACGCTGCCCGCCTCCAGGATGCCTGCGCGCACGGTGTTCTCGATCTCGGCCCGCGTGCGGTCGTCGACGACCACTGAGTCGATGCCGGCGATCGCCAGCAGGTGCGACAGCATCAGGCCCGCGGGACCGCCGCCCACGATGCCGACCGTCGTGCTGGTGGTGGTGCGGGTCATGGCGCCGCCTCCTGCGTCCGGTCGGCGAGCGGAACGCCGACGAGGGTGGTCAGCATGTCGAAGTCGATGCCGAACAGGTCGCGGACCGCGACGCCGCCGGGCTGGATGAGAAAGACCGCCAGGTCGGTGTAGACCCGGGATACGCAGGCGAGCCCGGTGAGCGGATAGGTGCACTCAGGCACGAGCTTGGGGCTGCCATCGCGGGACAGCAGGTTCATCATCACGAAGGTCTGCCTGGCCCCAGTGGCGAGGTCCATCGCGCCGCCGACGGCGGGGATGTCGCCGGGTTGGCCGGTGTGCCAGTTGGCCAGGTCGCCGGCGGCCGACACCTGGTAGGCGCCGAGCACGCTGATGTCCAGATGGCCGCCGCGCATCATCGCGAAGGAGTCGGCGTGGTGGAAGTATGACGCACCCGGCAGTTCGGTCACCGGCACCTTGCCGGCGTTGACCAGGTCCGAGTCGATCTGGTCGCCCTGCGCCTCGGGGCCCATGCCGAGCATG
>Ga0335073_10005996_pt1 | contig 17072 bp, 12 predicted proteins | sample Lox_Sample_22_FD_207093 | JGI IMG/M metagenome (GOLD analysis project Ga0335073, IMG submission 207093) | Soil microbial communities from Loxahatchee National Wildlife Refuge, Florida, United States - Lox_Sample_2.2 | ecosystem: Environmental > Terrestrial > Soil > Wetlands | place: USA...
ACGGCAGAACGCGCGCAGCCGCGCAGCCGGCGTGGAATCGCAAAGGAAGTCGATCCGTAACGGACCCGCGCGGCAACGCGTCGACGCCGCCACGCGGTCGCCGGCGAAATCAAACCTGATCCCGTTCGCGTCCGACTGGACCCAGACGGCGTAGCCGCGGCTCGAGACGAACCACGGCACCGGCGCGTAGTCGCCCTGGGGAATCCCCCCGCCGGCGAGCAGGTCGGGTGGGCAGTCCGGGCCGGTGTAGCGACGATCGGCGCCGAGCTGGACGGCCCGTCCGGCCTGGTCGAACTGCGTGCCGTGGCGGGCGCCGAGCCCGACGAAGTGCTCATCCGAACGGCGGCGCCAATCGGCGGCGACCCGCAGCGGATCGCCCTCGGGCTCGAGCTCGAACGAGATCCGATCCTCGGCGTGCAGGCGGACCTCGATACGCGCGCGCCGGCCACCATTCAGCTCGACTGCCAGGATCACGCGGTCGGCGGCCAGCCGCCGCACCCGAGCTGCCACGGCGCGCTCGAGCGGCGCCAGGTCCTCCGCGGCGACAACGCCTTCGGTCAACTGGATGAAGTGGTCGTGGACTGTGCCCTCGGCCACCCACGCGCCCATCGACCGCACGAGTCGGCGACCGTTGCGGCGAACGGTCAGCTCGAGTGGCCGGAGCGCGATTTCCACCCGCAACCGGCCACGCTCGAGCACGACGGTGTCGGCGTCAGCGGCGGAGCGCGGGTTGGGCGTGGGCATAGCGGCAAGGTTCTCCCAAATCCCCGCGATCCCATGCCGGTGTTAACAGAAAGGTCACAGGACATGACCTCGTTCTTCACTAACCCCTCGGTTTGCAGGGCGATCCTGAACCACATGAACGAGACCAGTCGCGCCGACCTGCACGTCCATTCCACGGCCTCGCAGATCTCGAAGCTCGGCGTCCAGCGATCGCTCCAGATTCCCGAGTGTGCCACGCCGCCGCTCGAGGTCTACGAGCTCGCCAAGCGCCGCGGGATGGATTTCGTGACGATCACCGATCACGACACGATCGACGGAGCCCTGTCGATCGATTACCTCCCCGACACGTTCATCTCCGAGGAGTTGACTGCATCGTTCAAGGGCGAACGCCAGGCCGTGCACGTGCTCTGCTACGGGATCACGCCCGACGATCACGACTGGCTCCAGGCCAACAGCGGTGACGTGGAGGCGTGCGCAGCGTACCTGCACGACCACGGCATCACGGCGGCGCTCGCCCACCCCTTCTACGCCGTCGCCGCGCCGCTCATGGCGCGCCACCGGCGGCGCTTGGCCGAGCTGTTCCCGATCTGGGAGACGCGCAACGGCTCGCGGGCCAAGGAACTCAATCTGCCGGCGTTTGTGTACATCGAGACCCACGGGGGGACCGCCATCGGCGGGTCCGATGACCACGCCGGAATCGATATCGGCCGGACGTTCACCGAGACTCCGCGCGCGCAGACGCCGCAGGAGTTCCTCGCCAACGTCCGAGCCGGGCACGCGTCGGCGCACGGCCAGCAGGGCAGCGCGCCGAAGTGGGCCCACGCCGCGATGGCGCTTGCGATCCGCTCGCTCGGGGACGGCGATGCTCCCGCCCGCCCCGATCCGGTGAGCGTCCTGAAGATCGTCGAGCGGGTCATGTGCGAGGGCGATGCTCGCCACGGCAGCGGCACCGCGGACCTCAAGGCCAGCGACGCGCTTGCGCTGCTCCGCGCCTGGCTGCTCGCGATGGACCTGGATGTCGACGAGCATAAGCTCCTCTATCAGCTCCAGGAGGGCGAGCTCGGCCACGCCGACCTCGACCGCCGGGCCCGCCGCGTCCACGAGCGCAAGCTCGCTGGGGTCGTCCACGACACGGTGGCGGGGCTCGAAAATGGAAAGATCGACGGGGGCCGGAGCGCGCTCGCGTTGTTCGATGCCTGCATCCCGGCGATCCCGTACGCCGCGGCATCAGCCTTCCTCGGCCGCGAGAAGGCCAAGCTCGCGCGTACCGACGGCGATCGTCCGCGGGTGGCGCTCGTCGCCGACGGCATCGGGTCGATGCACGGCGTCACCCACACGCTCCAGCAGATCCGCGCCCACGGGGTCCGCGGCTTCGACGTCGAGGTAATCGGCACCGACGCCGACGTCGACCGCCGGCTGAGCGCGGTCGCCGAAATCGACGTGCCCTTCTACCCCGGGCTCGAGATCGGCGTCCCGACCGTCCCCGCGCTCGTCGACGCGCTCGCCGAGGGCCGCTACGACATCGTTCACCTGTGCTCACCCGGCCCCGCCGGGATCGGCGCCTGGCTGCTCGCGCGGGTGCTCGAGCTGCCGCGCGTCGGGAGCTACCACACTGAGCTTGCCGCCTACGCCGCGCTGCGCACGGGAAAGGCCCAGTTCGAGATGCTCGCCAACATCGGCCTGGGCATGTTCTACGGAGCCTGCGATGTCGTGCTCTCGCCGAGCCGCGCGAGCGACGAACGGCTGAACGAGCTCGGTATCGCCAACGAGCGGATCCGGCGCTGGGATCGGGGCGTGGACCTCAACCGCTTCGATCCCGCCCATCGCGACGAGGAGCTGCTCCCCGGCGAGGTCAACGTGTTCTACGCGGGGCGCCTGAGCAAGGAGAAGGGAGTCGACCTGCTCGCCGACGCGTTCCTCGCGGCGCGGCGCCGCGACCCGCGCCTGCACCTGGTGCTGGCCGGAGGAGGCCCCGAGGAGGATTTGCTGCGCGCCCGCCTCGGTGAGCACGCGACCTTCCTCGGGTGGCTCACCGGACACGACCTGGCGAAGGCCTATGCCAGCGCCGACGTGTTCCTGTTCGCGAGCTCCACGGAAACCTTCGGTCAGGTGGTGCTCGAATCGCAGGCAAGCGGGCTGCCGGTGGTCGCGGTCGACCGCGGCGGGCCCGCAAGCCTGATCGAACATGGTGAGACGGGGTTGCTCGCGCCCCCGGAGGTCAGTGCCCTCGCAGACGCTGTGCTCGCAGTGACAGCAACTCCGCTTCTATCCGAGCGCATCGGTCGCGGCGCGCTGGCGGCGGTGAGGGGGCGCAGCTGGGAAGCTGCGCTTGACCGTCTCGCCGCCGCCTATCGCATTGCGCTTTCCGCGCGCAGCGATCAAACGCTCGCGCGCGGCGTCGCATAGCGGTCCTTCATCGGATCAATACGAGCCATAGGAGCCGTACACATATCCGTAGCCGTCGCCATAGCCGCCGTAACCGCCTTGGCCGTAGCCGCCGTCACCGTAGCCGCCATAGCCACCGGAGCCGTAGCCGCCGTCACCGTAGCCGCCGTAGCCGCCCGGATAGCCGCCGTAGCCGTAACCGCCCTGGCCGTAGCCGCCGTCGCCATAGCCACCGGACGATCCACTCGTCTCTGACGACGAGGATCCGGCGCCGTTCTGGCTCCAGGCCACCGAGAACGACGAGCCGTCGGACGACAGCGACGAGGGCGTCGCGCCGGCCGTGTTCTGGCTCGAGCCATAGCCGATGTCGTATGTGCCATTCGACCCGAGCGCGATCGGCTGGGATGACCAGTTCGAATCCGAGATCGGACCGGTGTGACCGTTCGCGGTCGCAGTCGCGTTCGTGAAGTCGACCGTGCCGAAGTCGGACAGTGGGAGCGGCGTGCAGCTACCCGAGCCGTCGCACTGCGACGGCGCCTCGGCGATCCACTCGGCGCTCGAGGTGTCGGGGTTGGGCGATGCCACCGTCTTCGTGAACGACTGTCCGGTGGTCTCATCCTTCAGCGAGAACGACGTGCTCGAGCCGTTGACGGCGACGCTGGCCGTGATGTGGTCGCCCGGATGGATCGTGACGTTCAGCTGCACCGGCGCCGCCGGCACGAGCTCGTACCACGCGTAGTACTGCGTTCCGTTACCGGTGCAGTTCCCCTCGGTCCCGATCTGCTCGAGCGACGTCGATGACCCGTCGCCGAGGCCGGACTGCCCGAAACCCGACGAGGACTGACCGTCGTCGCCGCCGATGCCGACCCAGAAGGCGGCATCGTCCTGCCCCGAACTACATGTCGACGTGGGCTGGACCCAGCTGCCGGAGACGTTCGAGAACTGAGTGCTCCCGTCCGAGCTCCCGGCCACGTAACCAGCCCAGTTTTGGCTCACCTGAGCATCCGTGGCCGTCGTCGCGGCGCCCGCGGAGCCGGCCGACGCGCCAATGATGGCAGCGGCCGTGGTGAGGCTTGCAAGAAGGGTGCGAGTTTTCATGGCTCCCACTCTCGGCAACGGAACGAAGAGCGGCCGACGAGCTCATGAAGAGCCTCTTATGGACTTGAGAAGAGCTGGATATGAGGGCGCGGAGGACTTCCGGACGGGTCCACTAGCCCGCCGACGCGCGCTTACCGAGCTCTAGACCGTCGTCGTCTTCGTCATCGACGGGCGGCGGCAGCGGCTCGAGCTGCGGCGGGGCAACCGAGGTGCACCCACCGCCGGCATCCTTGGCCGCGTACAGCGCCAAATCACTCCGGCGCAGCAGCTCGGGCAGCTCCTCGCGACGGTCCCATACCGCGATGCCCGAAGAGAAACTCTCGCTCTGCGGCGTCGACTCCCGCAGCCGGTCGATCGCGGTCAGCGACCCGGTCAGCGTCGAGTTCGTCAGCAGCGCCACGAACTCATCGCCGCCGAGCCGCGCGACGACGTCGCCGGCGCGGAGGGTCGCGCGGATGCGCTCGGCGGTGTCGCGCAGCGCGCGGTCGCCCTGCTCGTGACCGAGCTCGTCGTTCAGCTCCTTGAAGTTGTCGAGATCGAGGGTCACGAGCGTGATCGGATTGCCGCTGCGCGCCGCGCGCGCCAGCTCACGTGGCGCGTTGTACCGCCAGCCGCGCCGGTTGAGCAGGCCGGTGAGGTCGTCGACCACGGCCTCGTGCGCGAACCGCTGCGCGACCATCGCGAGCTCGCGCGTCACCGCGCGCAGCGACCCGGCGACCGCGATCCCGATCAGCGTCAGCAGCGTGGCGTGGCCCCAACTCCGTGGATACGCCGGAGCGCCGACGAGGACCATCGGCAGCGCGCAGCAGGCGGCGAGCACGAGCATCCCCGCCACGAGCTCGACGTCGGTCGCCTCGAGCCCGAACCACACCATCGGGATGATCACGAGCACCGAATAGCCCGATGCCGCGCCCCCGCTGTAGGCCTGCATCAACGTCAGCGCCGGGATCAATCCGAACGCGGCGCCCCAGAACGCCAGCCGTCGCTTGCGCGGCACCAGCGCCACGATCAGCGAGGCAATGCACGCGGCGATTGCGCCGGCGTAGAACACCGGGCGGTGCGCCTGGTTGTCCGTGGCAGCGGCGATCGTCACCGGCAGGACATTGCCGATGAGGGCGAACACGACGAGGCGGAGCCTGCCGTGCGGACGCAGTGATCGTGATCCCATTCAGTAGTCGCATCGGCCGCCCGCGGGGAAACTTGAGCAGCAATGATCAGGTTTTGGGTGCTCTGTGCGGGCGTTTCGCCCCCGGAGCCTGAGCAACAGGAGCCCAAGGGCAGACGGCGAACCTGTCGGCGTGAGCATGGGCCGGCTCGAGGCGTTCTCGGACGGGGTGATCGCGGTGGCGATCACGCTGCTCGTTCTGAACATTCAGGTGCCGGTTGTGAACACCCATGCGGCGCACGGCTGCCGCACGCTGGGCTGCGAACTGGCCGACCAGTGGCCCGTCTACGCGGCCTACGTCGTCTCCTTCCTGACCATCGGGATCATCTGGATCAACCACCACGTGATGATCAGAAGGTTGCGCGAACCCGATCACATGATCCTGTTCCTCAACCTGTTGCTGCTCATGAGCATCGCGGTGCTCCCGTTCGCCACCAGCCTGATGGCTGCGTACCTCAGAAAGAGCGAGGGCCAGCACCTGGCGGCCGCCATCTACAGCGGCTCGTTCCTGCTGATGGCGCTGTTCTTCTCCATCCTCAACCGGCACCTCCTGCTCGTCAAGCCCGACCGCTTGCGCGAGGAGATCCCCGTCGAGCGGCGGCGGCAGATCCTCGCGCGCAGCATCAGCGGCGTGATCCCATATGCGATCGCCACCGCGCTCGCGGCTGTCTCCTCGTACCTCACGCTCGCGATCTGTGGCGCGCTCGCCGTGTTCTACGCGTTCCCGATCGCGAGCGGCGGCGACGCGGCGACCGCCGAGTAGCCTCGCCCCGACCGGTGGCGGCGGCCCAGATCAGCCGCCGCTCAGCGCCACCACACGCCGAGCACGCGCCGCCAGTTGTCCCACGCGATCTGCCGGAGCTCGGACTCGGTGAACCCCACCTCGGCAAGCGCTTCGAGCAGCCGAGGTGTGCCCGCCACGTCCCCGAGTGGCGCCGGCATCGTGGCGCCGTCGTAGTCGGACCCCAGCGCGACGTGGGCGACCCCAATCCGGTCGGCGACGTACCGCGCATGCTGGGCGATGAGCGAGATCGGAGTGTCCGGGTCGTCGGCGAAGTCCGGCCGCAGGAACGCGACCGCGAACACAATCCCGACCAGTCCGCCCGAAGCGGCGATCGCATCGAGCTGCGAATCCAGCAGATTCCTCGTGGTGGGGCAGAGCGCGTGGACGGCCGAGTGGGAAGCGACGATCGGCCCGAGATCCATCCGCGCCAGATCCCAGAACCCGGCCTCGTTCATGTGGCTGACGTCGATCAGGATCCCGAGCTCGGCGCAGCGCCGCGCGAGCGCCCGGCCGGCGTCGGTGAGCCCCGGGCCGGTATCCGGCGAGCTCGGCGAGATGAACGGGACGCCGTGGGCAAACGCATTCGAGCGGCTCCACACCGGCCCAACCGAACGCAGGCCGGCCTCGTACCAGAGGTCGAGCGCCTCGAGCCCAGGGTCGATCGCCTCAGCCCCTTCTAGGTGCAGCACGGCTACCGGCGGGCCGTCGCCGCCGTCCGAGACAGCACGATCGAGATCCGCGGCTTCCCGCGCGACGCGCAGATGGCCCGCGCGCTCGAGCACCAGCAACCGGCCGGCGACCGCGCTCGCATCCGCCGCGGCCACCGTGTGCTCGACCGGCAGCGCGAGCTCGAACTCGACGACTCCATCGTCCCGGGGCACTTGAATGTCTCGCGCGCCACCGTCCGAGCGCGTGAACACCGCGAAGATCGCCCCGCGCACCCCGCCGGCGCGCATCCGGGGGAGATCGAGGTGACCGCTCGGGCGGCCGTCCGCCAGCAACGCGTGGTCATCCCGCGTGAGGGCATCGTTGTGCCCGTCGAACACCGCCAGCATGGGCGTTACTCGGGCACCCGCACGGGCACGTCGACCGCGGGCAGATCGTCGATGCTGCGCGAGTTCTTCTCGCGCTGGTAGTCGAGCAGCGCCTCCGGTCCGCCGACGCGGAGCTTCTTCGCCGCCCACAGGTCGGAATGCGGCCGGCGCCCCTCGTAGCTCATCAGCGGAACCCCGTAGCCGCAGGAGTCGGCGATCCGCTCCACCTCGACCACGACCACCGCGCGCCTCGCCTCGGGCGCCTCCGGCTCGGCGAATCGGCACAGCTCGGTCAGCTCATCGAACCGCTCATCGCCGGCGAGCGCGACCTCCCCGCGACCGTGGAGCCGCAGGATCCGTGGCGGCCCCGAGAAGGCGCACAGCATGACCACGATGCGACCGTTCTCGCGAATGTGAGCGATCGTCTCGGCTCCGCTGCCGACGACATCCAGGTAGGCCACCGTGGTTGGTCCCAGCACGCGCAGGCTGTCGATCGGGCCCTTGGGCGACACGTTCACGTGACCGTCGGCGTCGAGCGGAGCGGTCCCGACGAAGAACAGCGCCTGCTTGGCGATCCAGCGCTCGAGTTGCTCGTCGATCGAGTCAAAGGTCTTTCCCATACGCCCCAAGCTTACGGGTCCGATTAGGATCAAGTCCGTGGCGGCAACCGCATCACGCGAGCTCAAGCGCGAGCTAAAAGCGCTCCTCGGCGATGGTGCCGTCCTTCCAGGCACAACCCGCGAGTACCTGACCGACGCCACGGAGAGCCGCAACCTCCGCGGGAAAGCCGACGCGATCACCCTCCCAAAGAACGCCGACCAGGTCGCCCAGACAGTGGAATGGTGCTACGAGCACGACGTCCCGATCGTCCCCCGCGGCGGCGGCACCGGCTTCACCGGCGGGGCGGTTCCGCTCGATGGCGGCGTCGTCCTGAGTCTCGAGAACCTGAAAAAAATCAGACATCTTGACCCCGGGATGTGGCGCGCCGCGGTCGAAGCGGGCACGATCACCGCCGACCTTCGCCGCCGCGCCCGCGAGAACGGCCTCTTCTACCCGCCCGATCCCGGCTCGGCCGAGCAGTCGCAACTCGGCGGCAACATCGCCACGAACGCCGGCGGCCCGCACGCGTTCAAGTACGGGGTTACGGGCGCGTGGGTCACCGGGCTCGAGGTCGTGATCGCGCCGGGCGAACTCGTAAGGATCGGCGGACCGATCCGCAAGGACGTCGCCGGCTACGACATCAAGTCGCTGATGATCGGCTCCGAGGGCACGCTCGGCATCGTGACCGCCGCTTGGGTGAAGATGATCCCCGCGCCCGAAGCGGCTCTCCCGCTGGCCGCCCTCTATCCCGACAGCGAGACCGGCTGCGCCGCGATCGAGACGATCCTCGCCAGCGGGATCGTCGCTGCCGCGATCGAGTACCTGGACGAGGGCGCGGTCAAGGCGACTCGCGGTGCCTTCCCGGAGACGATCCCCGACGGCGCCGGGTTCATGGTGATCGCCGACGCCGACGGAACCAAGGCCGAGGCAGCCGCGATCCACGAGGAGCTCAGCGAGGTGCTGAGCGAGGACGCGCTGCTGGTCCACGCCCCGACCGCCACCAAGGAGATCAACGCCCTGTGGCGGTGGCGCGACGGCGCCTCGCTCGCCGTCACCGCGCAGCGCGGTGGCAAGGTCTCCGAGGACATCGTGGTCCCGGTCGACCGCCTGCGGGAGGCGATCGACGGAACGGTCGAGATCGGGCGCCGCCACGATCTCGAGACGTGCAGCTGGGGACACGCCGGCGACGGCAACCTCCACTCCACGTTCATGATCGACCTCGACGATCCCTCCGAGCTCGAGCGAGCCGAGCACGCCGCCGAGGACCTGTTCGCGCTCGCGGTCGAGCTTCACGGCTCGGTGTCCGGCGAGCACGGCGTCGGGCTGGTCAAGAACGGTCAGCTCACACGGCAGTGGCAACCGGCGGCGGTCGCGATGCACGAGGCGATCAAGCGAACGTTCGACCCCAAGGGGCTGCTGAATCCGGGCAAGAAGCTCGCTCGGATCTAGCCGGCGGCCGTCCGCCGCTCACGAGCGGCAGTGCGGATCGACGTAGAAGTTGTAGAGCTGGAAATCGCTCGTCTTGCCGCCGGCGACGAATGTGAACCGAACTGGTTGCCAACCGGTCCCGCCGGACGGCTGCACGTTCACGGGGTTCGCCAAGGTCCAGGCGGTCTGGTTGCCGTGCATCTGGCCGGTGTTCCTCGGGGTCGTCCAGGTGTTGGTTCCTTCATACCCGACGTAGAAGAACACGCCTTCGGACCCAGCGACGTCCCGCACCTCGGCGCGAGCGACGGGATACGCCGACGTCACGCACATCACAGGACTCTCCGCGCGGGCGCCACTCGGGAGGTTGAGGACGCTACCAACCGACCCATCGGCGAGCGTCGTCGTGGTGATGCTCGCACCGCCGCTCAATACCCAGCCGGTCCCACCGAAGCTGTCGGCGTTCTCGCCGGGCGCGAGTGTGTACCAGTTGATGTCGTGCGTGGACGCGAACGGCTGCGACAGCAGCGGATCGGTACACGACGACGTATCGACGACGGTGGTCGTAGTTGCGGCCTGAGCCGTGCCGGCGACAGCCGCCGCGATGCCCAGACTCAGGCCGACCATCTGGCCGACACGAACAAATCGCTTCATAACACACACCTTCCGTGGTGGTGCTGGCGGCCGAGCTATCTCACCGGGTATGAGACCTCTGGCTTTGCGTCACCGGCTCACGCCGGTTTTGCCCCTACAGCCGAATTCGCTTCTGGGGATCGGAACGCCGGTCGACGGGGCTGAGCCACGCCCGCGCGCCCTGGACGAATGTTGAGCGGCGCGCCGACGGATCAAGGCTGGCCGTCCATGGGCGATACCGATGCCTGATGTCTTTTGACCCCAGCCTCACCGAGCAGGAGCTTCTCGAGGACACCCTGCGCCGAGTCGCCACGCCGATGCACCGTCGGGAAGCAGTGGCGACCGTGCTGTCGATCGCAGGGCTCGCGGTGTCGGTGACGGTGCTGTGGTCGATCGCCCCACCGCACGCGTTTGCGCTCGCACCCGCGCTGATCTGCCTGTTCGTGCTGGCGCTCTCGACCACGATCCCGTTCGACACCCCACTCGGTTACACGGTTCCGACACAGCTGGCGTTCGTTCCGCTGCTGTTCGCGATGCCGCTGGCGCTCGTCCCGATCGGGGTCGCCGCCGCGTTCCTTCTCGCCAGGCTGCCGACCTTCGTCCGTGGTGGCATCCGCCCGAGCAGGCTGCCGATCCAGGTCTCGAACGCCTGGTTCTCGGTCGGGCCGGTCGCCGTCCTGGCGATCGCTCACGTGGAGCCTGGCCACGCCGGGCCGGCGTTGCTGGTGGCGGCGCTCGCGGCCCAGTTCGTCGTCGACTGCGCGGCATCGTCAGCGCTGATCGTCGGCACGCGCGAGGCGGGCTTCTCCTCCCTCTTCAGCTCCACCTGGGTCTACGGGATCGACGCCGGACTGTCCGGGCTCGGGCTTGTGATCGCCAAGCAGATGCACGAAACCCCGCTCGCCCCACTTGCCCTCATCCCGCTCCTTGGGCTGCTCGCGGTGTTTGCGCACGAACGCCGGCGCCGGCTCGAGAGCATGCTCGAGCTCTCGAGCGCCTACCGCGGCACCGCCCTCGTCCTCGGCGACGTCATCGAAGCCGACGACGGCTACACCGGCGAGCACTGCAAGAGCGTCGTCAGCCTCGCCGTCGAACTCGCCGCACACCTGAGACTCTCCCCCGAATGCCAGCGCAATCTCGAGTTCGCCGCGCTTCTGCACGATGTCGGCAAGATCGCCATTCCCAAGGAGATCATCAACAAGCCCGGCAAGCTCGATCCTCACGAGTGGAGGATCATCAAGACCCACACGCTCGAGGGCCAGAAGATGCTCGACCGCGTCGGCGGGTTCATGCGCGAGGTCGGGAAGATCGTGCGCTCTCACCACGAGCGCTGGGACGGCGCCGGCTATCCCGACGGTCTCGCCGGCGAGGCCATCCCGCTCGAGGCTCGGATCATCTCCTGCTGCGACACCTGGAACGCGATGCGCACGGACCGGCCGTACCGGAGCGCCCTCGCCCACGACGTCGCCGTCGCCGAACTCACCGGCAGCGCCGGCACCCAGCTTGACCCGAACATCGTCGCGGCGCTGATCGAACTCGTCGCTTCGGAGGTCCCGGCGCCCGCCGAGGAGATCACTCCAGGTGCAGGCGGTGCGCCACAGCCGCGGCTTGAGTTCGGCTACGCACACCCAGCTTGCTGAGGATCCGCGAGACGTGCACGCTCGCGGTCTTCTCGGCCATGAACAGGGCGGCGCCGATCTGACGGTTGGTCGCGCCCTCGGCGACGAGCGCCAGCACCTGACGCTCTCGCGCGGTTAGGCCGAACGGATCCTCGCCCGCGCCGTTTGACTCCATGCGCGTTCGCTCGCTCGCGTCCTCGCCCACGTCGAGTCGCGCGCGCTGAGTGAGCGCGACCAGCTCCTCTTCGAGCCACCGCGCCCCGAGACGCCGCACGTCCTCCAGCGCTCCCCTGGCCGATGCGCACGCGGCCTCCCGGTCTCCGGCTTCGATCTGGGCCTCGGTCGCGCGCCACAGGCAATACGCGTGCAGATAGGGCCTTGAGATCGCCTCCCACTCGCGGGCGGCCTTGACCCACAGCGCCGGATCGTTCTTGCCCCGGACCCGGGCGAGCTCGGCGTTCCCGACCGCCTTCCACGCGTTCTCGACGGGCCCACCCTCCTGCGCGGCCGCGCGCAGGCGTTGCATGTGGATCCGCGCCCGCGCCACGGCGTCGCGCTCGTCCGCGCGCTCGCGCAGATCACGCGCCCGTTCGGCGATGTCGGCCTCGACCCGCATCCCCGCAGCGGTCACGCGGGCGATCCGCATGACGTCGTCGGTGCAGAGCTCCATCCGGTCCAGCGCCTCGGTCACGGCCGCCCGAGCTCCCGCGAGGTCGCGCTGACGCCGGCGGAGCTCGGCGAGCAACGCGCCGAAGGCCCCGATCCACTGCGGCTCAAACGACCTCGCGACCAGCGGCTCGAGCTCCTCCAGGCACCGCACGGCCGTGTCCTCGTCGCCGAGCCCGAGAGCGAACTCGGCCTGGACGATGTGGCGGAAGATCAGCTGCCTGCCGACGAGCTGCTTCGACGGGGCGGCCGCATCCAGGTTGGTCCGCGCAGTTCCCCAGTCCCCGGCCTCGAAAGCGAGCTCGGACACGGTCAGCGCCATCCAATCCTGCGGACGCGGGACTCGTCCGGACACCGCGACCTGCCCCTCCTTGGCGATCTCGAGAGACTGCGTCGTGCGCCCGGCGAGGCTGAGCGTCTCGGCGAGGTTCGAGTACGCGGTTCCGGCGCCGTCGATGTCATCGTCCTCGCGCGCAATCTCGATCGCCCGGCGCAGACGCGTGATGCCTTCGTCAACGCGACCAAGCACGATCTGAGCCATGCCGAGCGTGTTCAGGATCTCGCTCTCAGACTGGCGATCCCCGGCCGCCACGGCCGTGGTTAGCGCCACCTCCCCCTCCTCCAGGGCGTGGCGCGTGCGGCCCCGCAGGTAACGCGTGCGCGCGGCCCACGCCAGCAGCGAAGCGCGCTCGTGGCTGATCTCGTCCGGAGGAAGCATCGACAGCGCGCGCTCCGCCGTCTCGACCGCCTCAGACCCGCGGTTCAGCGACCACTTGATCCTCGAAAGGCGTGCCAGCAGATGCGAGTACCGGCGCGGGTCGGAATCGGGGTCGAGCTCCTTCAGAGCGTGCCCGAGAAGCACCTCGGCGCGCGAGCGATCGCCGGCGACTCCGTGCGCGTCCGCGGCGATTGCGAGCAGCCGCACGTGGTCGAGCGGGATCGTCTGGTCCGCGTCGGGGACGCGGGGCCACAGGTCGAGCGCACGTTCAGCGAGATCCGCGGCATCGCCGTAGGCGTGCACCTCGCGCGCGGCGAGCGCCGCCTGCACGGTGGCGCGGAGCGCGGCCGGCTGATCGCCCGCGGTCGCGTAATGCCGAGCGATCGCCGAAGCCAGCTCGACGCCGTGATCGTTTTCAAAGTCCGCGCGGTCCTCGAACGCCCGGGCCAGCGCCAGATGCAACTCGCTCCGCTCGCCCGGGAGCAGGTCGTCGTACATGGCCTCGCGGAGCAGCGCATGGCGGAAGCAGAGACGGCTGGGCTCGTCGGCTACCAGCACCTGTTCGGCGACGGCCTCGCGCAGCGCTACGTGGAGCGCGTCGGCCTCGATCCCGGTCACCTCGGCGATCATCGGCTCATCGAGCGACCGGCCCGCCGAAATCACCCGGGCCGCCGACTGCGCGTCGGCCGACAGTCGCTCGATCCGGAGCATGAACGCGTCGCGCAGGCTCTGGGGAGCCGCGCCCCGGCCATCCATTCCGGCTGCCAGCAGCTCCTCGCTGTAGAGCGGGTTGCCCTCGGCGCGCTCGTACAGGCGCATCACGAGTTTGTCGCTCGGCGGCTCGCCGAGGATGTCCGTGAGCGCCTCGGCAAGCTCGTCGCGGTCGAACGGGTCCAGCTCCACCCGGCGAGCTCGATCGATGCGGTCGAGCTCTGAGAGCAGCGTCCGCAGTGGATGGCGCCGGTGGATCTCATCCGTCCGGTAGGTGAGCACGAGCACAACGCGCTCCCGCCGGAGACTGCGAGCCAGGAAGTCGACGAAGGTGCGCGTCGAGCGGTCGGCCCAATGGAGGTCCTCGAGGACCAGCACCACCGGCTCGTCCTCGCCTAGGCACTCCAGCAGCTCGAGCAGTGCCTCGAATAGGCGCACCTGCGCGGACGGATCGTTGCCGTCCGCGGCCGCCGCCTCCTCGTCGAGCCCCGGAAGCAAGGCCGCAAGCTGGGCACGACTGCCTCGGCCCAGCCCCTCGAGCGAGCGGTGCCGAGCCCTGACCAGCGGGCGGAGCGCGCCGATCAGCGGCGCGTACGGGAGCTCGCCGTCAGCCTCTTCGACGGCTTCCCCGCGGAGCACGAGCGCGTCGCCCTCCGAGGCGCGGCGCTCGAACTCCCTAACCAGACGTGTCTTGCCAACTCCTGACTCGCCGCCTAGCAAGACCACGACTGGCGACTCGCCGGTCGCTTCACGTAAGGCGAGCTCCAGCTCCCGGAGTTCCGCCGTGCGTCCGACGAAGTGACTTGATGTGACCCTCGCGCGTATGCGAGAAGTATCGCGAGAAGCCTCGACGGGTTGCACGGCGGGACTCGACGACGCCATTCGCGATCTGCTGCTCGCGCGCGGCGCGCTTGAAGTCCTCGACGTGCTGGTTTGCGACTGCTTGGGAGATGGTGGGGTGCATTGCTCGTCCCTCTCGATCGAATCCTGGTTTTCCACTGCGATCAGGATGAGCTAAGACCTGTTCGCCGACATCGGGCGAACGCAGCGCATCTAAGCGCGCCACCCCTTACCTAGCCGGTACGACCCCTTAGCTGAATTGACGGCGTCCGGAGCCCGGTCGCCAGCCCCAGCCGAGCCGCGGGATGCCGTCCTCGCCGGGTGTCCGAGAGGGGCCGACGTGCGCTCCCGGGACGAACGAGTGGTGGCTGATCACGCCGAGCTCGGTCAACCGGGACCGGAGCGGCTCGTTCTCAGCGCGCGGGTCACCCTCGGGGGAGGCGATCAGCACCCGGGCCGCACGAGCGCGAGCGGACTCGTCGTCGCTCCGGTCGGCCGCCGTGCGGAACACCGAGGGATCGGGCGGCACGTACCAGAGCTCCGAGTTCTCGTGCACGCCGAGGAGGGCCCGTGCGAGCGGATACTGCCGGGGGCGATAGAGCACGATCACGCGCGGATCCCCGGGGAAGCGCAGCCGGCGAGCTTGGAGTGCGCTCACCGCTTCACGCAGCGAGCCTGACCGGCCCCCGCGTGGCGGCTCGAGCGCGACCACCCGAGGGATCGAGAGCAGATCGCGCGCGTGCTCGGCGAACTCGAAGTCCTCGAGCCGCCGGGGGAGCAGCAGAACCGCGAGCGGCTCCGGGGCCTCCGTCACTCCGTGGACTCGGTAGCCGGCTCGGACGCGGGCGCCTCAGATGGCCCGTCATCGGACCCATTGGTCGACCCCGCGCTCAGCGGGCTCATGTCCGACCAGGTGGCGCCGGCGATCTCCGCGGCCGAGACGTTCTGCGGGTGGTGACAGGCCGCGAGATGCCCGTCCGCGAATCGCATCAGCGGCGGCTCGACGCTCCGGCACACGTCGGTCGCGTGCGGGCACCGCGGATGGAAGCGGCAGCCCGCGGGCGGATCGATCGCGCTCGGCGGCTCGCCCTCGAGCGGGGTGCGGGCGCGCCGGCGGTTCAGCTCCGGATCGGGAATCGGGATCGCCCCGAGCAGCGCGCTCGTGTACGGGTGGATCGGCTTCGAGTACAGATCCTCGGCGGGGGCCAGCTCCATGACCTTCCCGAGGTACATGACCGCGATCGAATCCGAGATGTGGCGCACGACGCTCAGGTCGTGGGCGACGAACAGGTACGTGAGCCCGAGGTCGTCCTGGAGGTCGTCGAGCAGGTTGACGATCTGCGCCTGGATCGAGACATCGAGGGCGGAGACCGGCTCGTCGAGCACGATCAGCCGCGGGTTCAGGGCCAGGGCACGGGCGATCCCGACACGCTGACGCTGGCCGCCCGAGAACTCGTGCGGAAAGCGGTTGATGTGCTCGGGAGACAGACCCACCCGCGCGAGCAGCTCGCGCACCCGCTTCGGGATCTCGCCCTTGGGCGTGCCGTGGAGAGCCATCGGCGTACCGATGATCTGGCCGACGCGCTTGCGCGGGTTCAGGGAGGCGTACGGGTCCTGGAAGACGATCTGCATGTCGCTGCGCAATGGGCGCATCTCGCGCGTGCTGGCGTGCGTGATGTCGCGCCCATCGAACGTGATCGAGCCGTCGGTCGGGTCCAGCAGCCGCACGAGGCAGCGCGCGAGCGTCGTCTTGCCACACCCCGACTCGCCCACCAGTCCGAGCGTCTGCCCGGTGCGCAGCCGCAGCGTGACGTCGTCGACCGCGTGCACGCGCGCGATCTCGTGGCGGAACACGATGCCGGACCGAACCGGGAAGTACAGCTTGAGGTGATCGACCGAGAGGAGCGCCCCGTTCGAGTCGCCGTTCGTCGTCGCCCCCGCATCCCCCGAGCTCACGCGGGCGCCTCCTGTGGCCGAGCCAGCCCGATCTGGCCGTCGCCGACCTCGCGGCGCACGCGCTTCTCCTCGGTCGACAGCCAGCACCGGTCCAGGTGACCCGGCGCTTCCCCGATGTGCCCTTCGAGCGGCGGGACGTCCGTGCACTTGGCGAACTCGTGCGGGCAGCGCGGGCGGAAGTGGCAACCCTTCGGCGGGTCGAGCAACGACGGCGGAGCGCCCGGAATCGACGGCAGTCGCCGCGGCCGCTCACGATCGAGGCGGGTGATCGACCCGAGCAGCCCCCACGTGTAGGGGTGCTGGGGGTCGTAGAAGATCTCGTCGACGGTCCCCTGCTCGACGATCCGGCCGGCGTACATGACGACGATCCGATCGGCGACGTCGGCGACCACTCCGAGGTCGTGGGTCACGATGATCACCGCGGTGTCGGTGGCATCACGGAGCTGCTTGATGCGCTCGAGGATCTGCGCCTGGATCGTCACGTCGAGCGCGGTCGTCGGCTCGTCGGCGATCAGGATGCTTGGGTTGCACGACAGCGCCATCGCGATCATCACGCGCTGGCGCATGCCCCCCGAGAGCTCGTGGGGATAGGAGTCCACGCGCTCGCGCGCGCGGGGGATACCGACCTCGTCGAGCAGCCCGATCGTCCGGTCGCGCGCCACCGCCTTGGAGACGTTCTCGTGCGCGCGGATCTGCTCGACGATCTGGTCGCCGA
>Ga0335073_10005998_pt1 | contig 17070 bp, 16 predicted proteins | sample Lox_Sample_22_FD_207093 | JGI IMG/M metagenome (GOLD analysis project Ga0335073, IMG submission 207093) | Soil microbial communities from Loxahatchee National Wildlife Refuge, Florida, United States - Lox_Sample_2.2 | ecosystem: Environmental > Terrestrial > Soil > Wetlands | place: USA...
AGACGGTGCAGCCTACTCTAGACCGGCCGGCGCGCAAGGTTCACGAGGTGCTCGCGGAGGCGTTCGCCGCCGAGGGCGTGTCCGTGATGTTCAACATCATGGGCTACGGCAACCGGCACTTCCTCGTCGGCGCGGCCCGTAACGGGATCCGCCTCGTCACTGCCCGGCACGAGGGCGCAGCGCTCGCGATGGCCGACGGCTACGCTCGCGCCAGCGGGGACGTCGGCGTCATCTCCGTCCACTACGGGCCTGGCGTCACCCAGCTCGCCACGTCGATGATGGTCGCCAACAAGGCCGGAACGCCTCTGGTCATCTTCGCTGCCGGAATCACTCGCAGCACCCGGCATACCGACGGGCCGCTCGACCTCGACGAGAGGAGCCTGCTGCAGGCGTCCGGCGCGATCGTGATCGAGCTGTATCAGGCCGAGAAAGCTGCCGAAACCGTGCACCTGGCGTTTCACCAGGCGCGCCTGCACGGCAAGCCGGTAGCGCTGCTGGCCCCCATCGACATCCAGGAGTCGACCGCCGAACTTGACGGGGCGGACCCGGGCCCGACCGCCAATCCCGGCATGCCGCTCGCGGTTCCGCCGCCTGACGCCGTGGCCGGAGCCGTCAGCCTGCTGCGCCAGGCGCAGCGGCCGCTCGTGCTGGCCGGGCGGGGCGCGGCGAGCCCGCGGGCGAAGGAGCTCGCGCTCGAGATCGCCGATCACCTCGGTGCGCTCGTCGCGACCACGTTCGGTGCGAAGGGCCTCTTTGACGGGCATCCTCGCTCGCTCGCAGCCGCCGGAGGATTCGCGCTGCACGCGGACCGGGAGCTTCTCGAGCGGGCGGACTGCGTCCTGGCGGTTGGGGCGAGCATGAATGCGCGCACCACCGACGGCGGGAAGCTGTTCGGCGGCGCGCGCATCCTGCAGATCGACGATCACCCGTCCGCCTTCGATGACGCCCAGCCCACCGGGCAGGTCCGGCTGCTTGGTGACGCCGCCGCTACCCTCGGCCAGCTCGCCGACGCGCTGCTGGCGAAGGACCAGCGGCCGACCTGGTCTGCCGACGTGCTCGCCCGCCTGGCCGGATCGGACTCCCGCCAGTCGGAGCTGGCGGACTACCCGAAGGTTCCCGAGCCCGGCACCGTGGACCCGCGGCGGTTCATGCTCGACATGGATGCGGTCCTGCCCGATGACGCGGTGATCGTGGTCGGCGGCGGCCACTGCATGACGTTCGCCGTTCAGTATCTGCGCAACCCGTCCGGCCGCTCGTTCGAGATGGTCTTCGACTTCATGACCACAGGCCAGGCGCTCGGGTCCGCGATCGGGGCGGCGCTCGCCTGCCCGGGCAGGCCGGTTGTCGCCGTCGAAGGCGACGCCAGCATCCTGATGCACATCCAGGAGCTGGAGACCGCGGCCCGGCTCGGGATCCCGCTGCTGGTTCTCGTCCTGAACGACGGGGCGCTCGGAGCCGAATACCACGGCTTGGTGGCCGACGGAATGGACGCCACCGCCGCCCTCGCCGCAACCCCGGCCCTGGCCCGCGTCGCCGAAGCGTTCGGCGGCGCCGGGATGGACGTCACAGGACCGGGCGCCGCCGAGAAGATCATGCGCTGGTACGACCCTGCGCGCGGGCCGCACCTCGTCGACGTGCGGATACCGCTGTCCATCGTCGCGCCCTAGGCCGGCCTGATTGACGCGGCCAGGTAACGCTATCGCCATATCCGAAGGGGGATTGACCCGAATGATTAACGCCCCAGGGCGCAAGAAGAACGCGCGGAGACCGGTTAGACGGATGTCCCGCGCCGCGATTGCCGGCGCGGCCGTCACTGCGGCAGCGATGATCGTGACCGCATGCGCCGGCTCGTCCGGAGGGTCCGGCGCCTCAGGCACGGCCGGGAGCCCGAAGAAGGGCGGCACGCTCACCGTCGAGCTGGCATCCTCGCCGGACGGCCTGGACCCGGGCATGATCGGCACGCACGCCGCCGAAGAGGTCACGAACCAGGTGTACGCAGAGTTGGTGTCGCAGTCCTCCACGGGCGCCTACGTTCCGTGGCTGGCGACCAGTTGGTCCAGCAACGCCGACGCGTCCGTCTGGACGCTCAACCTGCGGCATGGCGTCACGTTCCAGGACGGGACGCCGTTCAACGCGGCCGCGGTCTGCTTCAACTTCGAGCGTGCGGTCAGTCCCGCGGAGCAGTCGAAAGGCGCGGGCATCCTGCTCGCGCCGATGAAGTCCTGCACCGCGGTGTCGACGTACCAGGTGAAGGTTACGTTCTCGCAGGGCTATGAGCCGTTCCTGAACGCCTTGACGACGCCGCTGCTCGGAATGGTCTCGCCGGCCGCCGTGAAGAAGGAAGGCAAGAACTTCAACCTGAACCCGGTGGAGGGAGGGTCCGGCCCGTTCGAGTTCGTCAAGTGGATACAGAACGACGAAATTGAGCTGAAGGCCTGGCCTGGCTTCAAGACCCCGCCGGCCGGAGCGAGCCACACGGGCGCCGCGTACCTGTCGGACATCACGTTCAAGATCGTTCCTGAAACGTCTGTGCGGATCGGCGCCGTCGTCAGCAAGCAGGATGACGCGGCAGAGACGATCCTCCCGGCCGAATACGCCTCCCTGAAGAAGAACTCGGCGCTGCACGTCTACAACGTAGACGAGGCGGCCGCGACATATCAGCTCGCGTTCAACACGGCGAAGGCGCCGTGGAATGACCTGCAGATGCGCCAGGCGGTCCAGGCGGCCATCAACGTGCCTCAGTTGCTGCAGGCGATCTATTTCGGGGTCGAGAAGCAGGCATGGTCGGCGATCGCGCCGAACGTCCAGTACTACGACTCCAGCCTGCAGAACTCATGGAAGTATGACGCGGCGAAGGCCGGGAACCTGCTGGACAGCGCCGGCTGGAAGATGGGCTCGGGCGGCTACAGGGTAAAGGACGGCCAGACGCTCACCCTGCAAGATATCGACACCTCGCCCGACGCGAACAGCGACCAGCAGGTCGACGTCTTCCTCCAGCAGCAGCTGAAGTCGGTCGGCATCAAGGTCGACATCTCCGACATGACGCAAGCCCAGGAGGACAGCGCCATTCAGGCGGGCAACTATGACGTGGTCGGCACCAGCCTCGGGCTCAGCTCTCCCAACGTCATGGACTTCCTGTTCAACTCGGCGTTCATCCCCTCGGCGTCGTCGTTCGGGTTCAACTGGGCCCAGGTCAACAGCCCGCAGCTGAACTCGCTCCTGTCCCAGGGGCAGCAGACCACCGACGCGACGCAGCTGCGATCCATCTACGCTCAGGCGCAGCAGATGGTGGCGAGCAATGTGTGGACGATCCCGCTGTATGTCACCGCCTACACGTTCGTGGCGGCGTCCGACGTCCAGGGGATCACGTTCGAGTTCGCGGCCTACCCGGACTTCTACTCGACATGGCTGTCCTGACCCGGCCGCGGCCGCCGGGACGTTAGCCGACCATGGGCCTCTACGCGCTGCGGCGGGTGCTCATCGGGATACCGCTGGTCGTCGGTGTCTCGGTGATGGTGTTCGCGATCCTGCACCTGCTGCCAGGCAACCCGGTCGCGGCAGCCCTGGCGGGCTCGCCGGCCACACCCGCCGCGATCCGCAACCTCGAGGCCCAGTACGGGCTGAACCGGCCGCTGTGGACGCAGTACTGGGACTTCGCCGTCCATGCCTTGCACGGCGATCTCGGTCAGTCGTACACGACCGGCCAGAGCGTCAGCAGCCTCATCGGATCGCAGCTTGGGGCGACGGTGCAGCTGACCGTGGCGGCGCTGGTGCTGACGGCCGTCCTTGGCGTGGCCGGCGGGGTCGCCGCCGCGGTGCGCCAAGGCGGCCGCCTGGACCAGCTGCTGCGGTTCCTGAGCATCTGGGGAAGCTCGATGCCGCAGTTCTGGACCGGGATCATGCTGATCATCCTGTTCTCGTTCACGATCCACCTGTTCCCGGCGGCCGGAACCGGCGGCATCAACTACCTGGTCCTGCCGGCGGTGTCGCTGGCCTTGCTCAGCACCGGCATCGTCCTGCGGGTGGTGCGGAACGCCACGCTCGAGACGCTGGCCCAGCCGTATGTCACCGCGCTGGAGGCGAAGGGCCTGTCCCGGCGGGCCGTCATCGGCAGGCATGTGCTCAGGAACGCGCTGATCCCCGCCGTCACCGTGCTCGGCGTGCAGGTCGGCAGCATGCTGTCGGGTGCCGTGATCGTCGAGAACGTGTTCGGGCGGCAGGGGATCGGCAGCCTGCTGGTCACCGCGATCGAGCAGAAGAACTATCCCCTGGTGCAAGGCCTGATGATGTTCATCGCGGTCATCTACGTGGTGGTGAACGTGATCGTCGACATCAGCTACGGCTACCTCGACCCGAGAGTGCGCACGACCATGTCCGAAGGCAGGAGGTAGCCGCACCGTGTCGCAGACAGCGGAGCTGGCCGGCCGGCCGGCCCAAGATCGCCGCGAGCGGGCGCAGTCGGTCCGGCGCGGCCGTCGCCAGCGGAATATAGCGGTGTGGGTCAGCTGCGCCTTCCTGGTGCTGGTGGCGTTCGCGGCGGCCTTTCCTGGTGTCGTCGCGCCCGGCGACCCGCTGGCGCTGCACCCGACCGTGGTCCTGCAAGGGCCGGGCGCGGCACATCTGCTCGGGACCGACGAGTACGGCCGCAGCGTGTTCGCGCTGCTCGTTCACGGGGCCAGGGCCGCCCTCGTCGTCGGCCTGGTCTGCGCGGCCAGCGGCGGCATCGTCGGCAGCGCCATGGGCATGGTCGCGGGGTTTTTCGGCGGCGTCACCGACCAGTCGCTCATGCGGCTGAACGACATCCTGATGTGCTTCCCGGGGATACTGCTGGCGCTGCTCGTGGGCGCGGCCCTCGGCTCGAGCCTGCAAAACGAGATCATCGCCGTGAGCGTCGGCACCGTGCCGGTGTACGCCCGGGTCGCCCGCGGTGAGACCCTCAGGGTCCGCGGGATGCTGTACGTCGACAGCGCCATCGTCGCCGGGCTCCCGCGGCGGCAGATCATCTCGCGGCATGTGCTGCCGAACGTGCTCGCGCCGCTGGTCGTGGTCGCCACGCTGGCGGTCGGCGTGTCGATCGTCCTGGCGGCCTCGCTCAGCTTTCTCGGGCTCGGGCCGGTCGGCGGTGTCCCGGACTGGGGAAGCCTGCTGGCCGACGGCGAGACCAACATCAGCGTCGCCTGGTGGATCAGCACGTTCCCTGGCATCGCGATCACTCTGGTCGTCGTCGCGACGAACGTACTCGGCGACTGGCTCAGGGACCGGCTGGACGTGGCGGCCCGATGAGGAGGTCCGGACCGGGATCGGAGGCGGCGGTGACGCCTGACCCAGGCGCCCGCGGCGCATCCCCGCTGCTGGCCGTGCGCGCCTTGCGGGTGAGCCAGGAACGCCCGGGCGGCGGGCGGCGGGATCTAGTTCGCGAGGTGAGCTTCGAGGTCGGCCGCGGCGAGATCGTATGCGTGGTCGGCGAGTCCGGAAGCGGGAAGTCGCTGTCGGTCAAGGCGGTGATGGGCCTGCTCGGCGACGGCGGTCCGCTGCACGTCGCGGGCGACATCGAGTTTGACGGCCGTGACCTTCCCGAGCTCACCATCGAGCAGCGACGTGCCCTGCGCGGCCGGGACATCGCGATGGTGTTCCAGGAGCCGCTGGCGAACCTGGACCCGGTGATGCGGATCGGCGCACAGGTGGCGGAGTGCGTCCGGCGAGTCGAGCCGCAGCGGCCAAGGCAGGCGATGCCGCGCGTCCTCGAATTGCTCCGGCACGTGGGGCTGCCCGACGTGCAGCGGGTTGCCCGCTGCTACCCGCACGAGTTGTCCGGCGGCATGTGTCAGCGGGTCATGATCGCGATGGCTCTGGCGGCCAGGCCGAAGCTACTGATCGCCGACGAGCCGACCTCGGCTCTGGACGTGACCGTGCAGGCCCAGATCCTCGACCTGCTGACCCGGATGAGGGACGACGAAGGGATGAGCATCCTGCTGGTGACCCACGACCTGAGCGTCGCGGCGGCGATCGCGGACAGCGTCATCGTGATGTACGCGGGGCGGACGGCCGAGGTGACGCCAACGTCGGAGCTGTTCGGCCGGGCCCGGCATCCGTACACCGCAGCGCTGCTGCGGTCACTGCCGCAGCGCGGCCGGGCTGCGGGCAAGAGCGGCCGGCTCGTGGCCATCGGCGGGACCGTTCCCGAGCCGGGGCAGATGCCTCCCGGGTGCGCGTTCGCTCCGCGCTGTGACCAGGCAATCGACCGGTGCTCACAGCACGACCCGCCGCTGGAGTGGTCCGGCGGCTCGGCGGTCGCCTGCTGGGTGGCGACAGGTGGCGAACAGCCATGACGCACCTTGCCGGGCACCGCCCGCCCGACGTTCCGGCCGGCCCGCCCGGGGCTCCCGTGGTCGAGATACAAGACCTGGTGCGGCATTTCACCTCGCGGAGGCTGACCGGCCGCGGGATAGAGAAGTCTGTCGTCCGCGCCGTCGACGGCGTCTCGCTCAGCGTCGGCAAGGGCGAGACCTTCGGGATCGTCGGCGAGTCCGGCTGCGGAAAGACGACCCTGGCGCGGATCGTGCTCGGGCTGCTCTCGCCATCGGCGGGACGGGTGCTCGTCGACGGCGTGGACCTGGCGGCCGTGCGCGGCGCGAGCCTCCGCTCGCTTCGCCCCAGGGTCCAGGCGGTCTTTCAGGACCCTTACAGCTCCCTCGACCCGCGCATGCGGGTCGGCCGCGCCATCGGCGAGGTCGTGGCCTACCACCATCGCGCCTGGGACCGGGCCAGGATCCGGGCGCGCACGACCGAGCTGATCGAGATGGTCGGCCTAGACAGCAGCAAGGCCGACGCGTACCCGGGGCAGCTGTCCGGCGGCCAGCGCCAGCGCATCGGGATCGCGAAGGCGTTCGCCACCGACCCCGAGCTTGTCGTGGCCGACGAGCCGGTCTCCGCGCTGGACGTGTCCGTGCAGGCCCAGGTCATCAACCTGCTCATGGACCTGCAGGCAGAGAACGGGGTCAGCTACCTGGTCATCGGGCACGGCCTGGCGGCGATGGAGCACATCTGCGACCGGATCGGCGTCCTTTACCTCGGCAAGCTCGTCGAGGTCGGCCCTGCCTCGGTTGTGCTGTCGGCGCCGCGCCACCATTACACCGCCGCGCTGGTGGAGTCGGCCCCCGGTGACGGCCGGCGCGAGTTGTCCGTGCTGACCGGGGAACCGGCCTCCGCCAGGGCGGTGCCCTCCGGATGCCGGTTCCGGACCCGGTGCGCCGCCGCGCAGGCACGATGCGCGGACGACGAGCCCTCGCTTGCCGAACTGGGCCCTGGCCACTCGGCCGCCTGCTTCTACCCCAGATTGGCCCCGAACGGGTAAATGCGCTGACCCCCTATCGCCCAATAGCTTGAAAACGCTTACTGGCAATGCGACGTGAGGACTCATTCAGTGACCGACGGACTCCAGCTCATCGAACTTTTCCCGCAGCACGAGGACTGGTCGCTGCAGACGATGCGCCTGCTGGCGCAGGTCGCCGTGGGCGGCGCTGACCTGTTCGAATGTGCCAGAACCGCCGCCCGAATCGGGAATTCGACCGATGACGAGGTGTGGCAGCGGGAATGGAGCCGAACCGCTCAGGAGGTCGCTGAATGGGGAACGCGCGAGGCGGCCGCCGGGCACACCACGACCGCGGCCCGCGCGCTATTCAGGTCCTGCAGCTACTGGCGGCATTCGGAGTTTTTCCTCGACAGCCAGGATCCGCGCCGTGAGATCGCCTACCGGTCGGGGACCGTGAACTTCCAGAAGGCCGTCGAGCTGTCCGACGGCGTGATCGAGCGCATTCGCGTCCCCTTCGAAGGGCAGACGCTCGACGGCTACATCATGCGGCCGGACAACTCGGGCGCACGCCGGCCGACGGTCCTTTTCCTCGGCGGCGCCGACTCCTGGGCCGAGGAGCTGGTGTTCCTCGGCGGCAATCAGTTCCCGGCGCGGGGAATGAACCTGGTCGTCGTCGACACCCCCGGTCGCGGCAGCTCGCTGCGGTTCAAGAAGATCTACAGCAGGCCCGATTACGAGAAGCCGGTCGCCGCCGTTCTCGACTTCCTCGGCGCGCGCGCTGACGTGGACACCGACCGGATCGGACTGGCCGGTGTCAGCTTCGGCGGCTACTACGCCCCGCGGGCCGCCGCATTCGAGCCCAGGGTCAAGGCGGTGGCCGCCTGGTGCGGCACCTGGAGCATCCTCACCGACTTCTACGAGTTCTACCCGCCGCTGCGCAAGCAGTTGCAGTGGCTGACCGGCACGGGCAGCGACGAGGAAGCACGGCGGAAGCTGGCCGAGTTCACGCTGGACGGCGTCGCGGACAAGATCACCGTCCCGGTGTACGTGATGCACGGAACCCGCGACGTGATCATGGACATCGCTGGCGCCCGCCGCTTCGTCGACGCGCTCACCGTCGAGGACGTGACCTTCGACGTGTACGACGATGCCGGGTCGCTGCACTGCAGCTACGACCATCTTGCCGTCGCCGTCGCCCGGATGACCGACTGGTTCGCCGACCGGATCTGAGGCCGGCTGCCGGGGAACCGCTGCCAGCCAGGAGGGAGGGGCCTGATGTATGCGGTGCACAAGCTGCTGTGGGACATCCGCCGCGAGCCCGCTCTCGCGGACCGGTTCCGGTCCGATCCCGACGCCCTGCTCGACGACTACGGACTGACCGGACGGGAGCGTGACGCGATGCGCGGCCTCGACGTGAAAAGCCTGTACGACGCCGGCGCGAACCCGTACCTCCTGTACTTCTGCGCCCTGCAGCTCGGCATGCCGCGCCAGGACTATTACGCCAGGATCCGCGGGGAGCGGCCATGACCGCGACGGGGCCGGCGTCCGGGACGGTCCAGGGCCGCGTGGTCGGCGTGTTCGCGACCTCGCACTCGCCGGGCATGACCGGGTTTCCCGAGCGTGCCGACGCCGCGCAGCGCGACGCCGTGCACGACGCCTTCGCCGAGCTGCGGTGCCGGATCCAGGCACTCGAACCGGACGCGATCATCGCCGTCTCGGTCGAGCACTTCTCCAACTTCTCGCTGGCGAACCTGCCGGCGTTCGCGATCGCCACGGCCGGCTCGTACCTGGGGCCGGTTACCGCGGAGATGGCCGCGTTCCTGAACATCGGCCAGCGGCGCTACCCGGGACATGCTGACCTCGGTGAGCACGTCTACCGCTTCGCGCTCGAGTCCGAGTTCGATCCGGCCCTCGTCCAAGGCGACTTCGAGTTCGACGAGAACTTCTGCGTCCCGCTGGAGTTCCTCGACCCCCGGTCACGGATCCCGCTGGTCCCGGTCGTGGTCAACGGCGTCAACCGGCCCGCGCCCACGCCGCGCCGCTGCTACGAGTTCGGCCGGATGCTGCGGGCGGCCGTGGCTGCCCAGCATTCGGCGCCGCGGGTGGTCGTCCTGGCCACAGGAGGGCTATCGCACTGGGTCGGAATGCGGGAGTCCGGCCAGATCAACGAGTCCTTCGACCGGGACTTCCTGGGCCGTCTGTCATCGGGAGACGCTGCCCGGCTCACGGACTACCGGCAGGAGCAGATCGACGAGGCAGGAAACGGGGCGGACGAGATCCGCACGTGGCTCGTCGCGGCCGGGGCGGCCGGGACGGGCTTCGACATCCTCACCTACGAGCCCGTCCCGGCGTGGCTGACCGGCACCGCTGTGGCCGCGGCGCGGATGCCGTGACCCGCTCGCCCCGAAGCCATCACCACGGCCCAGCTCGAAGACACAGAAGGAGCTCTCGATGAGCAAGCTGCCGAAGGTCACCGGCGCCGACATGCGCGGGATCATGGCCTACCCGCCCACTCCCGCCCTGCCGGGCGCCGAGCGGGTGGACGCGACGGACACGGTCGACCTGGCCGAGAGCGAGCGGATGATCCGCACGCTGATCGCCGACGGAGTGGACGCCATCGCGCTCAACGGCACCCTGGGGGAGTGCGCGACCCTCACGCTCGATGAGTGGAAGGCGTTCGCGGCCTGCGTCGCGGAGACCGCGAAGTCGATCAACCCGGACTTCCCGCTCTTCATCGGCACGACGACGCTGAACACCCGCGACACCGTAGCCAGGATGCGCTACCTGGCGGACCTGGGCGTCACCGGGACGCTGCTCGGCCGGCCCATGTGGGGCAACATGGTCGCGCCGGTGATGGAGCGGTTCTACCGGGACGTGGCCGAAGCCGTCCCGGAGCTCGCGATCACGGTCTATGACAACACCGCCGCGTTCGGGGGCGTCATCCCGCGCTCGGTGTACCGGACGCTGGTGGAACTGCCCCAGGTGGTCGCCGTCAAGTACGCCGGCGGGGCCTCGGTCGGCTTCCGCTACCACAACGACATGGCGCACACCGCCGCGTCGTTCCCGTTGATGCCGATCGAGACGGACTGGTTCCCGGCCTGGGAGATGTACGGCGAGGAACTGGTCGGGATGTCGTGGTCGTCGACCACCGCCTGCGGGCCGGGGCCGGTGCTCGCGCTGCGGGACGCGCTGCGCGAGGGCCGCACCGAGGATGCCCGCTGGCTCACCGAGCGGCTGCGCTGGGCACACGAGCCGTTCCTCGTGGGGCAGGACTTCATGGAGTTCTCGAAGTACAACATCCCGCTGGAGAAGATCCGGGTGAACGAGGCCGGCTACATCCGCGTCGGCCGTTGCCGGCCGCCGTACACCGAGGACCTGGTGCCCGCCAAGCACGTGCAGGACACCAAGGACCACATCGCCCGGTACCAGCAGCTGAAGAAGGAGGTCGCGGAGCGCTTCGCCAGCGCTCCCGCGACCGCCGCCCGGTCATGACGGGCGAGAGCGCCAGCGGCGGCGTCACCCAGATGCTGGAACGGATGCGGGCCGGCCTCCACCAGGGGCGAGTGCCGGCCCGGATCTTTAACGACCAGGAGGTGTTCGACCTCGAGCAGGAAAAGCTGTTCGGCAAGGCGTGGTGCTTCCTGGCGCACGAGAGTGAGATCCCGAAGCCGGGTGACTATGTCACCCGCAACATCGCTGACAACAGCCTGATCGTGGTCCGCGACGAGCACGGCCGGATTCACGCGAACCTCAACATGTGCCGGCACCGCGGCAACCAGATGTGCAAGTCGGAAATCGGCAACGCGTCGCACTTCCGCTGCTCCTACCACGGCTGGGTATACAAGAACTCCGGTGAGCTCATCGGGGTGCCGTATTTCAAAGAGGCCTACGACGCGAAGCTGGACAGATCCCAGTGGAGCCTGGTCCGGGTGCGAACCGAGACCTACGCCGGGCTGATCTTCGGAACGCTCAGCAAGGACGCGCCCGACCTGGCCGAGTATCTGGGCGGCTTTCAGTTCTACCTCGACATCTACCTGAAGCAGGGCGCGGGCGGGAGCGAGGTGCACGGCGCCCCGGACCACTGGGTGGCGAACACGGACTGGAAGATCTGCACGGAGAACTTCTCCGGCGATGGGTACCACACTCCGGTGGCGCACCAGTTCGGTTTCCACCTCGGATACTTCCCGTCGTCCGGGGCCAGCCACAGCCAGGGCTGGGCGGTCACCATCCCCGGAAAGGGGCACGGGATCGGCCTGGGGCACACGCCGGGCATGCCGGCGTTCGCGGGCTACCCGCCCGAACTGGTGCAGAAGATGCGGGAGAGCCTCAGCCCGGAACAACTCGACGTGTTCTCCAGGACCCGCACCGCCGTCGGCTCGGTGTTCCCGAACCTGTCGTTCCTCATCCAGCCGTTCAGCCTGGTGCCGGGCGAAGCTGGCGTGCGTTTCTGCACCATGCGGCTCTGGCACCCGACCGGCCCCGGGCGGATGGAGATGTGGTCCTGGTGCCTGGTGCCGAAGGAGGCGTCCGACGAGTACAAGCAGGCCGCTTACAACGCGTACACGCTCACGTTCGGCCAGGCCGGCACCTTTGAGCAGGACGACTTCGAGAACTGGACCAAGGTCACCCGCCAGGCCGGATCGAGCATGGCGCGCGGGATCGACTTCCCGTACCTGATGGGCCTGGACCGGTCGCCGCTGACCGACTGGCCCGGTCCAGGGCACGCGGTCAGCCCGTACGTCACCGACACGAACTTCCGCAATCTGTGGAGCACGTGGCTCGACTACCTGACCCGCGAGGGATGACACGATGACCGCAGCGGACCCTGTCAGCAGACAAGACAATGTCAGCAGGGAAGACAAGGAATCGATCAGGGACTTTCTGTATCTCGAGTCGCTGGCTCTCGACGAGCGCCGGTTCCGGGACTGGCTGGCGCTGTTCGCGCAGGACGCGCGTTACGAGATGCCGGTCCGGGTGACCAGGGAGAAACTCGCCGACTGGGAGCTTTCACCGGTGTCGCGCATCTTCGACGACACGAAACAGACCCTCGAGGTGCGGGTCAGAAGGCTGGAGACCGACTTCGCCTGGTCGGAGCAGCCGCCGTCACGGACGCGTCATTTCGTGACCAACGTCCTGGTGGAAGCGACCGAGACGGACGGGGAACTGCGCGCCCTGTCGAACTGCCTCGTCTACCGCAGCCGGGGGTCCGAGACAGAGCCGAGCGTCTTCTCCGTCCAGCGGCGGGACCGGCTGCGGCGAGATGGCAGCAGCTGGCAGATCGTGCACCGCTGGGCCGCGCTCGACCAGGCCGTCGTGAACGCGCACAACATGTCTATCTTCATCTGACCGCGGCTACCAGACAGAGCGAGGATCGCGGCATGGCACAGGTTCCCGAACCACCCGGGCCCGACGGGCCGATCATCATCGCGAACGAGTTCGCCGACGTCGTGGTCAGCCGCGTGCTGACCCGCAACGGCATGCGCCTGGAGATCTGGTCACCCCGGCGCGGCACGCGCGTGCACCTCGATGCCGTGGCGCTTGACTGCATCTCCTACCAGCCGCCGGAGACCTTCACAGCCATGCTCGAACGGACGCCCGGGGGATGAGCGGCTCGCTGCGCGGCATGTCGATCCTCGTCACCGGCGGCGGATCCGGTATCGGCCGTGCCGTCACCGGCGGGTACCTGGCCGAGGGGGCCCACGTGACCGTTCTCGAACGCGACCCAGCCGCGGCCGATGATCTGGTGGACGCCTGGCCGGACGCGGTCTGCGTGATCATCGGCGACGCCACCGATCCCGACGCCATCGACGAGGCCGTCACCATTGCCAGTGCCGAGGACCGGGGGCTCGATCAGCTCACGTGCTGCGTCGGGATTTTTGATTTCTACGCACCGGTACCCGACCTCGAGCCGCGGCGGCTGGCGGCCGCCGCTGGCGAGATATGGGAGACGAATGTCCTGAGTGCCCTGCTAGCGGTGAATCGCGCCTATCCGCTGCTTCGGGCGGCCGGCGGCTCGGTGACGCTCACCCTGTCGGAGTCCGCCTTCGGCGGCCGTGGCGGCGGAGTGCTGTACGGAAGCTCGAAGTGGGCGCTGCGAGGCGTGGTCGCCCATCTTTCTGTCGACCTGGCGCCCGAGGTACGGGTCAACGGCGTCGCGCCGGGAGGGACCTCCGGTACCCGGCTGCGCGGGCTTGGCGCGCTCGGTCAGGAGCAGACGGCCGACACGGTTCCCGGTCGCGCGGAGCGGATCAAGGCCGGCACGCTTCTGCAACGCGTACCCGAGCCTGCCGACCACGCCGGCGCGTACGTGTTCCTCGCTGACCCGGTCGCGTCGGGTGTGTGCACCGGCGTCGTCATCAACACCGACGGCGGCCGGGCATAGCTCCCGGAGTCAGCCGGTGTCGCCGTGATCGCGGCTCGCGGTCCAGATTCGTTGCATGAGCTCGGCCCGGTTGCGCACGTCGGTCTTGGAGAAGACCCGCTTGAGATGCTGCTTGACGGTGTTCTCGCTGATGAATGCGCGTTGCGCGATCTGCTTGTTGGTCAGGCCCTGGCTGACGAGTTCGGCGATCTCCTGCTCGCGCCGGGACAGCACGTCCCATGCGGGGAGGTTGATGGCCGACCCGTCGGCATTGGGGAAGACCAAGGTCATCGCCGCGTCGTCGCGGTCGGGCAGCCGGATCGACTTCACGATGATCTGCTTGTTGGCGTGCCGGTCGAACGCGGCCCGGGTGCAGACACGCTTTCCCAGCGCCCGGAACTCGCCCATGGCCTCGACGATGCGCTCGTCGATGAGCCCGGGTGACCCAGCGGCGACCGGGAAACTTTTTCGCGCGGTCCGATTGCGGAAGATAACCTGCCCGTCCAGATCGGTCACCACCAGCGCCTGCGGCATGCGATCGAGGACGTCTTCCAGCACCGTGGTCCGCTGGTCGGTGGCCTCGTAGCGGAGCGCGCGCTCGGTCGCCAGCCCGAGCTGCTCACCGGCCATGCGCGCGGACACCAGGTCCGCCTCGCTGAAGGCGGGCTGGCCGACGGCACGGGCGAAATTTATCGTGCTGTGCAGGACGCCGGAGACCAGGACCGGTGCCTCGAGCGAGTGGTAGTACCCGCCCACTCGCAGCGCCGTGCACGCCCCGGAGCGTTCCCACTGGGTCTTCGGGGCAACTCGCGTGGAGTCGATGGCCGACCGCTGCCGCAACACGAACTCCAGAACCGGGTCATCCCGCCGGCCATATGACTCGTAGTCGTCGAGAAAGTCGATCTCAACCTGGGCCTTGACGCGCAGCATCTGGCCCGACTCCGGCTCGATCGTGTAAAGGCCGAACCCTCCGGCAGGTATCACCTCGCCGGCGGCCGCGATAAACGCCTGCTCGACGTCTTCGATCGTGAGGGCGGTCTGCATGGCCGCCGCGAAGCGGTGCCGGCCCTCCTGCGTAGCTGGCTGGATTGGGTCCAAGTAACCAGCTCCTCGGAGTTCGGCCAACGCCCGGTAGATCACGGTACATGCTTGATGAAAACTAACTTCCTGTCCTGGGTCGAAAGTACCCGATCGGGTGACAGCGCGCCGCGCTGACCAGGAAAAGCTCGCGCCAGGCCGGTCGTGCCACATCCCGAGACGGCCCGCCAACCTGCTGAATTGACCCGTCGGGGGGATACGCGGCCGGCACCGGACTGCGTAGCGTTCAGACCCTAGCGACCGCTTCACCCGGGGAGCCTCACCGTGACCTCTGCCAATACCGCCATTCGCAAGATCTGGACGCAGATCGAAGAGACCCGGCTGGTGGCAGCCGTCAGCGACGACGGCGGTCCGCTGCGCAAGGTCGCGGTGTGCGCCGTGATGGCCAACCCGTACGCGGGCGCCGGTTACGTCCAGGACCTGTCGGAGATCATCGACGCGTCGCTGGAGGTTGGCACGTACCTGGGCACCGAGGCGGCATCGCTGCTCGATGCTCCGGTGGTCAGCTACGGCAAAGGCGCCATCGCCGGCCTCGACGGCGAGCAGGAGCACGCGAACGCCGCTCTCACGTCGGTCTTCGGCGATGCCTTCCGTGCGGCGGTCGGCGGCGGCGCAGCCTGGATCACCTCGGCGACGAAAGTCGGCGGCGTCGGCTGCAGCATCGACGTGCCTCTGGCGTACAAGGACGACATCTGGGTGCGCAGCAACTACGACGCCATGGAGGTCAGGATTCCTGACGCGCCCATGCCGGGGGACCTGGTCGTCATCGCCGCCGTCACGAACAGGGGCAGGATCAATGCCCGCCTCGGCGGCCGCACCATCGAGCAGGCGATCGCCGGGGCCGGCACGTGAGCAGACGGCTGGCGGTTGTCGGCGCCGGAACGGTCCTGTCCGGAGACATGGACGATCCGGTGATCAGCGACACCGACACGGTCATCACCGAAGACGGGACGATCACCGCGGTCGGTCCCGCCGACGACCTGCGGGAGCAGATCGCGCGATGTGAGATCGTCGTCGATGCGCGCGGCTCCACGGTCGCTCCCGGCCTGATCGACTCGCATTGCCATGTCGTGCTCGGGGACTACACCCCGCGGCAGAAGACCGTTGATTTTCTCGCCAGTTACGTTCACGGCGGGATAACGAGCGTCGTGTCGCCCGGCGAGATCCACGCGCCCGGGCGGCCGCACGACGCCACGGGCGTCAAGGCCCTCGCGATCGCCGCCCGCGCCTGCTTCGGCAACTTCCGGCCGGGCGGGATGCGGGTGCACGCCGGCGCCGTGGTGCTGGAGCCGACGCTGGGGGAGGCCGATTTCGCTGACCTCGCCCGGGCCGGGGTACACCTCGCAAAGTTCGGTTTCGGGCTTTATGACGATCCGTCCGACGGGGTCGAGCAGGTCCGGGCGGCACAGCGGCACAAGATCACGGTCATGTGCCATTCCGGGGGCGCCAGCATTCCGGGCAGCAAGCCGATCACGCCCGATCACCTGCTGGAACTCGCTCCGGACGTATGCGGCCACATCAACGGCGGGCCCACATCGCTTGCGGAGGACGGGGTCGATACGATCATCGACTCCACGAGCATGGGCCTGCAGCTCGTGCAGGCAGGCAATCTGCGCTCCGCGGTGCGGATCTTCCGCAAGGCGATGGAATCCGGACAGGCCGGCCGGATCGTCATCGGCTCGGACACACCCACGGGAACCGGCGTCATGCCGCTGGGCGTCATCAAGACCGTTGCCGAGCTGTCCTCGCTCGCCGGGGCCGACCCGGCGCTCGTGTGGGCGGCGGCGAGCGGGAACAGTGCCCGCTTGTGGGGCCTGCCGGGCGGCTTCCTGCGGGCCGGGGCCGCGGCGGACATCGTCGTCATGGACGCTCCGTGGGGATCCACGGCGGCGGACGCGCTCGGCGCCCTGTCCATCGGCGACATTCCCGGAATCAGCGCCGTGGTGACCGACGGTGTGGTGCGGGCGAAGCTGAGCCGCAACACTCCGCGGGCTGGCCGTCTGGCGCAGGTGCGTCCGGATCTCCCGCATCTGGACGCCCCGCACTGACCGCGCAAGCCCGCTATCGGCGAGGGCGGCATTTCAGCGGTGACCACGACAAGCCAAAAGGGGCGCAGCATGGGCCTGAAAGTGACAGTCGATCTGCAGGCATGTCAGGGTTACGCCTGCTGCATGATGACGGCGCCGACCGTATTCGACCTCGATGAGTCGGTGGGCAAGGCCGTCGTGCTGCTGCCGGAGCCGGGGGAGGATCTCCGCGAGCTGGTCGAGAAGTCTGTCCGCGGCTGCCCGTCGAAGGC
>Ga0335073_10005999_pt1 | contig 17068 bp, 15 predicted proteins | sample Lox_Sample_22_FD_207093 | JGI IMG/M metagenome (GOLD analysis project Ga0335073, IMG submission 207093) | Soil microbial communities from Loxahatchee National Wildlife Refuge, Florida, United States - Lox_Sample_2.2 | ecosystem: Environmental > Terrestrial > Soil > Wetlands | place: USA...
GCTGCAGCTGCAGGGAGTCCACGTTCACGACATAACTGATGAAGTCGCCGGGCGCGTCGGTCATCGTCGTGACCACGCCGCCGCAGGAGCCCGAACAGGCGGACGTTGCCGAAGTACCCGAGGTGCTGCCGGACGTGCCGACCCCGCTCATTCCGGAGCCACCGCCGCCGCAGGCGGCCAGCAGCAGGAGCAGGCCGCTTCCGGCGAGCGGGAGCAGCAGGCGCGGACTGGTCAAATCTTGAGCATGCATGGTATGTCCCCTCAGTCTGGATCCATCAACTGCCACGGACCATGTCCGCAGAGCAACGCCGCGGACGTGACCGCGTTGACGGCGGGCACGCTACCTCAATGTTTGAACGTCGGAAACCGTCTCCGGACGACGACATGGCCTGAAAACAGTTTGAAAGCCCCGCCGCAATCCGCGCTCGCGCAAAGTGGCGCGGGACGACGAATGCGACGTGGATGTTGGGCGCGCGGGCCGGCAGTTCAGGCGCGGGATCCCAGCGCGCATGTCGCCTGCCGACGACATCGGCTGAAGCGGCGAGACCGCTGCGCCACGGCCCGCCAGGAGGCGCGCCCCGCGGGCCCGCGCGGGCGCCGCAGGCCCGGCAAGCGAAGACTAGTACGCGAAGAAGGGATAGTCGGTGCCGTCGGCGCCCGAGCCCTCGATGCTGGTGAAGATGGTGCGGCCGAAGAAGAACGGCACGCCCCAGCCGAAGGCGTTGTTGTCCGTGGTCGAGGCCACGGGGTCCGTGCCGGCCAGGTTGTCGAATGCGGCGTAGTCGGGCTGGCTGCTGAACAGCGTGGTGGCGTTGGCGATGCTGAAGTCCACCGAGGTGGAGGCGCCGTTCGTGCCGGTGTTGGTCGCGGATTCGGACAGCGTCGAGGACGGGCAGAGGAAGCCCTGGCCCGCGCTGCCGCTGACGCACTGGGCGATGGTGCTGTTGTTGATGTACAGCGCATTCGAGCCGCTGTCGATGTAGCTGTCGGAGTAGGTGGTGCCCTCGAAGTCGGTGGTGAAGTATCCGTAGTCGGGATCGAGGGTCATCACGGTGGCGCTGCCGAGCGCGTTGTTGCTCTCGGTGCCGATGCCGAAGGTGAGCGTCCCCGCCACCAGCGCCTGGCCCGCGGCCGGAATCGAGGGCAGCTGGATGACGACGCCGTTGTTGTCCGTGGTGAACTCGCTCACGGGGTTCGGCACCTGCCCGTCGAGGGCCACCTGGACCGCCGTGCAATTCGCCCCCGAGGGGCAGGTGAAGTACGGCCAGGGACTGGTCGGCGTGGTCGTGCAGGCCGTACCGCAGTCCTGCGGGAAGGATCCGACGCCCAGGATGCCGTTGGCGCCGAAGGTGGCGACAGTGTTCTCCGCATTGGAGGCGGAATAGCCGGTGGTGCAGGCCTCGGGCGGCGAGGCAGTGCCCGCGCCGATGATCTGCACCGGGATGCCGGCGGCGGTCTCGCCGCTGTTGGTGGTGGTGCCGCCCACGTGCAGGTCTGCGGTAACGACCGTACCCCAGCTGTAGCCGTCGACGAACTGGATGCATTCGTACAGCGGGTCAGCGCCCACGGTGACCTGCGGCAGGGCGGCAGCCAGTGTTGAGCTCAGCACCGAGGAGATGATGCGCAACCCCTCCGAACCGGTGTCCACCTGGATGTGATCGATGAGCTGGCAGTTGCTGGTGCTGCCCGGAGCGCAGACCATGACCGAGGTGTAGATGGTGTTGACGGCGGCGATGTCCGCGGCGGTCAGACCCGACGGCCCCTGGTCCAGCACCACGGTCTGCACATTCGCTGCCGTGGCCGTGGACATGGCCTGGTCATAGGAGGAAGGCCCGGAGCCACTCGAGCTGGAACCGCCGGAACTGGAGCCGGAGGAGCCGATATCGGAACCGCCGGAGCCGCCACAGCCGGCCAGCGCCAATACCGCCACGGCGAGGAGAAAGTTGCGCATGAAGCCTCGTTTCGCCGGGTGAGCCGGCGATGCCGCATCCTAACGGATGTCGGAGACGGAGAAACCGGCGGGCAGGAGCGAGGGCACCCAGGCGCGGCCGGAGAAGGCGCGCATGTGACCCGAGGAGCTCACCACGAGGTCCGGATCGTTGACCGCCACCAGGCGATGGCGGATCGCAGGCCGCGCCGCCGCCTGCGCGTAGCGCGTGAAATATCCGCCCAGCACCTGCGACAGGTCCGGCATCAGCGGGCCGCGCCAGGTCACGGCGAATACCCTGCCCGCGGCCAGGTACTCGTGCAGCACCGTTCCCGAGGGCTGGGTGATCACCTGCAGCTGATAGTTGGCAGCCGTGCTCGAACGCATCTCGCCCTTCAGGTGAACGCGGTCGGCCTCCACGGAAGCCGCATCACCGCCCAGGGCCGCCCGCGCGGGAAGCGGGAAGCCCTGGGACAGCGAAACCGCCAGCAGTGCGAATGCGCACAGCCGCAGATGCATGGCGCTCAGCCCGCGGTGCCCGCGGCCGCGCCCGCATGCTTTTGCAGCCAGGCTGCACGGCGGGCCTGTGCCTGGGCCTTGACGGCAGCCAGCGCCGCCGGCAGAGCCGCCTGCTGCTGCGGGGTCAGCACGCCGTAGATCTGCGAAGCGAGACTCGTCTCCTTCTGCAGCCGGGCCTGGGCCGACGCCTGCGCGCTCTGGATGGCCGCCGCGTAGTCCGGGCTGGCCGGGTTGCCGGCCACAGTCACGTCAAACTGACCGGCAGCGGGCGGGCCCGAGGGCCGGGCGCTCTTCAGGATGGACTTGATGGTGTCCTTCTGCTGCGCCGTGAGGGCCAGCTGGGGATTGGTCTTCCCCTCCTCGCGTACGCCGCGCAGCAGCGAGCCGACGAAGCGGCCGCCCGGACCGCCGCGGAAGCCCCCGCGGAAATGCCCGCGGAAGTGATGCCCTGGCGCACCCGGGGCCGGGGCACTGCTGGTGCTCTGGGCGTCAGCCGCCCCCATCGCGCCCACGCCCAGCGCCGCCACGGCGGCCGCCAGCAGGATGCGCATACCGTTCGACTTCATACCAACCTCCGTTGGTTAGGTTGACCGTTGATGACCGATTGCCCCGTCCCCGGTGCCCCTGGGCTCCCGGGCGCGGGTGGAAATGGAGCATACGTGCGGGAGAGCGCGCCAGGCAGGAATCGGTTGACCGCAATCGTCAGCAATCCATGGACCCGGCCGCTACGGAAAGGTTCTGTAAACATTGCTCGCAACCTGCTGAAAGTCCGCCTGGAAGTTCCTGCGCAGGATCAGACCATAATCCGGCGCAGCATCAGCCCGTAAAGGGGTTGCGCAGCACGATGGTGTGCTCGCGGTCCGGGCTGGTGGAGACCATGTCGATGGGCACGCCGGCCAGTTGCTGGATGCGCTGCAGGTAGCGCCGCGCATTCTCCGGCAGGGCGCCGAACTCCCGCACCCCGACGGTGGAGGAGCGCCACCCCGGCAGTTCCTCGTACACCGGCTCCACCTCGGAGTAGGCGTCCACGAACAGCGGCGACTCGCTCAGGGTCTCGCGCCCCATGCGGTAGCCCACGCAGATGCGGATGGTCTCGAACTGGTCGAGCACGTCGAGCTTGGTGACCGCAAGCCCGGTGAGGCTGGACTGGGCGACGCAGCGGCGCAGCACCACCGCATCGAACCAGCCGCACCGGCGGCGCCGGCCGGTCACCGAACCGAACTCATGCCCGACGCGCGCCAGCTGCTCCCCATCGCTGTCGAACAGCTCCGTGGGGAAGGGACCGGCACCCACGCGCGTGGTGTACGCCTTGACGATGCCCAGCACCTCGTCGAAGGCGCGCGGGCCCACCCCCGTGCCCGTGGCGGCGTAGCCGGCGGTGGTGTTCGAGGAGGTGACGTAGGGGTAGGTGCCCAGGTCCACGTCGAGCATGGCAGCCTGTGCGCCCTCGAACAGCACGTTCGCCCCTTCGGTGCGCAGCACCTGCAGCGCCTGGGAGACATCGGCGACGCTCGCCTTGATCCTCTCCCCCAGCCCCAGCTGCTCATCCAGCGTCCTCTGGAAGTCCACGGGTGCCTGCCGGAAGTAGTGCTGCAGCACGAAGTTGTGGAAGTCGAGGATCTCGCCGAGCTTGGCGGCGAAACGGTCGCGCTGGAACAGGTCAGCCACGCGCACCGCGCGCCGGGCGACCTTGTCCTCGTAGGCCGGTCCGATGCCGCGGCCGGTGGTGCCGATGGCGTTCGGTCCGCGGGCCTGTTCGCGGGCACGGTCCAGGGCCACGTGCGAGGGCAGGATCAGCGGGCAGGAGGGACTGATGCGCAGCCGCTCGAACACCGGCACGCCCTCGGCGATGAGCTTGTCGGCCTCCGCGGTCAACGCCTCCAGCGACAGCACCACGCCGTTGCCGATGTAGCAGCGCGCCTGCCCGCGCAGGATCCCCGAAGGGATGAGCGACAGCACGGTCTTGTGACCGCCGATGACCAGGGTGTGGCCGGCGTTGTGCCCGCCCTGAAAGCGGGCCACGGCCGCGGCGCGCTCGGCCAGCAGGTCGACGATCTTGCCCTTGCCCTCATCCCCCCACTGGGTGCCGATGACGATGACGAATTTGCCCATGTCGTGCGATGGATCCGGTCGGAGTGAATGCCGGCGTGCAGGCCGTGCCCGGGTGAGGGGATGCGAGGCTCACGCGCCGCCGGCGGGCGGCAGCTGGACGTCCTCGACACCGGCGGTGCGCGCGAGCAGCGCGAGGTCCGCATCCGGCAGCTCCACGGCCATCTCGATGGAACCGTCGTCCTGCACGGTCTCGCTGCGCACGACGCCGCGCTGGTACAGGCGCGAGCGCAGCGCACCCGCCGACGGCGCCAGGCGCACGCTGGCCGGTCGCACGGCACGCGCCAGGCGCTCGGCCAGCGCATCGTGCAGCAGAGCGATGCCGGCGGCGCGTGCGGCGCTCAGCCACACCGCGGCGGGCTGGCCGTGCGCATCGCGCTCGAGCGCCGCCGCCGTGCCCAGCCGGTCGATCTTGTTGTACACCAGGATCTGCGGAATTGCCTCCGCGCCGATCTCCCGCAGCACGCCGTTCACCTGGCCGATGCGCTCCTCGCGCCGCGGATCGCTGGCGTCCACCACGTGCAGCAGCAGCGTGGCCTCGCGCGCCTCGGTGAGCGTGGAACGGAAGGCCGCCACCAGCTCGTGGGGCAGCTCGCGGATGAAGCCCACCGTGTCGGCCACCACGGCCGCCGTGCCGCCGGGCAGGCGGATGCGCCGCACGGTGGGATCGAGCGTCGCGAACAGCTGGTCGGCGACATAGGCATCGGCGCCGGTCAAGGTGCGGAACAGCGTGGACTTGCCGGCATTGGTGTAGCCCACCAGCGCGATGCAGGGCACTGGAACCTGCGCACGCGTGCGCCGACCGGTCTCACGCTGCTGCTGGATGCGTGCCAGGCGCTTGCCGAGCACGCGCACGCGCTGGCCCAGCAGGCGGCGGTCCGTCTCCAGCTGCGTCTCGCCCGGTCCGCGCATGCCGATGCCGCCCTTCTGGCGCTCGAGGTGGGTCCAGCCGCGCACCAGGCGGCTGGAGAGGTGCTTGAGCTGTGCCAGCTCCACTTCGAGCTTGCCCTCGAGGCTGCGGGCACGCTGCGCGAAGATGTCCAGGATGAGCCCGTTGCGGTCCAGGACCCGCCGCCCGGTATGCTGCTCGAGGTTGCGCTCCTGGCTGGGGGAGAGGGCATGATCGATGAGGACGAGTTCGGCCTCGCCGGACTCGGCGGCGAGGCGCAGTTCCTCGGCCTTGCCGCTGCCGAGGAAGAAGCGCGGATCGGGCCGGTCGCGCCGGCCCGTCACGGTGGCCACGGGCACGGCTCCGGCAGAGACGGCGAGTTGCGTGAACTCCTCGAGGTCTTCCGGATCCACGGGCACGCCCAACCCCAGGCGCACCAGCACTGCGCGCTCACCCGTCTGCGGGCGTTCGATCACGGTCGGTCAGGTCCCGCCATCGGGGCTATTATGGCAACGATCCCGCACCCTCACTCCGTGGCCGGCTCCGCCGCCGGTGCGGTGACCCCGCCCTCCTCCGTCAACCGGACATTGCGGGCCGGAACGACGGTGGAAATGGCGTGCTTGTACACCATCTGGCTGACGCTGTTCTTCAGCAGCACGACGAACTGGTCGAACGAGTCGATCTGTCCCTGGAGCTTGATGCCATTCACCAGGTAGATGGAAACGGGGACGCGCTCCTTGCGCAAGGCGTTCAGAAATGGGTCCTGCAGCGATTGGCCTTTGGCCATCGGGGTTCTCCTTATTCTCGCGCTTGTACTTGTTGGTGCGGATGCCTAAAAGTGCCGGATATCCGCAAGCAAACTCCGTGCCTCGGTGCCCGAGGCGAATGACGCATACTACCACGCGGGAGTCTCGCGGCCATTAAAACGCGGCAATCCCGTCCGCAAATGGCGACAGAAATCTGCATATGCATCAATGGCCTGGACATCCACCCATTTGATTTCGCTGTCGCTTCGCAACCACGTCAGCTGCCGCTTGGCCAACTGTCGCGTTGCCGCAATGCCACGTGCAACGGCCTCCTCCAGCGCAGTCTCCCCCGCCAGATGAGCCCACAGCTGGCGGTAGCCCACCGCACGGATGCAGGCGTGCGCCGCGGTCAGATCACCGCGCTCGAGCAGGCGCCGGACCTCGCCGAGAAAGCCCTGCTCCATCATGGCGTGGAAGCGCGCGGCGATACGCGCGTGCAGCACCTGCCGCGGCTCGGGCATCAGCGCATAGCGCAGCACCGGTCCTGACAGTGCGGGACGTGTCGCGCGCTGCAGCCGCGACAGCGGCTCCCCGGTGGCCTCGCACACCTCCAGGGCACGCTGGATGCGCTGCGCGTCGTTGGGGTGGATGCGGGCCGCGGCCTGGGCATCGAGCCGCGCGAGCTGTGCGTGCAATGCCGGCCAGCCCTCCCGCGCCGCCCGCGCATCGATGCTCCGCCGCAGCTCCCGTGAACCCTGCGGCAGCTCGGCGATCCCGTGCAGCAGCGCGCGCAGATAGAGCATGGTGCCTCCCACCAGCAGCGGGATGCGCCCGCGCGCGCGGATGGCGTCGAGCAGCGGCAGCGCATCGGCCACGAACTGCCCGGCGGAATAGGACTGCGTGGGCTCGAGGATGTCGATGAGGTGATGGGGGATGCGCGCGCGTACCTCCCGGGATGGCTTGGCGGTGCCGATGTCCATGCCGCGATACACCAGCGCGGAATCGACGCTCACGATCTCCACCGGCAGTTCCCCCGCGAGGCGCTCGGCCCAGGCGCTCTTGCCGGAGCCGGTGGGCCCGGTGAGGACGACCACCGGGATCTGCGCAGGCCCCACCACGCTCGCCATGACCATCGCGGCCCTGAGAAGGGCGCTACCTCCCGCGCAGGAACAGGTGGTCGAGCTCGCCCCAGGAGAGCCGCACCCAGCTGGGCCGGCCATGGTTGCACTGATTGGCGCGGTCGGTGCGCTCCATCTGGCGCAGCAGCGCGTCCATCTCCGGCAGCGTGAGCTCGCGGTGGGCATGCACCGAGGTGCGGCAGGCGAGCGTTGCGAGGAAGCGGTCGGTCGCGTCCTGCAGATGCGGCGTGCCCGACTCCTCCGCGAGGGTATGCGCCAGGTCATGCACCACGGCGGCGGCCGCGGCTCCCGAGAGCAGCGCCGGCACACGCCGCAGCGCGAGACTCGCCGGCCCCAGCGCGTCCAGCTCGAAGCCGGCACGCTCCCAGTCGGCGCGCTGCTCGAGCACGAGGGCCAGTTCGTGCGGCCGCAGCGAAACGACGATGGGATCGATGAGCTGCTGCGAAGGCACGCCGGCGCGCGCGTACTGCGCCTTCAGCCGTTCGTACAGCACCCGCTCGTGCGCGGCGTGCATGTCGATGAGCACCAGCCCGTCGGCGGTCTGCGAGAGGATGTAGATGCCGCGGATCTGCGCCACGGGCGTGCCCAGGACCCCCTCGGCAATCCCCTCGGCCGTCTCGGCCGTCTCGGCTGTCTCGGCTATGCCTGCCGGGGCCGCAGCGGACGGCGAGGCCTGCACCGGCGGGTGCGCCACGGCGAGGGCCAGCTGCCAGGGATCGCGTCCCGTGCCCGCCGCATGCGCGCCCCCGCTCGCTGCATGCGCGCCCCCGCCTACTACCTGCGCGGCGCTGTCCCCGGCGCCGGTCGCGTGCTCCACACCGGGACCGGTGCGCGCGCGCGGCTCCGCCCCTCCCGGGCGGGTCTCGGCCAGCGCCGCGGCCACGGCCCGGAAAACGAAGTCATGCACCTGCCGGGCATCGCGGAACCGGACCTCGAGCTTCGAGGGATGGGCGTTCACGTCCACTGTCTGCGGGTCCAGCGTGAGATACAGCACGTAGGCCGGATGCCGGCCGTGGAACAGCACGTCGCGGTAGCCCAGCCTGACCGCGTTCATCAGCAGCCGGTCGCGGACGCTGCGGCCGTTGACGAACAGGAACTGCTGGTCGGGCTGCGCCCGCGAGGCCGTGGGCAGGCCCAGCCATCCGCCTGTCCATACCCGGCCCGCCTGGTGCTCGAAGGGCAGCGCCTGCTCCAGGAACCCGGGACCCACGACGGCGCGCACCCGCGCCGCACCCTGCTCCTCGGCAGCCGCCGGCACGGGCGCATCCAGCAGCACCCGCTCGCCGCTTCGCAACCGGAAGGCCGCATCCGGCCGCGACAGCGCCAGGCGCTCCACCAGGCGCGCGATGTGTCCAAGCTCGGTGGCCTCGGTGCGCACGAACTTGCGCCGCGCGGGCACGTTGAAGAACAGGTCGCGGACCTCCACCGTGGTGCCCGGCGGCTGCGCCGCGGGCCTCACCGCTGCGCGCTCCCCGCCCTCGGCGCCCAGCTCCCAGGCATGCGGCGCCTGGGCCGTGCGTGACAACACCCGCAGCCGCGACACCGAGGCGATGGAGGGCAGCGCCTCGCCCCGGAAGCCGAGACTGAGCACGGACTCCAGGTCCTCGAGCGAGGCGATCTTGCTGGTGGCATGGCGCGAGAGGGCAAGCGGCAGTTCCGCCGCCTCGATGCCGCGGCCATCGTCGCGCACGCGGATGAGGCCGATGCCGCCGCGCTCCACTTCGACCTCGATGCGGCTCGCGCCGGCGTCCAGACTGTTCTCGACCAGCTCCTTGACCACCGAGGCGGGGCGCTCGATCACCTCGCCGGCGGCAATCTGGTCGATCAGTTCATCGGGGAGTACGTGGATGGGCATCCCGCGCAGTATGCCGCATCCGGCCCGCGGCCCGGTCAGGGCACCGCATCGGCAGGCGGGGCACCGGTGCCGGCCAGCACCTGCGCCCGCCCGGTGCGCCGACGGGCCTCGGCGCGGTGCTCGGCCCCGTGCTCCCCGGCGGCGCGCTCCTGCGCGAAGCGCGTGCCGGCGGGCGGGTTGTGCGCGAAGTAGGCGCGCAGGCCCGAGAAGATGGCCTCGGCCAGCTGCTGCTGGTGGGACACGGTATCGAGGCGGCGTTCCTCGGCCGGGTTCGATATGTAGGCGGTCTCGATCAGCATCGAGGGGATGTCCGGGGACTTCAGCACCACGAAGCCGGCCTGCTGCACACGCGCCTTGCGTACGGCACCCACCTCCCGCAGGGCATCGAGCACGTCTTGCGCGGCCTGCATGCTGGAACTGATGCTCGCCGACTGCGACAGGTCCAGCAGCACCGAGGCGAGCTGGTCGTTCTTGTCCGCGAGCGATACCCCGCCCATCAGGTCGGCGTCGTTCTCGCGCTTGGCCAGCCAGCGCGCGGCCTCGCTGGTGGCGCCGCGCTCGGAGAGCACGTAGACCGAGGAGCCGGATATCGCGCTGTCGCGGACGGAATCGGCGTGCACCGACACGAACAGGTCGGCCCTGGCCGCGCGGGCCCGCCGGATACGCTCGCGCAGCGTGAGGAACTCGTCGCGGTCCCGGGTGAGCACCGCGTGCATGCCGGGCTGGCGGTCGATGCGCCGCGCCAGGGCGCGCGCGATGGCCAGCACCACATCCTTCTCGTGCGTGCCGCTGTGGCCGGTGGCGCCCGGATCCTGTCCGCCGTGGCCGGCGTCCACCGCGATGACGATGTCGCGGCCGGTGTTGCGCGGTTCATGCGCCGCACGCACCTCGTGCAAGCCCGGGGCCGAGGCACGGGCCGGTGCCGGCACCGTGATCGGGCCAAGGGCAAGCATCGCGGCAAGAAAGATACGGCTTTTCATAGACTTCTGGGCATCTATTGCCGCGTAATCTACGACCTGGCCAGGAAGAATTCAATCCCGCGGGCCGAGCTGCGGCGGCGACTGCCCGGCGGGTACTGCGGCCGCCACGCCGCGCAACCACTGCTCCCCGAAGGCCGTATGCGCGGCGATCACCGCCTCGTGGCCCGCCGGCGTGATGTCCAACCCCACGTGCAGGTCCGGCACCGGCAGCAGCGCCCCGCCGTGCTCGGGCCACTCGATCAGCCATACGTGGCAGGGCCGGGCCAGGTCGCGCAGCCCCAGGCCCTCCAGCTCGGCCGGATCGTGCAGGCGGTAGAGATCGGCGTGCACCACGGTGAGCGGCGGCAGCTCGTAGTGCTCGACGAGCGTGTAGGTGGGACTGCGCACGGCGCCGGTGTACCCGAGCGCCTGCAGGAAGCCGCGGGCGAGCGTCGTCTTCCCCGCCCCAAGATCGCCCTGCAGGTGGAGCATGGCGCTTGCCCGTGACGGCAATGGCAGCGCCGCTGCGAGCGTGCCGCCGATGCGCAGCATCTCCTGCGGTGTACGCGCCAGCTCCCGCATGCGCTAGAGGTTCACGCAGACCTGCAGCTCGCGCGCCACGTCGCCCGCGATCAGGCCGCGTTCCCCGGTGCGCGCCGCCGCATCGCCGGCCATGGCATGCACCATCACCGCGGCGCGCGCGGCCAGCCAGGCATCCCCGCACTGCGCGAGGATGCCAGCCGTCGCACCGGTGAGCACATCGCCCATGCCTGCGCTGGCCATGCCCGGGTTGCCGCGCTCGCACAGGGCCGGCACGCGGGAATCCGCTCCGACCAGCGTGCCCGCGCCCTTCAGCGTCACGGTGCCGCCGTAGCGCGTCACCAGCGCGCTGAGCGCTCCCAGGCGGTCGCGCTGCACCGCCCCCGCATCGATCCCCAGCAGGCGTGCGGCCTCGCCCGGGTGCGGTGTGAGCACCCAGCCGCCGCGGCGCGGGCCGCCCGCTTCCGCGATCAGGTTCAGGGCATCCGCATCCACCACCAGCGGCTTGTCGCTGGCCAGTACCGCCTCCAGCAGGCCGCGGGCCCAGTCATCCCGGCCCAGCCCCGGCCCCACGGCCACCACGTCGGCACGCTGCAGGGGCTCCCGGAGGTCTCCCGGCCCGGACACGGGCAGGCACATCAGCTCCGGCCGCCCGGCTACCACGGCCACGAGGTTCTCGGGGAGTGTCGCCACGGTGACCAGGCCGGCGCCCACCCGCAGGCAGGCCTCGCCGGCCAGGCGCACGGCGCCCGGCATGCCGTGGCCGCCGCCGACGATGAGCACCCGGCCGAAGTCCCCCTTGTGGGCGGCTCGCGGACGCCGCGGCAGCGCCTCGAGCACGCAGGCCTCGGTGATGCGCTCCAGAACCGGCGTGAACTGCGCCGTGTCCGGTGCCGTCACCTCCAGGTCGTCGAAGAAGATCGTGCCCGCATGCTCCGGGCCCGCCCCCAGGTACAGTCCGGCCTTCAGGCCCACGAAGGCGACGGTGGCATCGGCCCGCACGGCCTCGCCCAGCACGGCCCCCGAGTCGCTGTCCAGTCCAGAGGGCATGTCCAGGGCCAGCACCGGGCGGCCCGCGGCTCTCACGCTGCGGATGACGGCGGCGGTCTCGGGCCTGACGGCCGAGCGCAGCCCGGTGCCCAGCATGGCATCGACGATCAGGTCACCGGTGCGCAGCATCTCCTGCGAAAGCGGCTGCACGCGCCCGCCGCTGGCACTGAAGTCCTCGAAGGCCTGCCGCGCATCCCCCTTCAGCTCCCCCGCGGGCACCACGGCCATCACCGTCACCGCCAGCCCCGCCGCGTGCGCGAACCGGGCCAGCACATAGCCGTCGCCGCCGTTGTTGCCGCCGCCGCAGAGCACGACGATGCGGTGCGCCCGCGGCCAGCGGGTGCGCAGATAGCGCAGCGCAGCCTCTCCCGCGCGCTTCATCAGCGTGTAGCCGGGGACGCCCAGCCGCTCCAGCGCGTAGGCGTCGAGGGCGCGCACCTGGGCGGCCGAGTACAGCGCGACGGGCAGTGCCATGGCCTGATTATACTGGGCTGCCATGAACGGTCCGCCGGAGTTTGAGCACGACCTCGGGGCCGTGAAGCGGCGCCTGGCCGCACGCGCCCGCGAACTGGGGTTCGACCGCTGCGGCGTGGCCGCGCTGCACCTGGAGGAGGACGCCCGGCACCTCGCCGCCTGGCTGGCGGCGGGCTTCCACGGCAGCATGGAGTACATGCGCCGCCATGCCGGGCTGCGCGCCGACCCCGCAAGGCTGGTCCCGGGCAGCATCCGGGCGGTGTGCCTCACCATGAACTACTGGCCGGCACGCGCGCGCCCCGCCCAGGCCGTGCTCGATGACCCCGCCCGCGCCTACGTGTCGAGGTATGCCCTGGGCCGCGACTACCACAAGATCGTGCGGCTCGCCCTGCGCGATCTCGCCCTGGAGTTCCAGCGCGACCTGGGCTCGCGCTACCGGGTGTGCGTGGACAGCGCACCGGTGCTGGAGCGCGCCCTGGCCCGCAATGCGGGCCTGGGATGGATCGGCAAGCACACCAACCTCCTCGCCCGCGACGCCGGCTCATGGTTCTTCATCGGGGAGATCCTCACCGACGCGCCGCTGCCGCCGGATGAGCCGGCCAGCAACCACTGCGGCAGCTGCACGGCCTGCATCGACGTCTGCCCCACGCGGGCGATCGTCGCGCCCTATCGGCTCGATGCGCGCCGCTGTATCTCCTACCTGACCATCGAGAACAAGGGCCCCATCCCGGTGGAATTCCGCACCGCCCTCGGCAACCGCATCTACGGCTGCGACGACTGCCAGCTGGTGTGCCCGTGGAACCGGTACGCGCGCGCCGCGGCACATCCGGACTTCGCCGTGCGCCACGGCCTCGACGGCGCGGCGCTCGCCGGGCTGTTCGCCTGGACGGCCGCGCAGTTCGAGACCCGCATGCGCGGCTCGGCCATCTACCGCATCGGCTACGAACGCTGGTCGCGCAACCTCGCCGTGGCGCTGGGCAACGCACCCAGCGCCCCCGAAGTGCTCGCCGCGCTGCACGGCCGCCGCGAGGGAGCCCCGGGTCTGCTGGCCGAGCACATCGCCTGGGCGCTGGGCCGGCATGGGGCCGCGGCCGGCTAGCCAGGGCCGCTCAACGAACGCAGGACCTCAGCGCGTGACGCGCAGATTGTCGATGAGCCGCGGGCGGCCCAGGCGCGCCGCCGCGAGCACCACCAGGTCACGGGAGTGGGCCTCGGGCGGCTCGAGCGAGGCTGCCTGGCGCACGGTGAAGTAGTCCGGCCTCAGGCCCGCGGCCGCCAGCCGCGACAGGCCCGCGCGCTCGATGGCGGGGATGTCCTGCGCGCCCGCGAGCAGTGCCGCGCGCGCCTCCTGCAGGCACTGGTGGATGAGCGGGGCGCGGGTGCGCTCCTGCGCCGTCAGGTACTGGTTGCGCGAGCTCAGCGCCAGGCCGTCGGCGTCACGCACCGTGGGCGCGCCCACCAGTTCCACCGGCATGCACAGGTCCGCGACCATGCGGCGGATCACGACCAGCTGCTGGAAGTCCTTCTCACCGAATACCGCTACGTTCGGCTCGACGATGTTGAAGAGCTTGGCGACGATGGTGGCCACGCCCTGGAAGTGTCCCGGCCGGATCCCGCCCTCCAGGATCTGCGACAGGTGCGGCACCTCCACCCGCGCTGCATTCTCCGGCCCGTTCGGGTAGATCTCCGCGACGTCCGGCATGAACATGAGGTCGCAGCCGGCCGCGGCCAGCATGCGCTCGTCCTCGCGCGGCGTGCGCGGGTAATGCGCATAGTCCTCGTTGGGCCCGAACTGCATGGGGTTCACGAAGATGCTGGCCACGAAGCGCCGGCCGTGCCGGCGGGCCGCCTCGATGAGGCTCACGTGGCCGGCGTGCAGGTTCCCCATGGTGGGCACGAACGCCACCGGCTCACCGCGGGCGTGCCAGGCACGCACGTGCTCGCGCACCGCCGCTATGCTGGTCACCGTGTCCATCGCCCCCCCTGCGGCCCCCTTGTGGTCCGCCTGCGGCCCACCTGTGGCCCTGCGGCTCAGATCGAACCGTGCCGCATGGCATTGTAGTACAGCCGCCCGCGCTTCATGCGCACCACCGCGGCCAGCAGGTCCTCGTAGTCGGCCTGGTTGCTCACCGGGTCGATGGAGGCGGCGTTGACGATGAGCAGTGGTGCCGCATCGTACTCGTGGAAGAAGCGCGCATAGGCCTCGTTGATCCGCTCCAGGTACCCGCGCTCGATCTGCTGCTCATAGTCGATGCCGCGGCGTGCAATGCGCGCGAGCAGCACATCGACCGGCGCCTGCAGGTAGATGACCAGGTCCGGCTTCGCAGCCGCCACGCCGAGCTTCGCGTACACCTGCTCGTAGAGGCGGAACTCCGCCTCATCCAGCGTGACGCGCGCGAACAGCCGGTCCTTTTCCAGCAGATAGTCACAGACGCGTACCGGGGCGAACAGGTCCTCCTGGTTGAGCCCCGCCAGCTGCTGCGCCCGCTGGAACAGGAAGTACAGCTGCGCCGGGAAGGCTCCGGCGCGGGGATTCCTGTAGAAGCGCGGCAGGAAGGGATTCTCGGCGGCCTGCTCCAGCACGGTCTCGGCGCCGAGGGATTCGGCCAGGCGCCGGGCGAGGCTGGTCTTGCCCACGCCGATGGGCCCCTCGACGACGATGCGGCGCAGAGTGTTCACGGCGGACGTCATGGCGCTCGGTGTGACTCCCGGTCCCGACGCCCGCACGCCAAGGGCCACAGGCCCTGGGCGGACACGCGCTGTTTGAGCTGCGCCACTCGGCCCAGGCCCGGAATCACGAGGTCCGGAACAATATCGGCCAGAGGATACAGAACGAAGTTGCGCGCCACTACACCGGGGTGCGGCAGCACCAAGTCCGGCTCGCGGAGCGTGCGGCCGCCGAACGCCAGCAGGTCCAGGTCCAGCACCCGCGGTCCCCAGTGCTCGTGCCCGGCGGGACGGCCGGCGGCACGCTCCAGCCCCTGCAGCTGCCCGAGCAGCGCGCGCGGCTCGAGCAGGGTCAGCAGCCCCGCCGCGGCGTTCACGAAATCGGGCTGCGCGGGCCCCAAGGGCCGCGAGCCGTACAGCGGCGAGGCGAGCACCAGCTGCGTGTCCGGCAGGTGCCGCAGCCGCTCCAGCGCCCGCAGCACCTGGGCGGCCGGGTCATCGAGGTTGCTGCCGAGCCCCACGTAGGCCGGCTGCCAGGCGGTCATCACACGCCGGTCACGCCGGGTTGGCCGGCCTGCGGCGCCGCCTCGGGCCCCGGCGTGCGCCCTCGCGCCGCGGCGGTCCGCCGCCGCCGAGCGCATCGGCCATGCGCTCGCGCTCGGTGGCGCCCACTTCCTGCAGCCGCGTCCACCACTGCACCATTTCCGGCGCGGCCATTCCCAGCTGCGACCGCAGCAGCAGCAGGTCATAGGCCGCGCGAAAGCGCGGGTGCTCCAGCGAGCGCAGCGCCCGCCGCCCGCGCGGATGCTCCAGCCGCGGCTGCAGCGCGAACATCTCGCGCAGCCCCAGGCTGAAGCGACGCGGGATGCTGATGCGGACCTGGGCCCGGCGCACCGCCTGGTCGCAGGCGTCGAGGATGGCGCCAGCCTCGTGCCACTGCTGCGGCGGCATGGCCTCGATGATGCCGGCGATGGGGCCGTACAGCAGCAGCGCGAACAGGAAGGTGGGCGTGACCGGCTTGTCGGCCAGCACGCGCTGGTCGGTGTTGCGCAGCCCCTGGAGCAGCAGCTGCTCCACCAGGCTCCCGGGGTGCTCGTCCAGGTAGGCGACCACCGTGGGCAGCAGCGCCCCGAGCAGCCCCCGCCGCCGCAGCACGGCGTAGCTGGACTCGCCGTGCCCGGTGAGGAAGAGCTTCAGCGTCTCATCGAACAACCGCGCCGGCGGCACCCCGCCCAGCAGCTCGGCCAGCCGGCCGATGGGCTCGGCCGTGGCCGGGTCGAGCTGGAAGCCCAGCTTCGCCTCGAAGCGCGCCGCCCGCAGCATGCGCACGGGGTCCTCGCGGTAGCGCGTCTCCGGATCCCCGATCAGGCGCAGCGTGCGCGCGGCGATATCCTGCGCGCCGTCCACGTAGTCCCACAGCGAGAAGTCCGCGATGTTGTAGTAGAGCGAGTTGGCCGTGAAATCCCGCCGCCACACGTCCTCGTCGATGCTGCCGTAGACGTTGTCACGCAGGATGCGGCCGGTCTCGTCGAAGGCCCGGTGGGTGTCGGACTCCGGCACATCGGCCGCGCTCCAGGGGCGGGAAGCCGGGGCGGGCGCGGCGTCGGCTTCCTCCTCACCCTCGGCGATGTGCTGTTCGGCCTCATGCTCCGGCCCGAAGCCTTCGTCGACGGAGTCTTCGATCAGGTCCTCCTCCGGGTCCTCGGCGAGGTCAGTGGCGAGGTCGGCCGAAGCCTCCCCCAGCTCCTCGGCGTCCTCGGACTCCAACTCCGCCGGCTCCTCGCCCTGCGAGGGTGCGGTGGCGGCGCGGAAGGTGGCCACCTCGATGGTCTCGCGGCCGAAGAACACATGCGCCAGGCGGAAACGGCGCCCCACCAGGCGGCAGTTGCGGAAGAGTTTCCTGACCTCCTCCGGCAGCGCATCCGTGGCTACGTCGAAGTCCTTCGGTGTTATGCCCAGCAGCAGATCCCGGACACAGCCGCCGACCAGGAAGGCCTGGTACCCCCCTTCACGCAGCCGGTAGAGCACCCGCAGGGCATTGGGCGAGATCTGCGCGCGCGAGACGGAATGGTCGGAGCGGGGGATGATCCGGGGCTGGGGCAGCCCGGTAGGTGCGGGGGAGTTCAAATCTGGCAACTTCTTACTTGAGCAAAATCGTGAGCTACATATAATACCGCGCTCCTTTGCCCAGGCT
>Ga0335073_10006000_pt1 | contig 17062 bp, 15 predicted proteins | sample Lox_Sample_22_FD_207093 | JGI IMG/M metagenome (GOLD analysis project Ga0335073, IMG submission 207093) | Soil microbial communities from Loxahatchee National Wildlife Refuge, Florida, United States - Lox_Sample_2.2 | ecosystem: Environmental > Terrestrial > Soil > Wetlands | place: USA...
AAAAGTAGCGCCTTGTTGAGACCGCAATTTTTCCGTCTACCTGCTTGTAACCTGGTCCAACCTGAGCTCACCAACAAAAGACCGTCCTAACCGCGGAAGCGCCGACCGTGTCCTCATTGGCGCGAACTCCGTGCGTCTACATCGTGGGTCTACATAAGGAGGAACTACATGCTATAAGCAGCCGGCGGGTGACTCGTTGGCCGAGACGGGGGAGGACGGCGATGACTAGCGAAGCTAAGGTAGCGGGGCATTACGGGAGGGCCGGACTGGAGGGAGTGATTTTGCGGGCGGTGGCGTTGACCGGGAAGAGCAAGGGCACGATCACGGCGGCAGATTTGGCGGCGGTGGATGAGTTTCATGTAGGTGGGCTGGAGGCGACACGAGAGCTAGCGACGCGGATGGAACTGCAGCCGGGCATGCAGATTTTGGACGTAGGGTGCGGGATCGGCGGCCCGGCACGTTATTTTGCGAGTGAGTTAGGCTGCCAGGTGAGCGGCATTGATTTGACCGAAGAGTTCGTGAATGTGGCGAGGAACTTAACGCGGTTAGTGGGATTGGAGCGCTCGGTGGAGCTTCAGCAGGGAAATGCGTTGGCGCTGCCGTATGAGGCGCGGACCTTTGAGAGGGCCTACACGATTCACGTGCTGATGAATGTGGCGGACAAGGCTGGCGTATTTCGGGAAGTATGGCGGGTGCTGAAGCCGGGAGGGCTGTTCGTGATGTTCGACATTTTGCGTGGGAAAGAAGGAGCGCTGCAGTACCCAGTGCCGTGGGCGGCGAATGAGGAGACGAGTTTTGTGGGGACGCTGGAGGAATATCGCACCGCGCTGGAAGCGGCGGGATTTAGGGTGGAGCAGGTGCGGGACCGGAGAGAGTTCAGCGTGGAGTTTACGGAGCGGGCGATGGCGCGGATGGCACAGAGCGGGCCGCCCTCACAGGATAAACCGGCGCTGGGGCTGCACTTGTTGATGGGGGAAAAGACGCCGGTCATGTTGAAGAACGTACTGGGGATGATGAAAGAAGGAGTGCTGACGGCGGTGGAGGTGTATGCGCGAAAGAGCGATTGAAGACCGGAGGTGCAGGAGGGGGCAAATACGTCGAGAAGAATGAGTCGTCTTGTTAGAGCGTTTTAGAGAAGAGCGGTTTTGCCGCGAGCTGTTGTTTTTCGAGGTAGGGGTCGAAGAGCATGGCAAGATTGCGGATGAAGATGCGGCCGAGCCAGGTGGCGGAGATGCAGTCCGGAAGAAGTTCGACGAGACCGTCGTGGGAGGCGGGTTCGAGTTGGCGGAGTTCGTCGGCGAAATAAGCATCGAAATCAATTGAGAATTCCTGTGAAATTTCTTGCTTAAAGACGACGGTGTGACAGAGCAGGCGGGAGATGACGGCGCGGCGGAGGCGATCGTCTTCGGAGAGGTGATAGCCGCGCATGGTGGCGATACCGCGGGATGCGACCGCGGACTGCCAATTCGGAATGTCGCGGTGATTTTGGGCGTAGGCGTTCTGGATGCCGGAAATGGCGGTGATGCCCATGCCGTATAGGTCGGCACCAGCCTTGGTGGTGTAACCCTGAAAATTGCGGTGTAGCGTGCGGTTGTGCTGAGAGACGGCGAGTTCGTCGCCGGGCTTAGCGAAATGGTCCATGCCGATGTAGAGGTAGCCGGCTTCGAGAAACTTGAGCAGGCCGGTACGGAAAATCTCGAATTTGGTCATGCCTTCGGGAAGATGGCCGGCGAAGGAGCCTTGCTGTTTTTTGAGCCAGGGGACATGTGCGTAGGAGAAGAGGGCGACGCGGTCGGGAGTGAGCTCGAGGATTTGATCGACGGTGTGGGCGAAGGAGTCGGCGGTCTGGTAGGGCAGGCCATAGATGAGGTCAACGTTGATGGACTTGAAGCCGAGACTGCGGGCGGAGACGATGAGGTCGCGGGTAAGTTCGAAGGGCTGGACACGGTTGATCGTTTTTTGAACGAGTGGCTCGAAATCCTGAATGCCCATGGAGAGGCGGTTGAAGCCGAGTTTGCAGAGTGATTCGAGATGAGCGCGGGAGGTGACGCGAGGATCGACTTCGATGCCGACTTCGGCCTCGGGAGAAAAGGTGAAGTGATCGCGCGTGGCAGAAAAGAGGTCTTCGATTTGCGGAGGAGCGAGGTAGGTGGGAGTCCCGCCGCCCCAATGGAATTGGACGACTTCGCGGGAACGAGAGATTTTGCCGCCAACATGGGCGAGTTCTTTTTTCAGGACGTCGAGATAGGGCGGAGCGACGGAGTGATCTTTTTGGATGATGACATTGCAGGCGCAGAAGAGGCAGAGAGATTCGCAGAAGGGGAGATGCATGTAGAGAGAAACCGGGGATTGCGCGGCGTCGGCTGCGGCGTGGACTTTTTCGAGGTCGGCGGGGCCGAAGGAGTCGTTCCACACGGGCGCAGTGGGGTAGGAGGTGTAGCGTGGGCCGGGACGGTTGTAGCGGGCGAGGAAGTCTTCGGAGACGCGGAGTTGGTGGCGGATGGAGGAGAGAGTTGGAGTCGAAGCGGTCATGGCGTGCGGTCCTTGCTTATTGCGTAATGATTGCACAAATGGTGCGCATCTACACGGCGGCTTCGCGCAGGGCCGGTTGCGATTCCTGGGCGGCGTGAATGAAGAGTTGGGCGTTTTCGACTGGGGTGTTGGGGAGGATGCCGTGGCCGAGGTTGAGGATGTGGCCGGTGTGGCATAGCGAGTTGATAATTTGGGCGGTGGCTTGGGAGATGAGCGAGGGCGGGCCGAGGAGGATGGTGGGGTCGAGATTGCCCTGGAGGGCGATGCGCGGACCGAGCTGGGTGCGGAGGGCGGCGAGGTCGACGCGCCAATCGACGGACAAGACATTAGCGCCAGACTGGGCCACGGCCGAGAGGAGATGATGAGAGGCTTTGGTGTAATAGATGACCGGCGTTTGCGGGTGCGCAGAATGCAGAGCTGAGATGATTTGCTGGACTGCTGGAAGGACGAACGATTCGTATTCGGGAAGCGCGAGTTCGCCGCACCAGGTGTCGAAGAGTTGAACGGCGGTTGCACCAGCGGCGATTTGGGCTAGGAGATACGGAATTGTAGCTTGGGCAATGCGCTCGAGGAGCGCGCGGAAGGTAGCGGGTTCGGAGCGGAGCAGGGTTTTTGCGATGGCGAAGGAATCGGAGCCGCGGCCTTCGACCATGTAGCAGGCGAGCGTCCAAGGAGAGGCAGCAAAGCCGAGGACGGGAACGTCGGGGCCGAGTTCGCGAACAATGCGGCGAATGGCTTCCGGGAGGAAGGCGGTTTCGCGTTCCGGATCGAAGGTATGTAGTCTTTCGATGTCAGCTTTGGAGCGGACCGGTAGGGGGAGATGGGGTCCGCCGTCGCCGAGTTCGAGCGGGAGGCCCATGGCCTCAGCGGGGATGAGAATGTCCGAGAAAACGATAACGGCGTCCACGCCAAGGCGACGAAAGGGTTGTAGAGAAACTTCGGCGGCGAGGTCGGGCGTTTTGCAGACCTCGAGAAAGGCGTGTTTGGCGCGGATGGCGCGGTATTCGGGAAGATAGCGGCCGGCCTGGCGCATCATCCAGACGGGGACGCGTGGAAGGCATTCGCCGCGGCTGGCGCGAAGGAAAAGGTCTTTGCGGGTAAGAGTTTTGGACTCCGGAGCCATGGGGTGATGAGGCAAGGATAACAAATCTGGGGAGGCAGTGCAGGAGGACTGCGGTGCACATGGCTCACCGTTGACGGTAGACTCGCGGGGCCGTTAGAACCGGAAGAGGGTGGCGGGATGTGTCCCGCTGGCTTCCGCGAAGGCTGCAGCACGAGATAGTGGGCTATACTTTGGGAATCGTGAGTCGCGTGAAGGACTTGGCGGGACGATGAAAGATCTGTTTTTAGTTCTGACGATTGTGGCGTATGGCGCGAGTTTTGCGTTTTATTGGTGGTTTCTGCGGGACGGCAAGGAGCTGGTGGGAAGGCTGGGAACGCTGTTCCTGGGCCTGGGGGTGGCGGCGCATTATTTTGCACTGTTGGAGAGGTCGCGCGGGTTGCACACCGTGCCTTATCACGACGTGTACGGAGCTATGTCATTGTTTGGCTGGCTGTTGGCGCTGACCTATCTGGCGCTGGAATTGTTGCATCGGCAGCAGTCCGTGGGCGCCTTTGTGTTGCCGTTCATTCTGGTGTTTTTCGTGGCCGCACACTTGGCGCCGGTGGATCGGCTGCCGCCTTCGCCGGCGCGGGGAGTGCTATTCGCGTTTCATGTGACGCTGAGCATTTTGGCCTACGCGGCGTTTGCGCTGGCGTTTGTGTTCAGCCTCGTGTTTCTGGCCGAAGAGCGGCTATTGAAGAGTCACAAACTGGGAAGTGTGGTCTGGCGGTTGCCTCCGCTGGATTTGCTGGAGCAGATGAGCCGGTCGAGCGTGCTGGTAGGGTTGATTTCCATTGCGATTGGCACCGTGCTGGGATTTGTGTGGGTGGACCGCTTGCACGGACAGATCTGGTATTACGATCCGAAATATGCGGTGACGCTGGTTTTGCTGGTGCTTTATGTTTTGTATTTTCATCTGGCGCGGACGGCGGCTTGGCGAGGAGCGCGCGCGTCAAAGTTGTGCATTTTCAATTTTGTGGTCGTGATTCTGAACTTTGCCGTGGTGGGGTACTGGTCGCACAGCCACAGGTATTTCTAGATTGGTGGGCCGTAACGGCTGGAGTGGCGGGTAGATGGAAATTGTTCTGGTGGGGTTGAATCATCGGACAGCGCCGGTGGAGGTGCGGGAACGGGTGTCGTTCACCACGGAACAGTCGCGCAAAGCCGCCGACGAGTTGCGGGCGCGCGGGATCTTGGACGAAACGCTGGTGCTTTCGACGTGCAACCGCAGCGAGATTTACGGAGTGCCGCCTGAGTCGTCGCACGAGTGCGCCCCGGGACTGTCGTCATTTTTAAGCGAGTTCCATGCGGTGCGGGCGGAGGTGCTGAGTGTTTCGCTGTACCACCACTATGACCAGGCGGCGGTGAAGCATTTGTTTCGCGTGGCGGCGGGGCTGGATTCGATGCTGCTGGGTGAGGCAGAGATTTTGGGGCAAGTCCGCGAGGCGTATCGCTATGCGCATGAGTACGGCGCCACTGGACCGGTGTTAAACCGGCTGTTTCAGGGCGCTCTGGAAGTTGGGAAGCGGGTGCGCACAGAGACAGACTTGGGGACCCGGCCCATGTCGGTAGCATCGGCGGGGGTGAAGCTGGCGGAGCGGATTTTCGGGAAGATGAATGAGCGGAGCGCGCTAGTGTTAGGCGCGGGGATGATCAGCGAGCAAGTAGTGAATCAATTGCGGGACCGCGGCATCGCCCGATTATTTATTATGAACCGCTCGCGAGATAAGGCCGAGGAATTGGCCCGCCGCGTGGGCGGGAAAGTGCAGGCGTGGGGAGAGTGGGAAGCGGCATTGGCGGGGCCGGATGTGGTGGTGGCGTCGGTGTCCAGCGAAGAGCCGGTGCTGCGACGAGAAATGCTGCAAGCGGCAATGGAGGCGCGGAAGAATCGAGCACTGTTCTTGATGGACTTGGGGATGCCCAGGAATATCGAAGCGGCAGCGGCGGAATTATACAACGTGTATGTCTACAACATGGATGATTTGACCGAGATTGTGGAACAGAATCGGCGCGCGCGAGAAAACGAAGTGCCGAAAGCGGAGACAATCGTAGACGAACATGTGGGGAAGTTCTTGTCGTGGCAGGCAAGCGTGGAGCTGGTGGGGCTCGTCGAGGCTTTGCGGGCGCGGTTGCGGGAAGAGCGAGCGAGTTTCGTGCGGGCGCGCGTGGAATCACTGAATGGCCTGGGCGGAGCGGAGCGAGAACGCCTGGAAGTGCTGATGGACGAACTTTTGGAGAAATTGCTGGTCGAGCCGGCGGAAAGATTGCGCGGCGAGAAAGAGTTGCGGCGGAAAATTCAAAATGTGGAAGCGTTGCGCGACTTATTTCTGACGCGGCGGGAGAAGCCGTGAGGATCCTGCGCATCGGAACGAGAGGGAGTCTGTTGGCAAAGTGGCAGGCCGAGTGGGTGCGCAAGCAGCTTTTCGCGAAGACCGGTGTGGAAGCGGAAATTGTGATTATCAAGACGGCGGGAGATAAGCTGCAGACTTCGTCGCTTTCGCAAATTGGCGGCAAAGGGATTTTTGTGAAGGAGTTGGAAGAAGCGCTGTTGGACGAGGCGGTGGATTTGGCGGTGCACAGCGTGAAGGATGTGCCGACGGACGTACCGTCGCGGCTCATGTTTCCGGCGGTGTGCCGGCGAGAAGACGTGCGGGACTGCCTGGTGGGCGCGAAAGGGACCACACTGGCGTCGCTGCGACAGGGCGCGCGCGTGGGGACGGGGAGTTTGCGCAGGCAGGCGCAATTGCGACATCTGCGGCCGGATTTGGATGTGCGGGACCTGCGCGGGAACGTCGATACGCGGTTGCGCAAAGTGGAGAGTGGTGAGTATGAAGCGGTCATGCTGGCGAAGGCGGGGTTGGATCGCCTGGGAATGAGCGAGCGGATTACCGAAGTGATGTCACCGGAGAATTTTTTGCCGGCGGTGGGCCAGGGAGCGATCGCGGTAGAGTGCCGGTTGCGGGACTCGGAAGCCGGAGATTTGTTGGGCGGGTTGGATGATGCCGAGACGCGCGCGGCGATTATCGCGGAGCGGGCGTTACTGGGAGCGGTGCAGGGAGGCTGTCAAGTGCCGCTGGGAGCCTGGGCGCGGGTGGAGCGCGGCGAGTTGCTGATGGAGGCGTGTGTTTGCTCAATCGATGGCACGCAGTATGTACGCCAGCGGGCGGTGGCGCCTCCGGACAAAGCGGCGGAGTTGGGGCAGAACATGGCGCAGCTTTTGGTGGAAGCGGGTGCGCGAGAGATTCTTGAGGAAGTGAGCCGGCAACGTGGGTGAGAAGGCGGAGTCGGCGCTGGCCGGGAAAACGGTGGTGGTGACGCGAGCGGAAGGGCAAAGTGAAGAGTTGTGCGCGGAATTGCGGGCGTGCCGCGCCCAGGTGAAGCTGTTGCCGCTGATTGCGTTTGCGCCGCCGGAGAGTTTTGCTGAGCTGGACGCGGCGCTGCAGCGGCTGGAGAGTTTTGACTGGCTGTTGTTCACGAGCGGAAATGCGGTGCAGGCGGTGGCGCGCCGAATGCGGGAATTAGGTTTGCGGACGCCTGGCGAGAGCCAGCAGCCAAAGGTTGGAGCGGTCGGACCGGCGACATCGCGGGCAGCCGAGGATGCGGGATTCCCGGTGGAATATGTCGCGGCGGAGCACAGCGGCGCGGGACTGGCCGCAGAGTTGAAAGATCAGGTGAAGGGGCGAAGCGTGTTTCTGCCGCGAAGCGACCGGGCTAATCCGGATTTGCCGGAAGCGTTGAAACGTTTGGGAGCGAAGGTGATGGAAGTGGTTGCGTATCGCACGGTGGCGCCGAGCAAAGCGGATCGCGAACGAGTGAACGAAGCGTTGAAGCAAGATGTGGACGGAATTTTGTTTTTTAGTCCGAGCGCGGTGCAAAATTTTTTGGAGTTGGTGGACCGGAAGCGTTTGGAGAAGTTGCAGGGGCGCGCAGTGATGGTGGCGATTGGCCCGACGACAGCGGGAGCATTGAGCGCTGCAGGAATTTCGCGGATTGCGTGGGCGGTGGACACCACTCCGCAGGCGGTGATTCAGGCGCTGGAGGGGCATTTGTCGCGGACGAGACTCCGGTCACGTACAGGAGTGCATTGAGATGGGTTTTCCGGCACAGCGACCGCGGAGATTGCGGCGGAACGAGGCGCTCCGCGGGTTGGTGCGCGAGACGCGGCTGACGACGGCGGGCTTCATCTATCCGCTATTCGTGTGCCCGGGAAGTCGGGTGAAGAAAGAAGTAGGCTCAATGCCGGGCGTGTACCAGCAATCGGCGGATCAAATTGTAGAAGAGTGTAAAGAAGTGGAGCAGCTGGGCATTCCCGGCGTCATTTTGTTTGGCTTGCCGGAGACCAAGGATGCGCGAGGGACGAGTTCGATTTCCGCGCACGGTGTGGTACAGCAGGCGATTGAAGGGATTCGCAAGGCGGGACTGAAGTTGCTGGTGATCACGGATGTTTGTCTGTGTGAGTACACGGACCACGGACATTGTGGAGTGATTGAGAACGGCGACGTGGCGAATGACGCGACGCTGCCGATTCTGGCGGCGCAGGCGGTTTCGCATGCGCGGGCAGGTGCGGATATTATTGCGCCGTCGGACATGATGGATGGCCGCGTAGCGGCGATCCGTGACGCGCTGGACGAGCACAAGTTTGCCGATGTGGCGATTCTTTCCTATGCGGCGAAATATTGCTCCGGATTTTATGGCCCGTTTCGCGAGGCGGCGGACTCCGCGCCGCAGTTTGGGGACCGGCGAAGTTATCAGATGGACCCCGCGAATGTTCGGGAGGCGCTGAAGGAAGTGGCTTTGGATATCGACGAAGGCGCGGACATGGTGATGGTCAAGCCGGCGCTGCCGTATCTGGATGTGATTTGGCGCGTGCGCGACGCGTTTGACGTGCCGGTGGGAGCGTACAACGTCAGCGGGGAGTATGCGATGGTGAAGGCCGCGGCGGCCAAGGGTTGGCTCGATGAAAAGCGCGTGGTGACGGAGATTTTGCTGGGGATTCAACGGGCGGGAGCGGACATTGTGTTGACGTATCACGCGAAAGATGCGGCCAGGTGGACGAAATAAGAAGTAAGGAAGTAAAGGGCGTAGAGGAATTAAAAGAGAAGGGCTCAGAACAGCCCGGATCATGAGCGCAACGCCGACACCGATGAAAAGGGAACGGAAGAGGTCGCGAGAGATATTTGAGCGCGGCGAGCGCATTCTTGTCGGCGGAGTGAACAGCCCCGTGCGGGCGTTCCGGTCGGTGGGCGGCGAACCGCTAGTGATTGAACGCGGAGCTGGACAGTTCCTGTACGACGCGGACGGAAATGAATTGCTGGACTACGTGTGTTCTTGGGGCGCGATGCTGTTGGGGCATGCGCATCCGGCGGTGACCGAGTCCATTGCGGAGCAGGCGCGACGGGGCACGAGTTATGGGGCAACGACAGAACTAGAGGTAGAACTTGCGTCGATGATTACCGCGGCAATTCCATGGATCGAGAAGATCCGGTTTGTATCGAGCGGTACGGAAGCGACGATGAGCGCGGTCCGGCTGGCGCGCGGTGTGACAAAGCGGGATTTCATTTTGAAGTTCGAGGGCTGCTATCACGGGCACGCCGACAGCTTTTTGTCGCAGGCGGGATCCGGCCTGGCGACGCTGGGAATAGTGGAGTGTCCGGGTGTGCCGGCGGCGCTGGCAGAACTGACGTTAAATGCACCGTACAACGATCTGCCGGCGGTAGAACGAGTGTTTGCCCAACACGAGGGAAAAATAGCGGCGGTGATTGTGGAACCGATTGCGGCGAACATGGGAGTGGTTTTGCCGCAGCCGGGATTCTTGGCAGGGCTACGCGAAATCACGAAGCGCAATGGCGCGCTGTTGATTGTGGATGAGGTGATCACCGGCTTTCGAATGAGGTACGGAGCTGCCCAGGAGTTTTTGGGTGCGCGGGGCGATCTGACTACGCTAGGAAAGATCATTGGCGGCGGACTACCGGTGGCAGCGTATGGCGGAAGTGCGGAGTTGATGAATCATGTGGCGCCGCTGGGACCGGTGTACCAGGCCGGGACGCTGGCGGGGAACCCCTTAGCCATGCGAGCGGGGATAGCGACCTTGACGGAGCTAAGGAAGCCCGGAGTTTATGAAGGGATCCGGCGACTTGCAGAACGGCTGGTCGCGGGGCTGCGCGAAGCCATCGCGGCGAACGGAGTGGCGGCAACGGTTAACGCAACGGAGTCATTGACAACAATTTTCTTCACGGACCTGGCGATCAAGAGCTACAGTGACGCCAAGCGTTCGGATACCAAGCGCTATGCGCGATTCTTCCGGGAGATGCTGGAGCGGGGAATTTTCCTTGCGCCGTCGCAATTCGAGGCGGCGTTTGTGTCGGCGGCCCATACGGCGCAAGACATCGAGCGGACGATCGTGGCGGCGCGCGAGTCGTTGCAGGCGATAGGAAACTAAGCGCGGCGGATTCCCTAGAAAAAGGAGAGTGGAGGATGAGCGAAGGGATTGAACTGCCTGAACATCATCACGGCGAAGAGAGTCCGTTTTTGGTACCGGTGTCGGTCACGATTTCGATTCTGGCGGTGCTAGTGGCGGGCGTGACGTTACTGAGCCACCGCTCCCACACGGAAGAGTTGCTGAAGCAGAGCCAGGCGGCGGACAAATGGTCGCAGTATCAAGGCAAGAGTATCCGGCAGCACGAGACGGAGATGGCCGACGACATCATCGGAATTGTGGCGCCGCTGAACAAGGAAAAAGGTGAAACGGTCGAGAAGAAATATGAAGCGCAGGTAGAGCACTACAAGTCCGACAAAGAAGACGTCACGAAAGAAGCGCGAGAACTGGAAGACGAGCGGGATTTGCTGGGCCGCCGGGCGGACCGGTTCGACGGCGGAGAAGCGTTGCTGGAAGTGGGCTTAGTCATCTGTTCGCTAACGCTGCTCACGAAGAAGCGGTTGTTTTGGTTTGGCGGGATGTTGATCGCGGCTGGCGGCGTGCTGATGGCGTTGACGGGATTCTTCCTGCACTGAAAACGGTTCGAGTTTGCCGAGCGGGTCAGGCATTGGCCGGCGGCCCGGCGGTCCTCATGCGTGCCACTTCTTGCAGCAACCGCTCGAGGTGGCCAACCAGTTCACGGTGACGCAGATCGTCGGTGTCTGGCTTTTTCCCAACAAAAGCAAGGGTGCCGCTTGGCTCGAGGACGCATTTGTCGACGTCACGGAGAGTGTCGAAGCCCTGCTTCCTGGCAGCGGCCTCGAGTTGTGATGTGGTGATGAGTTCGCGTTTGAGGCGATCCAATTTCACCTGCCCCTTATCGATCAGCACATCGGATTGACCTTCAACGATTTGCTCGAGCTTGTGGTGTCCATAGAGAAAGCGCACGACGATATAGTTAATGAAGAGCAGGGAAGTGGCGCCAATGAGCCCGCCGGAGACGCTGCTGTCGTCGCCGATGATCGCGTTCTGCACGGTGTTCGATAGCGTGAGCAGAACGACGAGGTCAAAAGGATTGAGCTGGACGAGTTCCCGTTTGCCGGAAAGGCGCAGGCTGACCACCAGAAAACCGTAAACAATGATCGGGCGAAGAATCTTCTCCAGCAGCGGAAGACCCAGGACGAACATATCTTTCCAAATGTCGTGATTAGGCACGAATCCTCCTCAGGGCGCGGGCCGCGGAGACGGGCCCGCATTACGCAGGAATCCGGCTCGTGGGTGAGAATGCCGAGCGAGGGTAGCATGGGCGGGTACGCGTAGAAATACGCTGTTTCGGAGGGCTAGTCCTGTACGGTGGGGCAGTCATGTTTTGGCAACAAGGGCCAGGGAGAGGTGTGGCGCAGCGAGGAGCATTGGCTATGATGAAGTCACAGTCGCTACGCAATGCGGTCGTTCGAGAACGTAATCGTAAGGGTGGAGGATTTCGCATTTAGCGGTTCCTTGAGATACGAGAACGTTTTCGGTAAACACGACTCATGCCACACGATGCTTCTCTAGAACAGCGCGCGATAGCCGGACCGGAAGAAACGACCGCCATGCTGGGCGCCGGGCGCGAGCTATTGGCGATGGTCACCGGCGAAGGTGTTGTTCTACAGGTCAACCCGCAACTGGCCGGCTTTTCCGGATTGTCCACGACGGAACTGGCCGGACGATCGCTGGAGAGCCTGCTCCACGGTGACGACGTGCAGGAGTTCTATGCGCGACTAAGAGATCGTGGCACGCAAGGCAAAGGGCCGAGCAGTTGGCGCTGCCGGTTGCGATCGAGGGCGGGAGAGTGGCGTTATTTTGACGCAGCCGTAACCACGGCCTCCGATACGGACGGCCTGGTGCTGAGCTTTTGGGATGCCTCGACGCTACAGAGGATGGAAGCTGAGCGGCAGGTGATTTTCGAAGTGGTGCACGCGCTCAACCAAACCTCCAACTTGGACCAGTTGTTAGACAGGATCCACCAGGCGCTGAAAAAGGTGCTCTACGCGGAGAACTGTTTTATCGCGTTGCACGCCAGCGATGCGGATTCATTTTATTTTCCATTTTTCGTGGACCAGTTCGATAGCGCACCCCCGCCTCAGAAGGTAGGGCGCAGCTGCACTGCGTATGTGTTTCGAACCGGCCGAGCCATGCTGATCCCGCAGAAGGAGTTTGACCGGCTGGCGCAGCAAGGCGAGGTGGAATTGGTGGGCTCGCCCTCGCCGTCTTGGCTGGGCGTGCCACTGAAGACGCCAACGGAGACGATCGGCGTGCTTGTTGTTCAGCATTACGAAAAGGACAATGCCTATGACGCGCGCGACCTGGAGTTTCTGGACTCGGTCGGTGGGCACATCGCGCTGGCGATTGAACGGCGTCGTTCGGAAGAGGCGCTGCGCAAGAGCGAATCTGTGTTTCGGTTGCTGTTTTCGAATAACCCGCTGCCGACTTGGGTAATGGATGATGAAACGCTGCGATTCATACAGGTGAACGAAGCGGCGGTAAGGCAATACGGCTACACGGCGCAGCAGTTCCGACACATGGGGATGAAAGATATCGGTGGGGAAGACGCCACGGGCGCGACCGATGTGGAGCGAGAGAGGGCGGCGGGCGGCTATCAAGGCATTTGCAAGCACCGAAAAAAAGACGGCAAAATTTTCGAAGTTGAGATGACCTCGCATCGTTTTGACTATGCGGGACGCAGAGTACGGCTAGTGGTGGCGCAGGATATTAGCGAGCGGCACGTGCTAGAGCAGCAATTGCGGCAGGCGCAGAAAATGGAAGCCGTGGGACGGTTGGCGGGAGGAGTCGCTCACGACTTCAATAATCTCTTGATGGTGATCAAGGGCCACACCGAGTTGCTGATGAACGAGTTGCCGGCGACAGATCGCGCGGCGAGAAAGATTGCGCAGATCGACCGGGCGGCGGACCGCGCTGCTTCTTTGACGAAGCAGCTGTTGGCGTTTAGCCGAATGCAAGTGCTGCAGCCGCGAGTGATGAACTTGAACGCCGTGGTTGAGGATATGGGCAAGCTGCTGCCACGACTGATTGGCGAAGACATTGAGTTGAGCATTCGAACGGCGCCGGATTTGGGTGCGATTCGCGCGGACGCTAGCCAGATGGAGCAAATCATCATGAACCTGGCGGTGAATGCGCGGGATGCGATGCCAAATGGCGGCCGGCTGTTCATCGAGACCTCGAACGCTGATTTGGATGACGCCTACAACACGACGCACCCGATTGTGCAGGCGGGACGTTACGTTTCGCTGGCGGTAAGCGATACGGGCATCGGCATGGACGCGGAAACGCAGGCGCACATTTTTGAGCCGTTTTTTACGACGAAGGAAGCCGGCAAGGGCACCGGCCTGGGCCTGGCGACCGTGTATGGCGTCGTTAAGCAGAGCGGCGGATTTATTTGGGTGTACAGCGAAGTGGGCAAGGGAACGTCTTTCAAGATTTATCTGCCACGCATGGATCAGGCAGAGGAAAAAGGCGGCACGCCGACCATTTCTGCGGAGGCGCCGCGGGGAGCCGAGACAATTCTCCTGGCGGAGGATGAGCAGGACGTGCGGGAAGTGGCGCGAGAATTCCTCGAGTCGGCGGGATACACAGTCGTCGAGGCGCGTAACGGCAGCGAAGCACTGCGCCTGGCAGGAGACCAGAGCAAGACGATGGACTTGCTGGTGACCGACATGGTCATGCCGGGAATGACTGGCCGGGAGCTGGCGCAGCGAATCCAGACGCTACGGCCAGGCCTGCCGGCGATCTTCATGTCGGGCTACAGCGAACAAACGGCGGCGGAGAACACTCCAGCAAACGGCAGCATCTATTTGTTGACGAAGCCGTTCAGCCGCAGCGGGCTACTGCGTACGATTCGCGAAGCCTTGAACGCAACGCGCGTGGCATAGCCCGGTTCGAACCAAGCACAACAATCAGGCCAGTTTCGGATGGCGGCGGTGCCAGTCGGTGTGCAGCTGAAAGCTGCGGGCCGCCTGAATCACGGCATAGTCGTCGCCTGCGCGGGCCACGAACTGCAGGCTGACGGGAAGGTTTTTATCGGTAAATCCGCAGGGGACGGACAGCGCGGGAAGGCCGCACAGGTTGCCGATGGCTCCCAAGGGGTCGGGAAAAGAGAGATCGGTTTCAAGGTTGGTCTCCAGGGGCGTCGCGGCGATGGGTTGCGAGGGCGCGGCCAGAACATCGAACGACTCAAAGATAGCTTCCATTTTTTTTTGCAGAATCTCGCGAATGCTTTGGGCGCGGAGATAGTCCGCGGCAGAAAACTGTTCGTTAAGATAGCCGGCGATTTGGCTCGTGGGATCGCTGAGCTCGCTGACTCGGCCGGAGCGGAGCAGGTCGCGGAAGGAAGCCGCGGCTTCGACGTCCATCGTGATATTGGCGACGTCTTCAAAAGGGCCTTCCGGAAGCGTGACGGATCTTATGCCGGGAAAGAATTTACGAACGATTTTCTCTGCGGCCGAGAGGGGTTTGGCGACGGCTGGATCGAGCTTCTGCCAGGCATTGGTGATCCATCCGAGCTTGAGCGGACGCGACTTGAGATCGAGCGAGGGCGAATAGGTGAAGGCGCCTTTATCGATCGGGACGGTGCCGCGATCCTTGAAGTCGTGGCCCGCGATGGCGGAAAAAACCCGGGCGCAATCATCCGCACTCCGGGCGAGTGGACCGATTTTGTCCATCGAGGGCGCGAGCGCCATGGCGCCGTAGCGGCTGACCCGGCCGTAAGTCGGGCGGAGGCCGCTGATGCCGCAAAAGGCGGCGGGACAAACGATCGATCCCCAGGTTTCTGTGCCAATCGCGAAAGCAGCGAGGCCCGCGGCGACAATCGCGCCGGAACCGGAGGACGAACCGCACGTCCAGCACTTCGTGTTCCAGGGATTCTTGGCCGCGCCCTGCAAGGAGGCGGAAGCAAAGCGATAGCCGAGGCCTCCGGCCAGCTCGATCATCGACGCCTTGCCGATCAGGACGGCGCCAACGCGCGTCAAATGCTCAATCACCGTGGCGTCGTAATCGAAGACTTGCTGGGCGTACGGTTTTGCCCCCCACGTTGTCGGCACACCTTTGACGGCCAGCAAATCTTTGGCAGCGTAAGGAATGCCGTGGAGCGGGCCGCGATAGTGGCCGTGCTGAATTTCCTTCTCGGCGGCTTTGGCTTGGTCCAGGGCTAGATCGGGCGTGAGCGTGGCGAACGCGTTGAGCTTGGGGCCGAGTTTTGTTGCGCGGTCGAGGTAGGCTTGGGTCAGTTCGACGGGAGAAAGTTTTTTCGTTTCGATACGTTTGGCGACTTCGCTGATCGGGGAATAGAAGATTTCTTCGGTCGGCATGGCTGGGGATCAAGAGGCTTTTGCGGCTGCGCCGCCGAGAGCGCCCGGAGCGGTTTTCTTTTCCCGTTCCACGAGCGGCTTGAGGTACAGAGCCGGGGCATCGCCATTCGCGACGTGATATGCACGCACGCGCTCGAGGGCGGGTTGTGCTTCCAAACTCATCCGCCGCAGATCGGCTCTTTGCGCATCCGAGAAGCGCGAACCGTAGGTGTTCACGATATTTTGATAACGGGCTTCGGCCTCGGTTTGCGATTCCGAGGAGAGCGGAGGAGTTTGCACAGGTTGCTGGACGGCCGACTCGAGGTCTGCCGTGCTCGCGGCCAAAGCGTTGGCAGGCACGAGCGCGGCCGCAGAGGCGACGGCGGCGCGCCGCGCGAATTCTCGTCTGCTGATCGCGGTGCGGCTGCGGTTCCCCAAAGAAGGCCCCCGAATGGAAGCTGCGGAAAGTCTAAGTAGGCAAACTACTGAATTCGAATGACAGCGTCAACGAGCGAATCGCCGGATGCGTACGAAGCGTCAGCCCAGATTGCGCCACTAGTCGACGCGAGTGAGGGCCTGAATTTGCAATTCGAGTGCTTGGGTGTATTGCTTCTCGATCTGCATTTCGGTTTGCAGTTTTTTTACGAGCAACTCGAGCCGCGCAATTTCGGTGCGCAATTTTTGGATATCGACGGGGCTGGGGTTCGACCGTTGCTGCGGAGCGGCTGGCGAGAAAGGCTGCGGATGACTCGGCGCGGCGTGCGACGGAGAAGAAGGCGTGAACGCCTCCGCGAGAGCCCGCGGCCAGGCGGATTCCGCCGGGCGCTGTTCGAGAGCCGGCGGAACATGCACCGGAACGCGCGGAGCCGGCGCAGGCGGAGCAAACAGGCTGTTGAGCGCGGCAGATGGCGCTGGGCGCTCTACGGCTGGCGACTCAGGATCCTTTTTGGGTTCCAGCAAACTCTTTACGCGGCCAATCAGCTCCTGGGGCTGGAAGGGCTTGCGAATAAGTTCGTCCGCTTTCACGGCGACGGCTTTATCGGCCACGCTTTTGTTGACCACCCCGGACATGAGGACGACCGGTGTTTGGCTGTATTCGGGATGCTCCTTGATCTGGCTGCAAACCGCGTAGCCGTCCTGGTCCGGCATGATCACATCGGTGATCACTACATCCGGCCGATGCTGTTCGAATTGCGCGAGCGCGGAGGCCGCGTCGGCGCAAGTGATCACGTTAATGCTCTCCCGGCGAAACGCGATCTTGATGACTTCGCGCATAGTGGCGCTGTCATCGATGAAATAGACGGTCGGTGTGCGCTTGGTTTCCGGCTCCTGCAGCGGTGGAACGGTCATGGCTTCGCTCATGAGGCTTCCTTGTCCGCCATGTCGCGCGCTCCCTCATCGTACTCGCGCATGGCATCAAGCATGAGATCGGTCGCCGAACGCAGCACCGTGCGCTGCGGCGAGGTCGTGCCGTAAGCAAACTTGTAGACGCCGTCGCCACCCTGCACGCAACTCTTCAGGATGTGGATGACGGCTTCGTCGCCAAAAAGGCTGCCACATTCGGCGTGCGTGATTTCGCCGGCGTCGAAAAAGAGGACCGCGTCGGTCTGGCCGGCGTTGATGTGCAGCGCGCCGGTCTGGTGAGCGTGGCCGAGCATCTGCATTACG
>Ga0335073_10006001_pt1 | contig 17060 bp, 7 predicted proteins | sample Lox_Sample_22_FD_207093 | JGI IMG/M metagenome (GOLD analysis project Ga0335073, IMG submission 207093) | Soil microbial communities from Loxahatchee National Wildlife Refuge, Florida, United States - Lox_Sample_2.2 | ecosystem: Environmental > Terrestrial > Soil > Wetlands | place: USA: Florida...
ACTGGTTTACCCGCAAAGAATTTCACGACGATCGAGCGGCATTCTTCAACACCGATTTCGTGTCGCGAACCGAGTACGTTTATCTGCTCAAGGTCGTGAACCCCGGCAAATTCCAAATCAGCCCGGCCCAGGCCGGGCCTATGTACCAGTCGGAGATTCAGGCGACAACCGATCCCGCGACGCTGGAGGTGCAGCCATGAGCGATGGCGCAAACATAAGTATTGAGACAGCTCCGAGCAAGTGGGGCGATCTCTGCCAGCGGCTTCATTCAAGCATTGGATGGATTGCGGCTCAATTCTGGGCGACGCCGTTGCTTGTTGGCGCGGGTATCTTGTGGACGCGACTGCCGGAGAAACACGTGTGGCAGGTGGGTCTCACGTTAATTATTCCGCTGCTGCTGCTCGGCGCATTTCTGGTGCTCGAAGCAGGAACGATGCGTAGGCTACTGGGCAGCGGTCCGGAACGTGTGCGGTTGCTCTATGGCGCGCTGACCCTTCTTTTATGGATTGCCGTCGCGTGGGCCGCCTGGGCCGTTCTTGACTGGTGCGACGATCAGACTTATCTGTGGTCGGGATACCTGAACTCGAAGACCTTTGCGCATTTGCGCGCAAGGGCTTTCAACTATCAGCATATTCAGCTTTCGATCGCGACACTGATATGGGTCATTCGCTGGATAGTGGTGCCCGGCAAATTGATTCCGTATGCCATCGCCTCAGTGGAGTGGGGTTGGCGGCTGCCATGGCTAAGGCTGAACCGCATGCTGCTGAACTGGCGATGGTGGCTGGCCGTAGCGATCGCTGCAATCGTCTGCGTTGCGCTGCCTTCACACTTCTTTGCCGCGGAACCCTCAGGCTCGGTTTCGCATCAGGTCTGGGCGGTCAGCATCAAGCTGGTCGGCGCGTGGCTGTTTGCCACCTGCGGTTGGGTGCTCGCGCTGGCGTGTGCTGCAGTGCTGCTTGCGCGCATACCGCAACCCACTGACGGACTTGATCGGAGTCTTTTCGAAAGTTTGCGAGCGGGTAAAGGGTGGATTCTGGGCTGGGCCGGCTGGACCGCCGTTTCAATTGCCTTCGACTTCACTATGGATGCGCTACCTGAAAGAGTCAACACAAGCGGCTGGGTGATTGCGCCCTTCGCGATCACTATGCTGATTGCGGCGCTCGTGCTGCAAGTGGGCATGATTAATGCGTTGACGTGGCAGGAAGAGAAACGAGTCAAGCCGCTTTGGGGTGAATTGAGTGTGCTCGTCTGGATGGCAGCGGCGATTGGGCTATGGCTGCTTGTGGGCTTGTGGCATCACGACATTGCAGGTTGGATAATCGATTGGGTCATCGTTCCTGCCTTGCTGATTCCATTCGCCGCTTCTTCGGCGCGCTGGGGATTGAAGCTGCCGTGGCGTCGAGTCCTGAAGATTCTATTCGACTGGCGCTGGTGGGTTGGAATGATCGTCGCTGTCATCATCGGTGGAGGTCTGCCGTCGCTCATTCAAGCCATCGCGACGGGAGGCAAGGTGTCGCAGAGCCCATGGGTCAATACATCCTGGAGTGATGCGCACGATTTGCTCGCGAACTCTGCGTGGGTTTTGCTGATGGCATGGTTTGCAACGCTCTTGGCTAAAACCAATTCACACTTCCAGGCGCCCGAAGGTTCACCGCTGTCTGAGCCCGGCGATAATATTCGCGGGAACGCCTGAGCGCAGCCACTCGATTACCTGGTCCCGGCCATAGCGGGCCATCAACTGCGCCGCATACCACTCCGCGGCGTGATGCGCTTTTTCAGCCTCGGCCTCTGTTGAAGCGTGGCCCAGCGCGGCGTCCACTGCATCCGGTGCGAGCGCCGGAGCCATTCGCATAGCGGAAGAGCCGATCGCTCCGCTCGGCTCGGTCCACAATTCAACCAGCCCTTCGCGCAACCAGAGCGGCGCGCGCGGGCTGGCTTCGTGTTCCACCAGCGCGTGCAGAAACTCGTGCCGCATTGTGTCGTCGAGCAAATGCCGCGATGCCAACACTCGCAGCGGCTGCATTCCAATCCAGTCGCCTTCAGTGAACGCGGCAACCCACCCCGGTGCGAGCGTTGCTGCGCGAAAGGCCGGCGTGGATGCAAACGAACGCACGGTGATTTGCACTGAGGTGTTCAGGCCCGATCGCTGCGCCGCATCGGCTCGCGCGCGATTCAGCTCTGGCAGGTACGCTGCGTCGGCCGGATCGAGCGACTCCAGTTGAAATCCGCTTCCCGTGAGACTGGCCCACTCACGCCCTCTTTCTTCATCGGCTGCAACGGCGCCGGGAAAATACTGCGCGAGAATCTCGCGAGCGGTGCGGCTCTGCGCGGCCATCACCGCAGCGCCCTTCTGGCACAGGCCCACGCCGTGCCCCCATCCGCGGCCGTGAAACGTAAAGCTTTGGCCGTTGCGGCCGACCTCAAACCACGCGCTGGGGATTTTGTTCCAACCCAGCGACTCGCCGACAGCCAGCCTGAAGTCTTCGGCGGTAATTTCGCGACCATCGAGTCGCAACATCACTGCGCGACCCGATTCGCCGCGTCGCGTAACAACCAGGTTTTGCCAGCCCGTGGGCGCCAGACCACGTGCGGCCAGCGCTGCCGCGAGGTCGGCTCGTGAAATCTCCGACGCCCATTCCTTTCCACCATCGCGAACGCAATAGGTATCGGGCTGCGATGGCAGATATGTGACATCCTTCGCTCGCGGCCAGACTTCAACCGGCGAAGCAGTTCGCCCTCCGCAATCTTTTCCGAAGTAAGCCAGCGCGCGCTGGCCGTGGAACCATAACGTCTCACCTGCCGTGGCCAATACTGCTGCGTGAGCTGCGGTATCGCGCCCTCCATTCGCGCCCCAGTGCAAAAGCTGACAGTGTGTGGAATCGCACAGATCGTAATCGGCGTGGCCGTGAGCTTCGTGCAGTGCGAAGCTTCTCACTACAATTGCGAGCGCCTTCAGCGATTCCGCACTGTCTGCCGCGCTGCTCTCACTCGCAACTACACGCTCAACGTAGCTCTCAATCGGCATGGTGACGGCAATGATAAGAATTCCGGCGCGAGCGGAAACAGCAACCGGATATTGAAGCGTCACCATTTCACCGTGCGCCGCGAACGTCACGCCGCCGGTGAGAACAATCCGCTTTGCATTGCTCAATTTGCCCGCGCCAACCAGATCCAGGGCATTGCCGGCAGCTCTCACGTGAACTGGCCGTGTAAGCGAAAGTGGAGCGCAATCCGCGCAGACGCGCAATGAAATGTTGCCGGATTTGCCGGCAGGCGAGAGCACCACTTCGCGATCGTGCCACAGCGTCCACATGCCCACTCGCACAGTTTCGCGCGGCAAAGAGGCGGACGCGGCTGCCACTGGCGCTGGCTGCATTGCAGGACGGGCAGCGCCAAAGGTCAGGCCGATCGAGAGGAGGAGGCCGACGAGCACCCGCACAATTCCTGCCCGATTCATCGCCGCTCCACTGGCGCATGCGCCAGAATGTCGCCGGCAACTCGTGCCGCATCGGTGCCGCGGCCCGCCGGTAGGTACACTGCAACTACCACCTGCGGCTTTTGCGCGGGCACCAGGCCCAGGAACCATCCGTGAGTCTGGCTCGTTGCATTTCCAACCGCGGTTCCTGTCTTGCCCAAAACGGCAGCTCCGCCCAAACCAGCCGCTCCAGCCATGCCGAAACTTGCTGAATCCGCGAGTCCCTCGCGCACTGTTTGTGCCGCAACTGAATCGGGGTGCGCCGCCAGTTCAAGCGCCAGCCAACGATAAGCAACACCCAGTTCGAGAGGCGTCACGCGAACGCCGTCCACGCCCAGCAGCGCCAATTGTTCGGCATCGATTGATCGCGGTTCGCGAAATTCGGCAACCGCCTCGTCGCGCGCGAGGCCTGTCAGGCCCAGTAATCCCGTCGGCCTGAGAATTTCTCCCAGGCTGCCGGGTTTCAGCGTGCGCGCAACCGCGGCAAAGTAGCTGTTGCAGGACCACGTGAGAGCTTCGCGCGCATCGAACGGCGGCGCGGCAGGATGCGAACACGCCAACCGATGTCCGGCGACCGACAGCCTGCGATCGCAGGTTACGCGGCTCCCGGCATCCCATCGGCCTGCGGCGACAAGCTGATAAAGCACCAATGGCTTGAGTGTCGAACCCGGCGCGGCCAGCGTGCGAGCTGCATCCTGGAGCTGTCGCGACGCAACCAGGCGTCCACTCTGCACGTCGAGTACGACGATGCGCGCATCGGGCACCCGGTGTGCGGCGCTGTCAACCGCAGTTTGCCACGCGGTCTGCAGAGATTGACCACCTGCAAGGATTCCGACGTTCAGGATGCCCAATGTGAAGCCGACAGCGACTAATCCGCAAGCTCTTCGCACTGAAAAAGTATGACGCAAGCGTGCAAGAAATCGGAATGCTGCCGTTCCAGATAGTGTCATGGCGATTGCAATTGCTTAAGCTGCTGCAATTGTCGCTTAACCGGGCATCGTCTGTCCGGGGCAGGGCTGCCTGCTGCGCAGAGGGGCATTTTGATCTCAGCTTTTCGGGAGTAGGATGGATAGCCATGATCCGGCAATGTTCGACCTGTATTGCTTTGGCACTCGTAAGTGTTGGATTGAGTCTCTGTTCGCGGGCGGGCGCAGCACCCATTTCACCGGCAATCGCCATGAATGAAACTGGCGCGCGAGCGACCCTGGCTGGTAAATCCATCGCGCTCGATCTGCCATTTACCGTACCTGCCCCGGAGCGCACGCGGGTGTCTGCCTGGCTGCTTTCGCCCGACGACTTGCCGAACTCTGCGCTGACGCTCGATGTCGCCGCCGGCGCCCGGTCGGCGCATTTCACTTTTCTCTGGCCGGTCGATGCGCGGGGAAATGCCGTGGAAGAAATCGGCTGGTACCGGATCGGCTACCGAATCGACGTTAATGGCGCCATCGTCGCAAACGGCATTCTCTCAATAGGAGCCATCACTCCGAATCTGCTCGAGCTTAAGCTGGCCAGACCCCAATACATTCAGAGGGGAATGCCGATCAGCGTCCGCGTATTTGCCGGAAACCCCGTCACGCAGAAGCCGTATCGCAGCGTTCGGCTGAAGGCCACGTTGACATTTGATGACGATTCCAACAGCGGCAGGCCCGCGCCAAAGCCGTTGATTCACTCTGCGGTCACAAACACCAGCGGTGAGGCCATTTTCAATCTTCCCGCCTTAAGCGAGCCGGGCGAGTCGGCAACGCTGGATGTGGAAGGAACTTTGGCAGGAAATTCCGGCGCGGAGAAGAGCGCGCTCGCACAGGCGAGCATCGAGTCGGATCTGGAGTTGAACAACCGGGTGATGTTCAGCGACGAAACCGACAAGCCGCTGCACAAGCCGGGCGAGGTTGTCCATCTTCGCTCGCTTGTATTCGACGATTCGCACCACGCCCTGGCTAATGTGCCGCTCACGCTCGTCATCAAAGATCCCGATAACAAGACGCTGCTCGAAGAGCCGCTAAAGACCAACCGGTTCGGAATTGCATTCTACGACTGGAAGACCAGCCCGCAGCTTGCGCCCGGCGACTATACGGCGGACTTTGATGGTGACGGCAGTGTTGGAGGATATGGTTCCAGCATGAGCTTGACCGTCGAACGCTACGAGCTGCCTGAATTCAAAGTGACGGCGACGATGGATCGCCCCTTCTACCTTGCCGGGCAGAGTCCGGTTGTGAAAATCCACACTGAATACCTTTTCGGCAAGCCCGTCGCTGAAGGAACGATCAAACTCTATCGGCTTGACGACGAGAATTGGTACGCACGTAAGAAACAAATTGGCAACGAAGCCGCACCCTTTGCGAGCGGCACGCTCGATGCAAATGGCGATGCCAGCTTTACGCTCGATGTGAAGAGCGACTTTGCCGATCTCAGCAACGAGGATTATCAGCGGTACACCGATCTTGCTTATCGCGCGGTTGTAACCGATTCTTCGACCGGCCGCAGCGAGCCCATAAAATTCATGGTGCGGTTGACGCGCGATCCCGTACACGTTTATTTGAGCCAACCGCTGGGCGACGATCGCGAAGGCGATGTGATTGTCTCCACCAGCTACGCCGATGGAACGCCGGTGTCGTGCAAAATCGAACTCGACTGGATGGACGAGAACTCGAAGCCCACGCGTGCAACAACCGCAATGACTAACCGTTTCGGGCTCGCAAAAGTGCATCTGCGATATCCGGCGATTGCGGCCGATGCGGAAGACGCCGACCGGAACCTGCGCGTAATTGCCCGCGATCCTGAGGGCCGCTTGTCGACGTTCGACGATACGCTCAGGCCCCAGAAAGTGGATGTCTGGCTTTCAGTGGAGCGGTCTTTGTTGCGGCCTCAGGAGCCGATTGAACTCACCGTCCACGGCAAACGCGGCGATGTCATCGATCTTGACGTGGTTTCAGAGACCGCGGTTCTCGCGCACCTGCAGGTGAGGATGCATGACAAGTCCATTCCGGTCACGATTCCTGCCGACGCCAGATTTCACGGTCTCGTTGCGGTTCGGGCGTACAAAATGACCGCGCCTGCCGGCAGATTCGACTACTGGGACGAAGTGCTTGGCTCGCGACTGGTTCTCTACCCTGAGGACCGCAGCCTGCGATTGAGTCTGTCTGGGATGAAGCCCAACTATTTGCCCGGCGCCGAAGTGAATACGGGTCTGCGTCTGCGAGATGCTTCGGGGGCTGCGGTCGACGGCGCGATAGGAGTGACGGTTTTCGACAATGCGGTTGCGCAACGCGCCGCTACCGAGGAGAACGAGAATAATTGGTGGTTCAGTTACTGGTGGTCGTCAGATAGTGGCAGCGCAGGCGGTGTGACGCGCGACGATCTCAACAAAGTCGACACGTCGAAGGAGATTCCTGCCGACCTCGAGCTCGCCGCAGAAGCGCTCTTGCTGAATTCGAATTCGGGGTCCGTCGAGATTGAAGGGACCTCGGACGACGCGATACGACAGGAGTACCGGGCCGCAATGGAGAAACACCTGGAGCCGTTGGGCAAGGCGATTGTTGCGGTTGCCGATCCGCATTTGCCGCGAACGCTTGAAGCGGTCGAGCAGGTTGCGCGCGGAGCCGGATTCGATCCCGCACTCCTCGACCCGTGGAGCACGCAGTACCGCGTTCAAGCTTCTAAGGAGACACCAAATGAAGTAGTGACATTTCATAGCGCGGGCCCCGACAAGATTTTTGGCGACGATGACGATATCTACGTCGATGTTGCGAAGCGCAATCTGTTCGCAGTCCCCGGCGCAAAGTTGAACAAGTTGCTTCTTCAGGCGGTTCAATCCGGCCAACCTTTGCCGGCGAACCCAGAGCAACTCTCTGCGCTGGCTGCCGCGGGCGGCATCGATCTGGATTCCGAGGCGGAGGGAACCCTGACGCCAACCGGAAAGCCATACAAGTATGACTTTGTGGTGCAGCGCAGAATTTTCTACATTGACGCGCTCCTCCCGGACGATACTCACGTTTGGACCAGTGATGGAATCGACTACTTCTCTCCGGTTGAAACACGCATCGATGCCGCATTGAAGGCGTGGGAAGCCGCCGGTCATGCATTTCCTTCGACAGTGGACCAGGCGCTCCAGTTATTAAGCAATGCGGGCATCGATCCCAAAGAGCTGCACGATCCGCTGGGCCGGCAACTCGTGCTGCGCGTGAGGCAGCTCCTGGCCTACACGCGGACAGAAGAAGTGAAGGCCGGCGAACATTTGCAGGTGAAGGCAAAACCCGTAACGCAACTCATGCGCGCAATCCAGATTGTACGCAGTCCCAGTGCGGCCCTTGGCGAGACCATGGACACGGCCGACGTGGTAGCGCAGTTTCTGCACCCCATCAGCGAACAGAGCGGCAGCGACCTGACGCCCGAAGCGGTGGATCAGGGCACATTTAATCGCAATACCGGCGCGATCGGCGGGTCCGTCACCGACCCGACGGGCGCGGTGATTTCAAATGCGGTGGTTACTGTGCAAAATGCCGCCGGCGAGGTGTCGAAAGCGGTCACTCTTGAGAATGGCATGTATCTCGTGAGCGACCTTATGCCGGGCGTATACAGCGTGCATGTTCAGAGCCGCGGGTTCATGGACTTCGAGTTACATGAGGTGCATGTTTCGGCGGTTTCGCTTACGACTGTGGATGTGACGTTGAGCGTTGGCGCGACGACTGAAACGGTGGAGGTGTCCGCCAATACGCTGCCGGTGATGACGACGGAGTCACTGATGGCGTCCGTGCCCCGTGGCTTCCTCGGACCGGACAAAAAGACCGTCGTTACCGGCCCAGGCGGGCGTGCGGAGATCAGCGAGCCAACATTTACCCCGCGGTTGCGCCACGTGTTTGACGAGACCGCGTATTGGGCGCCCTCGCTTGAGACCGGCGCCGGCGGCCGCGCGGCGCTCAAATTCAACCTGCCCGACAGCCTCACCACCTGGCAACTGCACGCTCTCGCGTCAACCGTAGATGGCCGCGTTGGCGCCCTCGAAAGCAACTTCAAAACATTTCAGCCGTTCTTCATCGATCTCGACACTCCGCAGGTGCTCACCATCGGCGACGAGATCACGCTGCCAGTAAACTTGCGCAACTATACCGCCCAGTCCCTCACGCTCCCGGTTGCGGTAAAGGCCGCCGACTGGTTCCAGGCGTTGTCTCCTACTGCGCAGCGCGTTACCGTGCCGGCCGGCAACTCAGCAAAGTTCAACTTCGGTTTCCGCGCCCAGAAGTCGATCGATGAAGGACCGCTCCAGATCACCGCGGCGAACAGTCGCCAGGGCGACGCAGTCGAGAAGAAACTGCGCGTGCATCCCGATGGCGAGCCGCAAACTGTATTCGCGTCGGGACTGCTGCGCATGAACAACTCGACTCTCAACATCGATCTGCCCGCGAACTTGATTCCGGGTTCGCTGCGCGCACAGTTGCTTATCTATCCCAATATGGGCGCGCAGCTTGTGCACTCCATCGAGGCCGCAATCGAGCGGCCATGGGGGTGTGGAGAGCAAACAATTTCCAGCACGTATCCGAGCCTGCTGTTCATCGAGCTGCTTCATGCTTCGAAAGCGAGCTCTCCGCTTGAAGACAAGGCCCAGGCCAATCTGCAGCTCGGCTACGACCGGCTCTTAAACTACTTTGACGCTAACGGGGGGCTCACCTATTGGGGCGAAAACGACCACAATCCCGATCCCGCGCTCACCGCGTACGGCGTGCAGTTCCTCACTGAAGCGCGCCCGTTTGTAAAGGTGGACGCCGCTCGCATTGCCGATGCGGTTGCATGGCTGATCTCAGTGCAACAGAAAGACGGAAGCTGGAAGCCTCATTATGGCGAGCCAAATTCCGAGACGACACTCTACATCGCGTGGGCGCTCGCGCAAACAGATCTCAGCGACGGCCCAGACGCGCCGAAGGGGCTGCGTGACAGGACCCAGGTCGCTGTTCGGCGCGCGCTCGAATGGGTGAAGCACTCCGTCGCGGCTGTGCACGATCCATTTGCAAACGCAATCCTGCTTCAGATCGCTAGCGCCGAGCACGATGAGGATTCGGCAAAGCGTTATCACGATGAACTGCTCTCAACTGCGAATCGCGACCGCAATGGCGCGCGCTGGTCGCGCGGGGGGCAGTTGCCGTTTTACGGCTGGGGGCGCGCGGGCGATTTTGAGACGACCGCCATGGCGTTTGCAGCGCTTCGTGCCCAGGGAGTAGCGGGCGATCAAGCGCTATTGAACGATGTGCTCTATTTCCTGCTTGGCGGCCGCGACGAATTTGGCATCTGGTACAGCGGACAGGCGACCGTACGCGTGCTGAAGGCACTGCTGCCAATTGCCGAAGAGGAGATTGCCGCACCGCCGAACGCCGCGATGTTCACGCTCGACTTAAATGGCGCGGCGCTGGATAGCGGAGTCACGGAAGACGCGCACGGAGTTTTGCACGGTTTGAATGCGCCGCGCACGCTTGATCTGACAAACCTGCTGAAGCCTGGAAACAACTCGCTTTCCATCACGGGCGAGGGCGATGTCGCGCTGGCCAGTGCCGAGGTTACCGCATGGTTCTATACGCCATGGCCTGCTTCACAACCGAGCGCGTCAACTCAGACCGCGACAGGCAAAGATTACGGACTTAATTTCAACTACAAATGCGCGACCGATGACATGAAGATTGGCCAGCCCGTGAACTGCACTGTCGACGCGCGCCGCTTCGGTTCGGCCGGGTATGGAATGTTGCTGGCCGAGGCCGGGTTGCCTCCCGGCGCAGACGTCGATCGAGCTTCGCTTGGCAAGCTCCTCGATGACGGGACCATCTCGCGCTACGAACTTGAGCCGGATCGCGTCGTTTTCTATCTGTGGCCGTGGCGGGCTGAAGGTTCGCACTTCAGCTTCCGGTTTTCGCCGCGTTATGCCATTCGCGCCAAGGCCGCGCCGGCCTCACTCACCGATTACTACAATCCCGATCTCCAGGTCACGCTGGCTCCTCAGGTGTTCGAGGTCAATTGAAGTTGATGCGCAGAATCGGTATGGGAAGGCAGCGGAAATCTAAGCGATCGCGTGACTGCTGCGAGTGACTGCCTCGGTAAAGTTCATGCGGATTCCATTCTTTGGCCGCAGAATTACCATCGGGCGCGCCTCGATTTGCTGGCCGGGAGCAAGCTGAAATTCATATTTCCGGAGCAGGACGCTCAGAATCATGAGGATTTGCAGCATCGCATAGTTACCGCCAATACAGCCCCGTGGTCCGGCTCCGAATGGCAGGTAGGTGAAGGGTGCTTGCAGTTTTTCGTTCTCTTTGGTGAATCGATCCGGATCGAAGTCTTCTGGGTTGGGCCAGTGCTTTGGCGCATGGTGTGCGCCGTAAACGAACACGATTACTGTCGACCCGCTGGGGATTGCAACGTCACCCGCAAGGTCGTCTGCAATTGCCATGCGATCGATCATCCAGAAAGGCGGATACAGCCGGAGCGCCTCCTGAATCACTTGCGTGGTGAACTCGAATCGGGGTACTTCGACGTAACTCAGAGGCGCATCGCCCAGGATCGCATCGAACTCCTGCCGCACCTTTTCGAGGCAATCGGGCCGCTTGCTTAACAGGTAAAACATCCACGAGAGAGCGTTCGAAGATGTTTCGTGGCCGGCGACCAGCAACTGCATGCTCTCGCTCAGCACCAGTTCGTCGCTCATACCATGGCCGTCGCTGTAGCGGGCGTCCATCAATGTCTGCAGCAGATCGTGGCCGGGCTCCTGGTGCCGGCGCTGCTTGATGTAGGCCATCAGAATGCTGTCGGCGCGGACGCGCATCTCTTCGTGTTTGCGTAGCTCGCCTGAGGCGGCAAACCAGGGATTCATGTATGGCTGAAGAGTTTGCCGAACGATGAACTCCTGGACGGTGCAGATGGTGTGGCTGACGAGGTCAATGTCTTCGTCCTTCAACTTGGCGCCGAACAGCGACCGGGCCACCATCGAGAAGGTCATTTTCATCAGATGGGGGTAGATATCCACGGCGCCGGTGCGGACTTCTCTTTCAAATCCCTTCAATGACTCGGCGAGCGAGTCCTGCATGATGGCTGAGAGCGCCTCAAGCTGTTTGCGATCGAAACCTTTCTGGATGAGGCGGCGCTGGTTGCGCCAGGCTTCACCATGAGTGGTGAGCAGGCCTTTGCCCAGAAAGTGGCCCATGCGTCTTACCTGGATCTCGGATTTCTGGTAATTCTCCCAGTTGGTCTTCATCACGTGCTGGATGACGTCTGGATTGGTGGTGACGATGGCTTCTTTCAGCCCGCCAATAAAGAACTTGAATGTGTCGCCAAACTGCTCGGTATACTTCGTCAGCACCTGCACGGGGTTGCGGACCATCGCAGGCGAGTCGGCAAAGGAACGAAGCCGTGAAACTACGGGAATAGCGGTAGGCAAGGTTACACCTCACCCTGTTGCGCGCCTTGAAGAATAGCGAATCTCATGTATTTTGCCTGAAGTGGCCTGGGAGAACCGAAAGAGCCAGCGGTCTGGAAATCGTGTCGCGCAGCCGGCATCAGTCCTCGTTTCCCAGTTGCTTCAAAAGTATCAGATGATGCACGATTGCCCGCCCCATGGTGGGATGCTGCCGGTAAGGAACCCCAAATTCCTCGGCGGTCTGCTTCACGATACGAGTGAGCGGGGCGTAGTGGGTGTGGCAGACATAAGGGCACAAGTGATGCGCAATGTGGTGGTTGAGCCCACCGGTGAGCCAACTGACCAGCGGGTTCTCAGTCGCGTAGTCGGCCGTGGTGGCGAAGATGTGGTAGACGCCGTTCTCAAATTCGCTGCGATCCGACGGGAAATAGGTGCTGTCGATGGTGTGCGTGGTTTGAAAGACCAGCGATACGGACAAGCCAATGATGAGATGAACCAGCACAAACGCGAGAATGACCAGCGGGATTGGCTTGCGCAGCAGGACCACCGGCAAAACCAGCATGTAACTAAAGTAGATGGCCTTGCCCCCAAACAGGATCGCGTACTCCCGGAACGGATGCCTGGTTCGCCTCAAATAGTCGTGGGTGGGGAAGAAAAAGGCCTCGAAGTCCCTGAGAAAAACATAGTCGAGAGAGAAGAGCGCATAAAAGAACAGCGCGTAGATGTGCTGAAAGCGCTGCACCCGTGTGCGCGGCTCATGAGGAGTGAACCGGAAGATGCCGCGGCCGGTGAGCGCATCGTCTTCGCCCTGAAGGTTGATGCAGGAGTGGTGACCGCGATGATGGAGAATGCGCCACATGTATGAGTTCACTCCGCACACGTCGAAGACGTAGTTCAGGGCTTTGTTGACCGACGGCATGCGCGAGATGGCGTTGTGATTGCTGTCGTGAGCGATGTTGAGCTGAAGGAATGTCTGGGCTATGCCGCCGAGCAGGTAAAGGGCGACGAACCCCCATGCGCCGGGCCTCAGCGAATAGATGGCAATCCAGCTGCCCAGCAACACCGACAGACCAACGGCAATCTTGAGCCACATTGAGCCGTCGGCTTTGGGCGAAATCTTCTGGTCGATGAAGAAATTCTCGAGACGCCGGCGCAGGACCCTGGGGAATGAGGCGATGTTAGCCGGGTCGCCTGCGGACTGCGACGGCAAAGGCTCATGGGGTACAAGATCGTCCACATCCGGTCTTTGAGTTATTACCGTTTCGGTCCCGGATGTCACTATCGCCTCCATCGTTTTGTTGAGCCAACCCGGCTGGCAAACCCCGGCCTGTGGCACTCTCTGGCCCTGGGGAAGGAAGGCGATCCAATAGACCCGCCGCCGGTTGCGTCGAACCCTGAATGTTAGCGCGAAAGATCGTTAGGAATCAAGGGAATTCAGGCGCTCTGTCCGGGCGGCTGAAACGCAATTCTACTGCGAAGATTGGTTGCGTTGCTCCCTTGCTCTGCTAACATGGACGAACAGTGTGAAAATCCGTTGAATGGGCCGTAAACGCCCCGGCGGACCTTGCAAGATTTCCCCGCTGCCCGAGTTCGGCCACCAGGGTGATTCTATCCCGACCGGACCGCGGCGTATTGGCACGAAACGGCGGTGAGCGTTTTTTTCGATCTTAGCCTCGGCTGACGCTTCGCGACCGGTGGCTTAGTTCAATTTTGCGGCATCTTGGCCGCGCAAAACACAGGGGTGAGTGTTCCAAAGCACTGATTTCTCCCAATTAACTTCGAAGGGTATTCCTGATCAAATATGGCGTCGATATTGGACCAACTGGACAGGCTCGGGGATGTGCACCCAAACAAACTCCTCTATGCATACCTTGACGTGAACGGAAATCCAAGTGAGTGCTATTCGTACGCGTCGTTCCTCCAGAGGACGAAGGCTATCGCACGGCGCTTGCGCCAGGATCACGGATTTGCTTCGGGAGATCGCCTGCTGCTCGCATACCCGCCGGGACTGGAGATGATCTGCGCGTTTTTTGGCTGCGTCCGCGCCGGACTGATCCCCGTGCCGGTCTATCCGCCCGGGTCCCGCGGCTTTCAGAGCGCGATGTACAAAATGGTCCACATATCCAAGGATTGCCAGGCAGCCGGTGTCTTAACCAGCAGCGACTACCGCGCCGCATTGAAGACGAATCTCGCCAGAACCGGAGTGGCATCGTCGGGCGTCGACGTTGATTACATTTCGTCTCTTCCCTGGATCACGACGGAAGACTTCGTGGATGCGATCCCCGACGAGCCCGTTTATGAAGCTTCAGATATTCTGTTTCTTCAGTACACTTCAGGGTCGACGATGGAGCCCAAGGGCGTGATCGTCACCCACGAAAACATCCTCGACACCTATTCGCTTGTGATCGACCATCCGGCGCCTGTAGTGGTTTCGTGGCTCCCGCAGTATCACGATATGGGGCTGATCGGGTGCTATCTCTATCCCGCGCTCAAAGGCGGGACGACCTACGGCTTTGCGCCCATGGATTTCATTCAGCGGCCGGCCCTTTGGTTTGAAGCAATCAAGACCCATCGCGCCACCGCGTCTGCTGCTCCCAACTTCGCGTTCGACTACTGCCTGCGCGCGGGGCGGATTTCAAAGGAGAGCCTGGAAGATTGCGATCTGAGTTCGCTCGAAGTACTGATGGTGGCGGCGGAACCCGTCAAATCCGAGACGTTCACACGGTTTCTTGAGACGTTTCAGCCCTACGGGCTCAGGTCAGAGAGCCTTTATGCCGCCTACGGGCTTGCTGAAAACACGCTTGCGGTTTCGCTCCGCGGCCGCAGCATTGTTTCAGTCAACCGGCGCGCACTTGCGCTGGGAAAGGCGCGGATGACCACCGAGGTCTCGGAAATCGATGCGTCCACCCAGATTGTGAGTTGCGGAACCCCGATTCCGGGCATCGATGTCAAAATCGTTGATCCCGAGCGGCATGTCGCTCTCAAAGAAGGCATGGTGGGCGAAATATGGATCGCTGGACGCGGCAAATGCCAGGGCTACTGGAAAAACCCCGAATTGACCCTGAAGCAGTTTCGCGCCAGGCTGGTTGACGACAGCCCGTATGACGACGGCCACCTGAGAACCGGCGACATGGGCTTCTTCAATAATGGCGAGCTCTTTGTTTGTGGCCGCATCAAGGACATGATTATTCTTCGCGGACAAAACTATTATCCGCAGGATATCGAGAGCGTGGTTGAAAGAGCGTCGGGGCTTGTCCGCGGCAATTGCGTTGCGGCGTTTCAGATTCACGAAGACACCGAGCCGGCTCTGGCCATCGTTGCGGAGGTAAAAAATCCCAAGGCGCTTCCGGATGCGCTCAAGATTGCCGCGGCGGTGCGGAACTATCTCAACGTTGAAGTGGCCTTAATTTCATTTATCGCGCCCCGCGCCATTCCACGAACCAGCTCGGGTAAGATCATGCGTCACAAGGCCAAGCAGATGTGGCTGAACGGCGAGTTTAACGTTCTTTCTGAGCTGTCGCGGGACAAAGAAGCCGGGACCGTGGAGGCCGGCTCTCAAATCCACACCTCGTTCGACGCCCTGAAAACCCGGTACAACCTGACGGGAACCGAATCGTACAACCTGGTAGAGGCCGGCCTGGATTCGCTTGACCTGGTCGTGTTTATGCACGAACTCAAGGAGCTTTTGAAGGATCATGGGGCCGACATTCTGGCCAGGCAGGTCGACATCGGCGTCATCCAGCGCGTGAGCGTGGCAGAGCTGTTCCAACTTGCCGAACAGCTGGAACGCGCTCCCGAAGAAGCATTGACTATGCTGCGGCATTCACTGGCGATCTTCCGCGAAGAGCAGCGCACCGCTGAAAAGCAGCTGATGAGCAGCGACACAAAGCTCATCTTTACACCGCCGGTTCCCGCGCCCGTGCCCGCCATTCCTGACTTGAATCATGTACTGCTTACGGGAGGCACCGGATTTATCGGTCCGTTCCTGATCAAGAGCCTGCTGGAGCAGACGCGGGCCAAGATATACGTTCTCGTCAGAGCTTCAGACGAAGAGCAAGGCAAGCAAAGACTAAGAGGGGCAATGGGGTCAATGGGCGCTTGCGCGCCGGCACTGATGTCGATGTTTGATGCTCGCGTTATTCCCATTTGCGGGGATCTCGGGCAGCCAAAGCTTGGCTTGACGCAGGATGTGTGGGATTTTCTCGCCCATGAGATGGACACGGTGTTTCACAACGGCGCCACAGTGAACTATCTGTTCAACTACGACCGGATGCGCGAGGCCAACGTGCTCGGAACCAACGAGGTCTTGAAGCTGGCTTTCGAAGGTCGGCCCAAGGCCCTGAATTATGTCTCGACAACCTTCGTGTTTGGCTGGGCCGTTAAGAGCGTCCTCTATGAGACCGACCGGAACAAAGACATGGAGCTTCTCGACTTTGGATACAGCCAGTCGAAATGGGTAGCCGAGCAGGTGGTCGACGACGCGCGCAGCAAGGGTCTTTGTGTCCGCATCTTCCGCCCGGCTCTGGTGAGCCCTTCGGTTACGGGCGGAGGCAACAACTTCGATATAGCTGTTCGCCTGGTTGCGTTCATGGTTAATCACGGCATTGGAGTGGACGCTCTGAACCAGGTAAGCTTTGTGCCCGCCGACATTGCGGCAAACAACATTGTCGCTATCTCCACCACTCCCGGAACAGAGAACAAGACCTACCACGTTGTGCGCGACGATTACGCGAACATGATGGATATTACCGGGCTCATTACCAAGGCGACCGGACGTCAATTTGAGATTTTCACCGTCAAGGATTTTGTTCCTGAGCTGATACGCCGATGCCGGAAAGAAGATCTTCTGTTCCCGCTGCTCGATTTCCTGGTGGGCTCGGTGGACAACATCACGGCGATGGAGTTCAAGCGTTACGACAGCACAACCTATCAAAAGGCTCGCGATGCCTCGGAGTGGGGCAAGGCCGATCCGTCGCTTGAAGACACGGTCAACGGCATTCTGAAATTCATGTTCCGCAAGGGCATCATTTCAGTCGAGGCGCGCGAAACCAAGGCCTTTTCGGCTTCAGCGCCTGCGCCCGAAGCGGCGCCTGCCGCGACAGGGCGATTGGCCTGGTCAGACGCCTAACCCGTATTTCTCACAGGGCGCGAAATGCGCGCTTATTGAGTCATGCAGTGGCCACATGCGGGCCTGGA
>Ga0335073_10006002_pt1 | contig 17057 bp, 9 predicted proteins | sample Lox_Sample_22_FD_207093 | JGI IMG/M metagenome (GOLD analysis project Ga0335073, IMG submission 207093) | Soil microbial communities from Loxahatchee National Wildlife Refuge, Florida, United States - Lox_Sample_2.2 | ecosystem: Environmental > Terrestrial > Soil > Wetlands | place: USA: Florida...
GATGTAGAAGAGGCTGGCCCAACGGTCACCAAGCCTGGCGATCTGTGGCTGCTCGGGAAACATCGCATCCTGTGCGGCAATGCGCTCGAAGCTTCTTGGTTTAAGTCTCTTATGGGCAGCCGGCGCGCCAACCTGGTCTTTGTAGATCCTCCATACAATCTGCCGATCGACGGGAATGTTTCCGGAAAAGGTCTCGTTCAGCATCGTGACTTCGCTATGGCTTCCGGAGAGTTGAGCGAAGCCGAGTTTGGCGCGTTTCTCGTGACCGGTCTGAGCCATCTAGCTCGGAACAGCGTCGACGGGTCCATCCATTACGTCTGCATGGACTGGCGACATGCTGGCGAGCTGCTGGCTGCAGGAAAACAACTCTATGAAAGCCTCCTGAATCTCTGCGTGTGGACGAAAAACAATGGAGGCCAAGGATCATTGTACCGCTCGCGCCACGAACTGGTGTTTGTGTTCAAGCGGGGTAAGCGGCCGCATCGCAACAACGTGATGCTTGGCAAGTATGGGCGGTATCGAACCAACGTTTGGGAATACCCGTGCGCGACTACCTTCTCGAGACAAGGGGAGGAAGGAAATCTTCTTAGCTGCCATCCGACGGTAAAACCAGTGGCACTCGTTGCCGACGCGATTCTGGACTGCTCGGCTCGCGGAGAGTTAGTGCTCGATAGCTTCCTCGGATCAGGCAGTACGCTGCTTGCGGCTGAAAGGGTTGGGCGAATCTGTTATGGGATGGAAATTGCTCCACAGTTTGTCGATGTAGCCGTGAGGCGCTGGCAGCGGCACACAGGGGAAAGGGCAATTCTCGAAACAACCTGCGAGGCTTTTGATGATGTCGCTGCAGCTGCGGAGGGTGCCGATGCCCGACACTAACGATTTCTACGAAGTCGGATACCGAAAACCGCCCAGTGGCACGCGCTTCGTAAAAGGAAAGTCTGGCAATCCCAAGGGACGGCCCAAAGGGTCCAAAAATCTGGCCAGCGTTCTGGCTAAGGTTGGCAGAGAACCCGTCCGAGTGAGCGGGAAAAATGGCAGCCGCACGATCACCAAGCTCGAGGCTTGTGTTCTTCAGCTTATCAACCAAGCTGCTTCCGGTGAGCTCCGCGCTACCCGAGAGTTCCTACACTTAGTCAAAGCGCACGAAGACTCAGAACAGGATTCTCCTGGAACGCTCGTTCCCGACGAACGGGACCGCGCCGTGATGGCTAGCATCATCGAACGTATTCGGCAGTGTGGCGATCAGCTCGCGGGCACCACAGAAGCCACCGATCCTGAAGCTGCCCCAACAGGTGAGGAATGACTGCGATCCTGTCGCCGGCTCACCTCGAAGTCATTTTGCGTTCGGATTTGATGAGCTTCATCGAACGGTCGTTCTACGAGCTCAACCCGCAGGCTACCTTTCTTCCCAGCCCTTCCATCGAGGTGGTGGCCTCCCGTCTCGAGCGATGCCGCAACGGCACAACGAAGCGTCTGATCATCAATCTTCCACCGCGATCCCTGAAGTCCCACAGCGTGAGTGTGGCATTTGTAGCCTGGTTGCTGGGCCACACGCCGTCCAAGCAGATCATTTGCGCTAGTTACGGCCAGGATCTGGCGGACAAACACGCGAGGGACTGCCGCACCTTGATGGCCAGTAACTTCTATCGACGACTATTTCCAGCGACCCAACTCCTGCCAGAGAAACAGTCGGTCAGCGAATTCATGACCACCGCCCAGGGCTTTCGGATGTCGACTTCTGTGGGCGGCGTTCTAACTGGTAGGGGCGCGGACTTGATTATCTTGGACGATCCGCTGAAGCCCGATGAGGCGATGTCAGAGACTAAAAGGCCTAGTGTCAACGATTGGTACGACAACAGCCTGCTGAGCCGGCTGAACAGCAAGGAACAAGGCGTCATTATTATTGTGATGCAGCGGTTACATCAAGACGATTTGGTCGGTCATGTTTTGGACAATGGAAATTGGGAGGTCGTAGCGTTTCCGGCGATTGCTCAGGACGATGAGCGTCACCTGATCGAAAGCCCTTTGGGAAATAGAACGTTGAGGCGAAGGATGGGTGACGTTCTTGAACCTAATCGTGAATCTCGCGAGACACTCGAGGTTATTCGGCGAACGATCGGCGAGTACAATTTTGCCAGCCAATATCAGCAAGATCCGACACCCGTCGGTGGCGCCATCGTAAAGACGGAGTGGCTAAAGTACTATGAGCCGGGCGACCTCCCTAAAAGTTTTGGTTGCGTGCTACAGAGTTGGGATACGGCAAATAAGAGCGGCGAGCTCAACGACTTCAGCGTTTGCACCACTTGGGGCGTCGTTCGGGATCGCGACTACCGCTACTATTTGCTTTCTGTTTTTCGAAAACGACTTAACTATCCCGATCTTCGCCGAGCCGTCCGAGAACAAGCTCGCCGGCATCGCGCTGACGCGATCGTGATTGAAGACAAGGCTTCCGGAACACAGCTGATTCAGGATTTACGAGCGGACGGAGTGTGCGGCATCAGACCGTTTGACCCTTTGCCCGGATCAGACAAGACACTCCGCCTCTACGCTCAGACTGCCGAATTCGAAGGTGGGCGAGTCTTACTGCCACGCACGGCTCCATGGTTGAGCGATTACGTGCGAGAACTAACCGCTTTCCCGGGCACGAAGTACGATGATCAAGTCGATTCAACAACACAAGCGTTGACGCACTTAAAGAGTGACCAAACGTTTCTTCATTGGCTCAATCTCTGAGAGCGCACCTGGTCCCGAACCAGATTCAAGTCATACGTGAATCCTGTTGAGAATTGCGGAAAATATCTGTTTTGAATTGAATGTTTTGGCGCACTCGTTTGTTTTCGATTGAGCGTTGTTGAACAATGAGGCGCTCACCGGCACAAAATCGTCTACAGTCGGAGACGCGCCCATCTATTGCACGGAGAGCGCATTTTTCGTCCATTTGCGTATCCCTGTTATCAGGCCCTCCTGGCGACGGTGTCGAGCGTCGGCATGTCTGGAACTCTCGCTCGTCGAGGAAAAATGCCCCGGAAACGAATCTGCGATATAACGACTTCAAAACGGCGTCCGATTACCGCATCTCCTGGCGGCTTTGCAGTTGAGCATCGCCAAGACCGCCGGAAATGATGCAAAGGTGGTTGCCATAATCAAGATCACCGCCCCAAATCAAGATGTCGGCCCCGGGGTTAAGATCGAAATTTCCGATGCCTGCGATATAGGGACGATTTACGTCAGGACCGTTAGGACCCAGAGCCGGACAGCTGCTCGTTGGAATAATTTCATGAGATGTCCAACCTTGAACGCCATCGTGTGAAAAATTCCATTTCCAACTGGTCATGTCACCGGCGCCATTGGTAGTGCGAGTGGAAGCTTGCGCGATGTCGGCGTTCCCATCGCCATCGAAATCTGCGATGTTTAAGCCCGATAGAGAATCCGTAAGAGACACCGGCAGGGGCTGCCAATTGCCGACAGCGCCACAGGTTACCTGCCACTTGCCACTTACGATGCCGAATACATCGGTTTCCTTGTTACTGCCGCAAATCGAGAAGTGTCCGAAGCGAAGATTCGGCACGCGGAAGCTGGAATTATTAACGTAATTGAAGGGGCCGGAGCCGGCGGAAGATACGTACCAATAGGTTCCAGTGGTGTAAAGGATGTCGGCGTGACCGTCTCCGTTGAAATCGCCGACTGCTAGATCGGCGATGGTGGCACCGGTCGGCAGAGTGTTGAGGACTTGCCAATCGGAGATGCCGCCCCAGGACACGATTAGACTATTTCGGTAGATGGTCACCACGTCGGTGCGTCCGTCGCCGTCGAAATCGCCAAGCAGGAGGCTCTGCAGGGTCTCTGTATGTTCACCGCTCAAATAACGCCATTCGCCAACACCCCCAGGAGAGTAGAACCAGCTCGTGCCGGTGGCGAGAAACAGGTCCTGAATACCATCGCCGTCGAAATCGCCGACTGCTAGCAGATTGGCGGGATTCGTGACGAACCATTGATTGTCTGTGATGGCTAACTCGCTGTCGGACGAAGTGGGATACGAATGGTTCGCCTCAAAGTCGTACTCCTTGATGGCTTCATATTGACGATGCTGGCTAACATTGTTGTGGAAGGAGTCGGGCTCATGGCAAGGTTGGCCGCGCAATTCGAGATTCTCGCGGTTTCCGCCAAGGAAGGTGTTCCAGGCAATCTCGATATAGTACCCGGCCCATTCACCGTATAGGCCGCCATCGCCGGTTCCATGCATGTCAAAATCCTGCTCCGGGCCTTGACCAAGCGTCGCGTAGTAGGAAGGCGCATCGGAAAGCACAAGATTGTCCCACGCGCTGTACTGCTGGGTGGGATAGGACAGATTGCCGGAGATCGCGTGGCGATTGTACAAAAATGTATTGCCTGTAATTGTGGCGCCCCCTCCATAGCTGACGTTCACACCATAGCCTTCACTCTGCACCGGATTGTGGTGAATGAAATTGCGGTCAATGTATGCGCTGTCGAGAGACGCGGGCTGAGCAGGAAAGAAGAAGCCGGTATTTGGGTCGAAAACTCCAGGCTGGCCATTTACACAGGTCACGCTGCCCGAAGCGCTGCCGTTGGACCTTACGGCGCCGTTCTCCCAAGCGAATAGTTCATTGTGATCAACAATGACCTCAGTTGCTGGACTTTGGACAAAAATTCCGTGGATATTACCGAACGACCAAGGCGCATTGGTGCCTGTGGGCCCTTCGAGACGCAATCCGGTTATTCGCACGTAACTTCCGACCTGTATCATCGATACATTTCCAGTGGGATTGTTAGAGTATTGACCCAGGAGGAGCGGCCCCAAATTCGTGCCCCGGCGGTCACCTCGAAGGGTCACTCCAGTTGGAATGTCAAGGGAAACAGTCTCGCTATTGTTTTCGTCGATCTGAGTATTGTGGACCAAATCCGTAAGATTGATACATTGCAGTATCGGGTTTCCGGCCCAATCCGTTGGTTGCGCCCCAGATGCACCAGTACAGCTGCCGACGCCGGCGACGACTACGACATTACCCCACGCTGCTCCATTGTTTTGCAGAGCGATTTGATTGATTTGGTTCACAGCGTTTAAGAGCTGGCCCGCGTTCGATACGGCCCAAAACCCGCTGGTCGGGTAGGCGCCCAAGTGATCCGTGGCGAGGAAGTCCCAGAATTCGGAATCGGCCAGACTCCGGGTAGCGACCACCAGCGGCGTGCCGTCGTCGCTGCGGCCATTTTGTAGTTGCACGACGAGTTGCGTTGGCGGCGGCGAACAAGCCGATAGGTCAATGCAGCGGCTGCTTGCGAGAATGATGCTGTCGCCATCCAAAGCAAACACATCATTAATCGATTCAGTCGGGGCAATAGCAGTCGGCGGAGTAATGGCCGTGGGAGTCAGCAACTGGAGCTGGTAAGTACCAGCGGGCGTTACGGGAGAAGTCGTTGTTGTAGTTACGGCCAACGGTTCGCTGATGGTGCCCGTAGATTGGGCGATACCGATGACCTGATTGCCCGCATGAAGGACGACTTCATGCCTGCCATTGTTCAGCTCTTCGACGATGATCGAATGCGCTTGACTGCAATCATTCAGAAATACGGATGGTGCTGGCGCCGCTGCGGTCGCGGCTGTGCTCAGGCCCTCAAGTGAGGCTGCCAGAACCGGCGTCCCCGGGGGCGTGCCCGCTCCGACCGGCAAAGTGATTGGGGTCAGCGGTGGCGTGCCATAATCCAGGCACTTTCCAACAAAGCTCAGCCCTTGGGTTGCCCCGGACTCCGGGGCTCCCTCGTGACTTCGTATCATAAATGGCGGCTTGGGAAGCGGAATGGACGTCACGGGGTTCGTAGGTAGTGATATATCACCGGACGACGTTTTTAACGATTGAGCCGCGGCTGTGGCAAACAAAGATTGACTAGCAATCACGGTCAGTAAGCCCCAGGCGATCAAGAGTACATACCGATCGAAACAATCGAATCGCTCACGAAAAGGCATTCTCCGAAGCAGCGTAGATCGCGCGGGGCACTCGAATCGGCGTAGCCAAATAATTGGTAATCTAAAGTACTTCATGAGAACTCTCCTTCAGCGAGAAATTCCGGCCGCGCGCAGCGCATCCGCTGCCAAGCCCTTTACCTGCTTAAGAAAGAAACCCGTTAAACATTTCAGCCCCAACCCTAAACGGCGAGACCTTCGTGTAGAATCCCGCTATTGCGTTGAGCTTGCGCCAGATCCAAATGGCAGAACTGAAGAAAAACTGGGCTCTGAATCAGGACGCGTTCCGGAAATTTCTTGGCTGGCTGGATGCGGGGGTCGAGTCCAACGGCAAATCCTACCTAGAAATGCGGCGCAGGCTGGTGCTCTACTTTGACCGCAAGAACTGCTCCGCGCCGGATGACCTCGCCGACGAGACGTTGAATCGTGTTGCCCGCAAGGTGGAGGAGAAAGGTCAGATCACGGACGTGACGCCGGCTCACTACTGCTATATCACCGCAAAATTCCTACTTTTGGAGCACGCACGTGAACTTGCGAAGTTACCTCAAAGCATCGAGGCTTTGTCGGAACGTGGGCTGACAATCGGCAGCTTGGCTACTGCCCCAGTAGCCGACGGAAGAGCCATCGCTCGCGAGCGAGTGCTTGATTGTCTGGACCGATGCCTGGACGAATTGGCGCCAGGCGATCGCGAACTGATTCTTGAGTACTATCGTGGTGAGCGGCGGGCAAAAATTGAGAGGCGGTCGGCTCTGGCCGCGCGTGCTGGCCTTAGCCTCAATGCGCTGAGCATAAAGGCGTGCCGCATACGAAATAAGCTCGAGGAATGCGTCAGGGAATGCCGCCCCCAAGGATGACGGATTTTCGTGATTTTTGTCTTATACAAGAGGGATGATGCCGGAAGCCGAACAGCCTGAACCAAACGAGGAGCTGCTCACTCGTTACCTGCTCGGTGCGCTCGACCAGGCAGAAACAGAGCGCCTCGACGAGCGGAGCTTCACCGACGACGGGTTCGCCCTCCGCCTCGATATCGCGGAACACGAACTTGTCGATACGTTTCTCCGCGGCGGGCTCACCGGCGACGATTTAGCGCGCTTCCATGCCCACTATCTCGCTTCGCCGAAGCGGGCTGCAAAGGTCGCGCTCGCCAGGGAGTTGCAGCACTTCGAGGAACAGGAAACTACGGCGAGATCACGGCGGGCGGCCGCCAGAGCTAACGGGACACAGACAAGCGTTTCCAGCGTCCGAGGGTGGTTCACGGTTCCGAGACTCGGACTCCAGTGGGCGTTTGCCTGTGTGGCAGCGGCAACACTGCTGGCGGCGGGCTATCTGTTCGTGGAAGACATTCGGCTACAGAACGAAGTATCGGGAGCCCGAATTGCCCGAGTAGGCCTGGACAAGCAGAATCGGGACCTACAGCGACAAATCCAGGGCCAGCGGGCAGTGAATGAGCAAATGTCGAGCGAGCTCCAGAATTTACACCAAGCGCAGACAGCTGTGGACCAAATCAAGGCGGTTGCCGCGATTTTGATGCCACCTTCCAGAGGAGCTGGCAAAATCGAAACGGTCTCGCTTGCTCCTGACACAACGCTGCTGGTCTTGCTAGTGAGATTGGAAGCGGATGAGTTTCCTATTTATGGCGTCGAGCTGAAAGCTGGGGGTACGAATCAGGTTGTCTGGCAGCGCAAGAATTTGAAAGCGGAGGCATCTGGTCCTGACAAAAATCTGTCGGTCAGTTTACCGGCGCATCTGCTTAAGCAGCATCTTTATGAGTTACAGCTCACGGGAGTCTCGAAGCAGGGCTCAACCGAATTCCTGAGCGATTATCCTTTCAAGGTCGTGATAGAGTAGCGCCACTCCGGGCCACGCCGGTTTTCTAAGAGTGTCTGCCTTTAGGTGTCGCGATGCATGGACGCCCCGCTTTTTCTTCCTATACTCGTCGGTCGGCGTGTATTCATATCAGGCTGACAACCTATTTCTTGCTCGCTTTGGGATCAACTGTCGCAAATGCCCAGGTGGCATCTTCTTCATTACACAGCGAAACTCCAGTTCTGAAACTTGGCCGATCCATCGTCCGAACTCTAGCGGGCACTGAAGCTCACCGGTACCAAGTGCAACTGCAAGCAGGGCAGGCCGCAGCAATTGAGGTGGAACAGCAGGGTATCAACGTGGTCGTTCAGGTTTGGGGAGCTGCCGACAATCTGATTATGGAGGTGGACGACGAACTTGGAAGGCACGGGACGGAGAAGCTCGAGCTAGTCGCTGAAAATGACGCGGCGTACACACTTGCGGTGCGGTCGAGGCTCAAGTTCGCCCAAGGCGCCTATCAAATCAAACTAGCCGAGGTCGGTCCTGCAAGTGAACGAGATCGGTCGCTTTATCACATATTGCAACTAAGAACGCAGGTTTCTGCACTGACGGCGGCCAGAAAAACGCAGGAAGCACTTCCCTTGGCACAACAGGCGCTAACCCTAGCGCAATCGGGACTTGAACCGGCCGATGTTCATATCGCCTTTGTTACGCGAGATATTGCTGAAGCGTATTGCGGAAATGGCAAGACTGCCGAATGCAAGGCGGGCTTCGAAGAAGCTGTCCGTATGCTAACTGAGAGATTGGGACCCGACCACCCTCAGACGAACAATACCAAAAGACAACTCGCCTCGGTCTGTATGGATATGGACGAACGGCCCAGAGCTGACCTATTGCTCAGCGAGGTGTTGGAGAGCGAGGAAAAGACAGTGGGTGAGGATGATCCGCTCGTCGCGAAAACATTGAATACCATGGGTATTCTGCACATGGGTTTAGGCGACGATCTTAAGGCCGAGGGTGAATACGAACGTGCCCGTGTAATCTTGGAGAAGGCCGGGCTGACCGACGAAACTCAGTACGGGTATCTCCTCAACAATCTCGGTATCATCCACATCAAGCAGAGGGAATACGACAAAGCTCTCGCTAATTTCGAGAGTTATTTGACATTTCAGCAGACCAAGTTTGGAACGGACAGCCCGAGCCTCTGGCGGACTCTGGCCAATTTAGGAGTAGTCGCCAAAAAAAAGGGCGACTATCCCGCCGCCGAGGGGTACTACTTGCGCGCATTGGCTTTGCAGGGTCCGGATAGCGCCAGCGCAGTAGGCGTTCTATCGAACCTCGGTAGTGTTTATAGTTTTGAGGGCAACTTCCAGAAGGCGCTTGAGACCAACCAACGCGCCTTGCGAATCGTTGAGAATAAATCTGTTTCGCTGTACTCCCGCAGAACGGCTCTGGAAGCTGTTGCAGAGAGCTACGCGGCCCTGGGCGACTTTGCGAATGCCAACCTCTTCCAGGCACAAATGGAATCAGCCCTTGAGGAAGAGATTGCTTCAAATTTGGCCATTGGCTCTGAGCGGCAAAAGCTGCTGTACCTCGACTCGATCGCTTCCGAACTGGACGATACGGTCTCCCTCCATTTGCAATTCCAAGCCAGGGATACCGGCCCAGCGGCATTGGCGGCCTTGGCACTTCTTCGGCGCAAAGGCCGCGTCATGGATGCCCTGGCGGACCGAGTCGCCAGATCGCGCCGGAACCTCGGTCCGGAGGGTCAGGCGCTTCTCGACCAACTAAAACAAACGACAACCCAGTTGGCTGAGACAGCTCTGCGAGGGTCGCAAAAGCAGACGTTGCTGGAATATCGCAACCTCCTTAAGCAGCTGGAGGAAAAAAAGGAGCAAGCTGAGAACGCGATTAGCCGTCAAGATAGGGAGTTCCGTGATTCGTTGCGACCGGTCACGCTGGAATCGGTGACGTCAGCAATTCCGGAGAATTCTGCATTGCTCGAATTCATCAGTTACCGGCCCTCTAATCCGAAGGCTCAAAGTGTAACGAGTGCTTATGGTGAGCGCCACTACGCCGTTTACGTCCTGCACCGAACCGGCAGTCCAAAAGGCATGGATCTGGGCGAGGCCAAAGACATTGACAGCCTGGTCGAAAAGCTCCGAAGTCAGCTCCGCGAGCCAGGCCGAACGGACCTACGCGAAGTGGCTCGCGCACTTGGCGACAAGGTTTTTCGGCCGATGGAAGCACTTCTCGTCGACGACAAGCACCTTTTGATCTCACCCGATGGCCAGCTCAACCTCATTCCGTTTGAAGCTTTGTCCGATGCTCAAGGCCGATACCTGATCGAGCGATTTTCCATCACGTATGTGACCACCGGACGAGACCTGCTCCGCATGGAGGTGCCGCGGCCCAGCCGGACTGCTCCAGTGTTGGTGGCCGATCCGCTCTTTGGCGAACCGAGCGAGACCGCAGTGCCTGGCGGTTCGGCAGCTTCGGGGAAGACAGGACCTGGAAGAACGACTCGGCGAAGCATTACGACGGGAAGCGATTTTTCGAACTTGTATTTTGCCCCGCTGGCCGGTACCAGAGCCGAAGCCCACAGCATCCACGCTTTTTTTCCAGAGGCGCGAGAACTTACCGGCGCAGCAGCCTCGGAGACCGCGCTCGATCAGCTTGCAGGTCCGGAAATTCTACACATCGCGACGCACGGATTCTTCTTGGACGACGCTGGCCAAGAGGGCGCAGGAAATCGCAACGGCACAACTCCAGGACCACCTGAATCCAGCTCTGATCCAGAGAACCCGTTGCTCCGCTCCGGATTAGCATTGGCCGGGGCAAACCTCGTTAAGGACGGCAAAGCGAACGGCATCCTAACGGCCCTGGCAGTGTCTAATTTGGACCTGTGGGGCACCAAGTTGGTGGTGCTTTCGGCTTGCGACACCGGGGTCGGCGAGGTGAAAAATGGGGAGGGCGTCTATGGACTGCGGCGGTCCTTTTTTCTGGCGGGTACGGAATCTTTGGTAATGAGTCTGTGGCCGGTCAGCGACTATGTGACCCGGGAACTGATGGTCAGCTATTATGGCGGGCTCAGTCGCGGCCTAGGGCGTGGCGAGGCTCTACGGCAAGCACAGTTGGCCATGATGAAACGCAAGGGCCGCCAGCATCCCTTCTATTGGGCCACTTTCATCGAAGCCGGCGAATGGGCCAACCTAGAAGGCCGACGATAGAGTCCAGCAATTACATTCTTCTGGGTAATTCTTCAAATCTGCTTGGCCCTGATCCAGGCAATCCTCGTCGATCGGCGTCCCACGCGGCCCATGTCCACTCCCGGATTTGTTAAGCATCGTCTCAACTGCCTGCTCTCTTGACGAACCGAGAGTCCGGCCATTCGCGCCGTGAAATGTTTTCGAGCGCTTTCTCTTATGTGAGCAAGGGCGTGGACTGGAGCCCAGTCTCGCACTCGGTTGCCACGTAGTTTCCCAGGTTAATCGGAGGTTCGCTGATGAAGCTTCCCATGTTCGACAAGTTAGTCAGAGGAGTCGCTGTCGCCCTCGGCCTGCTGATCTTCATCTCACCGGCTCTTGCAACGTTTCCAGGCCAGAACGGACGCATCGCTTACGCCATGTGGTCTGCGGAGGGAACTTCCAACCCATTGGTAAGTTCCAATATATTCCTTACCGATTTGGGGCAGCTTACGCAGTCGACCAGCATCGTGGTGGGATCGTCCACAGAATACTCTTATGACTACGGCCCGGCATGGTCTCCTGACGGTAATTGGGTAGCATTCATTCGCTCCGTTGCGGACGTCGATACGGTCGAGATCATCGGAAAGGACGGTACAGGTCTGCGCCAAGTACTGAGCGCCGCCGCGATTCCCGCGGCGCTTCCTTTTGTCAACGATGGACCACAGTACTTTCACATTTCCTCTTTGGCTTGGTCCCCGGATGGTCAGAGACTCTCCTTCTTTGTCAATCACGGCACAGGACTCGGGAGCGGGATTTGGACGGTCAATGTCGATGGGTCTGAACTAACTGAAACCGTGATAGGCATACGCGCGGATGGTGCCACCACGCTGTTGAGCCCTGTCATCAATTCTTCGGGTTACGCTGCCGACATTCGGCTCAGCTGGTCAGTGAACAATCAGCTGATCTTTGCTTGCAGCTTCCGCGGCGGGTCGTCAGCGGGACTGTCACTCGATCTTTGTCTCCTCGATGGTGCCACTGGAGCCATCAAGGAATTGCCTGTCAACTTTGCGGATGGGACTCAAACTATTTCCCGGAATTGGCCGGCGCTCGATTGGTCACCGGATGGCACAACAATTTTGTTCAATGCGGATATAGCTGCCTCCAATCTTTTTTCTCAACTATTCGCCACCAACGTAAACAGCAATGCTTTAGCTAAACAAATCACCAACACAGGCGGCGGTTCATGTCCCCCCCATACCTACTCTGCGGCGCACTATTCACCAGACGGGCAGTGGATCGTTGCTGTCGTTGACAACTATGGTCCGGCCGCCCCGCTCGCGTGCACAAACACCGGCCAAGCTTTAGCAGTCTTCAGTGCACAAGGAAGCACTCCGTCTGTTATTACCGCGAGCGCGTCTTTGGTGGCCGGGGCTGTCAGCTCATATGACGCAGGGTCGGCGGTCCTGGACTGGCAGCCCATTCCCCAGGCCCTGACTGTCAACTTCGATGACGGCCACGGCGATCCGCTCAAAGGAATGAAAGTCGAGCTGCGCGATGCAAACGACAATATTCTCGACGGACAGCCTGTCAATACCATCGGAGGAACTTACGTCTTCCAGAACGGCGCATCTTACTTAGGTCCTGTCATCATCCGCGCAACCTTAATCGACAATACCGCGCCTTCCGGGTCGCAGCCCGCCTTTGATGTACGCTACGCCGATGCGGCGACAGAACCAGTGTGGATCGAAACCAAAGCCTTTCTAACGGGCCAGCCTCTTCTCCTTTCTTTTTCTTTTTCCTTCGCTGAACCGGAACTCTCTACTGCCGGACCCAACCTTCCAGAAGACGGTTTTACTCGTTTGGCGGATATGGCGGCGATTGCTTTTCGCGTTCACCAATACGTGGATTGGATTCGGGCGCGGCTCACGCCGTCTGCGGTCCCCACGATTCCCTACTACACTTTTGCCAGCGTGGATCCCGACGACAACGTGACACCAGTCGACCTGCTCCACGCCTATTACAATCGCAATCCGCTCGCCCCGAAGATCGTAATGGATGTTGCATATTCCTCGTACGCAGACCGCGACGGCATCGGGCCCGACGACGGACCATTCGTGGAATGGCATGAGTTAACACATTATATCTATTATAAGTTAATAAATAATCGTATCACTTGTGCTGTCTATAACTACCATGCTGGTTATTCAAACGCAGATACGTGCGATTCGATGGATGAAGGATTCGCGGAGTTCCTACCGACACTCGCCAGTCGTGACATACTTGCAACTCAGACGATCACAACCAGCGGTGGCACTGGCCCTGGTAGTGCTAATTCCAGCTATGGTGATCGTTGGGATCTGGCGCAGCCGACTTTCGCTTGGGTGCAGCTTTCAAATTATCCAAATGGAAATCCCATCGGGGAAGAAGAATATGCAGTCGCTGCGCTCTTCTGGGATTTAGTCGTGCGGAGCGGTAATACGCTCCCCTCGGGAATCATTACCCCTAATGGCGCAATCTCCGAAGTCACATACACCAACAGTGGCCCGAACATTCCAATTAGCCAGCTCTGGGCCCAGTTGACTTCCACTAATCCCGCAACAGTGTGGGACGTTCGGAAATTCTTCGGTAATGCGCCACTTACGATTGATCTTGATGGCGACGGAGTGCCAGACGTTGCTCCGATTGACATTCCATTCTTAATGCATGGTTTCTACCCAATTGATGGTGACCAAACCGCGGGCATCGGGGACACCAACAATTACTTTTACGACGTTGGTTACGCTCAGCGTAAGGGAGCTTTTGCGCGCGACGCCTACGTCGGGCAAAGCGCTCACTACTCATACAATTCCGCCGGGGCAATTACCGGCACCTTGATCCCCCGTTACGACGTGCCAAGGGTTGCCAACGCCTATCTCGCAGTTACGGTTCTCGATTCAACCAGTGCACCTCTTCTCGGCGCTACGGTGAACCTAACGATCAGCTATCCCGGTGGGCAAACATTAAGGAGCCAGCAATTGGACAGCACTGGGTTGGTCTACTTGGAGATTCCTCCTTATTTCAACTATATGCTGCCGCAGGGCGCACCTCTGCCGGCGTGCAATCCGAGTACGGATCTGCAAGTTACGGTTACGCTGAGCGTCACAGCTCAGGGTCAGACTTCTACAACTACGCCATCGTTCAACAACTGCACGTATTGGCATGCCGTCGCGGCCGCCAACGGTCCAGCAGCGCTTTCTTTCACACTTACAGTCCCGGTGTTTGGTAACGGAGGCAGCGATACGACCCCTCCTACTACGTCACTCGCGCTTTCTCCTCAACCCAACAGTTCAGGCTGGAACAACACTAACGTCACTGCAACGCTTTCTGCCACCGACAATACCGGGGGTTCGGGCGTGAAACAGATCACCTACAGTGCCACAGGAGTACAGACCCTTCCGAACACGGTTGTGCCCGGCGCTAGCACCACGGTCTCAATCACCAGCGAGGGTCAGACGACCTTAGACTTTTTCTCAATGGACAATGCAGGGAACACCGAAAGTCAGAATCAGTCCGTCGTCATGATCGACAAGACGCCGCCAACGATTATCTGTGGTCTTCCGGATGGGCAATGGCACGCGGCCGATGTCAACATCGCGTGTGGCGCAAACGACAGCCTTTCCGGTCTCGCGTCTGCTTCCAATTTCCTTCTGGCCACAGCTGTTCCAGCTGGAACGGAAACGGCGAATGCCTCCACCAGCTCTCAGACCGTTTGCGACATCGCCGGCAACTGTTCCAATGCAGGACCCATTGGCGGCAACATGATCGACAAGAAAGCGCCAGCGATCACTCTACTTACGCCGGCGAATGGTGCCACCTATTCCGCCAACCAGTTGCTCAGCGCCAGTTACACCTGTTCCGACTCAGGATCGGGAGTTGCGAGTTGCGCTGGCTCCGTCGCAAACGGCAGCCCCATTGATACGACTCCAAACGGTGTGTCGACACCAAAGTCGTTCACCGTCAACAGTGTCGACAAGGTTGGCAACGCCACACTGCTAGTCACCACTTACCTGGTCTCTTGCCACTATGTCGGAATCGGAATCAGTCCGTCGACGGTGGCACCGGGCAGCCTGATCACCGTGAGCGCCGACGTTATGTCCTGCACCGGCGGCTCGCAGACGGTGAGCGTCGAGTTTGATCTGACGGGCCCACAAGGTCCGCGCTCCTGCTCCAGCTCAAAATCCATAATGTTCACCACTCCACAGTTCACAATCCCGAAGGGGACCTCGAAGGCAGTTTCGTTCCCGTTCAGAATTCCGAAGAACGCATGCGCGGGCACGTATTCAATTACATCTACAACAATGATTGCGGGCACTCCTGTAGACACAACCATGGCAACTCTAAACGTTCAATAGTAACCGTGCCCTAAAGACGAGCGTTTAAGTCGGGGGCGCGAGTCCCACATCGTGACTGCCGAACTGATCTAGCTACAGGCTTTCGCGCGAGTGGGAAACGAAGACGTCAAACTTCACCCATAACCCAACCCACACTGGCCTGATCAGAAGGCGAGAGCGTTTCGCAGCCTTCAGATACTTCATGAAGCCGAGTAGCTCCACGCATCTGGGCTGACACCAGGGGTGCTAGGGACGGGCTCCCGCTCCGTATCCTTATATATTCAATGACTTGACCTGCTCCCCTTTTTCCGCGCACAGGTGGATATGAGAAGCGGAAATGTTGGGGAGGTAAGAGCATGACGAAGAGGAAGTATAGCGAAGTGGAGATGATTGGGGCGTTGAAGCAGTTGGCGGCGGGGCGGACGGCGGCGGAAGTGGGGCGGGAGTTGGGGGTGTCGAAGCACACGGTGTACGCGTGGAAGGCGAAGTACGGCGGGATGACGGTGGGCGAGGCGCAGCGGCTGCGGCAGTTGGAAGATGAGAACGGGCGGCTGAAGAAGCTTGTGGCGGATTTGAGTTTGGACCGGGAGATGCTGAAAGCGGTGATCGAAAAAAACGGGTGGAGCTCGTAGAGCGGAAAGCAGAAGTGCGCTGACTATACGGGCATTTTCTGGTGAGCCAGCGGCGGATCTGCGAGCTGTTGGGAGTGGCGGAGTCGAGCGTGCGGTACGCGAGCGTGCGCAGCGATGAAGTATTGCGAGAACGTTTGGTGGCGGCGGCGCGGGAGAAGCCGCGCTGGGGCTATCGGCGGTTGCAGTTGAGGTTAGCGGAGAGCGGGATGCGGGTAAACCACAAGCGAGTGTATCGGGTGTACCGGGAAGCGGGGCTGCTGATTCGGCGGCGCCGCCGGAAACGCTTGCAGCGTGCCGGATTGGTGCGGCCGGCGGTGAGTCGAGCGAACCAGGAGTGGGCGTTGGACTTTGTGCATGACGCGGCGGCGAGCGGGAGAAAGTTTCGCGTGTTGAGCGTGCTTGACGTGTACACGCGAGAGTGCCTGGTGCTGGAAGTGGACACCAGTTTTGCGAGTCGGAGAGTGACGCGGGAGTTGGAGAAAGTAATGGCGGAGCGCGGGATGCCGGAAGCGCTGCGCTGTGACAACGGGCCGGAGTTCACGTCGCGGCATTTTCTGGCGTGGGCGCTGGAGCGGAAGATCGCGGTGGTGCACATCGAGCCGGGGCGGCCGGTGCAGAACGCGCATGTGGAAAGTTCTCATGGGAAGCTGCGGGACGAATGTTTGAATGCGAGTTGGTTCGGAAATTTTGTTCGAGGCGCGGCGGAAGGTCGCGGCGTGGCAGGAGGAGTACAACGAAGAACGGCCGCACAGCAGTTTGGGGTATCGGACGCCGGCGGCGTTTGGGGCCAGCCTGCGCGAAAAGCAGAGTGGTGGAAAAGACGCCCGGCTAAACCGCGGGCTTGGAAATCCCGCAGAAAGCGCGGGATTCCCACTTTCCCACAACTCCAACAGCAACCAGACCGGTTCGGAGGAGTTGCTTACGAGGTCAACCGTCGTATGATGCCGTGCGCGAAGCCAGGGGCATATATGGACCCATCCCTTGTGCAAGAGCCTTTGAGGTTTGGCACCATGGAATGAGACGCGTGCATATATCCGGCCTCAGACAACTGAGGAGCGTGTTGCTCCTCGGGCCCAAATGGAAT
>Ga0335073_10006004_pt1 | contig 17055 bp, 12 predicted proteins | sample Lox_Sample_22_FD_207093 | JGI IMG/M metagenome (GOLD analysis project Ga0335073, IMG submission 207093) | Soil microbial communities from Loxahatchee National Wildlife Refuge, Florida, United States - Lox_Sample_2.2 | ecosystem: Environmental > Terrestrial > Soil > Wetlands | place: USA...
ATCGTTGGATGGGCAGATAACGCCGATGGCGAGAACGCATCCGAGGTAGAAGAAGAAAAGTCGATAAATGTATCGTCGTGCTGCTCTGGGTAAATTGCGCCTAGGTGATTTCATCTCACCGGCCGTAACTATGATGAGTTCCGGAGCAAATGTGGATGGAAATGCCGAAAGGACAGCGGTAGAGAGAAGAGCTATGAATCTTCCCGTGTTTCCGCTTGCGAGATATGTGTTCGCTGCTCCTGGATGATTCCAATATCGAAAGCCAAGTCTATCATGAGTCGGACCACCTCCGAAGAACTAGACAACAGACAGAATAAGCAAACCAATCATCATGATAACTTTGGTGGATGCGAACCAAAATTCTGTTTCGCCATAAAAGCCAACTGGCAGACAGTTTAACACAACGATTACAACGATCATAATTGTAATCCAAACACCAATGTAGACTGGTGGATTCCAATATTCAATGACAAGTCCTGCAGCAGTAATCTCATACGGTACAAGTATACCGAGGCTGTAGAAGTATAGCCATCCGAGAGAAAATCCCATTGTACGTGAGACATAGCGGTAGCCGAATAGATTCATTGAACTACCAGGTGTGGGTAGATAAGCGCCGACTTCCGTGATGGCTGTGACAACGCAAAACACCAAGAAGGATAGGAAGACGTAGGCGGAGAGGATGAAGGCTGGGCCACCTCTTGCTAGTGTTTGACCTGATCCTACGAAGAGACCAGTCCCAATAGTACCACCCAACGAGATCATTTGCGCGTGACGAGACTTTAGGCCTGAAGATATATGATCAACTCTGTTGTAGTCTCAAGACCAGTTGGAAACCTACCTCTCTTCGTTCGCTCGTACCTATCATCGAATATTTCTCCTCGGAGAACTTCTGCGCTGACCACAGAGCCCTTTCTCTCTTTCTTTTCATCTTGTAAGTGCTGAGATGGTGTGTACTCTGGTGGAGCGGTCTTATCCCCATCTGCAGGGCTGATTTCAGTCTCCTTCTCTTGCGCCATGACTAACGAAGAAGTTAAAGGTCGAGATGGATGTAGCGGTGACAAAGTGGAACACAACTTGAGAAAAAGTGGAAAGACAACATATTAACGGATTATAGGCTCGGCTTACGTAGCAGATAGTTTCGCATATCCGATATCTTTCCAACCACTGTAAGATAGATCATCCAAGGCATAAGCAGTAACCCTGCATTCGCTCGGGACGAACTCGTCATCGTAAGAAAAGGAACTTGCACGTAGAACCAGAGATACCTGGGAATTTATATCCATTATGGGAAGCGGGCCATATGCGTTGGAGAAAGATACGAGTCTTAGCAACTTGGAGCGTAAGTTCAGTGCACTGCTAGCTCCTTGGACTTAGCGACAGTTGCAAAGGCGGATGCTCAACTCCGCGATAAGAGCCTTTCCCTTGTAAACTTGGTGAGAGAATAGGTAGATCATTTGCTGGGATCATTGCTGATGACGTTTGGATGTAGGAATAAAGTGCTCCTACCTTACCTCTGTATGGGATTTGAAGAGAAAATGACGAAGTTGAATTGGAGTGAAGGCCGCATTTCTGCTGGGCAAGCGTTGTTGTCTCTCCAAGATACAGTAGATCAGCTTAATATTTACCCCGACATTAAAATACCACTACCTTACCTTATGCAACAATGCGTGCCGTACATCAAACAAGGAAAAGAAAGTCCATGACACTCACATAGAGTCGAAACGAAATTCGCGAGGGCAGTTGAATTCGCGGTAAGACTACCGAGCTTCGGCACTGTTCCGTCGCGGCGTACGGAGTAGAGTAGAGTAATTGAACTAAGATAAGGTAAGGTACCTGAGCTGAGTACTCCGTAGAGGTACCCACATCTAACGGTCTACGATAACGCCACGATGCCAAGTCTGCCCAGACATTCTTTCTGGGCATTTCTTGGTGGTTGCTATATAAGTACCGCGACGACTTTCGGTTGAGAAGTGGCACGTATGACTATCCTTAACACTACGTGTTGATTGCTCCTTTCTTTTGGGCTCTCTCACGAAGCCTTCACTGTGAGATCAGTCCATCTCAAAGCAGCAGTAACGTAGTTAGGTACCCTGTATGTTCGGCCTGAGGTACCGTGGAAAGAGCAAGAGAGAGAAACTCAGGGCTTGATTGGAGTATTCCAGAATTTCCTTACAGGTTAAATTCGTCAAGATGATTTACGGTGAATTGCCTAGAGGAAAGCCCTTAACTGACAGAATTAAAGCAGGATTCTTTTGGCGCTTAGATCCGGGCCTCACCGTCTCCTCGCTATTCCATTCAGATACATGCAGAAGTCCAGGTGCAATCAATAGTCCGTTGTAAACTCACCATTACCATCGACGTACAGTACCAGTGTGAAGTATGATGCAATACTATGTGTGGAGCACGAGGGGCTCAGCCTGAGAATCTCGTACGACAAGTAGTATTCATCCTTATAAGGCGAAGCTACTCTGTACATTACATGGGGTTGGGTCAACGGCTGTGGCTCGATAATCCTTTCCTTGCCTCGTACCACTGTGCTCGATTACGAAGCTCATCTCATGATTTCGTTCAATTCAACAAATCGATCGACTGCATACCCTTGTTAGCGCCGCCAGCTGAAATCCTTCTTGAAAACAAGCATCGTACGATGTCCACAAACGATCTAACTACGTTTCAGCTGAAGAATGGATCTGGTTGATAAGGGGATGGGTATTCTCAACGTTTCTGCTTGTTCATTACTCCTTTTCTTTCTATTACATTATGTCTAACTACTACCAAGGCTTCGGTCAACAGCCCCCACAAGGGTCGGGAGGTGACCAGTCCCAAGGCGGTTACGGTCAAAACCCAGCAGGTCAATTGTACGAACATCTGGACTGTCACTAAGTAATGTTTAGAGTTGAAACTTATAATCACTCAGCGGCCAAGATCCTTCTCAGTATGGTGGACAGTACGGCACTGCTCAACCAGCTCAGTAGTAAGCCATTACGACATATCATTGCGTCGACAGCTGATACTAAGCACATCTCAATAGTCAAGGGGATTACTACGGCCAACAGCAACAACAGTATCAAGGCCAGCAAGTTGATGAATCCGCAGATCCCCAAGGCCAACAAGAAGGAGATCGTGGCTTGATGGGAGCACTGGCAGGTAGTGCTGCTGGATTCTATGGAGGTCACAAGATGGGTAAACACGGCATTCTTGGTACCATCGCTGGTGCCATTGTAGGCAGTAAAGTCGAGGACTTTGCAAAAGTAGAATCTAACTGCGAAACCATATGTAGCCGAACGTTTCGCTAACGTATATTGAATAGGACAAGTACCATGAACACCAACAGCATCAACAGAATCAACAGTTTGTCCAACCGCAGAATCAACCATTTGTTCAACCACAGAATCAACCAGTTTTCCAATCGCAGATTCAACTCGGTACCTTTGGTACTTGGCCTCTGATCAAAACCCGCCCAATCACTGCGATACACACCTCACATAAGCGGGTAGATGTGTGGGTTCTCGGAAGTGACCACAAATTGAATCATATCCATTTGGATTCTGGCTTCGGTACTCCGGGAACTTGGCAGATCGAAGGTAGAGATTTTTCAGCTGCTCCTGCTGCAGTCTCGAGAGTCGAATCTCAATTTGAACTGTTTGCTCCAGCTGAGACTTGTCAAGTGCTCTACCAAGCGAAGCAAAGCGGTTGGTTTGCTAATCAGACCTGGGAGCCGATCGGAGGACCCCTTACCAGCCCGCTTACCGCCGTCTCCTGGGCACCGGACCGTGTTGACATCCTCGGCCTAGGCCCAGAGCAGCAAGTACTACACAAGGCACTGAACGGCAATCACTGGGAGCCGTCAAAGGACTCTTGGGAGGACCTTGGAGGCAAAGGCCTGAGCGCGCCGGTCGCTGTGTCATGGGGAGAAGGCCGCCTCGACATCTTCTGCGTCGGCACCGATACCGGGCTCTACCAGAAGACATGGATCGGTGACTGGATTCCGTCGAAGACAGGCTGGGCGGGTCTCGGCGGGCATTGCGCGACTCAGCCATCCGTCGTATGCTGGGGACCCAATCGCGTCGACATCGTCGTCATCGGCACGGACAATCAGCTGTGGCACAAAGCTTGGGACGGTGCCAAGTGGGTGCCTTCGCCCGGTGGCTACACGGCCCTCGGCGGTAGCTTCGCTAGTCGGCCTACCATGGTTTCGTGGGCTCCAAACCGCCTTGATATTTTCTGTGTTGGAATAGACCGCCAGATGTACCACAAGGCTTGGAACGGCAGTATGTGGGAACCATCTACTACAGGATGGCAATCACTCGGTGGCGAATTTATTTCTGCACCGACAGCAGTGGCTGGCGGACCTGAGAAGATTGATGTGTTTTGCAAGGGAAGGGATAATCAGATATATCATATGAATTCACAGAACAAGACTTGGCGCTCTCTTGGAAGGGTTGCCTAATTGCGTTATGTTGATAACTTGGGAAGTCGGTAAAGTAGCGAGTTTCTTAGCCCAAATGTCCTTAAAACAGTTCACATTCTACCTCAGATAGTGCCTAGGAATAACGAAATAGTTGTATTCTATCCATTGTTGCTAAAGGAACTTTATTACCTGTTGAACCTTCTAACTCCAATCCCTCGCAAACTCCGGAAGCCACACAAAAATTAAGAAAGCAACCGACAAACTCAATGTGATGATGCTAGAAGTCTCTGAAAATGTTATCAATCTGGTCCATGAATTCCGTGGTTTGAGACGCCGCAACTTCACGCACAGCCGACTCTTCTTGTACAGCAGGATTATGAACGTCGGCTTGTCTCTCAGAGAATTCAGTGGCAAGGAAGTCAACATTTCGTGTCTGTGTCTCGGTAAGCCGAAGGTACTTGTTACCGGTGATGCTATTCTTTCGTGAAAGAAAAGATCCGACACGAGAAGCAGTATTCTCAACCTTGGCCTTGACCTTCGCCGAAATAGACCTTGCAATGTTGCTCATTTTGCTCATGGTACTAAAATTCGTGTCAGCGCGCTTGAGAGGCTCACCTGTACCTTTGGTTTCGACATCTTCGATTGCATCCCGTTCCATAAAGCAGAAGCATTCATAGCAGCATTTCGAGCCACAACTTCCACACTTCTGAGATTGAAAGTTGACTTGAAGGTGTTCTGTCTTGCCAATGTTAGCATCACGAGAAATAGCGCTGGTTATGGAGGCGAACTTGTGCTTGAGAGGGTCAGGAACGACTCTCTCGATGCGTCCACAGTTGCAGCATATGAAGCCGTAGACGGTTTCAAATTGGTATTCCAGATCAATGTTAATAAGGCGAGTGGCCTTCACAGGCTCTATCATGCTGGATCGATATGTGCATTGGCTGCAAGGCGGCTTGTGACATTGAGCACACGTTGCATTGGGCAGCTGCGTTGTGAACTGGTCATTCTCCGAATACACAGGCTGAGAATCCGCGACACATCGACAGCAGTCGAACTGGGTGACCTTGAGATATTGTAGAAGTCGTTGGTTTTGGATCCCAGGAGTCGGCGCAATGCCATGAAGGTGAGGCTTCACTGACGCTTTTGCGGCTGGGCTTGCAGTTATAGTCGCGGGGTTGTTGTTGTTGTTGTTGTCGCGTTGTGGAGCCGTAGATTGAGCCATTGTCGATTTTGCTGGGAAATAAATCAAGTCGAGGTGACAGACGTTCTGAATCCAGACTCTACCGACTCCTGGATACAGCTAAAGACGTCGGAGAGCTGTTCAGGAATGTCGACAACAGGCCGAAAAACCTGGCACAGCGCTGTTAATGCAACTGACGGTTATTCAAGTTGAAAATACTCTTTGGCTCTTTGTTCGACCTTCTGGATTGATAGTAAGCAATAGACTGGACCTATCTCATCACGGCGTTTTTACGTCGGCCAGAGTAAGAGTGAGATGCATTAAAGGATATGAACAATGTAGCTCTTTGTACTCTAGGTCAGATCCAATGGTCGTTGCATGCTCAAAGGCCACGCGCCGCGTTTCTCCGCATTGTTTTCATAGGACACACAGCCACGTTGTGTAAAACAAGACAAGCCGCTCCAATCTCAAACTTATTCTACGATCAGACAATGAAGAGAATCAATGGACAGAAACGATGCTTGCAGGAGCTCGCCATGAAAGTTCTATCATGGATCACGTGTGCCAGAAGACCACTCACAACGCTTGAACTCCAGCATGCACTTGCAATACAAGATGGTGATGTTGAACTTGACGAAGAGAATCTTCCAGATATTGAGCAAATGGTTTCCATATGCGCTGGCTTAGTTACAGTCGACCAAGAGTTCAACATTATTCACTTGGTCCACTACACGGCACAAGAATACTTTGAACGGACACATACTTCATGGTTTCCACATGCTCATACCGATATAGGCAAGGCGTGTGTCACTTATATCTCTTTCAACAACTTCGAAACCGGATATTGTCGAACAGACGAGGAATTCGGGACGCGACTAGATTTGAACCCGCTCTATGATTACGCTGCGCGAAATTGGGGACACCACGTCCGTGGAAATTCAATGGAGAGAGATCAGCTGGTCTTTAACTTCCTTAAGTGTGAGCCTAAGGTTATCGCGTCAAACCAGGCGGTGATGGTTTTTCTTCCTCGTACATATGCATTCTACAGTCAAATACGGCCTAAAATGGTTGAAGGAGCGCACCTCGCTGCTTACTTTGGGCTGATAAACACCATGAAAGTTTTAGTAGAGGATGGATTCAACCCTTCCATTATAAATCATTACGAAAGGGTCGGGATGCAAATTCCAGACCGATAATGTGAGTCCGGCGTTAAATACGTACAAAAGAACAGCCGAAGTCAATCGAAATACGACATTGATGTGACGAAAAGGCCTTTTGCATTAAAGCGTTGAGCTCCTCGAAGCTGCGTTTGCGCGGGACTGATACGACATGAAGACTACGAGTTCTAATTCAAAAATGCGATTGCCAAGAAATCTTGAGCTGTCTATTTGTGATGAAGAGCCGTGAAGGCAGTCATGGCATTCTGCGTCTGATACTGTCATATCTGCTGCGGACCGCCCAAGGGATATCGTCGAAAAGCGATTTAGCCCTGCTACCATCGTATGGTAATCGCTCAAGTAAGATGCAATCGAGAATGTATGTCGAGACGGTCGATTTCTGTAATGGCTTTTCCCTCATTAGCGAAGCAATGCGGTTAACATCCAGTGCCTGGTCATGCCACATTGCATAGGCTCGAAGCGCTGATGACTTGGCTTTGGCTTTGTACGGCTCGTCAGCTCTCGAAGCCTTCTTGTTCTTCCAATCGATGACCCAAGACTCCGCCCGGATCAGTTCTGGAGGCTTGATCCAAAGATTCTCTTGGTTCAATGCATATTCTCTTGCCCTCTGACCTCCGTCAGCAACTTCAGAACAATCATAGGGGCCTTGTTCATGTGTATTAGTCGGTGGCTGGAATCCAGTTTTAAATTCGGAGAGCTTGACGGCTCGACGTTCGGTATTCTTTGAGCTTCCGAGATGTTGGTGTATTTGTTGTCCAACTGGAAAGTCTTCTGAATCTGAGACAGCAAGGGAGCTATAAGATTCGTCCTGTGACTCTGACGAAGTTGTTTCTTTCTCATCTGCAGACTCGAGCTCGGTGACCTCGGTTGTATCTTCTTCTGAAGCATCGCCACTTGACTGTACTTTGGAGACATTAGGAAACAAAATGGGCTTCTCCTCTTCGGCAAAAGCTGGTCTATCCGGAACAGGGTCGAGCGCAAGTCGCTTTGCTTCCAAAGCACCAAATAACCGGAAGCTAGCATAAGCATCCGTGGCAGCGTAAGCAGTTTGCTCATGATCGAGCTTTTTCGACCAATCGCTAGTCCGCACAGGCCCTTTGTCAAGTGGAAGTTGAAGGAAATCCTCCACTTGTTTTGCAAGAGCGGTTAAGCGCTTTGTTACAAGTGCGGGATTAGACACTGAGTACTTGACGAGGTTGTAAAGGTGACTGAGCTCAAACAGACCTCTTCCTTCGACGCCTAAATGGGTTTTTATCCGGCGGCAGTCGCCTCTGATTGCAACACCACATTTGAGAATATCTGGAGATTCGATAATCTTGCGCAAAGTTGGCGGCAAAATCTCCTCTGGTGTTTGCCCTTTGAAAACTGCGAGATGAAAGAGAGCGATCCTATCTTCACAAGCCAGTTGAATAAGAGACACATTGGCTTTTATACCATCGCTTTCCTTAGCATTTGGTCGCCACTCAAGGTCAAATCCAAGTATCTTCTCCATTGCAAATTGTTGAGCAACCGTCTCTCCAGTTTGCTTTGAGGTACAATACTGTAGTCGTACTTTCTCTCCGTTTGGTCCTTGATACATCTTGTATGACCAGAAGGCAGCGGCACTGCTTCGGGATGCGAGCAAAGCTCTCCGTAGGACATCTTCCGGAATTTTGTATGTAGAAGGTTTACTTTCATGATCTGTAGATGTCTCTTGCTCCTCTTCTCCTTCGCTGACTTCATTGTTCACCGTGCCGCCACTCCCAGTAGACATTGCTGGGACAAAAGGCCTTTGAAGCGACCGACTCGAAGTAAAACCAGCGGAGATAGTTTTAGAATGTCCTCGTTCGACTTTACCATCGTCTGTAGGAAGTAGGGTTGCCTCTTCAGGTTCAATTAGAGGATCGAGAGACCCATCAACAATTGTTTGATGAACATGGAGTAATGTGACCGTCCTTTCCATCAACCCTTGGTTATGATCTTCAGAAAGGTTCGAGGTAATATTCTCATGGCTTCCCAGTGCGGTGCCGGAGGATCGAAGTGATGTCCTAGAATTTGTAGCTGTATTCGTACTTCCTTGAACTTGATGCGCGTCGGTGATTTGCTTCTTTCGAGTACTAGAGCTACTGCTGACGGGCTTAGCGAAGACAAGAGGAAGAGAGGCATGCCATGTTCGGTCTCTAGGGAGTGAGACAGGAGAGGAAGCGAAGACTATTGGTACGACCGGAGTCCAGGTACAATTCGCAGTGGTATTGCCACGGTGAGCTTCCGGAGGGGAATCAACACTGATGATTATTAGTGGAGTGATGTTTGCAAACAATGGCTATGCGTACAGGGCATTCTTCGTCTTGTACACGGGACTATCGGTCTGGTCGTCGGGTGGCATTCTGAAATGAGTTCCACTTAATGATGGGAAGCGTTTCTCGACCCGGAATGGAGATGAAACCCGTTTTGAGGCAGAGCGTAGCCACCGCTCTCTGACCATGACAACCTCAACCCATTCGAGTCGCTTCTGGCTGTCAATGGCCACATGAGCAGGCAACAGGACGCGGAACTGCACAGCTACGGCACAGTCGCAGCTTGCCGCCGAGGTTCGAGCGGTAAATAGTGGCAGAAAGAGTCAATTTCAGCCTTGTGGCCTCGTTTTGCTCATTTGTGATTCACTTCGTTCGCAAATTCGACCCATCACATAAGTTGTATCGTTCCCGTAGTTGAGTTGCAAGCTGCGATAGCCAAAATAGATCTTGGCCGTTAGAATGGCTACGGAGCCTTTACTTCCTCTTGGTTAGTTCTGGAGTCGAACTTTGACTTGTAGTTGACTAACTGCACGAAGAGCTCATCGACAAATGCGTGGGCGAGCGAATATGGGTCATCATGAAAGGCTCTCAAGGTTAGTATGAAGGTTTTTGCTCAATCTGTTAAGTTGACGTTCCGGATTTCTAACATCATCTGCAGAATTCAGTGGGACGCTATTGGGTTTTGACGACTATGTCAGTACGTAAACAGCCAAATTGTACAGGCTTGCTGCAAGATTACTCATCCGATATCACGTAGACATGGTTCTTGAGGATGTGACTGAAGCGTAGGTTAAAAGCCTGGTCTCAATATCGAAATAGGCGGGAGCTAACATGGTTTTCTAGGGACTCGGAAGGTGGAACGGTACAACATCTCGACAAAATTCTTTTGAATGGTAATAACATCTGCATGGTAAGGTTTCAACATCTCACTAGAGATACCTTGGCTAAAGGATTTCAAGCTCGTTCCAGGCGGTACCTTTGAGGAACAGCAAGGCGGACGGTAGCCTGTATCTGGGCCGCGGTATGGAGAAGTATTTCGACATTGAAGAGTTACCACAGTGCACGACTCACTCTTACATCACGTTGCTTGTTACAGCTGGTGGAAGAACCAGATTAGCTTTCAGAGAACCCAACCAAGTGACCTTGAAGACTTACCATCACTGGAAAGGAAGAAAACGTGCTATGAACCAACCAGCGAGTCTTGGTCACGATATTCTCCGAGGTAGATATCGTATTAGCGATTTGATCTCTAGATTATCGAGTAATTTCTGCCTCAACGCCAGTGCTGGACCAGCCGAGCAGATGCCAACGCCATGGTATCATATATAAAGGCTCTAGAATATACGCTTCGTGACATGAATTATCCTCAATGACCATTCGTAGCCTCTTGTTTGGTCCTCTGCTTCTCAATCCAGTCAATGAACAAGCCAACATCCAGCGTAATCTTCCCAGGAAGAGCTGGTTTCTGCAGTGCCATTGGAAGTGAGCCTTTTGCATCACTCGCTGTGGCCATTTCCCAGATAATTTCGTTGCCCTCCTGCCGACATCTCTCAATCGAGACATATTCTCCAATGACAACGCCTTTCTTCTGCAATCCTTTCAAAGAGGCATCCTTTTTATTCGCGCCGTTGCTATACCGTGCAGCCTGTACAGCCTCAAGCCGGACAGGAACCTGCACCACGACAAAGCCATCTTTGTTCTTGCCCGAGACCACCACGACCGCAAACACCCTATTGAGCAACGGAAACGGAATCTTATGGGCCATCTCCACGACACTCACGCCCACACCCTCCCACCCCTGCACGCCCTCCACCGCGCCATAATCCAGCACGACATTCACATCGAACACGTCCGGCGTGTACTCCCCCTCATGGCGGGAGTGGTCCTGCCGCAAGCCAAAATCGAACTCGGCGAGCGACGCGCACCCACTCCTTGCCTCCGCATCGTGCCTGCTGACACGCGCGAACCAGGCCTCGGGGCGGGCGGCGGCGCCGCGTCGCTCGAACGCGTACACCTGCACTTTGGCTGCGCTGCCGCCCGACGCCCGCGGGCTGCCCTTCGCTTTGAAAGATCCGCTGTCGCTGAGCTCCGTCGTCAGGAACGCGCTGCCTTGCGCCAGCAGCGTTGAGGCGAAGGCGCGGAGCGTCACCGTTGAGGTCTCGTTCGAGAGCGACGGGTGCGGTGGCAGCTCGCTCGGTGATAGCGCCCGCATGTGGATCAGGTCTTTTTCTTGTGCTGCTTTGTCTTGTGATGCTTTGACTTGTACTGCTTTGTTTTCTAGGGCTTTGCCGTTCGCTACATTGTCATTGGGCACGGTGGGCATCGGCGCCGAGGTGGAGGTTGTTGCCATGGTTGGATGTAGTCGGGTAGAGGAATTGCTGGTGTCTGCTGAAGAGAGTTTACGGATTGTACGTTCGTAAGCGGTAAAGGCAAGTCGACAGTAAGCAACAGACTTCAAGGTGTGCTTTCAATGGCTTTGAACTTGGAGTGAGTAGCTGCGCGCTCGCAACTATGAGATGTCGAGGTTGAAGTCCAAGATAGCTCGGAAAGCAACGGTCACAGCTACCGAGCAACACAAGCTTTCCAGAGCTTGCGTCTGAGGGTTTTAAGAAGGATCAAATTAATCATGGGGGAGGAAACGGCTGAGAGCCAGAAAATCAAATTTGTTGGCCCCTGTTTCGACAAGTTTCAAAGTCGAGGCCGGGAATGCGTCATCTCTCGCCAGTATCGTATATTAGTCTCAGTGCCGTGGCCTTCCTCGCCGCCTTAAACATCTATAAAAAGTCCATCCAACTAACGTACTACTTACTGTATTTTGTAAAAAGACGCGGAAGTCCAAGGTCGAGTAGACCCAAGACTAGGGACGCGCTACTTCCAATCTGTAGCACCTTTTGACAACTTGATAGCAAGTTGATCTCCGTTCCTAGCAGTTCGTACTCCGTAACGCTCTTTCGTATTGTATGGTACTCTACTGATCTGCTTGACTACCTACCTACCTCTGATCAGTTCAACGGTATGTTGCATACTTTGGCCAACAAACTCGTACTAACTCACCGCAACTTTCGCTAACCGATTACACACAACTTAATTTCATATATCTTTCTCCTCAACGGCCTCAGTTATACTACATAATCGTGGATCGTCATGGCGAATTGACGGCTTGTAAGGGATAAAACAGCGCTTTCTTTTCATTTCTACTAGTACTTCTGCCTCTTTACGTGCCTCGATGACCAAAGCACCATGAGTAACCACTTTCGTTAGTCAAAAATTCTATCTGTACCTATATCTATTAGTCACGATCTTCTTTAGAGTACGGAGTACTATTTCGGTAATATTTACCATCAAGATTGAGAGAGGAGGTCACCCAACCTCCGTCACCATCTCCACAAGTACATATCAATAAATTTCCTTGAATACCACAGTACACGCAGGAACTAGAAAAGCCGCCGCTATAGAAAGTCGTTCTCGGTTAGTAAGATAGGCGGTAAGAGAAGGCAGACGAAGATATTGCCAAAAACGATCTTACTCATTCTGTGGTGCTAGAGTACCACGATTATTTACGACACAAAGATTTAAGTCTTCGACGCCTGTATGGTAACCACCATGTCCATTACCACAGTCACCCTGAACGCCGCTTGGGGGATACCAAGTAAGAGTACAAGTTTTGGAAGCATCTTGTGCTAGAACTAGCGGTATGGGTACGGCAACAAGGGAAACAGCCATAGACGGCCTCATTCTATAAGGCTTTTAGAGTTGGCAGCAATGATGATTAAGAGCTTTAAGCGAAGTTACTTATTTATACATACTCCTGGTCTCCCGAACTTGGCCTCATTCACGTCTACTACTTCTCAGCACTACTGGTAGACTCGCGTTCTAAGCCCCCAATCTACTTCTACCTCTCGTGGGTGTTCCTACGAGGCCAAAGGTCTCCTCCGAATGAACACTGGTAGTAAGTGAAAGCGAGCATGGTGGGGGCTGCGTCTTCTGATCTAAGAGTGAGATGTCGCGGCGAGGATAGAAAACGTATCGGAAGATCGAGCATTAAGCCCAATGAAATTGGCCAGCTTCCGGAGGTGGAACCAACTTTGGTAGTTGATACCAACTTCTGCGGACAAGGGCCACAAGTAGACGGTGCTGAACGTTGCTACTGAGTAGCAGCACAGGCACTAGCAAGAGGAACTCCAAGTTGAAAGGTGCGGGCACAAGTATTTAGTAGAAATTGATGTAGGAACAGTGCATAGTCACTGGACAGTGTTCATATATCCAACTCCCCCCTTCACTACTGGATCATCTACATGCAAGATCGCGAATTCAAGGAGCAAAGAAAATTCAGAAAGAGGCGACCCAAGACATGTGTGAGGAGCTCTAAGGTGAGTACTTCCAGCCTCGGCGCCATTATGTCACGTGATGCTTCAGGACGCCATACCCAACTCGAATAGGAGGTTAAGGGGTAATGATACGGCGTTAGGAGGCGGAATAGAGCACAATAATGAAAGAGAGGAACCCAGCTGGGCCTCGGAAGGCCCAGCGGTTCGCACTGTTTACTCATGTGACGCACTGAGAGGTGCTGAACTTGTATGTGGATAAGGAGAAGCAGTATTCATTGAGGTGATCGATTTTCGATCACTTGTGTGTGTTCTCTGTGTGTTGTCTAGGAGGCTGGCCTCTAGTGCCCGTTTCATCAACTGGATCACGTGAAGAGCTGCTCTACAGCTGATCTACTTCGGCCTGCGTCATCATAGTACATAACGCTCCATCTCCGTGACCTCCTGCTACTACATGCTAGCGATAACTCAAGTACCGAAGGGGCAAGTACCTTCTTAACATTCGAACCGCTCTTTGGCAAAGACCACCAGTATTCAGCAGTAGGAGCCATCATGGACACACGACGACGGTCAGCAAGGTCAAACGTGACCTCCACGGAGCCAGGCCCTCCCGCCTCTATCACGATAACAACAGAAGCGAGCAGTGAAGCTCTGTATGCAACGGCCACTCCCCGAGGGGAGGAAGACGCGTTAACCCACCCCTCTCTGGAATGACTGCGTGAATGGAGACGTGAACTACAGGAGAGAACTGAACGAGAACTCCTATTGAAGCAGAAGGAGCAAATGATCGACGCCGGAATGTCACCTTTTGAGGTATTCGGAGAACCGACGCCCCAATCGACACCAGCAAGCCTCAGAATGCTACTATCGAGCGCCCTACCGAGACCTCCTGACCCAGAAACATACTCCGCGACGTCGATTGCCAACTTCAACGGATGGGTGCAGGATTGTGAAGGATACTTCGCATCCTCGCCGCGAGACTTCACAAGCGAAGAGATGAAGTGCCATTTCGCGGGAAGATATCTCGACCGCGCACGAAAGGGAGTATGGACTGAACACAAGCATCAGAAGGAACGAGAAGACCCACAGTATACTCCAACCTGGACCGAAATGAGGTCTAGAATGGAACAATGCATGGGAGATCTCCGAATTAGGCAAAATCACGCCTACGAACAACTGAAAGCAGCAAAACAAGGGAAACACACCCCTACGGAGTTCCTTAACTACCTCCAGCCCTTTTGGAGAGAGCTGGGAGAAACAAACGAAACCAGAATGATGCAAGAGTACATCGCAGGATTGAACTCTGATATACGAGAATACCTAGTGAAATCGGCCACCTACTCCTCAATGAATACGGTCGCCGACGCAGAAACACAAGCCAACATAGCGTATATTCACCTAGGCCACATCAGACAGGCGCGTAGGGAAGAGGATCGTAACAAAAGACCACACTACGATCAAAGCGGTAACAACCAGCAACAGAACTCGACATTCAAACCCAGAAGCCACAAAAGAGGCAGAGGAAGCACCAGCACGCAATCCCACAGTTCATACAGTTCCAGAGGACGAGGAACTGGAATTGGACAGAAGCCTTATCAAACACATCCAAATCTTAGGTGTAGATACCAACTTACGGGATTACGTCTGGAAACAATTAAGGCCTCAGTCGTTCATGCATTACTCCATCGCGTGTAATCTCAAACAATTTGTAGCGGAAGTCATGGCCTCTGGGACCCAATTCTTAACCCTGAACGGAGAAGCAAACACATCATGGCGCTTTTGAAGGAGGAAGCAGTGGATACCGAAATGATGCGCATTCTTGTTGAGAAAGAGCCTCGCATTATTGTCGGTATCTCTGAAGTATTGTCAATTAGGACAAGGTTGGATGGAGAGATCACCTTTTCAGTTCTGAAATTCCTCTGCGAAAATGGTGTCATTCAACGCAAGTCTTTCCAAGCTGAAGAACAGAGAGTTGTAAGCATTATCGGCCAGGAAGATACAACGGAGTTGCTCAACATCCTCATCAGCAGAGAGCCTCCAAGAAAGAAAGGAATGTACAAGATCAACTTTAGACTCCCGTTGCGCGTTGGGAAGAAAGATGGGAGCTGAACTGATGCGGTTTCACTTGGGAAAATATAGTAATTTTTGGGAAAGGGAGGTGTCGATGTAGATCATCAAAGTAGCACCACAGATAAAGGAAGCGTATTCATTGCCAATCTACGTTACCAACATACATGTATCTGTCTTCGGATCACGCGCACCCCATCGAAGGTGCAAACCCCATCTATCCTCCATCCCCAGTGCCATCCCATAATTTTCTCGATCCCCAGACCATCTCACATCGAGTCGAAGCGCTGTATGTACACACCTTCTCTTTGTGCCCGCCAGTGCAGGCATGGTTTATCCGTCGGACCCCAAATGCATATCACTGCAAATCAAATCGATGCACATCGAAAACAGTGAATTTGGTATATCGTGGTAGGCCACGTTCCCCCATCCTCGTCGCCGAAAACCATAGAACGGAAACAAAAGAGAAAGCCGCCTTGCCTGAACATGGCTGTGCAAATTGGATTCTTTGTTTATTGGTTGACAGCGAACTGATGCGCTTTTGAAATTGTAATGAATGACAATAATGATTGTTGTGATTTATTTCTGGGAATTGAAATCAGATTGATGAGATAAAGGTGTTGATACGAAGACGTCGTAATGTGGTGAGGTGCTTGTAGGGAAAGGTTGATATTTACGTGCTCTGGTGTGAGAGAAGAGGCCTTCAGAGCAAAAGAGACACTGAACTTGAGACTGCGTAAACAGAGGCGTTATGTTGCCGCTGTTAAGATGAGAGAGCCGCGAATGAAAAGAGCTTGACATAGACTGATAAAGTCACAGACGTTGTGCTCGGGCCACTGTATAGCTCGTCGATGGTTTCAAATAGCGGCTACCGAATTGACCGCAACAAAAGACGATGAAGTCAATGTACTCTCAAACTTGCCTTTCAGCAATTGTCATTGCGATCGATCTCGTTGCTCCTTTTCATCAGCATCACGGGCAAGCTCAGTAGCTCGTAGAAGTGCCTCTAGATGACCCCGTACTCTTGGTGCGCTTGAGGCAGAACGTGAATCAAGCGGTGAAGGTGAAGTTACCAGGCCCAATGATGGGATTGGCTGAGGAAGCATTCTTTCACCCTTTGGTGCGTCAAGGACTGGGAGTAATGATCCTTGGTAAGGAGTACCAAGGGAAGTACTGCCGCTGTCAGAAGATAAAGTGGTATCTTGATGGACGAGTGGAGGTAGTGAAGGGGATGGTCGTGAAAATACTCGACGAGGGCTTGTTGCATTGAAAGGTGCTCGATCCGTCGGGTCGGTTTCTAGCAGTGGTGGAGGAAATGGGCTTAAAGGCGACCCATGAGTGCGAGCAACCGGATAAGCCGGTTCTCTGAATCGCGGGTCTGGTGCGTTGCCAGATCTCGCATGATGAGGAAGTTCATACGCCAGGTACGCTGAAGCGGAAGCGGGCGAGGTGGATTTCGGAGAATAAGCAGAACCGACAATTGGAGATTGATGACTTGCGTAGCCAGCCGGAGAGGTAGAAGCAGAAGCAGAAGCCATAGAATGACCGGGACGACCGGAACCTGGAGAACCATTACCGATTAGCGGGCTTGATTCAGACGTTCCGACTCCGAAGCCGT
>Ga0335073_10006007_pt1 | contig 17053 bp, 14 predicted proteins | sample Lox_Sample_22_FD_207093 | JGI IMG/M metagenome (GOLD analysis project Ga0335073, IMG submission 207093) | Soil microbial communities from Loxahatchee National Wildlife Refuge, Florida, United States - Lox_Sample_2.2 | ecosystem: Environmental > Terrestrial > Soil > Wetlands | place: USA...
ACAACCACTCCACTTTTTCGAACGTCCAACGATAACATCTCTCCAACACTCGTAGAGCACTTTTGCGACCCTCAATTGCATCATGTCTCTCTCAAACAAACTCTCAATCCAAGACGTCGATCTTAAGGGCAAACGGGTGCTTATCCGTGTAAGTTTGTAGCTCTCATGTGGCGTTTCTGGCGTATAGGTCGCTGACCGAAGGAACCCAAATAGGTCGACTTCAACGTCCCTCTCGACTCGGATAAGCATGTCACCAACAATCAGCGCATTGTCGGTGCCTTGCCGACAATCAAATACGCTATCGACCACGGCGCAAAATGCGTTGTCTTGATGTCCCACCTTGGTCGTCCAGACGGCAAGAGAAACGAGAAATACAGCCTGAAGCCAGTTGTTCCGGAATTGGAAAAGCTACTAGGCAAGAAAGTGATTTTCACCAATGATTGTGTCGGAAAGGAGGTTGAAGATATCGTGAACAGTGCGAGCGACGGCGAGGTCATCTTGTTGGAGAACCTTCGCTTCCATGTCGAAGAAGAGGGAAGCACCAAGGATGCAGAAGGCAAGAAGGTCAAGGCAGACAAGGAGAAAGTCGCAGAGTTCAGGAAAGGCCTCACTGCCCTGGGAGATGTGTATATCAGTACGAAACAAACCCATCCGTCATTGAGATTTGAAAAGCTAATGATCTCCAGACGACGCATTTGGTACCGCTCATCGCGCCCACAGCTCCATGGTCGGCGTTGATCTGCCACAGAAGGCTTCTGGATTCCTAGTGAAGAAGGAGCTCGACTACTTTGCGCAGGCGCTCGAGAATCCCAAGCGACCATTCCTCGCCATCTTGGGTGGTGCGAAGGTCTCGGATAAGATCCAATTAATCGACAACCTTCTCGGTAAAGTCAACAGCCTCATAATCTGCGGTGCCATGGCCTTCACATTCAAAAAGACACTTGAGGGGGTGAAGATCGGCAACAGCTTGTTCGATGAGGCAGGCAGCAAGACTGTTAAGGAGATTGTGGACAAGGCGAAGCAGAACAATGTGAAGATCGTGTTCCCAGTGGATTACGTCACTGCGGATAAGTTCGACAAGGACGCAACAGTTGGCTACGCCACGGATGAAAGCGGTATCCCAGACGGGTGGCTAGGTCTTGACGTCGGTGAGAAGAGTGTCAAGCTGTTCATCGATACCATCAACGAAGCTCAAACGATTCTGTGGAACGGCCCGCCGGGAGTTTTCGAAATTGATAAATTTGCGACCGGTACTAAGGAAACCTTGGATGCCGCCGTTGCTGCCGCACAAAGTGGAAAGATTGTCATCATCGGCGGTGGAGATACTGCAACAGTGGCGGCAAAGTACGGCGTCGAGGACAAGCTAAGCCACGTGTCAACGGGTGGTGGTGCATCTCTAGAGCTGCTTGAGGGCAAAGAGCTACCTGGAGTCACAGCATTGTCAAGCAAGTAGTACAACGGACCGAAAACAGATTTGGGCCAATCTGATGCTGGAAACAAGGCCGAGCCTCTTCAACTTTATGATTTTCTATCTTCTAGACCAACTCGGAGGCCTTTATGCAGTCGCATACAGGACAGTGTTGTCATGAATGTACTAGTCTTGATATTATCATCCATTTTTCCGCCGAATCCCACCGCATGAATGTAAACAAGCCGATGACTAGGCTAAGGGCTCGAACGCCGCGCAATACTACGTGAAGAACGGTCATGTACGCTACTTGAAGCTTACGGTGGTAGCTTCGGAGTCTGGGTGTTCCCGTCGCCATCTAAATCTTCATGGTCAGCAAGGTCGGGTTCTGGTGCTTCGGCAATGGGAGACAACTTCGTGCCCGTCTTAGCTCCCTTTCCCTGATCCGGCTCCTTTGAGTTCTTCTCTACAGGTTTGTTAGTAGCCAAGTCCTTCTCGGAAGACTTGGAGGCTTGTGCTTTCTTGAGCTGCTTAACGAATTCGTTATTTGCATCGTCGTCGTCCCAGCCGGCCTCCCACAGGTGAGTGTTGCCGCCAGGAAGCTCTTGGTCTTCGTCCGCCCACTCTGCAAAGGTAATTAGCAAGTATTGAAGAGGATATATGATTAGTTGGCATACCTTGCGAAGGGAACTCCTCCCACTCATCGTCACCGTCCATAGTCCCCGCCGGCTTCTTCACCTCTCCAAGTTTGTCTGCTACATTGGCATCATTCACCGTGGCCTTGGTGGTATTCGCGTCACTTGCTGGAGCTGCTGACATGGTTGTTGTGTTTAATCGGTGATCCTGACTCGCGAGGAGGAGAGTTTGGGGTTGTGATGTGCTTTGCGTAAAAAGTATCCAGAGAGAATAAGAGAAAGTTCTTTGAGATCATTGAACACTAGAGCAGTAACGACGTACGATACTCTATGGGCTGCTGGAAAATTCCGAACATCAACCGCCCATTCAGCAACTTTAACCGACCCCGCTGTGTGCTCCGTGGGATGACTGCCTGGTTTGGGCACAATTAACCTCGCTCAACTTCTCTCTCTGATTTATATTCAATTTACATGCTCTCGGCTTCTCTCTTGGCTGTGAACTCGTTTTCTTTGGCTCATTTGAGTCCAACTTCTGGGCTTTTCTCCGCCCTCAATCCTCTGTCTTCTGTTATCAAGAATCTCGCCATGACGTACTCATAATCCGCCCAGCTCCGCCGGCAGTAAATGTCGTTCTGTCTGAAGCTTCTGACAAGACCTTGTACTGTCTCCTAGTTGAATTGGACTCGAAGGAAACCCAAACTGCTAAATTTGCGCAAAAAAGATGCGTCGCTGGTTCACCGGAGGTAACGCCGCCCCTCCGGAGGCTTCGATATCTGCCTTAGACGAAGCCCGCGAGCTACAAGATGCCATGGACGCAGCCGCCCACATGATGAATGACGAAATGGAACTGGCCGAAAAGGAACTCGCAAAGGGCAATTCATCTTTTCATAAGCTTGGAATTGGCCTTGCCTCATTCATGAGGGCAACCCTAGGCTTTGAGAAAGAATTCATGAAGATAGCTTGCGATCGACTTGCCCTTGCCGAAGCTGCAGCCGCCGAAGACCTGAAGAAAGCTCTTAGATACTCAGATCCCAACAAACCGAGTATTTATTCTCCCGGTACTGAGTACGCGCTCTGTATTGCCACCGTTCAGATTATGTACGCCGTTGTCGGGATGATGACGGAGAGCCTGACAGAAGCAATCAAAGGATTCTATAAACTGAGAAAGGCTTACTACACCCTAGAGCGTATAATACAAGAGGAGAACAAGTACCTGGCATCGCATCCTGACGGGCTACCAGACGGCACTGTCAACGAACCTGAGAGCTTGGAATCCAGTGCTTCGGAACTGGAACGTTCCTCAGGATCTTCCACTGAGGCACCTCAGGTCGATACACCACTCAGTGAAGATTCTGAAGAGGAGTTTTACGACGCTTCGGAAGACAACGATGGGTCTCGTGAGCTTCGCGATTATCAAGGTCGTCTCTCTTCTGCTGCCACCGACCACATACCATCTTTGGAAACACTCACGATCACCAGCAACCAAACAGAGCGGCCTGAGAAGCTACGCAGACTGACGTCCAGATTTTCAGATGGACCTGATGCAGAGATTTTCGCAGGGAACGTCATCGATGGATTTATCCACTCAGGCGCCAGCATGTGCTATGGTATGCTCTTGGTATTGGTATCGCTGATGCCTCCGTCATTCTCCACATTAGTGAAAATTGCGGGCTTCAAAGGAGACCGAATACGCGGAATTGGCCTTCTCTGGAGAGCAACCAAGTTTCAGAACATTAATGGTATCTTTGCTAGCTTCGTCCTTCTGGGTTACTACAATGGCCTTCTTGGATTCGTCGACATCCTTCCCTCAGCGGGCACTGGAGCTTATCCTCGAGAACGATGCTTAGAATTGTTGAACACATCTCGCCAACGATACCCGAAGGGAGGCCTTTGGCTGCTTGAAGAGGGCCGCACACTTGCCAGGGACAAGAAATTGGAGGAAGCAGTCAATATTTTGGAGAACATTCCTTCAGATGCCGGTCTCAAACAGGTCAGGGCATTGATATGGTTCGAGAAATCAATGAACTACACGTATATGCATCGCGATGAGGACGCTTCCGAATCATTCCTGAAGCTTGTCGAGATGAATGAGTGGTCTCATTGCTTGTACTACTACATGGCCGGCGCCTCAGAAATTCAATCATATCGGAGGCTGAAGGAAGCAGACCCCGAAAAAGCCCAGCAGCATGCCGAAAAGGCAGAGGAGCTGCTGAAGAAAGCTCCACTGCATATTGGCAAAAAGAAATTGATAGGGCGACCATTACCACTCGACGTCTTCATCAACAAGAAAATTCAGAAGTGGGAACAACGGTCACAGGAATGGTCTGTGCCATTCGCTGATGCCGTGGGCGTCAGTCCCATCGAGGAGATGACGTACATGTGGAATGGTTATAAGAGAATGGATGAAGACCAACTAAATGAGTCCTACTCGAGGTTGCTGTGGTCTGAAAGTGCAGCCAACAAGGCTTGGTCCAAAGAAGTCGTCGATGAGAAAGCCAATCTGGGCCTACTCAAGGCGGTTGTTCTGCGAAACAAGAGTGAACACGACCAGGCCAAGAATTTACTGTACTCACACGTCTTGCACTTGCAGAAATCTGATCTAGAGGGCGGTTTGAAAGACAATTGGTCACTACCCATCGCCCATTACGAGATGAGCGTCATTAACTGGCAAATCTACTCCGTCACCAACTCCACTGGAGACCTTGAAGAGTGTTCCAAATGGTTAGAGAAGGCGGCACACTGGGGAAGTTATGAATTGGACGCAAGGTACTTCATTTAACTAAACGAAGCTTACACATTTCGAAGACTTACACCGTCAATAGATTGGGAATGAAGGTCCAAGCAGCACGTGAGACGGTCAAGAAAGCAAGGGAAGTAGGAAGGGCATGAAGACCGGGTACCTCGGCAATAACCACGGTCGCCTTTTCCTTTCTCACTCATGATCCTAGCCAAACCACCGTTGCAAGGCTGAGAACCAGGCTGGGTTGCGGTAAGACCCTGCGGAGGTTCTCGGAGTTTCATAAATTTCCTTCATCCACATGGCAGATGGACAGCTTGGGCCACTCTACAACGCAGGTGACTATTGTTCCTTTAGTGTTGAAGCAAATCGATATCTGCGTTTTGGACCAAAGCCACATGAATGGCAATGGGGAGGGCAAACCTCGTATCTACTTGTGAGCGTGACGAATAGCGTCCACACTGCGCAGAAAGATAGACTATGGCAGCCACCAGGCAGACTTGCGACACCTTTTCCAAAAATGCTTTAATATGTTCCCAATTTACATATTATCAGTCTGCAAAGCGATTTTGAAACCGTTCCTTTTCCGCGGATGAGAGTACTGTGCGAGAAGCCCCGCAGCCGATGACTATGGAGATAGCCGAGTGGAAGCACCCAGTAGCCGAAAGCATGGTAGCCGCGGCCAACCTTATATACCCTGCCCTGAGCCAGAACGTCACGTCTAATCATTTCAAACAATGCCCTAGTACTGTGAAAAGCAAAGGCTTAACACAATGGCCGGCATCGTGAGCGAAGGAATTCCCTTCAGTGAGCCACCGTGGCTCATGGGCCTTCCTTCGCCGTACTACAACGATTCGCACCGGAATTGGCAGAAAGCTTGCAGGAAGTTCATCACCGAGAATCTGCATGAGGGTGCGATGGAATGGGACAGGGAAGAGACTCTACCGGAGAGCGTATTCGAGAAGTTTGCGGCCGCAAACATGCTATTACCTGCTCTTGGTCCTCTCCCAATTCCATGGCTGAAGCGACTAGGCATTCACGATATTCTCGGCACAAAAATTGAGGAGTGGGATTACTTCCATACAGCCATCTACATGGATGAGGTAAGGTTTGGTTTAGGGGGTAGGAAGTGGTTTCGAGAGTGCCGATGTTAACCACACTTGCAGATGAGCAGGTCAGGTCTAGCTGGTCCCTCTGGATCCCTTACTGCTGGCGTGAACTTTGGCGTGCCTCCAATTCTCAAGTTCGGCAGCAAGCGACTTCAGGAGAAATACCTGCCTGAGCTTCTTACCGGCAAGAAGCGATCGTGCATTGCCATCACCGAACCAGGTGCTGGAAGCGACGTTGCTAACATCGCTACCGTTGCGAAGAAATCAGCTGACGGCAAACACTACATCATCAACGGCGAGAAGAAATGGATCACCAACGGCATTTGGACTGACTACTCGTCAATGGCTGTACGGACCGGAGGCCCTGGAGCTGCCGGACTGTCAATGATCGTAGTTCCTCTTAAGAATTACCCGGGCGTTACGATGCGAAGACTGAAGGTACAGGGTCAAGTTAGTGCAGGAACCACGTATATTGAGCTCGACGACGTCAAAGTACCTGTAGAGAACCTCATCGGTGAAGAAGGCATGGGCATGAAGGTTGGTAAATCTCGATTTCCATTCAGCTCTGGAGACTTTGTCTGTTTTAGCTAACTCCGTTAAGTATGTCATGACGAACTTCAATCACGAACGTCTTTCAATCTGCATCGGCGCTACGCGTCAGGCGCGTGTCGCCCTCGCGGCAGCAATGGAGTATGTTATGAAGCGAGAAGCTTTCGGCAAAGCTCTTATCGAACAACCTGTCGTTCGTCACCGCCTCGCGAAAGCCGGTGCTCTCCTTGAGTCCCAACAAACCTGGGTCGATTCTTTCGTGTATCAGATGACTCAATTACCAAAGGAGATTGCAGATGTCCAACTGGGCGGCCTGACGGCTCTCGCAAAGGCTCAGACTGGTATCGTAGTCAATGAGTGCGCTCAGACTGCTGGTAAGTGACATATTGCAAAAATGATTCTAGTCCCCACTCCCCAGGCTAACTCGAGCAAAGTTCTTTTGTTTGGGGGAAATGGTTACACTAGAACCGGACAAGGAGAGATTGCCGAAAGAATATACCGTGAAGTGATGGGCGTTAGGTGAGTGTACAATATATCAAACACTTCCCGGCTATTACTGACATTCTGAAGAATACCTGGCGGCTCCGAGGACGTAATGCTCGATCTTGCCATCCGGCAGCTCGTCAAGAACTACAAAAACAAGACAAAAGAGCTTGAGCGGATGAAGGGGAGCTCACGACTCTAGGCGACTAGACTCTGATGTTTCGAAGCATGTTGAACGTTGAAATCTGTATCATCCACTGAATGCTCACATTCGGAATTCCGGCTGAACTCACTCCGGCTTACGGACTGGTAGCCTAATCATGGTGATCCCGCAAATACTGTCATCTTTCCGTTATTCGTGTTCTCATCTCCGTCATCACCCGTGTTACATCACCGTGTTGGGCGCCTCACAGCTATGTTGAGTAGGAATTGTTTGATGTTTCAATATTCCTTCCCATTCGTCTGCATCGCATCGCATAGGGCGACAATCACCATGCCCCCCCTGCAGATCAGCGATGTCGGACCGCTGGCGGACGCAGTATGCCGGCCAAGCTCAGGGTTGATGTGGGATGAAATGTTTTCCTGTGATTTCACAAGTGGACCCGGAGCCGGACCGGGTCATCGAACATTTCGACATCTTACTGAAGCTCATCGTTCTTCTGAGTTCTGACTCGTACGCGGCTATGCTCTTGGTGAATGCTAGTATGGCCTTGTGACAGCTTTGTCTCGAATTGGACGGCCCAATTCGATAGTCTGACAACAGATAGATAGCCGCAGCTGTTACGAGCTTTGATTCTGTGAGAAAACACTTTACGATCCATGGTGTGGCGCTCTGCGGTCCATGGATGGGGATTCTCGACTTCTTCGATCCTGCAGAATTTGCGTTTCCGGACGAAAAACGGCTTACGTGTTCTGGAGCCCTTGAACTGCATCAGCTCCACACTAACTTCGTGCCTTTTGAAGGGCTATCGGTCTTGCCTCAAGTTCAATCACGGGACTGTACAGAGCTAAAATAGAGGCTTACCGATAATCGTCGGCGATTTCTTCTAGACCATTAACTTCGCTAGCTACGCCAAGTGCTCTGGACCATTGTTAAGGTATGTCTAGTACCATTGGATCTACGTTAAGAACATTCTTTTCTTCGCTTTGCAACGCGCTTTACAGAGACTCGATATTTGTTTCGCGCTCTAGTACATCTCGTATTATGCGTGAATAAACATCCGCCTATTCAGGGATAGCAGTGCGAGCTGGCGTTGTGTTTGCCGTTTCTTTCCGTTCGCGGTGCTTTCCGCCCCTATCCCCAAACGACGATAAAGTTGACATGGTCTCACGGAGTCAGATACAGCTATCATTGATTTTTACTGCAAGAAGCCGGTGAAACGCAATTAGGCGGCATAAGCCGCCTGTTGGCCTCGGAATACACGGCAGGCTGGCATAACGTGAAGCCCAACAATCCTTTCATATACAAGAATCCAGATACGGAGGCGGACCGTGTGGGAATCCATCGGGCTTCCACCGCGTGGGACATCTATCTGAAGGTACCGCCGCAGTGGGACGGGAGGATTTCGAGGATCCGCTGTCTTAAGTGCAGCGATCTGCGAGGCATGCTAAGTGAAACTGATATCAGAATGGTCTGCGAATGGATTCAATCATCGCGATGTGAAGATACAGCGCAGACGGCCTGTTGATCAGTGTGAGGAGGTACCTTGGCGAACGAGTTAGCGCCATTGCAACGACTCCGTCCGTTTTGCTATGCCGTCCAGCGCGCTGTGGGGTTAGACTTATCAAAACGCCACACGAAAGTGGAGGAGTGTTGGGCTCCGCATCCTCCGGATGGTGGTTTGGGAGGCGTCTCCAAACTACTCCGTATGTCTCCAAACCACGGTACTTCGCACGTCTCCAAACTACCCCGTACATCTCCAAACCATTTCGCACGTCTCGAGCGATTAAGATATGTCAACACCAAAGGGTTAAACATACCTTCTATAGTACAGTAGCGTGAAAACTATACAATAAACCATTTCTGACCAACTGCCTTGGGTGCAAATTATTGATCCTGGGGGACTATGTCAGGCGTGCTAAAATCATGATTTGCCGCATGGCAATGATCGCGATCCCAAGCCACGACTCAAATGCCGAATTTTCTCCTTGCCATGGTAAGCCGCTCAGACATTCGATCCACTCAGATGGAATTCCTACTCGCCATCTTCGCGTCGACATCCTCATGGCGATCAGTCACCCTTGCAGTCCGATATCACCCTTTTTGCGAACCAATGTCTGGTCTCGTAGCAGCGATCAATCGCGCCATACCACAAAAGCACTGCAAGCGAGGCACTCAAAAGACGACAGCGTTACCAAGAAGACCCATGGGCAGAAAAGTCTCCACGCGAGTCTGGCAACGCGGCATCCAGGATCCGGGCAGCTGCGAGAGTTGCGCCGTTCGCTGTTCGCGTGAGCACGGAAAGTCCGATCGGCGCTTTGCTCCTTTCACTCAAAGTTCTCGAACGGCCAAGGAAATGGTCAACCGCCAGCCAGGTGCGGTGGTGCGCCCGTACCAATCAACGCCATTTCTGCATGAATTCGACATGTTCCCGTGCCGATGGATGGTGGATTTCGAGCACAGCAGCAACCAGGTCCCGAGTTCCATTTCAAAGCAGTTTTGGACACGGGCTTACGAGGCTGGGAAATACGGACGTTGCGAGCCCTGATGCTGCCCTGCGTATCATAGTCCGCAGCATGCACTTCGTCTCGCTTAGCCAAGACCAGATCGGGAAATGGCCTCGGTAACTTTCCTAAATTTCTCTCTTGCTATTTTGGCCTTGAGCTGGCATGGCTTTACGGCCTTTAGTCGGTTGATGCCGAATAAAACACCCGTGCCAGCAGCTGACAGAATGTGATCGATGACAACACAACGTATGCTATGTTGATGAAGACAACTGGCCTTCCGCAATGCTAAAAGACAGATATTTTCCCTATAGTTGCAAAAACTGCTCAGAAAAATTCCGTGACAGGGTTCTACCCTCTCCGGAGTAAGAGTTCCGAGGAGCTCCGAGGTGAGCCGATGCCAGCGTCAGAGGAGCCGCTAGGAGGCAACGCAGCCAGACTCCGAACAAGGGGGGTCATCCGTCGATCCGGGGAGGGCAATTATTCCAGAAACGGGGTTCACCCCACAAGCAGAAGGCGGCGCCTTCTGAACCACCGCTGTACTGTCGAATGTTGACGATCGTGTGGAGCCAATTTAGGCTGTCCATCGAGCGAGCATCGGCTGGCCACCATCATCGGGTGCCGGTCATGCGTTTACATATATGGCTTCGCAGTCCCCCACCACGCTAGAAATGGTTTTGCTGCCGTTACGCGTTTGATGTACCTTTGATATTGATTCTACATCTGTTCTTTGCTCCTCACTTTCGAAATATCTCCATCCTTCGAAGTCAATACATTTCCAAACATGTCGACCTACTCGAATAGTTCTTCCGAAACGCAAGAGACACAACCTCAGAAACGAAAGGCGTCTGCTGCGGGCTTGGACGGAACCGCACAACCTCGAGCTGTCAAACGACGAGCATCTAAGGCTTGCCAGTGCTGCCGAGCACGAAAAGTGAGATGCAATGTCACTGAACACGGAGCGCCTTGCACGAATTGCAGACTCGACGAGGTGGAATGCATTGTCTCTGAGAGCCGCAGAAAGAAGTCAGTACCATCATCTCTCTCCCTCCAAATCGCCTCAGTTCTGGTCCAAAATTTTTCTTCACATGAAAACGATGGCTTGTTTGAATGACGACACGTGGGAAATATTTGATCTTGTTGTATGAAGCTTGGACCGTCAACGAACAAGGCAATTTTCATACTTTTTCGGCAGTTGAAGCATCCTTGCGGCATATTTTTAATCAGAGCGCTGACGTGGGCGATGTAGGAAATGGAACAAGGATGGCGAAACTCAGCCTGAGAACGAAGCCTCGGTAGGCAAGAACGGCAATCACAATGCCAATGCGAATGGCCGTAAAATTGTATCTCAGACAGTCAATGCGCTGGACGGCATTCGCTATTCCGCCGTGTCCGGAAACCGACAGGCCCAGTCACATGATCGCGATGGCTCGCTCGATGGGCACGTTCCTCATTCCATCTGTACGTACCCACTTGCAATGACATGTGAAGGAGAAAAAAAGGAGATTTTTCGCTTACGGAGAACATGCAGACCAAACCACGGGGCAGAGGTTGAACTTGAGCTTGCAGGCGTTGAACCGTAGACTGTCTATCACCAATGCCCGGGCTACCACTCCATTTCCCATTGTAGCTCAAAGTCCGCTCTCAGACTCTCCATTCTTCTCTCAGACGTCTAGATTATCGGCCGTAGCCAACCTCCCGTACTTCATCAAGCCTCTGCCAATTCGAATCGGCCCCGATGAGGCTGCGTACCTGGAGACGAAGGGCGCCCTTACAGTGCCGTCAAATGGCCTGCGAAGCGAGTTGCTCCGCGCTTATATTGAATTTGTACACCCGTATATGCCTTTAATAGATTTATACGATTTCGTCATGATTATCGAAAGCGGAAGCGGTGTTCTTGGCCGTATCAGCCTAATTCTGTTCCAAGCCGTCATGTTTGCTGGCTCGGCATATGTCGACATGCAACATTTACACAATGCTGGCTATTTGTCGAGGAAGGAAGCTCGAAAAGACTTTTTCCAGAGGACCAGGGTAATTAAATCCACAGTTCTTCCATTATTCAACCAACTGACACCAGCTAGTTGCTCTATGATTTCGATTACGAGTCCGATCGCGTTTCTCTGGTCCAGGCCTTACTTTTGCTCACCTACTACTACGAAACTCCCGATGACCAGAAGGACACCTGGCACTGGATGGGTGTTGCTACTTCCGTGGCACATACCATCGGCCTCCATCGTAACCCGGAGCGATCGAGCATGGACACGAAGAAAACCAAGCTCTGGAAGCGTATTTGGTGGTCAACTTATATGAGAGATCGTCTCATCGCTCTCGGCATGCGTCGACCAACTCGCATAAAGACCGAAGATTTCGACGTCCCGATGCTTACCATAGATGATTTCGAGCTTGTGGCTATTCCAGACTCTGTTTCGTCCATCCCCGCGGACTGCAACATCGCGAGGGATGTCGATAAGCAGCGCGATCTTGCTGTCATGTGTATTGAGAAGGCCAAGTTGTGTCTCTGCATTAGCCATGTTCTCAGCACGCAGTACTGCGTTCTGAACAACAACCAAGGCATGGTCAACGATCGCACGACAATGATGCTACTCCCTAAGAAAGGCAACCCCGAGATCTGCGAAGTGAAGTCCTGCGACGACAAGCTACAGAGCTGGTTCGATGAGCTACCTGAGGAGGCCAAGGCCAGTGATCAACTCTCAGGTAACCGCAGTCTGGATTTGCACAGGAGTTTGCTACACATGGTTTTCTACACCACACTCTCCGCGCTGCACCGCCCTCAAGTTCTTCCTTCGGGTCCCACGCTCAATCAAGTAGCCACGCCAAGCTCACCTGCATCTGTTGATCTTCTCGAAACGTCTCGCAAGGCCGTCCGTCGCGCTTCCACAGCAATTACCAACATCGCTCAATCGCTGGACTCGGCCGACCTCGTGCGCTTCCTCCCAACCACCGGCGTCACCGTCCTGCTGCCGGCAATCATCATCCACCTGCTGGACATCAAAGCGCCGGATGAGGCGACACGGCGCCACAGCCTGCGCGGCTTCTGCCAGTGCATGCAAGTGATGGGCAAGCTGCGCGACCTGTACGCGGCGGCCGACTACTCGACGGCGTTCCTGGAGGCCGCGATCCGCAAGGCCGGCATCCAGATCCCGCCGTTCCCGTCGGCGGCGCCCTCCGAGCGCAAGGAGCGGCTGATCTCGACGGTCGAGGACCTGGTGAACGCGGGCCGGCGGCTGGACATGCACGCGGCGGCGGCGCCGGCCGGCACGATCAACCCGCACGCGCTGACGCCGCCGCCGGACATGGCGGCGGCGGCGGGGCTCAACGGCGGCGCAGAGGTGGCGCTCAGCAGCGGCATCGTCTCGGACGAGGAGGTAGCGCGGCGGCTGTCGACGTTCCTGGCGTCGACGCCGCCGGAGTCGGGCGACGACCACGACCTCGGCTGCGGCAGCAGCGCGGCGTCGTCGCACTCAGATGCCGACGCGCGCTCCCACACCGACGCCACCTCCGTCGACGCCGGCCTCCTCGGCGATCTGCTCGCCGGCTCGTCGCTGTCGCTCGACTTGCTCGATGCTGATGGCCTTGCGGGCGCGGGCCTCGCGGACGGCCTCGATAAGTTCGATTCGCTGCTGCCGGACTTCGAGCAGGACAATTTTGACGCCTTGCTCAATTTGGATGCTATGGTGGGCGGTGGAGCTGGCGACGGGTGGAGTTTTGAGGATGGCTTTGGCTCCGATGCAGATTGGCTGGCTGGTTTGGGCAAGGCTGATGTTTAAGCTCCTTTGAGGGCATTGGAGAGGCTTACTCGCGCATCAACTTTTTTTAAGGAGACTGTTTGGAGTTCATGTTAGACTGGGATTAGGCTAGCGCTCAACCCAAAAAAAAGTATGGCGTTACGAAGGCATGCGAAGACGGTTCTGAATTTCTCACGAGATATGAGCGGGTTTGAGTCTGATACTGTCTCTGCTGAATTGACCCTACCAAATGTATGTATACGAAGGATAAGATACAAGTGCTTATACAGGTAACAAGTCTTTGGGTATTCCATCTCGCCTATGGCAGTTCAACCTTTCACCATAAGTCTATCTCAAATCAAGGGTTCGATGATGCTGAGTGTACGATTACAATGGTGTTGTGATCTTAAGACCCACTCTATTCCCCTCAGTTGATGTGTCTCGGACGTTGCTATTGCTCCGGTCGCCGATTAGTCGTCTTCTTCCGCCCATCTCCGCTCACGCAGCGGTGGATCACCGTTACGAGAATTCGTATGTGCCTCCTTCCACGCCCAGTACTCGCTCAGACGTACCTCGGCGTAGTTGGCATAGTTAAAGTCAATCTGACTTATGGTAGCCTGGATGAGAGCCCACACACCCCAGTAGAACCCCGGAGCGCCCCGGAAAAGATCGATCTCCGCAAAGAGTTGATCTAGTTCAGACTGTTGCAGTGGCTCTCTGTCCAACAGATTATTGAAGGTTACAAGGTAGCTTGTGATGAAGTCGCGTCGCTGGGATCGCGTAGGCATCACAGACATGTCGCAATCGAATCCTCCCCATTCAGCAAAGTGATTGGCGATGTCGAAGGCCGCAGGCGCAGGTGTTGCATATTCATAGTCTATGAAAGAAACTGTGGCAGTGGGTTGGTCTGATGAGGCACTGCTGGGTGCAGGGCTACTGGCGGATGAGCTTGGCGGCGAGAAGTTCGTACATTGCTGGATGATAACGTTGCCGGAGAGTAGGTCGCAATGACCGAAGACGAGAGGTAAGTTCGCTATGCCCGGTGTATCGCCTAACTCCTTGTAAAGCCATTCGATCTCCTGCTGCAATTGATCTCTCCGCTTCACCTCCAGTTCTGTGTCCGTGGGTAATGCCAATATCCACTTCTGAATGACGGTCCAGATATTCGGAGTCGGCTTGTTGGGCGTCAAACCTTCCGTCTGTTCAATCGACGCTCTTCTTTCCCGGGTCATGTCCTCTTTGATGTGGCCCTGCACGCCTATACCTCGTGTGATTGCTGAGATTGGCAGGGTTGCATGCCACTCGGCCAACCGTTTGGCAACACCTCTGTAAATGTCTGGTCTGCGTAGATCGGCCGGTGACGACACCTTGCCTTCGATGAAGCGGTACATGAGGCCATTGTTGAATCGAGCGAGTAGCGGTGGTGCAAGCTTATGGCTCGCAAGGAGAGAGTGGGAAGCGCATTCGCCTACGGGGAGAAACCCGTGTCAGTTTCATACATTCTCGGAGGTGCAACATGAGGGCAGTACTCACGGTCTCTGTCGATGAGTAGAGCAGTGCCTCGTCCATAAGCTCGAATAAGGATTGCATCGCGGTCAATCTGACTCCTTGAGAAGCCAGGTCGCATATTCACAGCTTTAAGGAGCTATCCACAGATTGACGTCAGTCCACACCCATCACAATAACTCTCGTTGCTGTAGCCATTGGGAGCAGACATACAGTGTTCGTAATGCCATCTGTAAAGCGCACAAACTCTATGGCGTCCTTCGACTCCTCCCATTCAGGGCAGAGAGCTAGGACGAGGGCAAGAGCTGTCCTTTGAGAGTCTGCATTATCGTACCAAAGATCAATGTGTCGCAGCTGTTGTATCATGGTGGGCGCAGGTGTGTATTCCACAGCTTAAGATGAGAGCAGTTAGTTCTTAACGTCCCGTCAAGTCCTGGTGTTGTGTCGTTTGCTTCGTTTGGTGTTTCTTGCGAAGTATCGGCAAGCCAGAACCTCAACAAAATGAGAAATGCCGCGCAACGAGCGGCATGTATGTAGTGCAAAAGGAGGTTCAGGAAGCGTGCCAATTGACGTATGGGTGGAAAAAGGTCCAAGAGCACTAGAATTGCAATGATATTGGCATGAAATCAGCTGCGAAGGCAAAGGTAGAAAGATGTCGCGTGGCCACCAAAACCTGGGAAGAAACGAGGTACCGTTTTTGTCCGTCCTGTGCTCTCCAACAAAAATCCCTGCCTCAAGCGCTCCGTCCCCTGTACCTGCGCCTGTCGGAGTTAGTCGGACTCTTCAGGAAATCACGTGTTGGTCATTTTCGACGTTGAAGTGAATCATAGGTACTCTGACGGCTTGGTGTAGTGTTCACTTTCCGACACAATCTGAAAATTGAAGCAATTTGACTCATTGAAACTTGTGTCTTAAGCAGGACAGCGAAAATGATGCCAAAGCTGCACTTCTCCATTCAAGATCGACCATTTTTGAGCATCCTCGAGTCAGATAAAGGTCGTTCAAAGAGAAGCGATAAGGACCTCAGTTTTCCCAGATTTGATAGAAAGCTCGGATTGGCTTTAAGATGAGGCCCTCAAGCGTCGTTTATATATGTGGCCATGCAGCCTTAATCCAATAAATCTCTCCCTTGTTAGCGACGTATGTGGCCAGGGGAGCGTACCGGTTGGCCTCCAACGAGCGAGACACAGAAGCAGCGATGGAGACGTCTTCGCTACTTCACCATCGCAGAGTAAGTGCCTTCAATACAGCCATAATGACGAGGATGACGAGGCTCACTCGCTAGTTGCCTCCGCCATCAGCAAGGACGAAGCACCGCTCGTGGGCTCGACCATTGGCAAGCGTCGAGGCAAAGTCCAGTTGAATTGATCCCAGAAGTGTTATATTTTCTAAGAAGCACACTCTGGCGATCTGAGGGCATAGAGGGCCTAGGGCGAGAGGCGCTCTTTCCGCAACAGTGTCTGCCTTACAGCGACTACACCACCATCGACTGACTGCACGCTCGACAGGGACAGCTACCGCTGGCGTATCGTCCACTTCTTCAAGGATATCTGCAACCGCCTTCTCGCGGTGATCGACTCCGCGACCGGATGTGCTTGCTCACGGCGGTGGTGGCCTGGATCGACGAAGTGGCCGGAGCGACGGTCAATGACCAAGTAGAGCAACTCATTCGAAGGCAGAATGCGCTCCTGGAACAAATCATTCCGCCGTATCAGACTGTGACGGAAATCGCGGTCAATGTACCGATGACTAAAAAAGGGCGGCAGAAGTTGCTAGCTTGGAAGCTAGACTAGCTGAAGCGGAGAGGTCTGGTGGATGCCGGATTGAGATCCTGGTTCGGAACGGATTACTGCATGGATATATCGCTGAAGGTGAGAAGCTTTGGTCTGAGCAACATTGGTGTAATGTATGGACTAAACGCTGATGTGCGTGTGCGGCTTCTTGGTGATGTGAAAGGTGGTTTCGATTTGTCCACGTTCGTCGATCGCACTCTGCTGGCAATATGCGCAAAATCGCCGATGGAATACGCGGTAGCGATGTCCGGAAAGCCAAGATTAGGATATCTTTGCGTGACTAAAGAAGGAAATAGTAGGTCGGTTGGAGTGATCATTAAGAAACGCCTGGTAGGCTGCATGGAAAGACTGCATTGAGAGAATCCTCGTGGATGAATGCTAAGGACTTCGCCACGATCGAATGTATATGCACTCTGGCCTCGC
>Ga0335073_10006008_pt1 | contig 17050 bp, 14 predicted proteins | sample Lox_Sample_22_FD_207093 | JGI IMG/M metagenome (GOLD analysis project Ga0335073, IMG submission 207093) | Soil microbial communities from Loxahatchee National Wildlife Refuge, Florida, United States - Lox_Sample_2.2 | ecosystem: Environmental > Terrestrial > Soil > Wetlands | place: USA...
CGGCACTTGGCCCGGATCTCCATCATCGACATGTTCGGCGAGTCGTCGATGAACAGCGGCGCGTCGGCCACCTCGCTCATCCGGCGGGCCAGCCGGGCCCAGTCGTCGTCGTTCATCTGGCCGGTGCGCATCGTCTGCAACGGCACCCGCGCCTCAGCCGACAGCAGGCGCATCGTGATCTCGTTCCGTCCCATCTCCAGGCTGAACAGGACGGTAGCCATGCCGTGCCGGATGGCGGCGGCCCGGGCGAAATCCAGGGCCAGGGTCGAGTTGTGCGTAGGGATCATGCCGCGCCCCGCCAGGTACAGGTGATCGGCGCTGTCCACCTGCACGCAGCGGACGGGGCGGGACAGCGCAGGCCGGACATCGACGATGTACTGCCACGGCTCGCGCTCCAGGACCGGGGGCGGCGTGATCCGGGCGGAGGCGACGGCCAGCTCAATGGGTGCGGTCAGCGCCACGGCATGGTTGGACCGGCGCAGCCCGCGCTCGCGGCGCAGGGTGCCGCGGATCTCCCCGGTCGTGACGACCTGGGGCGGGACCGTGCCGCCCGTCAGGTCGCTCCAGGTCAGCCATTGGTGGTTCTCGTCGGCGACGATCACGTCCCCACCGGAGAACTCGACTTCGTAGCACGGGCGGTCGTGCATGACCTCGGTGGCGGCGACGATCCGGGTCGGCTGGCCATCGGCGCCGATCAGGTGGTCACCGACGTGGACGGCACCCATCGTGGTCCAGCCGGCGGGGGTGGGCAGCAGGGTGTCCAGGGCCAGCGCCTTGCCTATAGCCGGCCGCGCAGCTATCACGATCATCTGGCTGGGGTGCAGGCCGTTGGTCAGGGCGTCCAGGTCGGCGAAGCCGGTCGGGACGCCGGTGAGCATGCCGTTGTGGCTGCCGATGGCCTCGATCTCGTCCAGGGCACCGGGCATGATCTCGGACAGCGAGTGGTAGTCCTCGCTGGTCCGGCGCTCGGTGACGGCGTAGACCTCGGCCTGGGCCCGGTCTACCAGCTCGTCGGCGTCGGCCTCGCCCGCGTAGCCGAACTGGACGATCCTGGTGCCGGCCTCGACCAGGCGGCGCAGGATCGCGCGTTCCCGGACGATCCGCGCGTAGTAGCCGGCGTTGGCCGCGGTCGGTACCGAGGAGATGAGCGTGTGCAGGTACGGGGCGCCCCCGACCCGGGCGATCTCGGCCCGGCGGGTGAGCTCGTTGGCGACCGTGATGGCGTCGGCGGGCTCGCCGCGGCTGTAGAGGTCGAGGATGGCCTCGTGGATGAGCTGGTGGGCCGGCCGGTAGTGGTCGGCCGGCCGGATCATCTCGATCACGTCCGAGATGGCGTCCTTCGAGAGCAGCATCCCGCCCAGGACGCACTGCTCCGCCGCCACGTCGTGCGGCGGCGTCCGCTCGAAGTCGTCGTTCCTCGGAATCTCGGCGACGCTCACCTAGTAGCTCTCCTCCCCCGTGCGAGTGAACGCGGAGCGAACACGTAGATGCTTTCGACTGACTCTGTTCTAACAGATGCCCATGACATTCTCGGGGCATCCACGCCGCGAGCACCACTCGGCCCGTGGACGACCTTGGGGATAAGGTGTGCAAACACGCCGGCCACGTTGTGCGCAGGCTGGGGAAATAGTTGTGGAAATGGCGGCGGGAAATACTGTCACACGCCCCCTAGCTGCGAGAACGTGATCCACCGGCTGTGCGGAAGAAAAACCTTCGCGGCGATTTCACGGCCAGATAATCCACAGCCGCTGTCCACAGCGGCGCGCCTGGCCGACCGCGGACAGCGGCTGCGCCGAAGCCCGGACACGGGCGGCGCCGGACTGCTAGGATTCGACGGTGTGTTCGAACGAGGGGGATGCGCTCCGGCGCGTGGCGGAGGCTATCGACCGGCTCGAGGCCGATCGCGGGATCACGGATGCGGCCGATCTCGAGGCGCGGATCGCCGCCGTGTGGTCGATGGTGAGCGAGATCGACCCGGAACTGGCCCGGCTGGCGTCCCGCTACCAGAAGCCCGACTGACCCGGGCCCGCTGCTGACGAGCGGGCCCGGGTCAGGTTAATCGTGCCGCGGCCTAACTGGCCGCGATGTCGATGTCGACCCAGGCGGTGACCTCGGGATGCAGCCGGACGCGGACCTGGTGCGAGCCGACGGTCTTGATCGGGTCACGGACCTCGATCCGGCGCCGGTCGAGTACGGGACCGCCCGCCTCGCGGACCGCCGCGGCGATGTCGGCGGGCCCGACCGAGCCGAACAGCCGGCCGCTGCCGCCGGCGCGCCGGCGCATCCGCACGTGCAGCTCCTCGAGCTCGCCGGCGATGACCTTGGCGTCTTCCAGGCTGCGGACCTCCCGGGCCGAGCGGGCCCGCTTGATCAGGTCGATCTGCTTCTCCGCGCCGCGGGTCCAGGGCATCGCGAAGCCGCGCGGGATCAGGTAGTTGCGGCCGTAGCCGCCGGCCACGTCCACCACGTCACCGGGTGCGCCGAGGCCACTCACCTCCTGGGTGAGGATGAGCTTCATCGGTGTACGACTCATCGGCCTGACCCCTCTCAGCGCGCCGTGCTCGTGTACGGCAGCAGCGCCATCTCGCGGGCGTTCTTGATCGCGGTCGCGACGTCCCGCTGGTGGCGCGTGCAGTTACCCGTCACCCGCCGGGCGCGGATCTTCCCGCGGTCGGAGATGTACTTGCGGAGCAGACCGGTGTCCTTGTAGTCGACGTAAACGATCCGCTCCTGGCAGAACACGCAGACCTTCTTCTTCGGCTTGCGCAGTGGTGGCTTAGCCATCGTGGTGCTCCTTTAAGCAGAGCCCCGCCTGCGGCGGGGATGGTGTGTTTCTGGGTGGGGTTTAGAAGGGCGGCTCGTCTGAGTAGCCACCGGGGCTGTCGGTCGCCCACGGGTCGGGGTCCCCGCCGCCGTGGCCGCCCTGGCCGCCGCCCGGCCGGCCGCCGCCCTGGCTGCCCTGGCCGCGCTGGCCGCCGCCGTACCCGCCGTCCCCGCCGGAGCGCGCCACGCGGTTGACCTTGGCCGAGGCGTTGCGGAGCGAGGGGCCGACGTCATCGACCTCGACCTCGTACACGGTCCGCTTCTCGCCCTCCTTGGTCTCATACGACCGCTGCCGCAGCCGTCCCGAGACGATCACCCGCATGCCCCGGGTCAGCGACTCGGCCACGTTCTCCGCTGCCTGCCGCCATACGTTGCAGGTCAGGAACAGGCTGTCCCCGTCCTTCCACTCGCCGGTGCTGTTGTCCCGGAACCGCGGCGTGGAGGCCACCCGGAACCGTGCTACCGGCTGTCCGGCCGGGGTGAACCGCAACTCCGGGTCATCCACGAGATTCCCCGCGATCGTGATCTGCGTGTCGCCTGCTGCCATGGGGTACTCCGGATCGCTAACGAATTCAGGCTGCTGATGAGATGGTGGGAAGCCGCGCTCAGTGGTGGTGCTCGGGCCGCGTGACCTTGGTCCGCAGGATGGCCTCGTTCAGGTTGAGCTGACGGTCGAGCTCCTGCACGGTGGCGGGCTCGGCGGTCAGGTCCACGACGGCGTAGATGCCCTCGGCCTTCTTCTCGATCTGGTAGGCGAGACGGCGCTTGCCCCAGATGTCGACCTTCTCGACCTTGCCGCCGCCACTGGTCACGACCTTCAGGAACTGGTCGAGCGAGGGCTGTACGGTGCGCTCCTCGAGATTGGGGTCGAGGATGATCATGATCTCGTAATGGCGCATGAGCGTCCTGAGCCTCCTCTGGACTGATACGGCCACGGTCCTTCCGTGGCAGGAGGTGTCGCGGGCACACGCCGGCGCTGGTGCCGGCCGGGTCATCCGCAGCGCGCCCAGTTTACCCGGCCCCCCGACCCGGCGCGAACGATCGGCGAAGCTGTGGATTCTGGGTCCGCGCGCCAGGGAACACTCCGCCGTGGAAACATATGCTCATGGAGTGACAGCCGTAGCCAGGAGGTGGTCACCATGGCAGGCGACGTGCGGGCCGGCCGGCGTCCGAGCATCCTGAACACCGACGGGCGGCCGCACCCGGTCGAGAACGCGACGGCCATCGCCGTGCTGCTGGCCGGGCTGGTCGCGTTCGTCCTGGGCCTGATCATCCGCAACACGCACACCGCGTCGGCGGTGCACATCATCACCACCATCCTCGGGCTGTTCTCGGTGCTGGTCGGGCTGTACGCGCAGATGGTCTCGTCCACGCGCAACCAGCGAGTGGTCATCGTCACCGGCATCATCGCCGGGTTCGTCGGGCTGGCCATCGCGCTGTCAAAGGGCGGCTTCGTCGGGTAGGGCTGGGTTCGCTGTGCTGGCCACGGGGGGCGACCCCCTGGCACCCCCCGATAGGCTCGGGGCATGCGCATCGGAGCCCACATCCACCTCGATAACCCGCTCGCTGAGGCGACCGCCATGGGAGCGGACGCCGTCCAGTTCTTCCTGGGTGACCCGCAGGGCTGGAAGGGGCCGGTAATACCCGGCGGCGACGCCGGCGCCGTCAAGGCCGCCTACGCCGCCGCCGACGTGGACATCTACATCCACGCTCCGTACGTCATCAACGTGGCCACCAGCAACAACCGGATCCGGATTCCCAGCCGGAAGCTGCTCGAGGGACAGCTGAAGGCGGCCGCGTCGATCGGGGCCAAGGGCCTGATCGTGCACGGCGGCCACGTCACGGCCGGCGTGCCGTTCGAGGATGGCCTGGAGAACTGGCGCAAGGCGGTGGAGCGTATCGAGCGGCCGCTGCCGATGCTGATCGAGAACACCGCGGGCGGCGACGGTGCCATGGCCCGGTCACTGGACGCGATCGGCCGGCTCTGGGACGCGGTGATGCAGGCCGCCGGGGATGACGGCCAGGACGTCGGGTTCTGCCTGGACACCTGCCACGCCAACTCGGCCGGCATCGACCTGGCCGAGGCGGCCGACCGGATCAAGGCGATCACCGGCCGGATCGACCTGGTGCACTGCAACAACTCACGCGACGAGTTCGGCTCGGGCCGGGACCGGCACGCCAACATCACCTCCGGGACCATCGACCCGGCGCTGCTGCTGGGCGTGGTCCGGGCCGCGGGCGCCACCGCCATCTGCGAGACGCCCGAGGAGAACGGCGGGCTGGCCGCCGACGTCAGCTGGCTGAAGCAGCACCTGCGCGCCTAGCCCGACCGACACTGCCGGGCCGCGGGAACCGGATCCGGAATGCGTCCGGCGCCTGGTCCAGGACACCACCCGCCGGGTCGTCGTGGCCGGGCGCACGCACCACGTCCCGTTCGGGATGAAGAATGTCCCGCACCACGTAGGCGGCGAGCAAGGCTACGGCGAGGAACCTGGCGACGAGCAGGGTGAAGTACCACCCGGTGCTGATGCCCTGGTAGCCGGCGAACGAGTGGCCGTCGATGCGGTACTCGAAGAGCAGGTAGCCCCAGATGCCGAAGAAGTAACCGACCTCGGCCAGCTGCCACAGCGCGTACGGCCACAGCCGGGGCCGGGCCAGCACGGCCAGCGGCACCAGCCAGACGACGTACTGCGGTGACCAGACCTTGTTCGTCATCAGGAACGCGGCCAGCAGCAGGAAGCACACCTGCGGCAGCCGGGGCCGGCGGGGAGCGGCCAGCGCCAGCAGGATGATCGCGGCGAAGGCCACGACGAGGGCCGCGGCGGACATCTTGTTGAGGGCGCTGAGCTGGTAATCCCCGAGTTTGGGCAGGCCGAAGTACTCGAACATGTACCAGAACGAGCCCCAGTCGGCGCCCCGGTCCTTGCTGAAGACGTAGAAGGTGGCCCAGCCGGGCAGCGCGACGATCATGACCGGCAGGTTGACCGCCAGCCAGGCCAGCGCGGCGGCGGCGAGCGTCTTGGCGAACTCCCGGAGCCGGCCGGCCCGCAGGCACAGCAGCAGCAGGGCGCCGAGGACCACCAGCGGATAGAACTTGGTCGCGACGCCGAGGCCGAGCAGGACACCCGCCCAGACGGTGCGGCGCGCCGCCCAGGCCGCGATGCCCAGCGCGGTCAGCGCCATCGCGATCAGGTCCCAGTTGACGAACGCGTTCAGGATCAGGGCCGGGGACAGCGCCACCAGCAGCGCCTGCCACCGCCGCTCCGGGCCCGCCGCGTACGCGGTGGCGAGCACCGCGGCCACCGCGCACAACGCGAGCAGGACCACGGTGACGTCGTAGAATTCCCGGCCCCTGATCGTCGCGTCGACGTTCCTGACCAGCCAGGCCGCGGCCTGCATGGCCCCGCCGATCAGGACCGGGTACTCCACGTGATGCTCGCGGTAGGGGACCTGCCCGTTCGCCAGGCCCTCGTTGTAGTACAGCGGGTAGATGTCGGTGTAGCAGGCGTCCTGGAACTGCTTGGTGTAGTAATTCCAGGCCCCCGAGCGGCACGGCACCTTCTCCGCGAACGCCAGCACCATGGCCAGCACGGACGCGGCGATCAGCACGCCGGTGCTGCCGAGGGTGACGGCGAGCGCCGGGCGCTCCCGCCACGTCCGGCTCACCTGGTGGTGATCATCGGGCGGGAGAGTGCCTGGCCGGGCGTCGTCCACTCCCTTATCTAACCGCGTTTGCGACGGCGCCGGCGCACCCACAGGCCGCTTGCCGGGAGGCCGGCGAAGATGCCGCCCACCGCACCGCCCGCCTCGGTGGCGCTCACCGAGTCGGTGTTGCCGTTACCGCCGTTACCGCCGCCACCGCCCGGGGCGTTCGGGTTACAGGTCACCACGGACGGGTCACAGCTGTATGTGGGGTAGGGGTTGGGGTTTCCGCCCCCGCCCTGCTGGGTCGGGAACGGGTTGGGGTTCGGGTTCTGGTTGTTGTTGTTCTTCTTCTTGTGCGGCTTGGCGGCCTTCTCCAGGCTGGCCGGGGCGAGGTTCCACTTCTGCCCGGTGAACACCGGCGGACCGAACTGCTGGATACCCAGCGGGGCGAGCATGTTTTCCGCGTAGGTATGCCAGATCATGGCGGGCCAGGTACCGCCGAAGCCCTGGGAGATGCCGCCCAGGCCGTTCAGCGTCTGGTTCTGGTGGTTGGTGAAGATGCCGACCGCCAGCGACTCCTGGGGGATCGCGCCGATGAAGAACGCCGACTGGGCGGTGTTCGTGGTCCCGGTCTTGGCGATGATCGGGCGGCCGTCGGTCATCCCGGCCGCGGCGCCGGTGCCGTCGTACGCGACCTTTGACATCGCGTACTGGACCTGCGACGCCATGTCGGTGTTCTCGGTCGGGTACTGGCTGAATACCGGGTAGCTGCGGACATTCAGCGGATAGTGCGCGCTGCCCTGGGAGATGGACCCGATGATGTGCGCGGCGTGGTACGTGCCGCCGTTGTCGATCGCCGCCAGCATCGTAGCCTGCTCCAGCACGCTGAGCGAGGCTTGGCCGAGGGCGACGCCCGCCTCGTGCTCCATCGTGGTCAGCCCGGACAGGTCGGTCCGCACGCCGAACATCGCCGCCATGTGCACGACGGCCTGGCCGCCCACGTAGTGCCACAGGTCGGCGTAGGCGGTGTTGACCGAGTTGGTCATCGCGTTCTGGGGGCTGAACACCCCGTTCTCGGCGGTGCTGTCGTTGCTCATCCCGTAGCCGCCGCCCGTGCAGCCGCCGTTGGTCGCGCTCGGGGCGGGCTCGGGCGTCGGGTAGGCGTTCTTGACCGTGAGGTCTCCGGGGTACAGCGAGCTGTCGGGCGGGATGCAGACGAAGTCCTCTCCGTCCAGCAAGGAATTCTTCACGTTCATGCCGGCGGCGACGGCGGCCGAGAGCACGTACGGCTTGAACGAGGAGCCCACCTGCTCGCGGGCGTAGATGGCCATGTTTTCTTGGCAGTTAATGACGTTGCATTCCTTGACGGTGATGCGCCTACCGGTGCCGTCGTACTTGAAGCCGGGATAGCCCGGCCCGCCGTAGAACGCCTCGATCGCCCCGGTCTGCGGGCTCTCCAGCACCGCGCCGATGTGCATGTAGGACTGCAGCGCCTCACCGCCGGCGGACATCTGCTGCTTCTCGGCGATGACCGCCTGGTACAGGGCGCTCATCTTGGCCGGATCGATGGTGGTGACGATCTTGTAGCCGCCGTTGAGGATCTGCGACTCGGAGTAGTGGTAAACGCCCGTCAGCTCGTTCTTGACCACTCCCATCACGTACGGGTCCCACACGGCGTTGCCGTAGCTCCCCGGCGTGTAGTCGCCGAAGGCCGGGAACTTCATCTGGTCGTACGTCTGCTGGTTGATCCAGCCCATCTTGAGCAGGCCGTTCCGCACGTACTGCCAGCGGGCCTCGAAGTTGTTCCGGTACTGCGGCAGCGGGTAGGTGCTGGGCTGCTGGATGATCGCGGCCAGCAGCGCCGCCTGGCTCCAGCTGATGGTGGAAAGCTTGGACACGGGGATGTTGAAGTACGTCTGGGCCGCCGCGCCGATGCCGTAGGCGCCCTGGCCGAGGTAGATCGTGTTGAGGTAGTTCTCCAGGATCCACTGCTTGGATTTCTGCCGGGAGATCTTCATCGAGACGAAGATCTCTTTGATCTTCCGGCTCACGGTCGGCGCGGTGCCGATGCCCTCGTAGAAGTTGCGCACGAACTGCTGGGTGATCGTGGAGCCGCCCTGGAAGTCGCCGCCGCCGAGGGTGTCCTCCCACGCGGCGCGCAGGATGCTGGTCGGCGAGACACCGCCCTCGTTGAAGAAGTTGCGGTCCTCGGCGGACAGCACCGAGTCGATGATCTCGGTCGGGATCTGCTGGTAGCTGACGACCTGCCGGTCCGTGGACCCGAACCGGCCGATGACAGTGTGCCCATCGCTGGCGTACACCACCGACTGGGCCGACATGCTGATGGCCATCTGCTCGGCGGGCACCGGGGTCTTGCTGTAGATATAGGCCACCACCGCGGCAATCAGCACGATGAGCCCGCCGATGACCGACAGCAGCACGCCCAGGACCTTGCGCCAGGTCCAGTGCCGCCACCAGCTGCCCTTGACCTTGACCCGCGGGCCGCGTGGCCCCTGCGGACCCCCGGGACCCCCGGGCCGGGCCCGGTGGCCCCGCCGGCCGGGCTGCTGGGGCTGGTCCGGGAGCCAGGGGCCGGTGGTCCCTGGTGCTTCCGGCGCCCAGTTGGCCTGCTGGGTGCTGGCCGTTCGCGCGTGGCTGCCGCCGCGGCCGTTCCCGGGCCGGTCGCTGGTACCGACGCCGCTGCCTAGCTGAGCGGTCTCGTGGTTGTCGACGTATCCGGCCGCCGGGCTGCGGAAGCCCTGCGTGTCCCAGCCATTGGCGTCGTAGCCCAGGTCGTAGTCGACCGTGCCGGCCGGGCTCCCCGGCTCGTTCCCGGCGTAGCCTCCGTCAGCCCCGTTGCCCCAGGCGCGGTCGTCCCGCCCGTCGCGATACCGAACGTCAAAGTCATCAGCTTTGCTGCTCACGCGTCCTCGTTGGTGGCTCGGAGGCCGCGGCTTGGGGGAAAGCGGCCTCTACCTAACGGCAGGTCCAGGGACCCGCCGAACTCACACGTTACCCTCTGGCCCCGGAGTTCACTGGCTAGTCCGCGCACGCCGCCTCCGGCGTACGGCGGGTTCGCCAGTGCCGAGAACGTAAGAGGTAGCGAGATGGTTCCACCCACAACTTTGACAGACTTCGACCACATAGACCCGGAATTCGCCGTATTCGGCGGCCATCTCGGCGAGTTCGCGCGTCTTCTTCACCCGTCCCTCGTACTGGCCGAGTTCGTCGCCGTAGACGTAGGTGACGTGGGTCAGCTTGGCCTTCCGGCAGATCGGGCAGCGGTCCTCGGTGGGCTCGCCGTGGAACTTCGCCGCTCGCAGCAGGTACGGGTGCGCGTCGCAGACGTCGGTGACGGTCGTGCGCCCGGAGTACACGGAGGCGAGCGTGGCCCGGCGGGCCAGCCCGTAATCCACGACGGAACGCCTTGACGTCATGTTGGCCAGCGTACGTCGGAACCGGGGCTGGAGCCGAGTCCGGAGGTGATCATGGCGCTCGGCTTGCGTCGGGCCGGACCGGCACATATCATCCACATGTATCGGTTCGATACATCGAGGCGATCTAGCGAACCGAAGTATCGTCTCGACGCATCGCGTGGATACACAAGAGATACACAGGATTGGGACAGAGCGAACCAAGGGGGCCGCGTGGGGCGCAACAAGTCCGCAATGCTGGAGCTGGCCGTGCTCGGGCTCCTGCACAGGACGCCGATGCACGGCTATGAGCTGCGCAAGCAGATCACCAACGTACTCGGGCTGTTCCGCGCGCTGTCCTACGGATCGCTGTACCCGTGCCTGCACGAGCTTCTCGCCGCCGGGCTGATCGCGGAGGAGCACGACGAGACCGGGCCGGCCGGGCCGGCCCGGGCGGCGAGCTCGACGCGGCCGCGGTCCGGGCGGCGGTCGCTGAAGGTGTACCGGCTGACCGCCGACGGCAAGGAACGCCTGCAGGAACTCCTCGGTGAAGGGGGTCCCGCGGCCTGGGAGGACGACGGGTTCGGGGTTCACTTCGCTTTTTTCGGACAGACGAGGGCTGACGTCAGGCTCCGGATCCTCGAGGGCCGGCGCAGCCGGCTCGAGGAGCGCACGGAGTCCATCCGGGCCGCCCTCACGCGAACCAGGGAGCGCGTGGACAGCTACACCCTGGAGCTGCACCGACATGGCCTGGAGTCGGTCGAACGAGAAGTCCGGTGGCTGAACGAGCTGATCGCTTCGGAGCGGCAGGTCGCTTCGGTGCCGCAGGTCGCTTCGGAGCGGCCGGCCGACGGACAAGCAAACCCTTCCGATAAGGAGTCAACCTGATGGGCAAGGTACGCATCGCCATTGCGGGGGTGGGTAACTGCGCTAGCTCCCTGGTGCAGGGACTGGAGTACTACAAGGACGCCGACGACGGTGCCAGGGTGCCCGGCCTCATGCACGTCCGGTTCGGCCCCTACCACATCAGCGACGTGCAGGTCGTCGCCGCGTTCGATGTGGACACCAAGAAGGTCGGCGTCGACCTGGCCGAGGCCATCCTCGCCAGCGAGAACAACACGATCAAGATCGCGGAAGTGCCGCCGACCGGGGTGACGGTCCAGCGCGGTCCCACCCTGGACGGCCTGGGCGAGTACTACCGGGAGATCATCACCGAATCCGACGAGCCGCCCGTGGACGTGGCGCGGGTGCTGCGCGAGACCGGCGCCGACGTGCTCGTCTCCTACCTGCCCGTAGGCTCGGAAGCGGCCGACCAGTACTACGCCCAGTGCGCGATCGACGCGCACGTCGCGTTCGTGAACGCGCTGCCGGTGTTCATCGCGTCGGACCCGGAATGGGCCGCCAGGTTCACCGAGGCCGGCGTGCCGATCATCGGCGACGACATCAAGTCGCAGGTCGGCGCCACCATCACCCACCGCGTCCTGGCCAAGCTGTTCGAGGACCGCGGGGTCGAGCTACTGCGCACCTACCAGCTCAATTTCGGCGGGAACATGGACTTCATGAACATGCTGGAGCGCAGCCGGCTCCAGTCCAAGAAGATCTCCAAGACGCGCGCGGTCACCTCGCAGATCCCGCACGAGATGGAGCGGGCGGCCGTGCACATCGGCCCGTCGGACCACGTGCCCTGGCTGGACGACCGCAAGATGGCGTACGTGCGGCTGGAGGGACGGGCGTTCGGCGACGTGCCGCTCAACCTGGAGTACAAGCTCGAGGTCTGGGACTCGCCCAACTCGGCGGGCGTGATCATCGACGCGGTCCGCGCGGCCAAGATCGCGCTGGACCGGGGCATCGCCGGGCCGGTGACGTCGCCGAGCTCGTACTTCATGAAGTCGCCGCCGGAGCAGTACGGCGACGACGTGTGCCACGCCCTGGTCGAGCAGTTCATCCGCGGCGAGGTCGCCCGCTGAACGGGTTATCCGGGGATCCGGCGCCTAAGCTGGACGGGTGGACCGGCGCAGATCGACGTTCATCGGTGATCTGCGCACGGTCCTGGCCGAGCGGAGCTTCCGGCGGCTGTTCGCCACCCGGCTGGTCTCGCAGACCGGCGACGGCATCATCACCGCCGGGGTGGGCACGTACGTGTTCTTCAACGCGACGACGTTCCCGAGCCCGACGGCCGGCGCGGCCGCGTTCACCGTCCTCTACCTGCCGTATTCGCTGGTCGGCCCGTTCGCCGGGGTCTTCATCGACCGCTGGTCCAGGCGTCAGATCCTGGTCTGGTCGGCGCTGGTGCGGGCCTTGTTCGTGGTGGCGACCGCGGCGTGCATGGCGGTGGGCAACCGCTCGGTGCCGCTGTACGTCACGTTGCTGCTGGTGCTCGCGGTCAACCGGTTCCTGCTGTCCACGCTGTCGGCGGCGCTGCCGCACGTGGTCGACGGGGACCTGCTGGTGATGGCCAACTCGGTGTCGCCGACCGCCGGCGGCATCATGTCGATCATCGGCGGCGTCGTCGCCCTCGGCCTCAACGTGGCCACCGGCAACACCGAGCGGGGCGCCGCGATCACCGTGCTGGTCGGGGGCGGCTGTTACGTGGCGGCCAGCGTGGTCGCGGCCACCATGCCCCGCGACCTGCTCGGGCCGGTTCACGAGCCCGGGGCCCCGCCGCCGGGGCGGCTGCGCACCGAGCTGGGCCAGGTCGCGGCGGGGCTGGCCGCGGGCGCGCGCTACATCGCCCGGCGGCGCGCCGCGGCGGCGGCGCTGGGCGCGACCGGCGCCTTCAGCCTCCTGCTCGGGCCGTTGTTCCTGATGGCGATCCTGCTGTACCGGAACTACTTCTACCCGTCGAGCGCCAGCGTGGCCGAGGGTCACTTCGGGACGCTGGTCGTGGTCGCCGGGATCGGCTACTTCTGCGCGGCGCTGGTGACCCCCCCGGCGACCAGGCGGCTGTCCAAGCCGACCTGGATCACGGTGCTGCTCGCCGCCAGTGCCGTGGTGACCGTCGCGCTGGGCGAGACGTTCGTCCAGCTCGCCTACCTGGCCATCGGGTTCTGCCTGTACCTCACCCGGCAGGGCGTGGCGATCAGCGCGACCACGATCCTGCAGGAGGAGGTGGACGACGCCTACCGGGGCCGGGCGTTCGCCTTCTACGACATGATGTTCAACGTCACGTACGCCATCGGCGCCGCGATCTTCGCGGCCTTCATGCCGTTGGACGGCCGCTCGCCGGCCATCGTCGGCGTGGTGGCCGCGGGGTACGCGGTCGCCGCGGCCGCCTACTGGCTGTCGTCACGGGACGCGTCGTCACGGGACGCGTCGTCACGGGACGCGCCGTCGCCGGGCTCCGCGTCGCCGTCCCCGCCGTCGTCGGCGGGCAGCGGGATCCCCTCCTCCACGGCCCAGCCCAGCAGCTCCTGAGTGGCCTGCTCCCGGCCGATCAGGCCGCGCGTGATGCGCAGCTCAAGCAGGAAATCATAGGCGTCTCCCACCAGCGGACCGCCGGTCAGGCCGAGGATGCGCATGATGTCGTAGCCGTCCAGTTCCGGCCGGATCCGGGCCAGCTCCTCCTGCTCGCTGAGTTCGGCGATGCGCTGCTCCAGGGCGTCGTAAGCCCGGGCCAGCCGCTGCGCCCGGGCCTGGTTGCGGGTGGTGCAGTCGGCCCGGGTCAGCACGTGCAGCCGGGTGAGCAGCGGCCCGGCGTCCTTGACGTACCGGCGTACGGCCGAATCGGTCCATGCTGGCTCCGGGGGGGACGACCCCCCCGAGCCCCCCCGATCTGATCGGGAGCCGTCGCCGTAGCCGTGGAACCGCAGGTGCAGCCTGACCAGTTCAGACACGTCCTCGACGACGTTTTTCGGGAAGCGCAGCGCGGTCAGCCGGCGGCGGGCCATCTTCGCGCCGACCACCTCGTGCATGTGGAACGAGACCCGCCCGTCGGGCAGCAGCTCCCGGGTCTTCGGCTTGCCGATATCGTGCAGCAGCGCGGCCAGCCGCACGGTCAGGTCGCCCTCGAGCCCGTAGCGCGGCTCGAGCTCGATGGCCTGCCGCAGCACGGTCAGGCTGTGCTGGTAGACGTCCTTGTGCCGGTGGTGTTCGTCCGGCTCCATCCGCAGCGCAGACACCTCCGGCAGCACCTGGTCGGCCACCCCCGTCTGGACCAGCACGTCGATGCCCAGCGCGGGATCGTCGGTGAGCATCAGCTTGGTCAGCTCGCCGGTGATGCGCTCGGCGGAGACGATCTTCAGCCGGGCCGCCTGCTCGGTCATGGCCGCGCGCACGTCGTCGGCGATGGCGAACCCCAGCTTGGCCGCGAACCGGGCCGCGCGCAGGATGCGCAGCGGGTCATCGTTGAAGGAGTCCTGCGGCCGCCCGGGAGTCCGCAGCACCTTCTCCTTCAGCGCCTCCAGGCCGCCGAACGGGTCGACGAACTCGTAGCCGGGCAGCCGGGCCGCCATCGCGTTGATCGTGAAGTCCCGCCGGCTCAGGTCCTCCACCAGGGAACGGCCGTACTGCACGTCAGGCTTGCGGGACGTGGCCCGGTACTGCTCGCTGCGGTAGGTGGTGATCTCGAAGACGGTGTTGCCCTTGCGCAGGCCCACCGTGCCGAAGGCGATCCCGATCGTCCAGGTCGAGTCGGCCCAGCCGTCGACCACGGCCAGGACCTGGGCCGGGGTGGCGTCCGTGGTCAGGTCGAGATCGCTGGGCCGCTCGCCGCGGAAGACGTCCCGGACCGGGCCGCCGACCAGGGCCAGCTCGTAACCGTGCTTCGCGAACAGGTTGCCGATGTCGGCGACCTCGGGGACACGCTCGCGCAGCAGCGCGGTGGCCGCTTTCCGCTGTTCGTTGCTCATGGGCACGGCCATTGAGGGTAACGCACGGGTTCAGTTTCCGATCGGCAATAACATTCCTAGTGTGCACGGCTTGCTACCGGCGGACATCCCGCGGCGAACCCTGCCCCGGATCCTGCCCCGGATCGGTGGCCGGGCCGATGGCCGGATCGGCGGCCGGGGCGCCGCCCTGGTCGCCGTCCTGGTGGCCGTCCTGGCCGGGCCGGCCGCCGTGCTCGTGCTGGCCGCCCCGGCGCAAGCCAGTCCCGCGCACCCGGCCGCGGCGCAGGCGGGCCGCGGGCCCGTCGCCGCGGCTGCGACCGGCCGCGTGTCGGTCGCCATTGACTCGATGACCCCGCAGACGGCCCGGCCCGGCGCGACGGTCAGCGTGACGGGCACGGTCAGCAACGGCACCGGCCAGGCCAAGGCCGGCCTGGCCGTCCAGCTCTGGAGCTCCTCGATCCGGTTCCCGACCCGGGACGCGATGGACGCGTACGTAAGCCAGGGCACCGGGGCGAGCCTGGTCGAGGTCGGCAATCCCGCCGGCCTGCCGGCCACCCTGAGGCCCGGCCAGACCGTCCGGTGGCACGCCTCATTCCAGGTCAATACCCTGGGCATGGCCCAGTTCGGCGTCTATCCGGTCACGGCCCAGCTCGGCGACGCCGAAGGCGACGTGCTCGGCGTGGACCAGACCCTGCTGCCGTTCTGGCCCGGGCAGCAGGCGGCCGGCCTGGCCCGCCCGCTGGACATCGCCTGGGTCTGGCCGCTCATCGACCAGCCGCACCACCAGGTCTGCTCCGCGCTGACCAACAACGACCTGACCGCCAGCCTCGCGCCCGGCGGCCGGCTGGCGGCCCTGCTCGAAGCCGGGCAAGCGCATCCGGGCGCGGACCTGACCTGGCTGGTCGACCCGGCGCTGCTCAGCGACGTGAACACGATGACCAAGGCCTACCAGGTGGCTTCCGGGATCAGCTGCAACCCCGCGCCCGGCCAGCCGGCCAGCAAGGCGGCCAAGACCTGGCTGTCCGCGCTCCGCGGGATCACCGCCACGCAGCCGGTCGTGCTCACGCCGTACGCCAACGTGGACGTCTCGGCGCTCGTGCACAGCGGGCTGACCGCGGACATCACCAGCGCCTACAAGATGGGCCACACGGTCGCGGACAACGTGCTGCACGGATCGTTCACCTCACCGATCGCGGTCCCCGCGGGCGGGACGGCCGACCTCAGCGTGCTGACCAACCTGGCCACCGCCCAGCACATCGGCACCGCGGTGCTGGACAGCAACGAGATGCCGCCCACCAGCTCGACCGTCTTTGAGGACGACGCGGTGACCAGGATCCGGACCGCGTCCGGCGTGCCCATGACGGTGCTGCTCGCCGACCACATCCTGACCGGGGTGCTCGCGGCGGGCGATACCAGCTCCGGCGTCTCGTCGCCGGGCACGCAGTTCGCGGTCAGCCAGCGGTTCCTGGCCGAAACCGCGATGATCGCCGCCGAGGCGCCCGGTTCGGAGCGGTCCATCGTGGTGGCCCCGCCGCAAGACTGGAGCCCCTCGGCCGCACTGGCCGGTGACCTGCTCAGCGAGACCACGGCCGTGCCGTGGCTGCGGCCCACCGCGCTGGGCAGCCTGGCCGCGGCCCCGGACAGTGAACGCGGCATCAGCCGCCGGCCGCCGCCGGCCAACCGGGACAGCCCGGGCGAGCTCAGCCCCGGCTACCTGAGCACGGTGACCGAGACCGGCACCGAACTCAGCACCTACAAGGACCTGCTCTACCAGGCCTCCGGCTCCTACACCCAGGGACTCGACCAGGCCCTGATCGCCACCGAATCATCCGCCTGGCGCGGTCCCGGGGAGGCCCAGGGCCGGGTCCTGGCCGACAAGCTGCTGGCCTTCATGAGCGGCGAAGAGGGCCAGATCACGATCATCGCCGCCCACCAGGTCCCGATGGGCGGCTCGTCCGGGCCGGTGCCGGTGTCCATCCAGAACCGGTCGCGTCACCCCATCGAGGTCCAGCTGAACGCCAGTGTGGTCAACGTGCCCGGCCGGACCTCCCAGCTGACCATCGGGCACTTCCCGAACCTGATCAAGGTCCAGCCCGGGCAGGCGGTGACCGTCCGGCTCCCGGTGACCTCGGCGCCGATCGGACCGACCGCCATTCAGCTCACCCTCACCACCGCGAGCGGCCAGGTGCTGCCGCTGGGCACTACCTCCCTGACCATCGAGTCGACCAGGTACGGCCGCGCGATCTTGTTCCTCATCGGCGCCGCGATCGGCGTCCTCGTCCTCACCTCCGTATTCCGTGGCGTCCGGCGGCGGCGGCACCCTGACGACCAGGTTGCCCCCGA
>Ga0335073_10006009_pt1 | contig 17050 bp, 11 predicted proteins | sample Lox_Sample_22_FD_207093 | JGI IMG/M metagenome (GOLD analysis project Ga0335073, IMG submission 207093) | Soil microbial communities from Loxahatchee National Wildlife Refuge, Florida, United States - Lox_Sample_2.2 | ecosystem: Environmental > Terrestrial > Soil > Wetlands | place: USA...
GGCTGCGCGGCCGCGCGCGGCTAGGCAACTTCGGGTTAGAGGCCGTGGGCGCTAGCCATGCCCGGCTCCCCCGCCGGTCTCGTTCCCCCGGCCTTCCTGGGGGCTGTCGCTCGCCGGGGGCAGATGATCCTGGGCTGGCACCGGCTGGTCCCGCCCAGGTACCCACAACACGCCCAGCGTTCCCTGGGCGGCCTGGATGCCGTGCGTCCCGCCACCAGGACCGCGAAGGACGTAAGCGATGCCGACCGCGATGGCCCCTCCGGCCGTCGGTCCGACCAGGTAGGCCCACCACGACTTCCAGTCACCGAGCACCAGGGCGGGCCCAAGCGAGCGCGCCGGGTTCATCGAGGCGCCGCTGACCGGCGCCCCCCACAGGCCGGCCAGCGCGATGTAGCTGCCGACCGCGATCGCAGCGAACGGCCCTACCTGCTGCGCACCCGACGCGGTCCCGAGGATCGTGCTGACCAGACCGACGGTCAGCAGTGCCTCGAACAGCAGCGCGGTCACCGTGGAGACGCCAGGACCGGGCAAGGTCATCCCAGCGGACCCGTGCTTGCCGATCAGCGCCCACAGCAGCAGCGTGGCGGCCACGGCCCCGGCGAACTGGGAAACGACGTAGCCGGGGACCCGCTGCCACGGAAAGTCGCCGCGGAGCGCGAACGCGATGCTGACCGCCGGATTGAGATGAGCGCCACTGACCGCGCCCATGAACAGGATGATCGCCATCACCATCAGGGCGGGCGCGACCACGAGCGCCGTACTGGGAATGGCGTGATCACCGAACCTGGCGTTCACCATGCCCCCGCCCGCGGCGACCAGTACCAGGAGGAAGGTGCCGAACAGTTCCGAAAAGATCCGCCGCCACTCGTACCTGGAGTCCCAGAAGTCGTAGCGCCTGGCATACGCGTTGGGCAGCTCGCCCGGGGCGTGCAGGGAGATCGCGGTCCCACTGAACTGGCGGGCCGCTGATGGACCTGCGGCGGGCGGGTCGGCCTGGCTGCCGCTCATCGGCTCGCCTCCTCAAGTCAGCGGCCGACCTGCCCCTCTCTCAGCAACCATCAGGTAAGGACCAATTACCGCAGGTCGGTCTCGCGCGAAACCGTCAGCTCGCCATCCCGTGATCACTGCCGGCTCAGAACGGACAGCGTACCCCCTGCACAACCGGCCGGGGCGAGGCACTCGTCGCCGGGATGGCGGGGTGGCTGGACCGCCTGGGCTATGACTCATGGGACCCGTGCGCCGCGGCGAAGGTCAGGCCAGGATGAACTGCAGCCCGGTATGACCGGCCGGTACGGTGACGTCGGCTTGCCCGATAATCTCGCTCTCGGCATATACCGAGAGCAGCAGGTTCGGCAGCTGCCCCGGCTGCGGTGCCCGGTAATAGAGCTGCTGTGGCGGCGCACCGCCTTGTGGCGCGGGCGCGGACGACCGGTAACCGGTCCGGGCAAGCCGCCTGGTAAGGGAAGCCAGTACCTCGGGCCAGTGGCCGCGCCGGACAGTGATAAGCGTCAGGCGCGGCGTGACCGGCCCCTCGGCGAACGTCTGCCGGAGTACCTGCCCCTTCCTCAGGCGGAGCTGCCGAGCCGCACGGAGATACTTCCGCCGCTTACGCCTCTCCAGCGCGATCAGCTGTGGGACAACCATGGCGACGGCCAGGCCGAGGACAGTACGAACCGGGTTCTTTGCAGCGGCGCGGGCGACCTCACCTGCGCGCCTGAGCCCTGCCATGACTTGCCTTCGCGCCGCGTCCGAGTCGAGGCGGAGTCCGATCAGCCGCCGGGCGCCGCGGCACCGCCGGGCTGCTGCGGTGCGAGCGTATCCTCACTGCCCGGCCCCCGCCTAGTCACTTCGCAGGGTAGGCGGCGGTGGCGAGGGCGACGATCTCGTCGGCATCCTGCTCGAGCAGGAAGCCCTCGGCCACGCCGCGGGAGGTGGCCGCGCGGAACGCGGCGGTGTACTCGTCCCGGCCGCCCGGGTAGCGGCGGGCGAGTTCGGCTTGGTCGAACACCTGCGTGACGCCGAACAAGATCCCGATCCCCGGGGCCTGGTCCGGCGCGATCCCCGACAGCCTGGCCACCGGCACGTCCACCCAGCCGGTCCTGATACCGCCCCGCGCGATTCCGGCCTCATCGGTGACCAGCCGCATATGGTCTTTCGGGTCTGTCTCGAGCAGCGGTGACCGCGGCGGCGGCGGGCCGCCCCGGGCCCACCGCTCGAGGTGCGCGATAGCGGCCTGGGCCACGTAGTGGTGCTGCGGCCCGGAGTTCACGGGCGCCGGGCACTGGATCCCCATCGGCGCGTCGGTCGGGGCCATCTGCCGGGCCAGTTCGGCGGGCGGCAGCAGACCGGAGTCGCTGAACGCGGTACCGAGCACGTAGGTGTCGGCGTGCGCGGCGCCGGCGATCTCCCACCACCGGAACCGGTCGCTGCCAGGCTGGCGCGCGGTGATCCCCGCCAGCGCGCCCGTCACGTCGGTCTCGGTCTGCACGGTCAGCACCGGCGCGACGTCCGTGCGCACCCGCACGCCGTCCGGTCCGTCCGCGCGGATCCGGCCGTCCCAGCCTTCCAGTGGCGCGGCGCGGCCGGTGCGGCAGCCGATCAGGTAGCCGTCGCAGGCAGCCTCGGACGGCAGCGTCGGCGCCACCGCGTTCACGTAGCTGACCAGGTGGATCGCTGACTGGGATACACCCGCCGCGAGCAGGCACTCGACCGTGAGCGGTCCCAGGATCCCGCCCGAGCGGACCGCCCGGGCAGCGCGGGAGAAGATGTCAAAGCTGAACGCGTCGCCCGGGTGCCGCAGACAGGCGTACCGGTCCGGGTTGCTCTCCTTCAGCGCGGGCAGCGTCATCATCCGCGGCCGCGGCGCCGAACCGGGCTCGTCCTGCGCGTCGTCGAAGATGTTGCCGCCCTCGATGCCCGCCCGCTGCGCGGAGACCCCGACCCAGGCCCAGCCGGACCGCACCACATGCCGGTGGGTGAGCATCCAGTGCGCGGGCGCGTCGAAACCGGCGCTGACGTTCAGCCATTCCAGGATCACTGTGCCGGTGAACGCGGCGGAGTCAGCGGGCCGACACACGACCAGGCGGGTGGTGAACGGCTCGTGGCCCGACGGCGCGACCTCCCAGTAGCCGTCGGCGCCCGCCGGTCCGGCGGGTTCGAAGCGGGTGGCCGTGCCCGCCAGGAAGAACTCCTCCAGGGCGTAGCCGACCTGGCCGAGGTCGAAGCCCGCCATGATGATCCCCGGCTGCCCCGCGACCGGTCCGGTCACCCGGGCATACTCGTCCATTTGCCGCACTTTACCGGAACCCGTGGCCACCGAGAACGCCCCTGCTTCGGATCACCGAATTAAGTCCATAACAGATGGTCTCTAACAAGACAATCTGCTACGGTACTTGTATGCATGGAGGTGGGACGGGATGGCAGGACCGGCCAGGGCAGCAGGACCGGCCAGGGCAGCAGGACCGGCCAGGGCAGCAGGACCGGCCAGGGCAGCAGGACCGGCCAGGGCAGCAGGACCGGCCAGGGCAGCAGGACCGGCCAGGGCAGCAGGACCGGCCAGGGCGGCGGGACCGGGAGGAGACGGTATGACCAGGGACTCGCGGTGGGTGGCGCTGATCGTGCTCTGCGCCGGAACGTTGATGACCATCCTGGATGGCACGATCGTGACCGTGGCGCTGCCGTCGATCCAGAAGGATCTCGGCTTCTCCCAGCCGGGCCTGGCCTGGGTGGTCAATGCCTACCTGATCGCGTTCGGCGGCCTGCTGCTGCTGGCCGGACGCCTGGGCGATCTGCTCGGCCGCAAGCGAGTGTTCGTCAGCGGGCTGGCCGTGTTCACCGCGGCCTCGCTGTGCTGCGGCCTGTCGGCCAGCCAGCAGATGCTGATCATCGCGCGGTTCGCGCAGGGCATCGGCGGGGCCATGACCACGGCCGTGGTCCTCGGGATGGTGATCACGATGTTCCCCGAGCCCCCGCTGCGGGCCCGGGCCATCGGTGGGTACAGCTTCGCGGGCGCCGCCGGGGCCTCGGTCGGCGTGCTGGCGGGCGGCCTCATCACCCAGGCCGTCAACTGGCACTGGATTTTCTTCGTCAACGTCCCGGTCGGGATCGTCGCCACGGTGGCGGCCGCGCGGGTGATCGAACCGGACCACGCCCACGGCATCGGGCTGCGCGCCGGAGCCGACGCCCTGGGCGCGGTGCTGGTCACCGGCGGGCTGATGCTCGGCGTGGCCACGGTGGTCGGCACGGCGAGCTACGGCTGGTTCAGCGGGCGCACGCTCGGTACGGCCGCGGCCGCGGTCGCGCTGCTCGCCGCGTTCGGCTGGCGCCAGGCCGCCGCGGCGCGCCCGTTGCTGCCGCTACGCGTGTTCCGGTCCCGCGACGTGACCGTGGGCAACATCGTCCAGGCCCTGATGGTGGCGGGCATGCTCGGATTCCAGTTCATCCTGCCGCTGTACCTGCGGCGGGTCCTCGGCTACGACCCGGCCGAAACCGGGCTGGCGTTCCTGCCCATCACCCTGGTCATCGCGGCGGTTTCGGTCGCGGTGGCCCCGCGGCTGAACACCCGCTTCGGTCCCCGGGCTGTGGTGCTGGCCAGCCTGCCGATGCTCGCCGTGGGGCTCGCGCTGCTGACCCGGGCCGACGGCCAGGATCGGTTCGGCACGGGCCTGCTGCCCGTGCTGCTGCTGCTCGGCATCGGCGCGGGCCTGGCTCTGCCCGCGGTGATGATGCTGGTCATGTCCGCGGTGACGGCAGAGGACTCCGGCGTGGTGTCGGGCCTGGCCAACACCACGCAACAGGTCGGCGGGGCGGCCGGGGTGGCGGTCTTGGCCGCGCTGGCCACCCGGCGGACGGGCCTGCTGCTGGCCAGCGGGCATCCCGCGGCGACAGCCCTCACCGCCGGGTACCACCTGGCTTTCGGCGTCGGCGCGGCGTCGATCGCGGCGGCGTTCGGCGTGGCGGTCACACTGGGCGGGCCGGGTCCGCTGGCTCGGCGTCCTCGGGCTGAGCGACCCATGCGGAAAACACCGGCAACCCAGACCACGGACTCGGGTCCTGGCGGGCCGACCAACCAGGACCGGGCTCGTCGGCGGTGACCGCCACAACCGCAAATGGGTGCCCGAACCGCAGTTCCGCGGTGCGCACCAGTCCCTGCCGGGGCACCTGCAAGGCCAATGCCACCCCCAGCGCGGTCACCGCGGCGGCCTCGAACCCGACCCGGGTGTACCGGGCCATCGCGACCTGCTTGGCCTGCCACGGATCGCCCGGCGCCAGGGCGTGCGCGGCGGCCCCAAAACCGAGTTCGGCATCGCTCAGATCGTGCTTACTTTCCGCCGTCCAGGCAGGCAGCACGGCCGTGCATCGCTCCTCGCGGGCGGCGTCGGACTTGATCGGGGCGGTGGTCTCGGTGACCGACCACAGCGGGCCCTCGCCCAGCGGCAGGTCGAACAGCGAGCGCCGGGCCACCCGGGCGCCGGTGGCCAGGGCCGGGGCAAGATCGTAGGCGGCGGCCAGCACGTCGCCCGCGGGGACGCCCGGGTCCGCTGCCACCGAGACGACCAGCAGGCCGTCCCGGGCCCGCGCGGCGTGCACCGCGACGTCGCCCGCGGCCTGGGTCGCGGCCACGAACTGCTCGTGGCCGGGGTCGTGCGGGGTCTGCAGCACCCGGCTCAGCTCGGTGACCCACGGGCTCGACGGGCCCAGGGCGCTGGCCGGTGCCAGGTCGAACGGCCGCTCCCAGGACACCCGGGTGGCCAGGGCGGTGGCGATCACCAGGTAGATCGAGGGATCGAGGGCGATGGGAAACCGCTCGATCAGGCCGAATGTGTGCCGCCGGGCCCAGTCGTCCAGCGCGGCCTGGGTGGTCAGCGGGCCGGTCTGCACGTCGGCTGGCAGCCCGGCCATCCAGCGCGCCTGGGCCTCGCTCAGCGCACCATCCCGGTGCCAGACGCCGGCCGCCGCCGCGACCAGCGGGTGCGGGCTGGCCAGCAGTGCGGCGGCGAGTTCCGCCGCGTCGTGGATGTCACATCCGAGGGTCGCGTTCAGGAATTCTCTGGTCTGGCCGTCACTAGCCGGGGCGCAGAGGGCCAGCAGCAGCCACGCTCCCAGCGGCGAGGCCACGTGATGGCGTGAGCCCGCGATGGCGTGAAATCGCCGCGCGTACCGGGCGAGCGGCGTGACGACGTCGGTTGCGGTCAGGGTCACGGTCCCCACTGTGCCGCAAACCCGGAATCCGTGCGCCGCAAACCCGGCCGCGCGGCATGAATATACCGGGAGGCGTGCTACACGCCACCCAACGGTAAATTCACGGTGGGGCGGCGGGTGTTACGGCGTGGCGGTGGCTGCTGGGGTAGCGCCTTCCGGCTCGCGGAGCGGGAAGTGGCAGGCGGCCAGGTGACCGTTGGCGGTGAAGGGGCGCAGCGGCGGTTCTTCGGCGGCGCAGATCTCCTGGGCGCGGGGGCAGCGGGTGCGGAACCGGCAGCCGGACGGAGGGTTGATGGCCGAGGGCAGCTCGCCGCTGACTCCCTTGTCCTCCCGGGACTGGGCGGCAACGGGGTCGGCGACCGGAACGGTATCGATCAGGCCTCGGGTGTAGGGGTGCACGGGGTGGTAGTACACGTCGTCGGCCGGGCCGACCTCGACCATCTTGCCCAGGTACATCACGCCGATGTTCTGGGACAGGTACCGCACCACCGACAGGTCGTGGGAGATGAACAGGTACGTCAGACCCAAGTCGCGCTGCAGGTCGAGCATGAGGTTGAGGATCTGAGCCTGGATGGAGACATCCAGGGCCGAGACCGGCTCGTCGGCCACGACCAGCTTGGGGTTGAGAATCAGCGCCCGGGCCAGGCCGAGGCGCTGCCGCTGGCCGCCGGAGAACTCGTGCGGGTAGCGCTCGACCGCGGCCTGGGGCAGGCCGACCTCGTCCAGGATGGCGGCGATCTTGTGGCGCTGTTCATCCCGGGAACCTATCCGCTGGATGGCCAGCGGCTCGCGCAGGATCGGGCCGACCCGCATCCGCGGGTCCATGGAGGCGTAGGAGTCCTGGAACATCAGCTGGATCTTGGGGCTGCGCCGGCGCCGCTCACGCCGGCTGAGCTTGGTCAGGTCTTCGCCGTCGACCACGATCGAGCCGTCGGTCGCCTTCTCCAGGCCGGCGATCAGCCGGCCGATCGTGGTCTTGCCGCATCCAGACTCGCCGACCATGCCGAACGTCTCGCCCGGGCGGATCGAGAAGCTCACTCCGGCGACCGCGCTGACCTCGCCGATCTTGCGCTGCAGCACCGCTCCCGCGGTGACGGAGAAGTTCTTCACCAGCCCATCGGTGCGCAGCAGGATCTGCCCGTCGCCGTTGGTGGTGACCAGGCGCTCCTTGTGAGTCTTGGCCGCCTCGGTGACCTGCAGGCTTGCGGTCTCCGTGTCGTCGCCGGCCCGGCCGACCGGGAAGAAGCACCGGAACAGGTGCTCCCAGCTGTCGCCTTCCAGCGCCGGCTCGGTGGCCCGGCAGGAGTCCTGCACGTACCGGCAGCGGGCGGCGAACCGGCACCCGGGTGGCGGGGCGGTCAGGTCCGGCGGCATGCCCGGGATGCTGTACAGGCGCTCGGTCCCGTCCGCGGCCTTCTCCGGCAGCGCTCCGAACAATGCCTCGGTGTAGGGATGGCGGGGGTTGGCGAACAGCCGCCTGGTGGAGGTGGTCTCCACCACCTTGCCCGCGTACATCACCGCGGCCCGGTCAGCGCGCCCGGCGATCACTCCCAGGTCGTGGGTGACCAGGATGACCGCCATGCCCAGCCGCCGCCGCAGCTCGTCGATCAGCTCCAGGATCTGCTTCTGGATCGTCACGTCGAGGGCGGTGGTCGGCTCGTCGGCGATCAGCAGCTTCGGCTCGCAGGCCAGCGCCATCGCGATCATCACGCGCTGCCGCATGCCACCGGAGAGCTGGTGCGGGTAGTTGCCCACCCGCTCGGCCGGCCGCGGCATCCCGACCAGGCCGAGCACCTCGATCGCGCGGGCCCGCGCGGTCTTGGCGTCCGCGCCGCGGTGCAGCAGCACCGTCTCGGAGATCTGGTCACCGACCGTCATCGTCGGGTTGAGCGAGGTCATCGGGTCCTGGAAGATCATCCCGACCTCGTTGCCCCGCACGTGCTGCATCCCGCCGTCGTCGAGCGCCGAGATCTGCTGCCCGGCCAGCGTGATGCTGCCGCCGACGATGTGACCCCCCGGCGGCAGCAACTGCATGACCGACAGCGCGGTCATCGTCTTCCCAGAACCGGACTCGCCCACGATGCCGAGGCACTCGCCTGCTTCCACATTCAGGCTGACGCCGTCCAGCGCGTGCACGGTCGCGCTGCGCAGCCGAATCTCGGTGTGCAGGTCCTCAATCTCAAGCAGCGATGCCATGTGTCCTCGCGAGTATGTTGCCCATCAGGCCCTGGTGATTGATTTCGGTCAGCGGCGCTGGAGCCGGACTTCGACCGCGTCGCGCAGGCCCTCGCCGATGAAGATGGCCGCGGCGATCACGATCACGATGCAGAACCCGGCCGGGATGATCAGCCACCAGTACCCGTCGTACACGTACTGGACGCCATCGGAGAGCATCCCGCCCCAGTCCTGCTGCGGCGGGCGGATTCCCAGGCCCAGGTAGCTCAGCGCCACGATCAGCGCGATCGCGTCGGCGACCTGGAACGTCGCGTTCACCATGATCGTGCCCACCGCGTTCGGCGCGATGTGCCGCAGCACCGCCCGGGTATTACCCCCGCCCATGACCTTCATCGCCTGGACGTAATCCCTGGTGCGCAGCGACAGTGCCTCGCCCCGCACCAGCCGGGAGGTGGTCAGCCACGAGGTCAGCGCGATGACCAGGATCAGCACCGGCTTGCTCGGGGTAACCATGGAGACCACGACCAGGGCCAGGAACAGCGTCGGGATCGACAGCATCGCGTCCACGATCCGCATCATGAACGCGTCCACGAAGCCGCCGATGTACCCGGCGATCGCGCCCCACAGCACCCCGACCACCGTGGCCAGCAGCGCGGCGGCGATGCCGACCTCCAGCGAGATCTGCCCGGCCACCATCAGCCGCCCCAGCACGTCGAACCCGTTCGCGTCGGTCCCCAGCAGGTGCGCGCCGGACGGCGCCAGTTCCTCCTGAGCGAAGTTAACGGTGAGCTGGTTGGTGACGTAGATGTGCGGCCCGACGAAGCAGAACAAGATGAAGAACACGAAGATGCCGACACCGGTGACGGCGAGCTTGTTCTCGAGGAACACCTCGAGCCCGCGCCGGAACGTGCTACGTGGCTTGCCCGCGGGCAGCATTCCCGCGGCAACTGCCGCGTCTGTGTCCGGCGTCACGGCCGTGACCAGACCGACCGCACCGGGCACGGGAGAGGGTACTGGCTCTGGTGGAAGACCGGCGAGACTCATTGACTCACGTACCTAACCCGCGGGTCGAGCACCGCGTAGGCGATATCGGCGAGCAGCGACCCCACGACCGTCGCCACCGCCACCACGACGGTGATTCCCAGCAGCACCGGGTAGTCCTGGTTCAGCGCCGACTGGAAGAACAGGTAGCCCATCCCGGGGTAGTTGAACACCGACTCGGTGATCAGCGCCCCGGCGAACACGGCTGGCAGGAGCAGGCCCAGCAGCGTCGCGATCGGGATCAGCGAGTTACGCAGCACGTGCCGCAGCAGCACCCGCCGCTCGCTGGCTCCCTTCGCCTTGGCCGTCCGCACGTAATCCTCGGTCAGGTTGTCCAGCACCGAGGACCGCATGTACCGGCTGAACAGCGCGATCGTGATCAGCGTCAGCGACGCGATCGGCAGGATCAGCGCGTTGAAGTTGGTGAACAGCACCGCGACTCCCTCGCCCTGCGGTCCCTCGGGCGGGAAGATCGGGAACTTGATCGCGAAGATCAGGATCAGCAGGATGCCGAGCAGGAAGGCCGGCATCGCGTAGAAGATCGTCGAGAACCCGTTGAAGAAGTGATCAACGATCTTGTTCCGCCGGACGGCCTGCAGCACGCCGATCGGTATCGCGAAGATCAGGGCCAGGATGATCGAGGCCCCGACCAGGAAGACGGTCTTGGGCAGGTGGTTGCTCAGCAGCGAGGCCACGCTCTGGTTCAGCTTCCAGGAGTAGCCAAGGTTGCCGTGCACGAGGTGATCCAGCCACAGCCAGTACTGGTAATACCAGGGGTGGTTGAATCCGTACACCCGGTCGAACTGTGCGATCGCGGCCGGGTTGCGATACGCGGTCGGGCCCATCACCGCCACGGCCACGTTGCCGGGGATCAGCCGCAGCAACGCGTACGTGATCGCTGTGACCAGCAGCAGCACCACAATCGCCTGCAGCAGCCGCCGGATCATGAAAACTACCAACGCGCCCCCTTTCCCCAGGGTGGCCAGTGCGGGAGCGCCGAGTTTTGGGGAACCCGGCACTCCCGCCAGGGTATGCGTGACCGAGAACGGCCACCAGCCCTGCCCTACTTCACGTAATACCAGTTCTCCGGGTTGAGGGTCAGCGTCGAGGACTGCGGCAGGAAGCCCTTGAGGTTGTTGGTGACCTCACTGATCAGGTACGGAGCGTTCACCTGCCACTCCACCGGCAGCTGCTTGGCCAGGTAGTCCTGCCACTGGTACATGTACTGCAGGTTGGTGCTGGTCAGTGTCTTCTCGATCATCGCGTCGTCGGTCTTGTTGCAGTATCCGCTCGAGTTGGCGATGGCCCCGCACAGGAACAGCGTCTCGCCGCTGGGGTAGTAGTCCGGGGCGAACGACCAGCCGAGACCCCAGTCCGCCATGTCCCAGTTGCACGGGATCTTGGCGACCACACAGTTGCCCGCCTCGGTCGAGACCACGTCGTCGAACGGCTCGGGCTTCAGGTTCAGCTTGATGCCCACGGTCGCCGCGCTGGACTGCAGTTGCAGCAGTTCCTGCTGGATCCAGGCACTCCCGGTCGCGTACGCGAAGGTGAAGTTCAGCGCGCTGCCCTTGGTGACCCCGGAGCCGCACAGGCTCGGGTTGGCGCAGGTGGTCGTGCCCTGCGGCGCCACGCTCCAGCCGTGGCTGGTCAGCAGAGACTTGGCCTTGGCCGGGTCGTACGGGAACGCAACGCCCTTCTTCCCCGTGGACGACAGCCACGAGGTCGCCGGGTAGCTGCCGATCGGCCCGTTCTGGGTCACGCCGTACCCCTTCAGCGGCCCGGCGAGCACGGCATTCTGGTTCATCAGGTACGCCAGCGCCTGCCGGAAGTACAGCTGCTTGAAGATCGCCGCGTGGTCGGACACCGTAGACTGCTGGTTCACCGTGTAGTAGCTGACTCCCCAGGTGACCTGCGGGGCCAGATAGTACCCCGACAGCGGGTTGCGGCCCACCGCCGCGCTGAGCGGCTTGGCCGGCAGGTCCTGGGTCGGGATGTAGCCAACGTCGACCTTGGAGCTGGAGCTGGGCGACCGCAGCACGTCATACTCGGCCGCGTCGGTGGTGAACGGCACCTCCTGGAACTCGGACAGCTTCGGCTTGACCGGGCCCGAGTACGACTTGTTCGGCACCATCGTGACGTGGCCGTCGGCGTTGAACGCGGTCAGCTTGAACGGGCCGTCCACGACGCCCCACAGCGGATTGGTCGCGTAGGTGCTCAGGTCCTTGGACTGGCCGTTCAGGTAGTTGTACACCGCCGTGCAGTCGGCCACATCGGTTGAGCAGTGGCTTGGCCCGGACGCGGTCCGGTCCCAGGCCTCCGGCATCGGGGTGATCTGGCTCAGCTCGTTGTACAAGAACCAGAAATGACTGTACGACTTGTCCATGGTCATGGTCAGCTCGGTGGGGCTGACCACCTTGATGTTGCTGACCACCGTGTTCGGGAACCCGGTGTAGGCACCCCAGTCGAGGGAACCGACCGCGGTCAGCATGTTCAGCCAGAACATCACGTTCTGCGCGGTCACCTGGGTGCCGTTGGACCACTTGTAATTCTTGAGCGTGATCGTGACCTGGTTGCCGTTGAAGGTCGGGGGGTTGGCCAGGCTCAGCGAGTTGTTCACCGTCGGCGCCGAGCCGGTGCCGTACCAGTACAGCGGCCGGTACAGCAGCCACCCGAAGTCCTCGAGGTTGCTCACGCTGATGAATTCGCTGCTTGTGAACGGGAAGATGTAGTTGGGCGTGTCCGACGGCAGCTCAGCCCAGGTCGCGGTGCCCCCGCTGACCGGGGTGGTCCCCGTCGCCGTGTTGCTGGAGTTCGCACAGCCCGCGGCGACGAGCGCAGAGGCCGTAACGGCCACGCCCAGCGCCAGCATCCTGCCCCGAAGACCAGATCTACATCTGCGTTGATGCTCTGGGGTGAGCCCCATGATCACGGCCCCTTTACATAGGATTTCTGGCATGAGGAACCGCAGGACGCTTGGGTTCCGCCATGCACTACTGATGGGTTCGCGCCCCGGAGTCACGTTACGACCAGTAACAACCCAACGTCCAGCGCTTGGGATGGCATGAACCGGCTTTGCGACCGTACCGAGACATAGGCGTAACAATCCGGCAGCGCTCGGAACATGGCCGCCGCGGCCTGCTATCATCCGCGCGATCCGCGCAGACTCAATACCCTGGTGCGCGGCGGCCCCGCTCGGTACGCTGTGTAATCTCCTGATCGTTAACATATCGTGGCTCGCAGCCCTAAACGCCTGCTATTTCACGAAGTACCAGTTCTCTGGGTTGATGCTGAGCGTGGTGCTCTGCGGGGTGACGCCCTTGAGGTTGTTGGCGATCTCGGTTAGCTGGTAGTCCGCGTTCGGCTGCCAGACCACCGGGAGCTGCTTCGCCAGGTAGTTCTGCCAGCTGTACATGTAGCTCAGGTTGCTGCTGGTCAGCGTCTTCTGGATCATCGCGTCGTTGGACGGGTTGGAGTAGCTGGCCGAGTTCGCGGGAACGCCGGTCAGGAACAGCTCATCGCCGGTTGGCGCGTAGTCCGGCGAGAACGACCAGCCGCCGCCCCAGTCGGCCATGTCCCAGTTGCACGGGAGCTTGGCGACCACGCAGCCGCCGCCTGCCACGGACAGCACCTGGTCGAACGGCTCGGGCTTCAGGTTCAGCTTGATGCCGATCGCCGCCAGGTTGGACTGCAGCTGCGTTACCTCCGAGACGATCCAGGCGGTCCCAGTCGCGTATATCAGGGTGAAGCTCATCTTCTGGCCCTTCGCGATTCCCGGCCCGCACAGGCTCGGGTTGCTGCACGTGGTCGTCCCTTGCGGGACCACCGTCCAGCCGTGGCTGGTCAGCAGCGACTTCGCCTTGCTTGGGTCAAACGGGAACGGGTTGCCCGACTTGGCCTGCGGGGACAGCCATTGGGTCGCCGGGACGGACCCGACCGGGCCGGTCGTGAGCACGCCGTAGCCGCGCAGCGGGCCGTCGATCACCGCTTGCTGGTTCATCTCGTTCTCGAGCACCTGGCGGAAGTACAGCTGCTTGATGATCGGCCCGTTGCCGGTGGTCGAGGCGAAGTTCAACGGGAAGTAGTTGATACCCCAGATCGGCCACGGAGCCAGCGTGTAGCCCGGAACCGGGTTGGAGCCGACTGTAGCGCCGGCCGGCTTGACCGGGGCGTTCTGCTGCGGCAGGTAGCCGACGTCGATCTTGGTGCTGGAACTCGCCGAGCGCAGCACGTCGTACTCGGCCGAGTCAGTGGTGAACGGCACCTCCGAGAACGCCGCCAGCTTCGGCTTCACCGGCCCCGAGTACGACTTGTTCGGCACGAACGTGATGTGCCCGTCAGCGTTGAACGCGCTCAGCTTCCACGGCCCGTCCACGACCGACCACAGCGGCGAGCCCACGTAGCCGGTCACGTCCTTGGCCTGGTCGTTCAGGTAGTTGTACACCGCGGCGCAGGCGCTGACCGTCGTGTCGCAGTTACTGGGGCCGGACGCGGTCCGGTCCCAGGCGGCCGGCATCGGCACGACCTGGCTCAGCTCGTTGTACAGGAACCAGTCCGTGGAGTAGGTCTTGTCCATGGTCATGGTCAGCTCGGTGGGGCTCACCACCTTGATGTCCTTGACTATCGATGCGGGGAACCCGGTGTAGGCGCAGAAGTCCGTCGGCTCCGCGGTCTGCATGTTCAGCCAGAACATCACGTCCTGCGCGGTCACCTGGGTGCCGTTGGACCACTTGTAGTTCTTGAGCGAGATCGTGACGTTGGTGCCGCTGAACACCGGCGGGTTGGCCACGCTGAGCTTGTAGTTCACCGTCGGCTGGGCACCGTTGCCGAACCAGTACAGCGGCCGGTACATCTGGTACTGGAAGTCGAAGCTGTTGATGTCGCTGCAGTACGTGCTGCTGGTGTACGGGAAGATGTAGTTGGGCGTGGACGACGGCGGCTCAGCGAAAACCGCGGTCCCGCCGGAGATCGGCGTGGTACCCACCGCCGCCGATGGGCTGCTGCTGCTGCAGCCGGCCGCGACGGTTGCCACCGCGGCCGCACCTACAGCCACCGCGAGCATTTTCCTGCGTAGTCCGGAATTGTGCCTGCGTCTACGCGCAGAGATGAGCTCCATGACCACGGCCCCTTTTCATTTACTTTCCCGGCATGCGGACCACATGCGGAGCCATGGGACGCCAGTGGTCCGCGATGCACGTTTAAAAAGGACGCGTCCCGTGGACACCGTACGGCCGGGGCTTATCCACGTCCAGAGCCGAGGAGGAGCCGAACCGGCTTTGCCATCGGATCGAGACATACGCGTAACAATGAGACAGCGGGCCTGGCCTGGCCGCGATAACCTTTCGGCCCCCTGCGGCCTGCGTGGGCGCCGTGGCCTTCCCCGGCGCGGCCTGGCTCGCTGCCACTGGAGGCGCACACCACCACGGGCGCCGGTGACGTGCTCTTCCGTGTCGCTGCCCCCGACAGCGCCGGCTGTAGCGGCTGATCGGCCCGATCACCGGCGTGCGTGCCTTCACTGATTCGGTACTAAGTTGAGGGAAAAAATGGTATTAGCGATCTAAGCCTGGTGCGTTTGTGGGCAGAGTGGCTGGTGAGATTGCCGCTAGGCCGGACTGGGTAACCCCGGGGCGCGGAAGAGAGACGCGGGCAATAGGACACCCAAAGGTCACCGGCAGTCCGCTGCGGACATTTTAGTAGCGCAGGTTCGCGGTAAGCAGCAGTGGGCTCAGTAGGCGGTCAGCGCGCGGACCGCCGCGGTCACGGTATCCACGGTCGGGATCACCTGCTGCTCAAGGACGTCGGCGAACGGCAGCGGAACGCAGGCGGCGGCCACCCGGCGCACCGGGGCATCGAGCAGCTCGAAACCCTCGTCGGCGACCACGGAAGCGACCGTGCCGCCCCAGCCTCCCTGGTATGGGTTCTCCTCCACGATCACCAGCCGGGACGTGCGCCGGACCGACTCCAGGACGGCGGCCATGTCGAGCGGCACCAGGCAGCGCAAGTCGACCACCTCGGCCGAGATGCCGTCCTCGGCCAGCCGTGCCGCGGCGGCCAGGGCCAGCGGCACCGTGGCGGCCAGGCCGACCAGGCTGACATCGCTGCCCTCGCGGACCACGGCCGCCCGGCCCAGTTCGACCACGTGGCCTTCGGGCGCGGCCGGGCCCTTGCTGGCGAAGAGCCCTTTGTGCTCGAAGAACACCACCGGGTCGTCGCTGCGGATGGCTGCGGCCATGAGCCCGATGACGTCAGCGGGCGTGGACGGCGCCGCGATCTTCAGCCCCGGGATGGCCAGGGCCCAGTTCTCCACCGCCTGGGAGTGCTGCGCCCCGAACCCGAGGCCGCCTCCGTTCGCCGTGCGGACCACCAGCGGGACCATGACCTGCCCCCCGGTCATGTACCGCATCTTCGGTATCTCGTTGGCCAGGTAATCCCAGCAGCAGGCGAAGAAGTCGGAGAACATGATCTCGGCGACCGGGCGCATCCCGGTCATGGCCGCGCCCATCGCCACGCCCAGGATGGCCTGCTCGGAGATGGGCGTGTCCCAGATCCGCTCCTTGCCGAACTCGGCGAACAGGCCCTGGGTCGTCTTGAACACGCCGCCCGCGGCGCCGATGTCCTCACCCAGGCAGACCACCGACGGGTCGCGGCGCAGCTCCCGCGCGATCCCCTCGGCCACGGCTTCCCGGTACGTGATCATTTCCGCTTGGTCGGCCACATTAGCCCTCGCTGCCCGTTCTAATATATTTGCGTTGTTCGTCACGTTCGCCATGCCGAGCCTCCGTCCGCCCACACATCGGTGAGCGCGTCCGCCGGATCGGGGCCGGGAGCCGCCTTGGCCGCGGCCACCGCCTCCTGGACGATCCGGGCGGCCCGCTGGTCGGCCGCGGCCACCGATTCGGCGGGCACGCCAAGCGCGTCGAGCCGGGCCTTGGCCAGGTCGAGCGGGTCCCGGCTCAGCCACTGCTCGACCTCCTCGGCCGGGCGGTAGCTGGCCGGGTCGGTGCGGCTGTGCCCGAAGTGGCGGTAGGTCTTCGCCTCCAGCACCGTCGGCCCGGCGCCGGATCGCGCCCGGTCGGCGGCCCGGGCCACGGCGCCGGCGACCAGCACGACGTCATTGCCGTCCACGATCTCGGCTGGCAGCCGGTACCCCGCCGCCCGGTCGGCGGCGGGGTTGGCGACGGCTGTCACGTCACCGATCGGCGTGTACTCCATGTACAAGTTGTTCTCGCAGATGAACAGCACCGGCAGCTTCCACACCGCGGCCAGGTTGAGCGCCTCGTGGAACGCCCCGATGTTGGTGGCGCCGTCGCCGAAGAACGCGACGGCGACCTGGCCGCTGCCGCGCAGCCTGGCCGACCAGGCGGCACCGGCGGCCAGCGGCAGGTGCGCCCCGACGATCGCGTACGAGCCGAGCATCCCGGCGGAGGCCTTGGTGAGATGCATCGAGCCGCCCTTGGCCCGGCACAGGCCGGTGCCCTTGCTCATCAGCTCGGCCAGGCACTCCGTTGGCGACGCGCCCCGTGCCATCGCGTGATGGTGGCCCCGGTAGGTGGCGAACACGTAGTCGTCCGGCCGCAGCGCAGCGCTGGCGCCGACCGCCACGGCCTCGTGGCCCGCGGCCAGGTGAGTCGTG
>Ga0335073_10006010_pt1 | contig 17049 bp, 9 predicted proteins | sample Lox_Sample_22_FD_207093 | JGI IMG/M metagenome (GOLD analysis project Ga0335073, IMG submission 207093) | Soil microbial communities from Loxahatchee National Wildlife Refuge, Florida, United States - Lox_Sample_2.2 | ecosystem: Environmental > Terrestrial > Soil > Wetlands | place: USA: Florida...
GGCACCGAAGCGGCGGCGCCGACGATGGTCGTCGCGACCGGCGGCAGCAACGCGTCCCATTCCGCCGCCTCGAGCGCGGCGCAGCTCGTCTCGATCGCCGCCGGCGTCGCGACATCGAGGCCCATGGCAGTGAGAATCGCGCGGAGGCTCTCCGGCGAGACGCGGCGCAATTTCCTCTGGGCGTCACGATAGACCGGTGCGACGCCGGAGAGGCGCGCCAGGCGCAACAACTGCCGGTCCGCCGTGCTCATGCCGCCGGCCCGTCCAGGAAGAAAGCGGCCGAGCAGGCGGCGAGCTCCGCCGCGGGCGGGGCGCCCGTTGCGTAGATCAGCCTGCCGCCGGGCGGTTCGGCGAGACTGACAGCGTCGGTGCCGAAATTCGCGAAGAGGCTCAGCCGCCCGCCGTCGCCGAGCCGCCACTCGACGGCGAGCGCACGCTCGCCAAGGGCGTGCCAGCCTCCGGCATTGCCGGCGATGCCGGCCAGCAGCGGCACGATCTCGCGCCGCCGCAGCTCCAGGAGATGCTTATAGAAGTGCAGCCATTCGCGATGCGGCGGCCGCTGCAGCAGCTTCCAATCGAGCACGGCGCTGGCGAAGGTCTCGGCGGCGCAGGGATCGGGAATGCGCGAGCGCGCGGCGGGATCGCGGAATGCCGGGAATTTCGCAAATTCGCGCCGCCTCCCCTCGCGCACCTTCTCCGCCAGCTCGGGACCGAAATCGCAGAAGAAGGGAAAAGGCTGCTCGGCACCCCACTCCTCGCCCATGAAGAGCAACGGTATCTGCGGGCTCAGCAGAGAGACCGCGGCGGCGACACGGATGGCTTCCGGCGCGGCGAGCTTCGGCAGCCGGGTGCCGAAGGCGTTGTTGCCGACCTGATCGTGGTTTTGAACGAAGCTGACGAAGCGGGTCGGCGGCAGCTGCGCCGATGGCTCGCCGCGGCTCTCGCCGCGATGGGCCGAGTGGTCGCCCTGATAAGCGAAGCCTTCCGCCAGCGCACGGCCGAGGCGCTCGACGGGGTGCTCGGCATAATCGGCGTAGTAGCCCCCGGTCTCGCCGCTGGTCAGCACGCGCAGAGCGTGATGGATGTCGTCGCTCCACTGCGCGGTATAGAGCCCCGCTTGCAGCAGATGTGCCTCGTTGCGGTCGTTCTCGAGCACGAGATGGACGGGGCGGATGCCGGCAAAGCGCGCGCGGACGGTCTCGGCGATCTCGGCCAGGATCGGGCGCGGGCTGTCGTCGAGAATCGCATGCACGGCATCGAAGCGGAGCCCGTCGATATTGAACTCCTCGAGCCAATACAGCGCGTTCTCGACATAGAAGCGCCGCACCTCCGGCACGGTGAAATCGATCGCCGCACCCCAGGGCGTGTGATGCCGCTCGGTGAAGAACGCCGGCGCGTAGGTGTGGAGATAGTTCCCCTCGGGGCCGAAATGGTTGTAAACGACATCGAGGAACACGGCGAGGCCGCGCGCGTGGCAGGCATCGACGAGCTGCTTCAGACAATCGGGCCGGCCATAATGCGCATCGGGCGCGAACAGCAGCACGCCGTCATAGCCCCAGTTGCGCCGGCCCGGGAAATCCGCGATCGGCATCAGCTCGATGGCGGTGACGCCGAGCTCGACGAGGTGATCGAGCCGGCTGGCGATGCCGGCGAAATCGCCGCGCTCGGAGAAGCTGCCGGTATGCAGCTCGTAGAGCACGATCTCTTCCCACTTCCGCCCCGGCCAGGCCGCGTCGCGCCACTCGTAGCTGCGGGGATCGACCACCTCGCTCGCGCCGTGCACATCCTCGGCCTGGTGCCGGGACGCGGGATCAGGCACGGCCATGCCGTCGACGACGAAGCAATAGCGGCTGCCGACCGCAGCCGCTCCGGTCGTCAGGACGAACCAGCCTCCGTCCTCGCGCACCATCGGCCGTTCGCCGATGCCATCGAGACGCAAGACCACCGATTGCGCGCGCGGCGCCCAGAGGCGGAAGCGCACGCCGCCCGCGACAAGCTCGGCGCCGAAGGGCAGGTCATGGTGACGTCTCATCCTCGTCTCCCGGGGGCTCCGTCTGCGCCGGCGGCGACACCAGGTCGATAGGCAACGCCGGAGGCGGCGTTTCGTGCCGCAGGACACCGTCGGGCGCTGATTTCTCCGGCGCGCGATTGATAAAGAGGGCAAAGGAGCGTGCTTTGAGCGGGAACACCTCGCCGGGCGAAAAGAGCCGCCCGTCCATGCCGAAACCGGTATCGCTCGCGGTATCGACGAGCTGCTCCCAGGCCATTCTCTCCGGCAATTCGGGAATGCGGAACTCGATATCCTGGTGCCAGGCGTTGAGCATGACGAGAAAGCTCTCGTCGATGTCGCGTTGGCCGCCGGGCGTATAGAACTCGCCCGCCGCGCCGCCGAGCACATAGGCGATCGAGAGCGCCGCCGGATTCTTCCAATCCTCGACCGTCGGCTCGCGCCCTTCCGGGGTCAGCCAGGTGATGTCCTTGAGCCCGGCCGCCGATACAACCTCGCCGCGGAAGAACCGCGGCCGGGAAAACACCCGATGGCGGCGGCGCAGATTGACGAGATAGCGTGCGAAGGCCTGAAGCTTCTGGTCCTCGGGGCGGATATGCTCCCAATCCGTCCAGGTGAGCTCGTTGTCCTGGCAATAGGCGTTGTTGTTGCCGTGCTGCGTCCGGCCGATCTCGTCGCCCGCCAGCAGCATCGGCACGCCCAACGACAGCAGCAGAGTGGCCAGGAAGTTGCGTTTCTGCCGGTCGCGGAGCGCGATGATCTCGGGATCGTTGGCCGCGCCTTCGGCGCCGCAATTCCAGCTGAAATTGGCGTTGTGGCCGTCGCGATTGTCCTCGCCATTCGCCTCGTTGTGCTTGTCGTTGTAGCTGACGAGATCGGTGAGCGTGAAACCGTCATGGGCGGTGATGAAGTTGACGCTCGCCCAGGGCCGGCGCCCGGCATGGCCGAAAATGTCGGATGAGCCGGCAAGCCGTGAGGCGAGCTCGGCGACGACGCCCTGGTCGCCTTTCCAGAAGCGCCGGACGGTGTCGCGATAGGCGGCGTTCCATTCCGCCCAGCCCGGCGGAAAGCTGCCGAGCTGATAGCCGTTGGGCCCGACATCCCAGGGCTCGGCGATGAGCTTTACCTGGGCGAGCAGCGGATCCTGGCGAATGGCGGCGAAGAAGGAGCTGTCGCGGCGAAACTCGCCGCCGGCGCGGCCGAGCGTCGGCGCGAGATCGAAGCGGAAGCCGTCGACATGCATTTCGTGCACCCAGTAGCGCAAACTGTCCATGACGAGCTGCAGCACGCGCGGGTGATCGAGGTTGAGCGAGTTGCCGGTGCCGGTGTAATCGGTATAGAAGCGCTTGTCGCTTTCGAGCCGGTAATAGGCCGCGTTGTCGATGCCGCGGAAGCACAGCGTCGGCCCCATATGGTTGCCTTCGCCGGTATGATTGTAGACGACGTCGAGAATCACCTCGATGCCGGCATCATGCAGCCGCATCACGGCGGTCTTGAAATCGGAGATGAAACCGCTGGCGAGATAGCGCGGCTCCGGCGCGAAGAAGCCGATGGTGTTGTAACCCCAGTAGTTGGTGAGACCGCGCTGCGCCAGATGCCGGTCGTCGACAAAGGCGTGGATGGGCATGAGCTCGAGGGCGGTGACGCCGAGCTGCAGCAGATAGTCGATCATCGGCGGCGCGGCGAGCGCGGCGAAGGTGCCGCGCCGCGCCCGATCGATCCCGGGATGGCGATGGGTCATGCCGCGGACATGCGCCTCGAGGATGATCGTCTCCTCCCAGGGCGTGTGCAGCCGATGATCCTCGGCCCAGGTGAAGGCGGTGTCGATGACGCGGCATTTCGGCATGCCGCGGGCATTGTCGCGGCGATCGAAGGAGAGATCCTCGCGCGGGCTGCCGACGCGGTAGCCGAAATGCGCATCGCTCCAGCGCACCCCGCCCTGCAGCGCCTTGGCGTAGGGATCGAGCAGCAGCTTGTGCGGATTGAAGCGATGGCCGTCCTGCGGCCGGTAAGGCCCGTGCACGCGGTAGCCGTAGAGCAGGTTGGGGCGCGCGTCGGGGAGATAGCCGTGCCAGACCTGATCGGTGTATTCTGGCAGCCGAATGCGCGCCATCTCGTGATGGCCGGTCGCATCGAAGAGGCAGAGATCGACCGCCTCGGCATTCTCGGAGAAGAGCGCGAAGTTCACGCCCTTGCCGTCCCAGGTGGCGCCGAGCGGATAGGAACGGCCCGGCCATACTTCGGTCGGCAAATCCGTCATCCCCGCTCCTGAAGCGGCGTCAGGATGAGCGTCGCGAGCGGCGGCAGCATCAGGCGCAGCGCATGGTCGTGGCCATGCATGGCATGCGCTTCGGCCTCGACCATGCCGGCATTGCCGAGGCCGCTGCCGCCATATTCCAATGCGTCGCTGTTGAAGCGTTCCTGCCAGAGCCCACCGCGCGGCACGCCGACGAGGAAATCGGCGCGCGGCACCGGGGTGAAGTTGCAGACGATGACGGCGAGCTCGTGCGGATCGTGGCCGCGGCGGAGATAGGCGAGCGTGCTCTGTGCGGCATCACCGGCGAGGATCCACTGGAAGCCGTCGGGCTCGCAATCGAGCTGGTGCAGCGCCGGCAGCGCCGCATAAAGCCGGTTCAGGTCGCGCACCACCATTTGCACGCCGCGATGCATGGGATCGGCCAGCAGATGCCAGTCGAGGCTGGTGTCGTGGTTCCACTCGCGCTCCTGCGCGAACTCGCCGCCCATGAACAGCAGCTTCTTGCCCGGATGGGTCCACATGAAGCCGTAATAGGCGCGAAGATTGGCGAAACGCTGCCAGCGGTCGCCGGGCATCTTGCCGATGAGCGAGCCCTTGCCATGCACCACCTCGTCATGGCTCAGCGGCAGGATGAAGTTCTCGTGGAAGGCGTAGAGCAGGCCGAAGGTCAGGTCGTTGTGGTGGTACTGGCGATGGATCGGGTCGAGCGCCATGTAGCGAAGCGTGTCGTGCATCCAGCCCATGTTCCATTTGAAGCCGAAGCCGAGCCCGCCGAGATAGGTGGGGCGCGACACCATGGGCCAGGCGGTCGATTCCTCGGCCGCGGTGGTGACGCCCGTGCCGGTGCCGAAGATCAGCTCGTTGAGCCGCTTCAGGAAGGCGATGGCGGCCAGATTCTCGCGCCCGCCATGCTCGTTCGGAATCCACTCGCCGGGCGGACGGCTGTAGTCGAGATAAAGCATCGAGGCCACCGCATCGACGCGTAGCCCGTCGACGTGGAACTGGTCGACCCAGCAGCGCGCGCTCGACAACAGAAAATTCGCGACTTCGCGCCGGCCAAAATTGTAGATGAAAGTGTTCCAATCGCGCTGGAAGCCCTGGCGCGGATCGGCGTGCTCGTAAAGCGCCGTGCCGTCGAACCGGGCGAGCCCGTGCGGATCGGTGGGAAAGTGTCCCGGCACCCAATCGAGCCAGAGCGCGAGGCCGGCGGCGTGGCACGCATCGACGAAGCCGCGGAAATCATCGGGCGTGCCGAAGCGCGAGGTCGGCGCGAAGAGCCCGATCGGCTGGTAGCCCCAGGAGCCGTCGAAGGGAAACTCGGTGACCGGCAGCAGCTCGATATGGCTGAAGCCCATGTCGCGGACATAGGGTACGAGCTGATCCGCCATCTCGCCGTACGTCAGGTAGCGCGCGCCTGCGTCGGGCACGCGCCGCCAGGAGCCGAGATGCACCTCGTAGATCGAGATCGGCGCCTCGCGCTCGTTCCTGCGCCAGCGCGCCTCGCGCCAGTCGCGGTCCCGCCAGCAATGCCGAGCCGGTGCGGCGACGCAGGACGCCGTACCGGGCGGATGCTCGGCGCGCTGCGCATAGGGATCGGCCTTGAGCGGCAGAACGACACCATCGGGCCCGACGATCTCGTATTTGTAAAACCGGCCGGGGCGAAGCCCGGGAATGAAGATCTCCCAGATGCCGGCGGGATAGCGCAGCCGCATCGGCCAGCGCCGCCCGTCCCAATCGTTGAAATCGCCGACGACGCTGACGCGGCGCGCATTGGGAGCCCAGACGGCAAAGGCGACGCCGGATACCCCTTCATGCTCGCGGCAATGGGCGCCGAGCACGTTGTAGCTTTCGAGATGGGTGCCTTCCGCCAGCAGGTGGATGTCGAGATCGCCGAGCACCGGCGGGAAGGAATAGACGTCCTCGAACTCGGCGATGCCTTCGGCGCCTTCGGCGCGCAGACGATAGCGAAACTGCGGGCGGTGGCCGAGCATGCCGGACCACAGCCCGTCGGGATGGACGCGCTTCAGCTCGCCCGCCGCCTCGCCGCTGGCCGCGTCGACGACGAAGAGCCGGCGCGCCCAAGGAAGGAAGACGCGGACGCTTTGATTGCCGCCGACGGAATGCATGCCGAGATAGCCGAAGGGATCGCCGCTGCGCGCTTCGAGGACAGCGCGCGCCCCGGCACTAAGCGGCGCCATGAACGCCTCCGTGGTCGAGCAAAGCGAGCACGCTGGCGAGCGGCATCGCCGCCCATTGCGGCCGCTGCGCCAGCTCGTACTCGACCTCGTAGACTGCTTTCTCCAGCATGAAGAATTCGAGCAGCGACTGCGCCGCCGCCGCATCGGCCGGCAAGGAGCGGACGCCGCCCATGGCGCTCAGATAGCGGTCGAGGAAGGCCTGGGTCACCTGGCGCCGCCATTCCTCGGCATGTTCCTGCAGCACCGGCAAGGCCGCCGGCTGGATCTCGGACATCTGCCGCACCGCGGTGGCGGCGGCATAGGCGTAAGATCGCAGCATGCCGGCGACATCGCGCAGCGGCGAGCTTTTCTGCCGCCGCTCGGCGAGATCGCGCAACGGCTCGCCTTCGAAATCGATGATCGAGAAATCGTTCTGCACGACCAGCACCTGGCCGAGATGATAGTCGCCATGAAAGCGCGTCTTCATGGCGTTGATGGATTGCGGCAGCAGCGCGTCATAGCGGGCGAGCAAGACGTCGCGATGCTCGATCAGGCGCTCGGCGAGCGGTTGCGCCGCCGGCGGAAGGCCGTCGCGCCGGCGCGCCAACTGGTCGAGCATGGCGCGCGCAGCCTGGATCGCCCGCTCGCGCCATTCGGCGAGATCGGCCGCCGTGATCGGCTCCGGCGCGAAAGCCGGCTCGACGTCGAAGTCGGGGCAGAGCGCGCGGTGCAGCTCGGCGGTGCGCAGGCCGAGCTGGGTCGCAAGCTCGAGATAGAGCGGATGGGCGGTCGCTTCCGGCGTCAGCGGCGTCGTCGGCTCGGCCGGTCGCGTCTCGCGCCGCGCCATCAGCAGCCCTTCGTCGAGATAGCGCGCCAGATAGTTCAGCGCCTGCACCCAAGCGCTGCCCTGATTGCGCAGATAGGCGAAGAGCACGCCGAGCTCGGTTTGCTCGCCGGTCTCGGCGATGAAGCGGCAAGAGCCGAGCAGCGGCGGTGTGTTGGAGAAATGCGCCACGTCGGTGAGGAAGCGCGTCATCTCAATCTCCGGCTGCGCGCCGACGACGATGCGGCGGTAGAGCTTCAGCACGGCGTATTCCTCGATCAGGATCGAGCTGTTCGACTGCTCGCCGCCGACGCGCTTGATCACCGGATTCGGCGGCAGGCTCGCGCGCGCGAAGGCGCCGGTGCGGTCGAAGACGATGCGGCCGTTGCGCCCGGAGAGGTCGCTCGCGGCGCCGATTGCCGCGGCCATGGCCAAGCCAAAGTCGGGATCGGCTGCCGCTTCGTAGATGGCGCCTTCGCGCCTGCCGTGACGCGCACGCGCCAAGGTGCAGGGCAGCAGCGCATTGCGCTGCTCGCTCCCTTCCTCCTCCCAGGTCAGAGAGAGCGGCAGCGAGTAGCGCTGCTTCTCGCCATCGCGGAACTCGACATCGACCAGCATCAGCGGCCAACCCATTTGCCCCTGCCGACCGGGCAGCAGGGCACCGCCGCTCACCACGGTATTGGCGATTTTCCGGCCTTTGCCGGCGAACCAGCGCTGACCCGGGAGATAATCGGGCAGCACCTCGCTCTCGAAGAGCCGGCGGTTGTGCTGGTTGAAGGGGCTGGTCCAGCCGGCATCGCTCAGGACCATGGTCAGCAGCTCCGGCAGCGCCGGCGGCGGGCGCTCGTCCACCGTGCTCGGATCGAGCAGAAACCAGTAGAAGCCGTGTCCGGAGAGCGTCAGCAGGTAGGGCAGATCGCCGATCCGCGGGAAATTGGTGCGGCCGAAGAGCTCGACCGGCGTGCGTCCCTTGAAGCCGGAAAGATCGAGCTCGACGGCCTGAGGCCCGCGCGCCAGGTTGAAGACGCAGAGGATCGTCTCCTCGCCATAGGCGCGGAGATAGGCCAGCACCTTGCGGTTCGACGGGTAGAGAAAGTGCAGGCCGCCGCGGCCGAAGGCGAGCCGCGCTTTGCGTACGGCAATGAGGCGCTTCATCCAGTTGAGGAAGGAGGAAGGCGAGCGGCTTTGCGCTTCGACGTTGACCGAGTTGTAGCCGTAGACCGCATCCATGATCGGCGGCAGATAAAGCTGCGCCGGATCGGCGCGCGAGAAGCCGGCGTTGCGGTCGGGTGACCATTGCATCGGCGTGCGGACGCCGTCGCGGTCGCCCAGAAAAATGTTGTCGCCCATGCCGATCTCGTCGCCATAATACATGACGGGCGTACCCGGCAGCGAGAACATGAGGCCGTTGAGCAGCTCCATGCGGCGGCGGTCGTTCTCCATCAGCGGCGCGAGCCGCCGGCGGATGCCGAGATTGAGCCGCATGCGCTTGTCGGTGGCGTAGTGCTGCCAGAGATAGTCGCGCTCGCGGTCGGTCACCATCTCCAAGGTCAGCTCGTCGTGATTGCGCAGGAACACCGCCCACTGGCAATTGGCGGGGATGTCCGGCGTCTGGCGCATGATGTCGGTGATGGGATGGCGGTCCTCGGTCGCCACCGCCATGAAGATGCGCGGCATCAGCGGAAAGTGGAATGCCATGTGGCATTCGTCGCCTTCGCCGAAATACTGCAGCACGTCCTCCGGCCACTGATTGGCCTCGGCCAGCAGCATGCGGTCGCCGTAGCGCTGGTCGAGCGCGCGCCTGAGGCGCCTCAGCACGCCGTGCGTCTCCGGCAGGTTTTCGTTGATCGAGCCTTCGCGCTCGATCAGGTAAGGCACGGCGTCGAGCCGCATGCCGTCGACGCCGATGTCGAGCCAATAATGCATGACATTGACCACGGCCTTCTCGACATGCGGATTGTCGAAATTGAGATCCGGCTGGTGGTGGTAGAAGCGATGCCAGTAATAGGCTTGCGCCACCGGGTCCCAGGCCCAGTTCGATTTCTCCGTGTCGAGAAAGATGATGCGCGTGCCGAGGAATTTCTGGTCGGTGTCGCTCCAGACATAGTAGTTCCGCCAATGCGAGCCGGGCCGCGAGCGGCGCGCGCGCTGGAACCAGGGATGCTGGTCGGAGGTGTGGTTGACCACCAGCTCGGTGATGACGCGCAGGCCGAGGCGATGCGCGGCGCGCACGAAGGTGCGGAAATCCCCCATCGTGCCGTAGGCGGGATTGACATTGCGGTAATCGGCGATGTCGTAGCCGTCATCCTTCAGCGGCGAGGGATAGAACGGCAGCAGCCAGAGCGCCGTCACCCCGAGATCGGCAAGATAGTCGAGCCGGCGCGTCAGCCCCTGGAAATCGCCGATGCCGTCGGCATTGCTGTCGAAGAACGCCTTGACGTGCAGCTGATAGATGATCGCGTCCTTGTACCAGAGCGGATCGGCGACGATCGGGTGGGTTTGGGTGAGGAGCCTGGTGTCCGGCATGGGGCGCTGCAATAAACTACGCGGTCGGCGCTATCGGACAATGCGGAAGATCGCCGCGGGATTGACGTCGGGATCGAGAGTGAGGCGCTGGCGGGCGCCCTGCCATTGGTACCGGCGATCCGTGAACAGCTCGACGGCGGTGAAGGTTTCAACTTCCGCGATATGAATTTCCGCGAGCGGGAATTCGACCACCGCTTCATGCGCCGCGAAGGGATCGAGATTGACCGCGACGAAGACGCGGTTGGCGCCGTCCTCGGTCGTCTTGCCGTAGAACAGCACATTCGGATTGTCCGCGGGGTAGAAGCGCAGATTGGCAAGATGGTGCAGCGCGGGATTCTCACGCCGCAGGCGGTTGAGGAGCGTGATGTCGTCCTTGATATGGCCGGGCCGATTCCAATCCCAGACCTTGTATTCGTATTTCTCCGAATGGAGATACTCTTCGGTGCCGGGGATGGCGCGATTCTCGCACAGCTCGAAGCCGTTGTAGATGCCATAAGCGGGCGACAGCGTCGCCGCCAGGACGAGGCGGATGCGGAAGGCCGGCCTGCCGCCCTGCTGCAAGTGCGCCGGCAGGATGTCGGGCGTGTTGGTGAAGAAGTTCGGGCGGAAATATTCCTTGCCCGGGCCCTGCGCCAGCTCGGTGCCGTATTCGGTGAGCTCGGCCTTGCTCACCCGCCAGGTGAAATAAGTATAGGACTGACTAAACCCGGCCTTGGCCAGCGCATGCATCATCTTCGGCCGGGTGAAGGCCTCGGACAGGAAAATCGCGCCGGGATGACGGCTCTGCACCTCGCGGATGAGCCATTCCCAGAACGGCAGCGGCTTGGTATGCGGATTGTCGACGCGGAAGATCGTCACGCCCTCGCCGATCCAATAGAGCACGATGTCGCGCAGCTCCTGCCACAGCGCCGCGCGCTCGCGGCTGAAGAAATCGACATTGACGATATCCTGGTACTTCTTGGGCGGGTTCTCGGCATAGCGAATCGTCCCGTCCGGGCGAAACACGAACCATTCGGGATGCTCGCTGACCCAGGGATGGTCGGGCGCGCATTGCACGGCGAAATCGAGCGCCACCTCGAGGCCGAGCGCCTGCGCCGCCGCAACGAAGCGACGGAACCCGTCGATGCCGCCCAGCTCCGGATGCACCGCCTTGTGGCCGCCTTCGGCAGCGCCAATGGCATAGGGGCTGCCCGGATCGCCCGGCGCCGCCACGAGGCTGTTGTCCCGCCCTTTGCGATTGACCCGCCCGATCGGATGAATCGGCGTCAGGTAGACGACGTCGAAGCCCATGGCGCGGATCTCGGGAAGGCGCGCCGCCGCCGTGTCGAAATCGGCGCCGCGGCCGGCGACCTGTCCCTGGCTGCGCGGAACCATCTCGTACCAGGCAGAAAACCGCGCCGCGGGGCGATCGACGATAAGATCGAGCTCGCGGCCATAGCGGACGGCATCGCTCCGGTCGGGCCAGCGCGCCATCGCCTGAGCCAGGAGGCGCGACAGCATGATCTCGATGCGCCCGGCCCCGTCCGCGGCCTCGAAATCGCCGAGCAGCCGCTCCAGCAGCAAGCGATCGGCGCCCTCGGCGCGGCGCGCCGCAGCCGCGACCAGCGCGCGGCCTTCCAGCAGGTCGACGCCGATCTCCTGACCGGCCTGCCGCTTCTTCAGCGTGTCGGCGCGCCAGGAAGCGAAAGGCTCGGTCCAGGCCTCGATGGTGTAGCGATAGCGCGCATTCTCGCCGAGCAACGCATGGCCCACCCAGCGATCATTGTCGAACAGCCGCATCGGCGTCGCCTGCCACAGCGCTTCGCCTTCGCGCCGCAGCAGGAGGGCGGCGGCGAGCACGTCATGCCCGTCGCGCAGGATGTCGGCCCAGACGGCGAGGCGGTCGCCGGTCACGCGCTTCACCGGAAAGCGCCCGCCATCGAGCTCGGGATAGACCGCTTCGATGTTGATCCGCGCTTGCGGCGACCAGTCCTTGGGCATCGCCGCGACGCTCCGGTCCTCGGCCGGCAGCTTCAGCGGCGCGGGCGCGCGGCCGCGCAACAGCATGACGGAGAGCGGCTCGACGGCAAGGCGGATGCCGATGCCGCGCTCGCCGCCGCTGGCCACCGGCTCCGACAGGATCAGTGCCTCGCCGTCGGCGGCGTCGAGCAGCATATCGCTGTCGATCTCGTTTGCCGCCGCGTCATTGGAATTGATCAACGCGAAGGCCCAGTCCGCGCCCGCCTCGGTCCGCCGTGACAGCACGACCAGCGGATCGCTGGGCGGCGTCAGCCGGGTCTGCGGCCCTTCTTGGTTGAGCGCCGGCGTCGCGCGCTTCACCGCGTTGACCGCGGCGATGAAGGAAGACAGATCGAAAGCCCGCGGCTCGACCGGCTCGCGCCGGGTCTTGACGACATCGAGGCGCCGGCGCCAGCCGAACTCGTAGCCCATCGGCATCATTACACCGGCCGAGAAGCCGGCGGCAAACGCATAGGCCTGGCGATAGCGCGCTTCGACCGCCGCGGCGCCGGAGCCGCTGCGCGCGAGCTCGGCGGCAAGACGCTCGGTATCGTGGCTTTCCGGAAAAGCGATCGACGGCGCGATGGCGCGAAACCCCTGGTATTGCTCGAGCAGCCAGGGGCTTTTGAAATCCCACCATTTGCTGCTGTTGAAGAGGTAGTCGAAGCCCGCCCCGGCGAGACGGTGGACTTCCGGAAGGCGCGCGCCCAGGGTCTCGGCGGCGAAACGGCACGCTTTCGCCTCGGCGCGCGCCGCAGCGATGAGCGCGCGCCAAACCCGTGCCGGCACCTTGTAGGCGGCATCGCAGCGGAAGCCGCCGAAGCCGAGCCTGGCGTAATGGCGCACCATGTCGGCGAAATAGGCGACGGTTTCCGCTTCGGCGTCGTCGCCGCGATACTCGATCTCAGCGAGGTCGCCCCAGACCGTGACATTGGTCGCATTCGCCGGGTCGATCGCCGAGGGCGAGCGCAGGCCGCCGCCCGGCTCACGCGCGAACCAATGGGGATGCCCGGCGGCGAGCTCGCTGTCGCGCGCGGTGTGGTTCACCACCAGATCCATCATGGCGATCAGGCCATGGCGCCGGCAATCGGCGGTGAAGCCCGCGAGCAAGGCGTCGTCGCTGCCCCGCGCCGCGCCGCGAAACAGCGGATTGAGGCGGTAGTAGTCCTTCACGGCGTAGAGGCTGCCGGAAAAGCCGGGGTAGTGGAACGCGTTGACGAAGACGCAATTGAAGCCCATCGCGGCGATGCGCGGCAGCTCTTCGCGCCACTCGGCCACGCTGCCGGCGAGCAGCGGAAAGAGATTGTAGATGCGGAGCCCTTCCACCGGCTCGGCCGCGCTAACGCGGTCGGATCTGGGTTCCGTCATCGCGGGAGCGATCGGTAAGGAGGGAGAGAAGGCGCCTGTGGCCTGAGTTCCCCCAGGCTGCTCCTCCGGCTCGTTTTCCTAGGACCGAACCGGGGACGCGATACAGACTTTCCATCGCGCAGAATTCGGTGCGGCAGCGGAGGCCGATAAGGCCGCATCGGTCTCCCGCGCGTCTGTTTCACCGCGCCGCCACAGGTTGCCTAACGCCACCAACGGCGGCGCAGACGGCGAAGTTCCGCTGCACCTGCGAAAGCTTGGCCAGATGTCGCGGTGCGCCGTTGTTGCGCCCGCGGCACGCGGCGCCGACGCAAGAGACGTGAAAGACGTCGCAGTGCAGCATGGTTTCCCCGATTCTATGCTCTTGTCCCGACCGGCAGCGCGCGCGGCGTGCCGCGTGTTCCGCCGAGGGAACTCAAGGGGCTACGCGGCGTTCTGTTGGAGTTTTTCCGACCCGGACCTTTCCCGACTTGGACATTGGCGGCTCCCCCGCGCGGCTTCAGAGCGGCCGCGCAGAGGGTTGGGTCTTGTCGATTGGCGAAGTGGAAGCTCGCGTGAAGCAACCCTGGAGCGATATCAGCGAGGAAGACCTCCACGCCTATCTCGACGGCGCGCTCGATGCGGCGCGCCGCTTCCGAGTGGCGGCCTATCTCGCGCGGTTTCCGCAGCAAGCGGCGCGCGTCGAGGCTTTCCGCGCCCAAAAGGAGGGGATGCAAGCCCTTTTCGACGATGTCGCGCGCGAAACCCCACCCAAAAGGCTGAGCAGGATCATGCCGAAGCGATCCTGGCTGCGCTCTTGGGCGCCGATGATCGTCGCCGGAGGGATTGCCGGGCTGCTGTTGCTGGCGGGCAGCACCTTCGCGCAGGAGCTTGCCGCGCTGCATGCTTCCGCGGTGACCCCGCCACCTCCCGCTCCGACCAAGCTCTCCCACGTCGCCGCTCCGGTAAAGCTCTCCCATATCGGCACCTGAACCGGCGCACCGGCTGGTAAAGGTCGGCCGGGCACGGTTTGCTGCGCCCGGCCACAGTCAGCGGGTCTCGTAAAACCCGCTACGGGGAGACTATGCCAATGCCGGGCTGTGGGGGAGATCGAGTCTTTGGCGCGGGCCCCCGGCACGGCCCGCAAACCGGCAGGGCACGGGGAGCGCCCTACCTTCGTTTCAACACGGGCTTGATTGCGGAGGTTCCGCCGCCGCTTCAGGCGTTGCGGCGCGAGAGCTGGGTGTTCTCCCGGCCCTGGAGCGGACGCGCCCGGCGCAGCACCTCGCCAACGGCGATCTCCGACTGGCCGCGTGCCGGGGCGAGCCGGCGCGGCAGGGCGGCGCGGCCAGCGTCCTCGCTTTCCGGGATCATGCCCATGAGCTGGCGCAGCATCTCGCGGCCGCGCGACAGGCGCGAGCGGATGGTGCCGACGGGAACGTCGAGGACGGCGGCAACCTCCTCGTAGCGCATGCCCTCCAGCCCGACGAGCAGAAGTACCGAGCGCTGCTCCTCCGGCAGCTTGGCGATGGCGCGCTCGAGATCGCGCAGTTCCAGGCGCTTCCCCTGGTTCGGCGAGGTGGTCAACAGCGGCTCGCTGGCCGACAGGCCGACGGCCGAGCCTTCGCGCACCGCGCGGCGCACATGGTTTACGTATTGGTTGTGGAGGATGGTGAAGAGCCACGCGCGCAGGTCGGTGCCCTTCTGCCAGAGATGGACTTTGCTCAGCGCGCGGGTCAGGCAGTCTTGGACAAGGTCGTCGGCAGCGTTCACATCGCGGGTCAGGGCGCGTGCATAGCGCCGCAGGCGCGGGATCTCTTCCTCGATTTTTTTGTAAATATCAGCCATCCCCAGCTCCTTCGCGTGCGCCGCTGGCACGCCGCATGGGTGTTCAACGGGAAGCACCGAGATCGTTAAACTGTACCGGCATCCTGTAATTGCTTGATGTCACGGCCGGCCCAATTCTGTAAGAAATTGTAACGCCTTGTAATCGGCTGACATGCGCGCGTCGGCTGAACGGCGCGGCCGGCTCCCCCACCCGGACGATATTGCAACGATGCCCGAGATGCGCCACATTCAAATCCAGCCATGAAAGCGACAGGGCATATCCTTGTGGTGGACGACCAAAAGGAGATATGCGAGGTCGTCCAACAGTATTTGTCGAGCGAGGGTTACCGCGTCAGCGTCGCCAATGACGGCGGCGCGATGCGCAAGGTCATGGCGCAAGGCCCGGTCGATCTTGTCATCCTCGATCTCATGCTGCCCGGCGAAGACGGGCTGACGCTTGCGCGCCAGCTGCGCGAGGAGTCGAACGGGGTCGGCATCATCATCCTGACCGGCCGGGGCGAGACCGTCGACCGCATCATCGGGCTGGAGATGGGGGCCGACGACTATCTGCCGAAGCCCTTTCACCTGCGCGAGCTGCTGGCGCGCGTCAAAAGCGTGCTGCGCCGGGCCTCGAACCGGGTACAAAAGGAGAAGCCCGCGACCGGGCGCGCGCGCGCCAGTTTCGCCGGCTGGCATCTTGATCTCGCAACGCGCGAACTGGTATCGCCCGAAGGCGGCGAGGTGCGGCTGACGACGGGCGAGTTCGACCTGCTCGCCGCCTTCGTCAACAATGCCAACCAGGTGCTGAGCCGCGACCGCTTGCTCGATCTCGCCCGCAACCGCGAGGCCGGCCCCTTCGACCGCACCATCGACGTTCAGGTCGGCCGCCTCCGGCGCAAGCTCGAGCCCGATCCGGCGAAGCCGACGATGATCAAGACGGTGCGCGGCACCGGTTACATCTTCACGCCCACGGTCGAAGTCACCTGAGTGGGCCGCCGCGTCGCCTCGCGGCGCCGGGCGATCTTCCGAGACCGGCGAGTTGACGGATCACAGCGCGGCGCCCAGTCTCCGCGCCGATGAATTTCGCCCCTTCCCTGCCGCAAGCGCGGACGCGCTGGCGGCAGAGCCTCTATCCCTATCTGCTGCTGGCGCTGGCCTCGCTCCTCTGGGCGGGGAACTGGATCGTCGGCCGCGCCGTGCGCGATGCGATGCCGCCGCTGGCGCTGACCTTCTGGCGCTGGGCGGTGGCGGCTTTGCTGCTGGCGCCAGTGGCGCTGCCGCGGCTGGCCGGCAAAGGCGCGGTGCTGCGCCGCCATTGGCGGCTGCTGTTCCTGCTCGGCCTCAGCGGCGTCGCGCTTTTCCAGGCCTTCGTCTATACCGGGCTGCGCTACACCACATCGGTGAACGGCGTGCTGATGAACTCAGCCGCGCCGCTGTTCATCATCCTCGTCGCCCGGCTGCTCGACGGCACGCGGGTGACGGCGCGCCAGCTGCTCGGCATTGCGCTCTCCTTCCTCGGTATCCTCCTCATCATGAATCGCGGCGACCTCGCCAATCTGCAGCGCTTCAGCTTCAACCCGGGAGACATCATCATCCTGCTCGGCATGCCGGCCTGGGGCGTCTATTGCGTGCTGGTGCGGCGCCGCCCCGCCGAGCTGGACGGCCTCGCGCTGATCTTCGTCATCGCCAGCATCGGCGCCGCGATCCTCGCCCCCTTCTACGCGCTCGAGAGCGTCTTCTTCGCCACGCCGCGGCTCGGCTGGGGCTCGGCCGGCGGCGTGCTCTACATCGCCGGCTTCGCCTCGATCGCAGCCTATCTCTGCTGGAATCGCGGCGTCGAGCTGGTCGGGCCCAATCGGGCCGGCTTCACCATCCCGCTGCTCCCCGCGTTCGGCACGGCCCTCGCCATGATCACGCTCGGCGAGGCGGTGCATCTCTACCATCTCCTCGGCATCGCCACGATCTTCGCCGGCGTCTGGCTGGCGATAAGCGCGCGGCGGATGGCTTAGCGCAGGCTCCCTGTTGCGCAGCACGAGACCACGCCCCGCCTGCGCCCGACGGTGAGTCACACTCACAGAAACTGTGCTAG